>Ga0302320_10012731_pt1 | contig 17623 bp, 18 predicted proteins | sample Bog_T0_3_FD_202130 | JGI IMG/M metagenome (GOLD analysis project Ga0302320, IMG submission 202130) | Peat permafrost microbial communities from Stordalen Mire near Abisko, Sweden - Bog_T0_3 | ecosystem: Environmental > Terrestrial > Soil > Wetlands > Peat | place: Sweden: Abisko, Stordalen Mire...
TCCACTGACGCATGAAGGGCGTCAGTTCCTGGGGGCTCTTTTCCAAAGCGGTGGTTTGAAGGGATTCGGGTTGGGTTTCGTCCTTGATCACGCTGGCTTAAGAATACCGTTGCTGGATGGCGGGTTGCTGGGTAGTTTGCGGGGGCGAGGTGGGAATGATTCGACGGGGGCTCTCCGCACTTACCATTCGTTCTGTGGGTGGCGCGGATCACGCACCGAGCCGTAATGCACAGCATTCTGCTCGGGGATGAGCAACCCTAGGTATGCCTCCAAGGAAGCGGTTCGTTCCGCCGGGTTCCGTGCGCACTTTCCCTCCTTTTCCGGGCAAACTTAGGAGAATCGAATGAAATTCAGGAAGCTTTATGCTGTAGCCTTCGGATCGGCCGTCGTGCTTGGACTGTCGCTGCCGGTCACCGCACAAGAAGCCAGTCAATCCACCACGACTACCGAGACTCACGTGAGTGAGCCACAAACTCAAACCACTCAAACCACTGATACCAAAACGAATTACAAGCACCATCACCGGAAGACGCGCGTGAGAGAAAAGACGACTACCACCACGGTGCCTGTCATTCGGGAGCACAGTGATTCGATGACTACAACCACCGTCCCAGCTGAGCGTCCGCACACTGAAACCACGACAACGACGACTGTGCCACAGTAGCCGCGCTGAGTGCCTGGCGAGTGTGGTGTTGAGTCGGTCGCCCATCCGATTAAAATGAGGCGGATGCCATCGCTTCGCCCCGTGGGTGGAACGATGGCATCGTTCGCTCTTGTCGCCCGATTTTGGGTTCGCCGGGTGCTGGCCGGGCGCAGTTGGTTAGGCCATCTGCCTAATACGTCGACGTTGTTGGATGGACCGCACACCACGCATTGGCCCAACAGAATGATGTCTCGCGGCTCTTCAACCCGCCGACTCTAGCCCCCATTTGGTGATTTGCGTCACAGTATACTGGTCACTTACGCCGTTATGGTGAAGGTCGACATGTACTTACTTTGGCTCAGAGTTGCGGCTATTCTTTACGCGGCGTCGTGCGTCGCGGTGTTCCCGGCCGTACTGTATGGGTTGATCGGGTGGCGCAAGACCTGCGTACACCTGGCTGGACTTGGCTTCTTCTTCCACTTTGTGGCAGTGGTGGAGATGCTGGTGCAGGCTCATCGGTGGATGCCGGTGGGGGCGCGCGAAGTCGAGTCGCTGCTGGGATTTGCCGTGGCGGGGCTGTTCTTCCTGGTGTGGTGGCTTTATGACGCTGTTTCGCTTGGAATCTTCGCCTTGCCGGCGACATTCTTTCTGATTCTTATCCCCGCGTTGGGGCCGGATCGGTACCATTTCCCCTCGGAAGGGGTGCGAACGAGCTGGCTGGTTGCCCATATTGCGGCGCTTTTGCTGGCTTATGCGGCACTTTGCTTCAGCATGCTGGCATCTGTGCTGTACCTGCTGCAAGAAAACCGGATCAAGAGCAAGCTGAGACCGGGGCAGGACTCGTGGTGGGCGCCGCTGGACTGGATGCCACCTCTAGACACGCTGGAGCGGATCGCGCACGCGACTTTGGAGTTTGGCTTTCCGTGCATGACGGTTGGGCTGGTGATTGGATCGGTGCTGGCGCAGGAGACACCGCTGGGAGCATCCTATTTTCTTGACCCCAAGATCATTGCGGCCTTTGTGAGTTGGGCCGTCTACGTGGTGCTGCTGATGGTGAGGCGCAGCGCGGGGTTGCGCGGGCGGAAGGCGGCGTATCTATCGGGCGCGGTGTTTGTTGTGATGATTGCCGTCTGGGCGGCTAACCTCTTCAGCCATGTTCACAGGTACGGCCCCCAATGACTCTTGCGCTCATTGGCGTAAACCACAAGACGGCGCCCATCGCGCTGCGGGAGCAGATTGCGATTTCGCGCGAGGATTTGCCGGAGACGACACGCGCGCTTGCGGCGATCGAGGGCGTGACGGAGTGCATGATCGTCTCGACCTGCAACCGTGTGGAGTTGCTGGCCGCGGTGGAGGGTCCGGATGTGGATCTGACCGGCTTTCTGCATCGACATTTCGGGCTTGATCCGGCGTTGCTGGGGCCTCATCTTTATGAGCGGCGGGACCGGGATGCGGTGCGTCACCTGTTCAGGGTGGCATCGAGCCTGGACTCGATGGTGGTGGGCGAGCCGCAGATTCTGGGGCAGGTGAAGGAGGCATTCGCGGTGGCGAAGGCTTCAGGCACAGTGGCCGGCCAGTTGGAACATTTATTGCAGAGCGCCTTTGCGGCCGCCAAGAAGGTTCGGACAGAGACCGAGATCGGATCGAATTCGGTTTCGATTGCATCGGTGGCGGTGGACCTGGCGAAGAAGATTTTTGGATCGCTGCAGGGGAGGACCGTGTTCCTGGTGGGCGCGGGAAAGATGAGCGAACTGGCGGCACGGCACCTGGTGCAGCAGGGAGCCGGGGCCATCCTGGTGAGCAATCGGACGCAGGAACGGGCACGGTTGATGGCCGAGGAGTTCAGGGGCAAAGTGATTCCCTACGAGCAGCTTTATGAGGTGGCGGGTGAGGCGGACATCGTGATCAGCTCGACAGGCGCGCCGCATCCGATCTTCCGCAAAGAGCATGGTCAGATCTTCATGCAGCGGCGGCGCAACAAGCCGATGTTCTTTATCGATATTGCCGTGCCGCGGGACGTGGATCCGGCGATGAACAAGATCGAAGGCATCTTTGTTTACGACATCGACGACTTGCAAGCTGTGGCTGCTTCGCACATGGAAGAACGGGGCCGGCAGGCGAGTGACGCGGAGACTCTGATTGCGGGCGAGGTGGAGCGGTTCCAGCAGCATCAGCGGACGGTGAACGTTGCGCCGGCGATTGTGGCCTTGCAGCGGCAGGCGGAGGAGATTCGGCAGGCGGAGTTGCGGCGGGTGCAGGCGCGGCTAGGCGCTCTGAACGCGGAGCAGGCGGCGGCTGTGGAAGCATTGACTCGAGGGCTGGTGAACAAGTTCCTTCATCCCCCTATGCAGGCCTTTAAACAGGCGGCGCGCGAGGGAAACTCAGTCAGGCTGGATGCGCTGTGCGAGGCCTGGTCAGTGTCTGCGGCAGCCCACGAGGTGGAGCCTGAGGCTGTGGCGAAGGCGAGCGTACCAACAACTTCTACGCCGCAGAAGTTGGAAGACAAAAACATGAACGAAGTGGAAGCAACCTTGGAGACTCGCCGGTGAAACTGAGCATTGGAAGCCGTGGATCGCAACTGGCACTTTGGCAGGCAAATCATATTACTGCATTGCTGCGTGGTCAGGGGCACACGGTTGAGATAGAGATCATCAAGACGACGGGCGACCGGCTGCAGGAAGTTACGTTTGCACAGGTTGGCTCGAAGGGAATGTTTACCAAGGAGATTGAGGAAGCGTTGGCGGAGGGCCGGGTGGATCTGGCTGTGCATTCACTGAAGGATCTGCCGACGGAGCTGCCTGCGCCTTTTGCTTTGGCGGCGACTCCCAAGCGCGTGGACCCGCGAGACGCATTTGTTTCGGTGAAGTATTTGAGCCTGGCGGCGCTGCCGGCGGGTGCGCGGGTGGGCACTAGCAGCCAGCGGCGGCGGGCTCAGTTGATGTCGCTGCGGCCGGACATTGAGGCGGTTGAGTTTCGCGGGAACGTGGACACACGGCTGCGCAAGTTGGCCGAAGGTCAGGTGGACGCAATCCTGCTGGCTTCTGCCGGGCTGGATCGGCTGGAGAAGACGGAGTGGATCCGGGAACGGCTGGAGCCTAAGGATTTTTGCCCGGCCGCGGGGCAGGGTTCGCTGGGGATTGAGACGCGGAAGGACGATGCGGCGACGATGGCGGCGGTTGGGTTCCTGGACGATGAAGATACCCGGTTTGCGGTGAGCGTGGAACGGGCGGCGCTGGCGGCGCTGGGCGGCGGGTGCCAGGTACCGATTGGGATTCACTGTCGCCGGAGCCCCGAGCGGTCAGTCGAGGGAACCGATTGGTTCGAGACATTCGCAGTGGTGGCCGATCCTCGGACGGGCGCGGAAGTTCGCGTGTTTGAGCTCGTGCCGCGCGGCGATCTGGCCCCGGAGATGCTGGGTTTGCAGATTGCGGCGAGGTTGATTGAGCACGGGGCGGGACCGCTGCTTGAGGCTGTGGGTGGAGCTGCAAAGTGAGTTCGCTGCCGCTGGCGGGGCGGCGGGTGCTGGTGACTCGCGCGCTGCACCAGGCTGGGAAGCTGAGCGACGGACTCAGGGCGCTTGGAGTGGAGCCGGTCGAGGTTCCTGTGCTGGAGATTCGGGCTCCGGAGAGCTTTGCAGCACTGGATGCGGCGATTCGGAATCTTAACGGCTACGATTGGCTGATTTTGACCAGCGGCAATGCGGTGCGGGCGCTGGCTGAGCGGGCTTGGGCGCTGGGTATTGAATTGGCGCAACCTGCCCGGTTGAAGGTCGCGGCTGTGGGAGCGGCGACTGCTGATGCAGCTCGGCGAGCGGGGTTGAGGGTCGCGTTGGTTCCGGAAACTTATGTGGCTGAAAGCCTGGTTCAAGGGCTGGTGGATGGTGCGGCGGGGCTGCGCGTTCTAGTCGTGCGGGCGGCGATTGCGCGGGACGTGATTCCCGACGCATTGCGGGCTGCTGGCGCTGAGGTGAGCGTGGCCGAAGGCTATCAAAATGCTTTGCCTGAGGCTGCGCCGGAGCTGTTGCGGACGGCGTTTGCAGCCGGGATTGATGCGGCAACCTTCACCAGTTCGTCGAGCGTGACGCATCTTGCGGAGGCTGCGGAAGTGGCGGGCGTTGCGTGGCCGCTAGCTGGGGTTCCGGCAGTTTCGATTGGACCGATTACCAGCGGGACGTTGCGAGGGATTGGCTGGGAGCCGGCGGTTGAGGCGGGGCAATCCGACATCCCTGGGTTGATTGCCGCGGTGGTTCGGCTGTTTACGTCTTAGTTAACTCCCGATGCGATGAAGGTTGCCTCAGACCTGCAAAACGGCCAAGTTTCCATTCCTAGATCTCTTTGTTTTCAACGTTTGTACAGGAAAATAGGGGGGGAGGGGGTATTTATTTTCTGGTTAATAGAAATGTAGATATATGGCGGCTGGCATCAAGGGCGGTTGCGTGCATCAGGGAGTTCCGCAAGGGCTAAAGTCCAGCCTCTTTTTGGGCTGTTTGCGGCAGGACTGAAGTTGGGCCCGGTTACAGGACAAAGGTGTTTCGGTCGCCCAAGCTGCTTGCGGGAGCCAGGTTGATATTCATCGTTTCTGGATAATAGCGAGGTAGGAATGGGGCAGATGCCTGAAAGATTCGCAGTGTGCTTTCATTCTCACCTCCTGACTATTTCGATTGTGCGCGGACTGGGGTAAATACTCGGCAAAACTGGAGCGAAATACTCAGGACTGCCAGGTCTTGTCTTTGGAGTGGCAGAGCTGCTCTAGGTTGCAGCGGTCGCACTTGGGTTTGCGGGCGTCGCAGACCTGGCGGCCGTGATGGATGAGCTGGTGGGAGAAGGCGATCCAGCGGTCCTGGGGAAGGATGCGCATCAGTTCCTGTTCGATTTTTTGGGGTGTGTCGCCTTTGGCCAGGCCGAGGCGGCGGGCGATGCGGAAGACGTGGGTGTCGACGACTACGCCTTCGGCCTTGCCGAAAGAAACGCCGAGGACGACGTTGGCGGTTTTGCGGGCTGCTCCGGGGATTTTGATGAGCTCGGCAAGGGTTTCGGGGACTTGGCTGTTGAATTCAGAGACGATCTTGAGAGCTGCGCCTTGAATGGATTTGGCTTTGTTGTGAAAGAAGCCTGTTGTGCGGATGAGGGCTTCGAGTTCAGGCAATGTTGCCTTGGACATAGCGGCTGGGGTGGGGAAGCGCTTGAACAATTCGGGCGTGACCATGTTGACGCGGACGTCTGTGCATTGGGCGGAGAGGATGGTGGCGACGAGGAGTTGCCAGGGAGAGCTGTGGGTGAGGGCGCACTCGACGGCGGGGTAGGCTTCGTCGAGGGCTTTGAGGATGGCGGCGATGCGGTCGGGGGCCAGGTCGCCGCGTGGAGCGGGCTTCGATTTGTTGGATGTGATTCGGGTCTTGGGCGCGGATTTTTTGGCGGCGGGTTTGCGTATGGGTTTTGCGATTCCGGGCATGTTTTCTCTCGGTTCAGTTTGATGCTATCCCACATTTTAGAGAATGCGCGGCCTGTCGAGTTGGCGCGGCGGATCGGAACAACGAAACAGGAAGTGAACCGGCTAACAGACCTGAAACATGCCACCAAGATTGACCGTATCGATGCGGCTTTGCGGGCGCTGGGGAAGCGGCTTGTTCTGGATGCGGCTTGAGGGTGGGAGGATTGGTCGCGGGGGGGCGAATTTACCGATAGGGAGCCATACAATCCCAGGTCCGAAAGTCCGGACCTGGGGCACCCGGCATGTCGGCAGGATAAACGAAAGGCCCGTGGCTAAAGCCGGTCAAGTTGGGGGGCTGGATTCAGAAGCCTGAAGGCCTCTGCTCCCTCCCGAATAAAAAAAGCAAGTGTTGACCTGCTTGATTCATGGTTCAGGACAGCAGGCGGGCACGTTTGCCTTGCGACTTGAGCAAGGACACAGCCTGTTTGTCAAAGCTGACAAACTCCTCCGCGCCCAGCCAATGGCCTTCGTAGGCAATCACACCATCGGCGAAATCGCCGCCACCTTCGAGCACATCCAGGCCCGCTTCGACAGCAGGACGGTCCAACTCGACGTTGTCGCCGCTCATCAGAAGGCGAATAGAGAGGGCAATCTCTGCGTCAGGTCTTTTATAGAGGCGCCGCATCACCCATACGAATTCGCAGAGCGCCGGCGTGGGAACGACGACGAGTTCGGCGCTCTGTAAGGTTCTTGAGGCTATCGGAGTTTGGAGCGGGTCGTCGTGTAACGCGTCGCGAAGCAGCACGTTCGTATCGACGGCGATTCTCACCGTATCCCCGCCCATCCGTCGGCGATGGCTTCATTGATCTGTTCGATCGTCAACCGGGGCGTTCCTTGTTTCGCTAGCGATCCGCTGAAAGCGGCGATCGAACCCTTTTGCGTAACGGGCCGTACCAGAAGTCGGCCGTCCGGTAGCATATCGACGCCGACCTTTTGGCCGGGCGAGACTTTCATGTGCCGGAGCAGTTCCTGCTTCAACGTGATCTGACCCTTTGCGGTAACGGTAAGCGTCGCCATGGGTAACCCTCGTAGCTCATTGTAAGGCAAACGTTCATTACTGTGCAACGGGAATTGCTGATCCGGCACACTCACAGCTTCCCTTCGAGCCATCCACGGAGCCTTTCTACCGGCAGGCGGACGCCGATGTAGAACTGGCCGAAGAGGGCGTAGACGGCGCTGACTTCGTCGAAACGCATCTCGTAGATCAGCTTCTTGAAGATGACGGGGTCTTCAGCGAATAGGTCGACACCCCACTCCCAATCGTCCATGCCGATGGAGCCGGAGATGATCTGCTTGACCTCGCCGGCATAGCGGCGGCCGATCATACCGTGTTCATGCATCATGCGCTGTCGTTCGGGGAAGGGGACGGTGTACCAGTTGACCTGCTCGCCGCGCTTGCGGTCCATGGGATAAAAGCAGAGATATTTGGCGTCGGGGACGGAGGGGAAGAGGCGCGGGGCCATGGCGGCGGACGAGCGCTCAAGCACGGCGTCGATCTCGGCTTTCCATTCCGCGGAGTGCGTGACAAGGTTTTTGGCTGTGGCGGACTCGTAGGTCTTGCGGCTGGACTCATAGAGGCCGAGTTCAACGACGGAGACGTAGGAGTGCGTGGGCGTGAGGTAGTCGGAGAGTTCGATTTGTGCGAGGTCGAGTTCAACCTGGTTAAGGGCTTCAAGGGAGTCGCGGAAGTGGACCAGGATGAGGTCGCCCTTGTGGCCGAGTTCGGAGAAGAGCGCGGTTTGGATGCGCGGTTCGGCGGCGGCTTCGCCGGCTTGGAGGCCAGGCTGACCGATGGCTAGTCTTGCGAGCAGTTCGGTGGCCTGGGCAGCGATGCGGTCGCGATCGGCCTGGGGGGTGGTGCGCCAGGCTTTCCAGTCGAAGCGGAAGAACTGATGGAGGAGGCTGGAACCTTCAAGAGTGAGCGGGACTGGGGGGAAGTCGGCCAACGGGAACACCTCGCCTTGGAACACCCCTCATGGTAGCAAACCACCACCTGCGGTGGGGCAGACGGCTTCGCCTCTGTTATTTGGCGGAAATGGTGTTGATTAGAAAGGGGCGCATTGTTTGTCTCGCAGGTCTCAAGCTCGAGACCTGGGACACCCGGCCGCTTGCGCCCGCATGTGGGGTGTTGCAACAAACGTGTGCATGGGTGCGGAGGCCGCTGAGCACGGCGCTGGGCCGGTTTGGCCCTATATACTGAAGGCGCATGAACGAAAAGATTATTGCCCTCCTGGTGCAGTTTGTAACCCATGTGATCGATGTTGGCGGGTACGCCGGGATTGCCGCGCTTTTGGCGATCAATTCGGCTGGGGTTCCGCTTCCGTCCGAGCTCATCATGCCGTTTTCAGGCGCGTTGACGGTGTTTCATACGGATAGCCTGGGCCAGCTTTCCGCTCCCGGCCGCTTTGGCGGCGGCAACGTGTGGCTGGGTCTGATTTTTGTGGCGACTGCAGGGATGGTGGGCTGCAACATCGGGTCGGCTATCGGGTATTGGATTGGCGCGAAGGGCGGGCGTCCGCTGGTGGAGCGCTACGGTCGCTGGGTGCTGATGAGCCGGCACGATCTGGACCGGATGACTTCATTCTTTGAAAAATACGGATCGATCACGATCCTGGTGGCGCGGTTGTTGCCGGTGGTGCAGACGTTTGTTGCATTTCCGGCGGGCATTGCGAAGATGCCGCGACTGCGCTTTCACCTCTACACTTCAGTTGGCTCATGGTGCTGGTATTTTTGCCTTGCCACCGCGGGCATGAAGCTGGGGGAGAAGTGGCAAACCGATCCGCGCTTCCAAGAGGCATTTCATCGTTTTCATTTAGTGGTTGAGCTCGCGATTGTTGCGGGGATTGTGTGGTTCGTCTGGTCGCATGTGATTCGCGGACGGCAGGCGCACGCGGTTTGAGGCGCTGAACTCGGACGGCAACAGAGAGCAAGGCGTACACTGTTCGGTTCGCCGAAACATGGATGGGAACAGCTCGAAAACTTCGAGCTGACAAACTGAAGTCAGGAGAAGCAATGTCAACTGAGGAGCAAGGCGGCCAACAGACCGCCGCAGGATCAAGGGTGGCGCCCGCAACGGGCAAACTTGGCGTGATGGTGGTGGGCCTGGGCGCCGTAGCAACAACGATGATTGCCGGAGTGGAGGCCGTCCGCCGGGGACTGGCCAAGCCGATCGGGTCGCTGACGCAGATGGGCACGATCCGGCTGGGCAAGCGCACGGACAACAATTCTCCGCTGATCAAGGACTTTGTGCCGCTGGCGGATTTGAATGACATCGTGTTTACCGGGTGGGACATTTTTGAAGACAACGTCTATGAGTCGGCAGCTCATGCGAAGGTGCTGGATAACGAGACGCTGGCGAAGCTGAAGCCTTATCTGGAGACGATCAAGCCGATGCCGGCGGTGTTTGACCAGTATTACGTGAAGCGGCTGCACGGCACGCATGTGAAGACGGGCAAGAACAAGCGTGACCTGGCAGACCAGGTGATCGCGGACATTCAAGCATTCAAGAAGACGGTTGACCGCGTGGTGATGATCTGGGCCGGGTCTACGGAGATCTTCCTGGAGCCGACGGCTGTGCATGAGAGCATCGAGGCTTTCGAGAAGGGTCTGGAGGCGAACGACATCGGGATTGCGCCGTCACAGATTTATGCATATGCGGCACTGAGTGAAGGCGTGCCATTCGCCAATGGAGCGCCGAACCTGACGGTGGACACAGCGGCGCTGATCGAGCTGTCAAAGAAGAACGCCGCTCCTATTTGCGGCAAAGACTTCAAGACGGGCCAGACGTTTATGAAGACGGTGCTGGCTCCGGCATTCAAAGCGCGGATGATCGGGGTTTCGGGGTGGTTTTCGACGAATATTCTGGGCAACCGCGACGGGGAAGTGCTGGACGATCCGCAATCGTTCAAGACCAAGGAAGAGTCGAAGCTGGGGTCGCTAGACTACATCTTTCAACCGGAGCTTTACCCCGATCTCTATAAGGATCTTTATCACAAGATTCGCATCAATTATTACCCACCTCGGGGCGACGACAAAGAGGCGTGGGACAATATTGACATCTTCGGATGGCTGGGCTACCCGATGCAGATCAAGGTGAACTTTCTGTGCAGGGATTCGATTCTGGCTGCGCCGATTGCGCTGGATCTGGTGCTGTTCCTGGACCTGGCCAAGCGCGCGCCGGAGCTGCGGTCGCGGGGCATTCAGGAGTGGCTGAGCTTCTATCTGAAGTCGCCGCAGACGGCTGCGGGGCTGTATCCGGAGCATGACCTGTTTATTCAGTCGATGAAGCTGAAGAACACGCTGCGGCACATCATGGGCGCGGATCTGATTACACACCTCGGCCTCGAATACTACGACTAACCACCTGCGGTGGGGCGGACGCCTCCCGCTGGTCGGCAAAAGCAAAAGCCTCATCCGTTTGGGTGGGGCTTTTTGCTTGTGGGATTCAGGGCGGTGAGAGGATGCTCAGAGATCTGGTGTTGACCTTGGGTTATGCGGCCACTGCCTGGGCGAGGCGGCGGACGGTGAGGACGGTGATGTCGTCTTCCTGGCCGAAGGCTTTGGCGGCTTCAGAGATGTAGAAGGCGGACTGGTTGCTGAGGTTGTGGACGCGATCGAAGCCGAAGAGTTCGCCGGAGGGCTGGCGGGCTTCGACGACTCCGTCGGAGAGCATGAGAACGCGGTCGCCGGGATGGAGGTAGAGGCTGACTTCTTCGTAACGGACTTCGGGCAAGACGCCGAGGGGCAAGCCGCCGGGGAGCGCGATTTCCTGGCTGTTCAAGTAGGGCGGCAGGTGGCCGGCGTTGGCAATAACGAGTTCTCCGTTGACGCCAAAGCGGGCAGCCTGGCAGGTGGTGAAGCTTTCGCTGCCGGTGAGGACACGATTGAGTGCTTCGAGGAGTTTCGCGGGGCTCTGGGTTGGCGTGCTGCGCAGGGCTCCCATGAGCATGGAGACGTTCATGGCGGCTTTGAGGCCCTTGCCTGCGACGTCGCCGACGACAACGAGGAGACCGCCATCGGAGAGGGGCTGGACGTGGAAGAAGTCGCCGCCGACTTCGTTGGCGGGATTGTAGACGGAGTCAACTTCGAAGCCGGGGGTCTTGATTTTTTCCTGGGGGATCATCAACTCCTGGACGCTGCGGGCGGCGGCCAGTTCGCTGGAGGCGCGTTCCTGGTCCTGGTGGATGCGGAGGAAGCGGCCGAAGACGATGAGGATGATGGCGAGAATGCCGGCGAAGTCCGCAATGGCGGCAAAGTGAATGGGGATGGGTCCGGCGTAAAAGGTGAGGAGGGAGCGGAACGGATGGCCTCCCAAGTCGCTCACGGTGGTGAGAACGGGTTCGACGATGCCCACCAGGGTAAGTAGGAGGGGGATGAGGAGCAGGCCGGCTTCAAAGTTGCGGCGAAAGGTGGCCACGATAAGGGTGAGGAAGATGAAGAGGAGCCAGCCAAGTATCCAGAAGATGCCGATTCCAAAGACGACTGCGAGAACGATTGGGGCGGCCTGGCTGTGACCGACCATCAAAACCGAGGGGCCTACACCCGCGAGAATCGGGGCCGTGAAACGAAGCAGGAGGATGTACCAGCGCTTGCGCAAGGACAGGAAGGCGATCAGAAATTCAAAGTAGAGGTAAGCCGAAATTGCCAGCAGTTGAGCGAATATGGCGATGTAGACGATGTTGTCTAAACGGGCAGAGCTGCCGGCGAGCTCGACAAAGCCGATAGGCGCCTGGAGCAACTCGTAGAGAGCCAACCAGAGGTACTCGATATGGCCTTTCTGGGTGAAAAACAGGGCGAGAAGAAACAGGGAAAGCACTGTGAGCATGATGTTATTGACCAGCCGCGGCAAGCGTTCGAAGAGGGTGTGAACGGACCAGATTTCGAGATCGCGGTTGAGGTCTTCGGGGCTGCCCAGGCGTAATTTATGTTTGGCAAAGAAGGTGGTATATGCCTCTGGGCCGAAGGGCACGTAGTAGCTGCGGATGGCGAGGGTCAGGGAGGTTTCAGAAGGAGGGATATCGAATTTGTAGAGGCGGGAGATGGCTTGAAAGCGTTCGGGGGCGTTGCTGTTGGGCCCTTCCGGCTGGATCTGTTTGCCGTTTGCAAAGACAGCAAGGCCGAGCGAACTTGCGCCCATTTGGACATTTTGCGAGACGGGCAGCTCGACAAGAAGCGCAAGCGGCATATGGTTGGGAGCGAGTTTGAGATGAAGGCGGAACCAAGCGAAAGGTCTGTGGTGGTCTTTGGGATGGCCGGAATCGCCTTCGATGTGATCTTCGTCGGGGACGTCTGCAAAGAACTCATGGGCATCGCGGATTGCCCAGGTTGAGTCGTCGAAATCGGGCATGGCGGCGGCTGGGTCTGTGGTGATGCCGACGCGCCAGCCTTTATCGAGCGCTAAAGGCGAGCCGAGATTGCTTGCGTCGAAGACGACTTGAGGGATGGTGGGGGCGTTGCGTTGAGCCGGGCGGGCATGGTGATTTGGGGTAAGCAGATCAGTAAGCGAGGGGCTGTGAGGTGCTTGAGGCTGCTGAGCGACGAGCGCCATGGTCCCCAAAATAAGCGCAGGGACCCCGATCACGGTCATTCCAGCAAGCGCAAGAATCGTTTGGCGCAAGACCCCTCCACATTTCCGCGTGCAATCCACTTTAATGCAGACGGATGCCAGTTCCAAGGAGAACGCATTGAGTTTGGGCTGAGGTTGAGAATTATTGAATTTCACGGTACCGAGGGCGTGGGATCGGCGACATGGCTGAATTATTCTTCCTTTTTGCTGTCGAAGAGGAAGATACTAACGTCTAAACATTGGAGCGAAGCGGCGGAAGCTGGCTCTCCAACGATAGTTTCGGCTAGTGAGCGATTGACGGGCGGGGTTGCATCTTCATTGAGGTGAGGTCATGAGGGCAGATTTCAAGAGCTCGACAGCAGTGACGCTGGCAGGTTTGGCGTTGGCAATGGCCACCACGGTGTGGGCACAGGCAGCGCCTCAATCGACTCCATCGAGTACGGCGCCGGCGAGTACACAGGCGGCTCAGCCAGCACCGGGCACGGTGGCAGTGGGCGGGGATACAGCAGCGATGCCTGCGGCGAAACAGCCTGCGGGGGGAACGAGTTCCGCAGCTACGCCCGCGGCGCAGCAGCCGGCTCCGGGAACGGTAGCAGTGGGCGGCGACACCCCTGCGACACCTTCGAAGACACCAGCGCCGGGGACGGCTCCGGTGGGCGGCGATACCGCGCCCGCCAACGTGAATCCGGACAAAGTTGTCGAGGTGGGCAGCCAGAAGATCAATGTGAAGCCGGGCAGTATCGACGATGTGAGCGCGGTGGGGAATCGGGACATCGGCGCGCGGGGCATGGGCAACTGGTATTCGGTGGACTCCGAGATCAAGATGGGCAAGATGTACGCCTCTGAGATTGAGAAGAGCACCAAGTTCATAACCGATCCGGTGGTGGTTGAGTACGTGAACCGGGTGGGCCAGAACATCGTGAAGAACTCCGATTGCAAGGTTCCGTTCACGATCAAGATTATCGATTCAGACGTGATCAACGCCATGGCGCTGCCGGGCGGGTTTTTCTATGTGAACTCGGGGTTGATTTTGAATGCGGACGAAGAGGCGGAACTGGCCGGGGTGATGGCGCATGAGACGGCTCACGTATGCGCGCACCACGCGGTTCGCGAACAGACGCGGATGAACTATGCGCAGTTGAGCACGATTCCGCTGATCTTTATCGGCGGCTGGACAGGGTATGGAATTTACGAGGCGGCTTCGCTGGCGGTTCCGTTGACATTCCTGCACTTCTCGCGGGACTTTGAAGCCCAGGCGGACTATCTTGGGGTTCAGTACATGTACCGGGCGGGCTACGATCCTCAGGCCTTTATCAGCTTCTTTGAGAAGGTGCAGGCGCTGGAGAAGCGGAAGCCGGGCATGGTGGAAAAGGCATTCTCCGATCATCCGCAGACTCCGGATCGGATTTTGCATTCTCAGGAAGAGATTGCGCGGATTTTGCCGGCACGGGACGAATACACGGTGACCACGTCGGAGTTCGACGATATCAAGGCACGGCTGGCGCGGATTGAAAACAAGCGGCGGCTGACGGATACGAAGGCGGGACAGAAGCCCTCTTTGCGGAGGGCGAGCACGGGGTCGAGCGATCCGACCAGCCCGTCGAGCACTGGAAGCGGTAACGGGACGTCGAGCACCAGCAGCACGGATGACGGGCCACCGACGCTGCATCGGCGCGACGATCAGAATTAGTGTGGTGCGTCGGAAGTGAGTGCAATCAAAGAAGGATGAAGATTTTATGCAATTGCAGGAAAGCATCCCTCAGGGGCTGAAGCCCCTTTCATTTCAGACTTCTTACGGCACGACTAAAGTCGTGCCCTTTCAAAACACATAGTGCCCTTTCAAAACACATCGTGCCCTTTCAAAACCCAGAGTGCCCTTTCAAAACACAGAGTGCCCTTTCAAAACACAGAGTGCCCTTTCAAAACACATAAGTGACCACCCGTGTGGCGGCCTACACCAGGACTGCTTGGGAATTCGGGCAGAATAAGGACAGAGGCTGAAGGTCGGTTTGACTTCAGCCTTGTTGTTTGCGGCGTGGCGCTTTACATTGGCCGTGGAGAGGTAAAGTGCGGAGCTTAGGAATCTGCTGGTCGGGATGGGCTGCTTTCCTGGTTCCGGCGTTGGAATTGACCTTCCTGGGACCTTGTTCACGATGAAGAAGATTGCCGCCTTTGCTGCTTTATTCCTGCTGATCTTGCTGTTGACGAAGATCGCCAACCAGGTTCCGCCGGAACCGCCGCCTGGGACGGCATTTTCGCTGAGGGCTCAGCACGTGGTGCAGTGTTCGAAGGAAGAGATCACGCTGGTCGACAACCATCAGAAATCGACTCATCTTGAGAAGGACGAGGATTCCTGGCCGGATTGCACTGTGTTTCAGAAGGACGATGTGCTGGATTTTTATCTTTCACGCGGCGAGAAGACCAAGTACCTGGGCCGCGAAGAGACGGAGTGGTGGCGGAAGGCGATGTAGAGCCTGAGCAGACTTCCGCACCATCCGGCTTACTATCCCAATGGATGGGGGATGGTGCCTAGCCGGACGCAAGGGGCAGGGCTTGGTGGCCGGGGAGCGCCGGGGTGGGCCTTGAATCGGGAAAGCAAAAACTCTGTGAAATTCCTGTAAAGCCCGGAAATACCTTGAAATGACGGACGAAACCGCGTTATATACAAGATTACCGGCAGCGTAGCCGGAATCCATCGTACGTCAAGATTCATTTCAGGAGGCATTATGCGCAACTCTGCGGTTCGATCCAACCTGCTGGTTCCTGAGATCCGCGAAGTGATGGATATTCGCCAGGCGTCCGACTACCTGGGGATTTCTCCGGATACGCTCTATAAATATGCGTCGGAGGGATTTGTGCCTGCGTTCAAGCTGGGAAATCGCTGGAGGTTCAAGCGGTCGCGGCTGGATGAGTGGATGGATCGGCAGTCGGATATTCATGCGGCGGATGCTGGGCTGGACCCGCAACAGAAGAAGCCGGTTCGGCCGGCGATGTAGAGGCAGGGAACAGGGAACAGTTATGCCGACTCGGAAGATGCTAATTGTGGCTCTTCTCCCATTTTTTGTCCAAATGGCACCTGGGCAGCAGGAGCCACGGTCAGTGCTTCTGCCGGCTCACGAAGCGAGGGCGGTTTCATACCGATATTCGAGAGAGAGGTCTGAGAAGATTGGCGGGAGCTGGCAGCCAACGAAAGCGGACCTCGATGGCTTGGAGTCATCCCTACCTCAAATCTCGGGGATGAAAGTTTTTGGATGGGATTCCAAGGTTCACATCGATCACCCAGACCGATATTTCTGCCAATATGTGGCTGTGCTGGTCGCTGGGAAGCAGAAGATTTTTGTCAATGCGTTTTGTGATGGGCAATCATTTTCAGACTGGCGTGATCGCCTCGTAGTCGTAAGCGACGGCGCAACCTGCTATTGGCAGGCACTGTATGACCCGGCCACGAAACAGTTCTCAAACCTAAGGATCAACGCCCGCGCTTGATCGGTGCAATCGCGGGGTATTTCGTTCCCTGTTCCCTAGTCCCCTCTTCCCTGCCTCTTGGTTTATGCTTTCCCAGTGAACCATCTGCATCGAATTGGGCTATTGCGCAGGCGTTTGACACGGGCTGGGCTGTCGGGGCTGGTGGTTACGCATCTGGCCGATCTGCGCTATCTCTCTGGATTTACTGGGTCTAGCGGGGCTCTGGCGGTGACGCGCAGGGCAGTGAGCCTGTTTACCGATGGGCGCTACAAGGTGCAGGCGGCGGAAGAGGTTTCCGCGGCAAAGGTAAGAATTGTGAGCGGTTCTCCGGCTGTGGCTGCTGTGGAATGGCTGGCCGCGCAGCCGGGCATGGATACTGCCGGATTTGACCCAACCGTTACAACCGTGGCGGACCTGACTCGCTGGAAGGCGGCGTTGCCTTCGGGGTTGCGCAGGGCTTTCTTGAGTGCCTTGGCGGCGCCTCTAGTTTCGGCGCTGCGACAGACGAAGGACGATCACGAGCTGGCGGTGATGAGCGAGGCCGCGGAGCTGGGTTGCAGGCTGTTTGAGCATGTTCTGGGGTTCATACGGCCGGGGATTGCGGAGACAGAAGTGGCTGCGGAGCTAGAGCACCGGGCACGGTTGTGGGGCGCTGAAGGGATGTCGTTTGAGACCATTGTAGCCTCGGGGGTTCGGTCGGCGTTGCCGCATGGGAGAGCTACCGGGGCACTGCTGCCGCGGCGGGGATTCCTGACCCTCGACTTCGGTGTTATCCTCAAAGGTTACTGCTCGGATATGACCCGCACCGTGTACCTGGGAAAGCCCAGGGCCGGGGAGCGGGATGCGTACCAGGCGGTGCTTGAAGCGCAAGAAGCAGGAGTGGCCGCGGTAGGTCCGGGCGCAAGCTGTGGGGAAGTGGATGAGGCTGCGCGCAGCGTGTTGCGCAAGGCGGGCTTAGCGGAGGCTTTTAGCCACTCGACCGGTCACGGCGTTGGGATTGAGATTCACGAGTCGCCACGTATTGGCGCGGGACAGAAAACGAGGCTGCAGCCCGGCATGGTTGTGACCATTGAGCCGGGCATTTATCTGATGGGCGAGTACGGAATCCGCATCGAGGATATGGTGGCTGTAACAAAAACTGGGGGCCAGGTGCTGACACCGGCTCCGAAGGCCCTGATCGAACTTTGAAACCGCTCGTCCCCGCTGAGGGGAGAGCTAAGGAACGAATGAATCCACTGAACCCAGAAGATATTCAGGATCTGAAGGAACTGATCGAATTCCTGAAGGAAAATCAGGTTGCCGAGTTCGAGTTGGACCGGGGCGACTTAAGAGTGAAGCTGAAGTTTGACCAGCCCCAGGGTGCGGCAGGGCTACCGGATCTGAGCAGCCTGTTGGCCAGCGCGCGGGCAGCTTCAGCGCAAACGAAAGCTTCGGCACCTGATGGTTCTATCGCTGCTGCG
>Ga0302320_10012733_pt1 | contig 17622 bp, 11 predicted proteins | sample Bog_T0_3_FD_202130 | JGI IMG/M metagenome (GOLD analysis project Ga0302320, IMG submission 202130) | Peat permafrost microbial communities from Stordalen Mire near Abisko, Sweden - Bog_T0_3 | ecosystem: Environmental > Terrestrial > Soil > Wetlands > Peat | place: Sweden: Abisko, Stordalen Mire...
GGCGACAATCGTTTCCCTCGTCGCCGCCGATCACGCCGAATGGGCCCCGCTGTGGCGCGGCTATCTCGACTTCTACCGCGCCGCCGTCGACGCGAATACGACCGAGACTACGTTCGCCCGCTTGACCGGCGGGGCCGAACCGATGGGCGGCTTCCTCGCCCGCGCCGGCGACGGCGCGGCGATCGGCGTCGCCCATTGGATCGTCCATCGCTCGTGCTGGACCGTCGGCGACTATTGCTATCTGCAGGACCTGTTCGTCGCCTCAGAGCGCCGCGGCCGCGGGGCCGGGCGGCTGCTGATCGACGCGGTCGCCGCCAAGGCGCGGGCGCTCGGCTGCTCGCGCGTGCACTGGCTCACCCACGAGACCAATCGCGACGCCATGCGGCTCTACGACAAGGTCGCCGAGCGCTCGGGCTTCGTTCAGTACCGGATTCTGATCGGCTGAGGTCGGTCAGCCGTAAGCGACGCGCCGATGCGGCCCATCGCCGCTGCGCTCGAGCGCGGCGAGCGCGAGGGCCTCTTCAAGCCGCTTGGGTTCGCTGAACAGGAAGCCTTGCGCCTCGGCGCAGCCGAGCTCCACCACCGTCGCAAGCTGGGCGCGGGTTTCGACCCCCTCGGCGATGGTCGTCATGCCGAAGCTCGAGGCGAGCTCGATGATCGCCCGCACGGTCGCGCGTGTCGCCTCGCGCCGCTCGAGCTTCTGCACGAAGGATCGGTCGATCTTGATGCTGTCGAACGGATATTGCTCGAGGCAGTTCAGGCTCGAATAGCCGGTGCCGAAATCGTCGAGCGAGATGCGCACGCCCATCTCCTTGAGGCGGCGCAGTTGGGCGGCGATGCGCGGGCTGTCGTTGATGAGGAACGACTCCGTCACCTCGATCTCCAGCCGGTCGGTCGACAGGCCGAAATGATCGAGGCACTTGCCGACGTGGGAGGCGAAATCGAACGACTCGAGCTGCACCGGGGAGCAATTGACCGCCACCCGGACGCCCGCCGGAACGCGCGCCATGTCGGCGCAGGCGCGCTCCAGCACCCAGGCCCCGATCGGCACGATCAGCCCGGTTTCCTCGGCGACGGCGATGAATTCGGATGGCGGGATCATCGTCGAGTCGAACCGCCAGCGTAACAGCGCCTCGTAGCCGACCGTCTCTTCGCTGCGCGCGTCCTTGATCGACTGGTAGGCGAGATAGAGCTCGTCGCGCTTGATCGCGTTGCGCAGGCCGCCCTCGATCATCACCTTGCGCTGAACCGCGTGATGCATGTCGGGGTGGAAGAAACGAACCGAGCCCCGCCCCTGCCCCTTGGCGGCGTAGAGCGCCATATCCGCCGCCTTCAGCAGCTCGCTGGTCGCGCTCGCGTCGCGCGCGGCGAACGCGACGCCGACGCTGGCGCCGACCGAGGCGTGGATCGAGCCGAGCTCGTAGGGCGCGGCGAGTTCGCGGCAGATGCGCAGCGCCAGGACGCCCGCCTCGTCGCCGTATCCGGCGACATGCTGGACGACGGCGAATTCGTCGCCGCCAAGCCGGCCGACCAGATCCTCGGACCCGGCCAGGGCGCGCAGGCGATGGGCGACGACGCGCAGCATGTCGTCGCCGATCGGATGGCCGTGGGTGTCGTTGATGTATTTGAACCGGTCGAGGTCGATGACCAGCAGCGCGATCGTGCCTTCGCCGGAGGGACAGGCGAAGGCCTGGTCCAGGCGCTCGCGGATCGCGGTGCGGTTGGCGAGCCCGGTCAGGGAATCGCGGCGCGCCTGCTTGGAGATGCGCGCCTCGAAGAGTGCCGCGCGCAGCGCCAGCGCGTAGGCTGTCGCAGCAACGAGCAGAGACAGGATCGCGGCGACGGTGACGCACAGCGCGCCCCAGCGCATGAGGCGCAGATCGTGGTCGAGATCGGGCGGCGTCGAGACGACGGCCAGCGGCGAGTCGGCGATCGCCGCGACATAGCCTGGCCGGTTGTCGCCGAGCGCCGCCGGTTCGGTCGCATCGGCGCCGCGCAGCGGCTCGCCGAGCGGCAAGGTTTTGCCGACGGCGCCGCCGAGCGCGCCGGCGCCGGCGAGCACGCGGCCGGTACGATCGACCAGCCCGACGCCGCCCCGGCTCGTGTCGCCCGCGGCCAATTCGGCGATCAACGACGCTGGGTCGACGGCGGCGACGATGACGCCGAGAACGCCGCCGCCACTGGCGACCAGCCGGCGCGCCAAAACAACGCGCCCCGGCGAAGCAATGACCGTCCGACCGGCGCCGGCGCCGTCGACGAGCGCCCGCCGTTCGGCCTCGGAAACAGCGGCGATCGCGCCGAGCGCGACGGCGCCGGAGGCGTCGAAGACGGCAAACGCGCCGCGCTGGCCGATGAGCGCCGAGCCCTGGTCGGCAAGCGACCGCCAATCGACCGCCGCGCCGTCGCGCCCAGCGCGGTCGGCAAGGTGAACGAGGGCCCCGTCGAGGTCGGCGAGCAATCGGCTGGCGACGCGTTCGGCAGTCTGAACCCGTTCGGCGGCGTCGCGCTCGCCCTCGTCGCCGAGCATCGCCCGCTCGTGCGCGAAGACGCCCCACGCGGCCAGGCAGACGACGGCGATCCGCAGCACGCCAAAGGCGATCGCCTGCCGGCGCATCAGCTTCCGCACCGCGGCGGCCGTCCGCGAAAGTCGATCGACGGCGGCGGCGCTGACGGCGGACGACGATCCCGAGGTCGCGCGCGGCGTCATCCCTGGGACCGACATCGACACTCCTGGCGGATCGTGGTTGTTGCGCAAATTAGAGACGAGGAATTACCAATTCATCAAAGCCTTCCTGCGTCGGAAGCGCGCATTGCCCGCAGATTTCGCGTTAAACTTCATCGATTCGGAACGGACCAAGATCGCCATGACCCGCAAGCCTCCCGAAGCCGACCCGGTCGCGTATCGGCAGCGCACGCCGCTGCGCCGCGGCGAACGGCTGCGCCGGCGCGCGGCTTGGATGTATTACGTCGAGGAGATGACCCAGAGCGCCGTCGCCGAGGCGCTCGGGGTCGGTCGCGTCACGGTGGTGCGCATGCTGGCGGAGGCCCGCGCGCTCGGCGAGGTCAGGATCGCCCTGGCGCGCGGCGCGGCGGATCTCGCCGGCCTCGAAATCGCGCTCGCCAAGACGCTGGGGATCGGCGAGGCGATCATCGCCCCCTTGTCCACCCCCGACGCCGACCCGACCGCGCCGATCGGCGCCGCGCTCGGCGCGGTCATTTCCGAGCTCGTCGCCGACGACATGAAGATCGGCCTGGGCTGGGGTCTCACGCTTCGGCAGGCGCTCGGCCACCTGAGCGAACGCGCGGCGAAAGCCGTGACGGTGGTGTCGCTGGTCGGCGGCGTCACCCATGTCGGGTCGGTTAATCCGGCTGAATTCGCATGGGAATTCGCGCGGGCCTACAACGCCGACTGCTATCTGATCCCGGCGCCGGCGCTGGTCGACAGCGGCGAGACGCGGCGGGCCTTGATCGAACGCTGCGGCCTCGCCGAAGTCTACGAATTCGCCCGCCGTCTCGACGCGGTGGTGTTCGGCGTCGGCGCGCTCGACGCGGATTCGACGGTCGTCCGCTTCGGCCTGATCGGCGAGGCCGAACGCCTTCGCCTGCGCGAATACGGGGCGGCCGGCGAGGCGCTCTGCTACGTCTATTCGGCCGAAGGGCGGCTGATCGACCATCCGATCAACGCCCGCGTGATGTCGGCGCCGCTGGAGGCGGTCGTCGCCGCGCCGATCCGGGTGATGGCGGCGGGCGGCGCCGCCAAGGTCCAAGCGTTGCGCGGCGCCGTGCGGCTGCTGAAGCCGACGACGCTGGTGACCGACGAAACGACCGCGCGGACGCTGGTCGCCGACCCCGGCGCGAAGGCGCGCTAGCGGCCGGCGCGCACGAGTTCGCTCAACAGCCGCGCCACCTCGGCGCGCGCCTCGAGATGGGGCATATGGCCGACGCGAGCGAGGCGATGCAGGGCGATCAGCCCGTTCAGGCCCTCCGCCTGTCGGGCGGGAAGGATGCGATCCTCGACGCCGACGATGAGCTTGGCGGGAATGGCGATCTCGGCCAGCCAGGGACGAATGTCGATCGCCTGCGCGCCGTCGGGGAACAACGCCGCAGCGAGCCGCGTCTGCGCCTCGATCAACCCGCCCGCCGCCCGTTGGCGCAGAGTCGTATTGACCAGCGCCGAGCCGAGCGCCGCCGGATCGGCGACGAGTTCGCGCATCCACGGGCCTAGGCTTGCTTCCGAGCGCGCCCGCAGGAAGCCGGCGATGAACGGACCATTGACCTCCGGGCCGAGGCCGGCGGGAGCGATGAGCCCCAGCGACAGGGCGCGAAACCCGGGGGCGGCCGTCAGCGCCGCCGCAACCGCGCCGCCGAGCGAATGGCCGACGAGATGGGCCGCCGACACCCCCTCTTCCGCGAGCGTCGCGGCGACCGCCGCCGTCAGCGCGGCGAGCGTCGCCTCGCCGAAGAACGGCGAAGCGCCGTGGCCGGGCAGATCGAGGCCAAGCGCCGAATAGGCGCTCGGCAGACGCCCGACCAAAGGTCGCCAGCCGTTGAGGTCGGCGCCGAAACCGTGGACGAAGACGATCGGCGCGCCCTCGCCGCGCGCGAACCACAGGCGATTGAGCCGCGCGCCCGCTCCTATGACGAGCGCAGGCGCGGGCGGCATAGCGGGCGTGCGCTCGTCGGCCTCATCCGGCCGCACCGGCGCGTCGCCGGGCGCATCCGATTGCGGCGCCGACGCCGCCGGCGCCAGCAGCGCGCGCAGTTCGCCGGCGAGCGCCTGCAGATCGGGATCGAAGGGCTCGTCCTCGCCGACGATCCAGGCGAGGGTCGCGCCGACCGGCAGTCGATCGCCTGCCTTGACGCGCAGGCCGCGCAACACGCCGCTCGCCGGCGCCTCGACCTCCGTCGCCGCCGGGCCGACTTCGATCTCGAACAGCGGCTGGCCTTCGCGCACGCGCTCGCCTTCGGCGGCGAGCCAGCGGCTGAGCGTGCCTGTCTCAGTGTCCGCAGAGACGCGCGGAAAGATGATTTCGACGGCCATTGAGGCTCCGTTGGCGGCCAGTTTCAACGATCATCGAACGCCTTGCCTGCGGCGACAAGCGCGCTGGCCGGCCTTCGGCCGAGCGTCGGCGGCGACGGCGCGGGCCTGGCGGCGAATTGTCGGTCGCCGCGACAGACCGCCCGGAACGTCGCAGCGCCTTGCTTCTCTTTGCCGATCTTCTGTGCATAGTGCTGGAGAATTGGTCGGAGCCAGGTGCATCCGGCCAAGACGAAGCGGACGCGACGCCGCCGCACGGCGGCAAAGAAAGCGCAGAATTCCATGAAGCTCATCACCGCCATCGTCAAACCCTACAAGCTCGACGACGTGCGCGCCGCGCTCGATCGGCTCGGCGTGCGCGGCATGACCGTCACCGAGGTCAAGGGCTACGGACGGCAGAAGGGTCACACCGAAATCTACCGCGGCGCGGAATACGAAGTGAACTTCGTGCCCAAGACCCGCATCGAGGTCGTCGTCGTCGACCGCATGGCCGACGAAACCGTCGCGGCGATCCGCGCCGCCGCCGTAACCGGCAAGATCGGCGACGGCAAGATCTTCGTTTCCACGATCGAAGCCGCGTACCGCGTCCGCACCGGCGAGAGCGGCGAAGACGCGCTGTAGGCGCCAGCGTTCCTTTCGAGAGGACTATTCCGCCAGGCGCGAACCCGTCGCGCGCGGCGAGGCGAAGCGGTTCTACGGCTATGTCTCGGCGAGCGGTCCCGCCGGCCGCAGGCGTCCGACCGCGGTCCCGTTCCAATTGCGCAAGATGGGGGCGGCGAAGGGGCCGAGGCGGGCGCGATCCTCGCTGTCGCGGGGGAGGAAGCGGCGGATCAATGTCGCGATCATCGCCTGCGCCGCGCGGGTCGCGCCGTCGTCGGCCTTGAGCGCGAAGCCGAGGCCCAACTCCGGCAGAGCGGCGCAATAGACCCCTTCGGCGCCGGTCTTGACGAAGACGCGCGGCCCGAACAGGCGCATGACCTCGGTGTCGAACCGCCCCTCGCCGGCGACCATCGCCGGGTTCGCGGCGACGGCAGCGAAGATTCGCTTGGCGGCGGCGGCGCGGCTGGACGCCAGACCGACGCCTGTCGCCAGGCGCGCGAAGCCGAGCGCCAGCGCGCGCAGGGGGACGGCGTAAGTCGGGATCGAGCAGCCATCGGTCGCGCGGACGTCTTCGCCAAGCGCCGCGCCGGTCACGTCCGCGATCGCCGCCCTGGCCGCCCGCTGGACCGGATGCGCCGCCTGCTCGTATCCGTGGGTCTCCCAGCCCGACGCGCAGGCGAGGCAAAGGAAGCCTGCGTGTTTGCCCGAGCAATTGTTGTGCAGCGGCGAGGGCGTCTGGCCGGCGCGCGCGAGCGCACGCGACGCATCCTCGCCGAGCGGCCAATGCGCGCCGCAGGCGAGCGAGGCGACGTCGAGCCCCGCCTTGGCGAGCATCGCCGCCGCGGTCTCGACATGCGCCGACGCGCCGGAATGCGACGCGCAGGCGAGCGCGATCTCGGCCTCGCTGAGCCGCAGCGCGTCGGCGGCGCCGCTCTCGACCAGCGGCAGCGACTGCAGCGCCTTGACGGCGGAGCGTGGAAAAACCGGTTGGTCGATCTCACCGACCATGAACGCGACTGCGCCGTCGGCGTCGACCGCCGCGCCGGCGCCGCGGTGACGCGATTCGACGCGCGCGCCGCGCATGACCTCGACGACGACGGGATTGGCCAAAGCGAGCGCTCCTGTGACGACACGCGCCGGGCGAGCTATACAAGGCGCGTCGTCACCGCTCCAGTCCGCGGCGCCGGGCGTTTGCGCGCGGTCAAGGCGGCAAACGGCGAAATGCGCCACATTGCCGCTGTGGGAAGAGGACAGAGGACATGCGGGTTCGCGACGCGATGACGCACGGCATTATCGGCGTGCGCGACACGGCCAGCCTCGCCGAGGCGGTCGAGACGATGTTGCGGGCGGGAATCAGCGCGCTGTGCGTCTTCGACGAGCGAAAGGCGCTGGTCGGCATCCTGAGCGAAGGCGACCTGCTGCGGCGCGGCGAGCTCGGCACCGAAAAGCGGCGGTCGCGCTGGCTGGAATCGTTGCTCAGCGGCGGACGGCTGGCCCACGCCTACGCCCATGAGCACGGCCGCACCGCCGCCGAAGTCATGACGCGCGAAGTCATCACCATCGACGAGGACGCGCCGCTCTCCGAAGCCGTCGACGCGATGATCCGACGCCGGGTCAAGCGACTGCCGGTGGTGCGAGGCGGCAGCGTGATCGGCGTCGTGTCGCGTTCCGACCTGCTCAAGCGGCTCTATGTCGAGCTGCGGCGCGACGTCGAGCCCCGTTCCGACGCCGAGATCCGCGCCGCGATCGAGAAGGAGATCGAGTCGCGCGGCTGGGCCCCGCGCGCCTCCGTCCGTGTTTCGGCCAAGGACGGCGAAGTGACGCTCGAGGGCGCAATCGGCGACGAGCGCCTGCGCGAGGGTCTGCGGGTGATCGCCGAGAACATCCCCGGCGTGAAGTCGGTGCGCGACCGGCTGGCCTGGGTCGAGCCCAATTCGGGCATGCTGCTGTCGGCGGAGGACGAGCGGCCGAAGTGATCGCGAGCCGTCACGCCGCGGGTCGCCCTTCCCCAGCTTCCGCCAACGCGCGCAGACCGTCGCGATAGGTCGGATAGAGCCAGCAATAGCCGAGCTCGCGCCTCAGCTTGCCGACGTCGACGCGACGATTGTCGGCGTAGAAGCTGCGCGCCATCGGCGTCAGGCGTGCGCCGGCAAAATCCTCTATCGGCGGCGGAGCGACGCCGAGGAGTTCGGCCGCGAAGGCGATCACGTCCTCAGGCGGCGCCGGCTCTTCGTCGGCGACGTTCCAGGTCCCGCCCGTCCCGCCGGCCTCGATCAGCCGAACCGCGACGGCCGCGATATCGTCGACGTGAATGCGGTTGAAAACCTGGCCCGGCTTGACGATCCGCCGCGCTTCGCCGCGCTGGAGTTTCTCGAGCGCGTTGCGGCCGGGGCCGTAGATGCCGGCAAGCCGCAGGATGTCGACCGACGCGCCGCTTTTGGCGCCGAACGCGCGCCAGTCGCGTTCGGCCGCCAGCCGGCGCCAGGCGCGGGGCGAACCCGGCGCCGGCGCGCTCAGCTCGTCGACCCAGACCCCGCCGCGGTCGCCGTAGACGCCGACCGTGGAAAGATAGACGACCCGCGCCAATCCCGGCGCGGCGGCGATCGCCGCGCCAAACCGCTGAAGCGCCGGATCGCCGTTCTGGTCAGGCGGCGCGCTGACGAGCAGCGTCTCGGCGCCGCGCAACGCCGCCTCCAGCGCCGGCCGCGCCGACGGATCGTCGACCGTCCAGGCGGCGACGCCGTCGCCGCGCCAGGCGCGCGCCGCCTCCGGATCGCGCGTCGCGCCGCTCGCTTCGACGCCGGGAAGCCGCGCCAGAACGCGCCGCGCCGCATAGCCGAGCCCGAAGGCGAAAAGTCTCATCGCGGCGAGGATCGACAAGTGGGCGAGGAATTCAAGCCCAAACGGCGTAGTTAACCCGCCCTAAAGGATCACCCGCCAGTATTCCGTTAATTTTCCGGGCGGCGCCGCCGCTAACATTCGCCAATGGTCGGAACTGTGACCACATTCGATTTCACCTCATCTTCCCCGGTCGAGGCCTCGCTCGGCGCGGTGCTTGGCGTCAGAGGCTCGGAAGCGCGCGTCGGTCTGCCTGCGCCGGCGCTCAGCGAAGCGCTGCGCGCGACCGTCGGAACGTTTCTCGCCATCGCCGCCGGCTCGCATCGCCTGGTCGGCGTGGTGACCGAGGTCGACGGCAACGCCGAACGCGGCGACCCGCGCTTTGGCGCCATCGCCCGCGTCGATCTGATGGGGGAGATCAAGCAGGTCGACGGCGCCGAGCATTTCGTTCGCGGCGTCTCGGCCTATCCGGCGATCGGCGACAGTGCGCGCATCATCGGCGCCGACGAGCTGAGGCTCATCTACAGCACTTCGGGCGTGCGGACGATAGACGTCGGCGCACTGCATCACGACGAGACCATTCACGCCACCGTCGACGTCGACAATCTGCTCAGCAAGCATTTCGCCATCCTCGGCTCGACCGGCGTCGGCAAGTCGAGCGGCGTTGCGGTGCTGATCGACGCGATCCTCGACGCGCGGCTCGATCTGCGCGTCTTCCTGCTCGACGGCCACAACGAATACGGCCACTGCTTCGGTTCGCGCGCCAACGTCGTCAGCGCCGCGCAGCTCAAACTGCCGTTCTGGCTGTTCAACTTCGAGGAGTTCGTCGACGCGCTCTATTACGGCCGTCCGGGCGTCGACGAAGAACTCGAAATCCTCGCCGAGCAAATCCCGATCGCCAAGGGCCTCTACCAGTCGCAGCGTGGACAAAGCGAGCGCGCCACCTTGCGCCGCGTCGATCCGCGCAACGCCGGCTTCACTGTCGACACGCCGGTGCCCTACACGATGCAGGACCTCGTCGCGCTGATCGACGAACGCATGGGCAGGCTCGAGAACCGCGCCTCGCGCATGCACCACCATCACCTGCTCTCTCGCATCGACGGGCTGCGTAACGATGCGCGCTATGCGTTCATGTTCGAGAACGCGAATGTCGGCGGCGACACGATGGGCGAGATCCTCACCTATCTGTTTCGCCTCGAGCCGAACGGTCAGCCGCTGACTGTGCTCCAGCTCGCCGGCCTGCCGGTGGAGGTCGTCGACGCGGTCGTCAGCCTGCTCAGCCGCCTCGCTTTCGACTTCGGCCTGTGGAGCGACGGGGCGATGCCGATGCTGTTCGTCTGCGAAGAGGCGCACCGCTACGCCTCTGTCGACCACTCGGTCGGCTTCGCGCCGACCCGTCGCGGCCTGCTGCGGATCGCCAAGGAGGGACGCAAATACGGCATCTGCCTCGGCCTCGTCACGCAGCGGCCGGCCGAGCTCGATCCGACCATCATCTCCCAGTGCAGCACGCTGTTCGCAATGCGCATGGTCAACGACCGCGACCAGGCGCTGCTGCGTTCGGCGGTCACCGACGCGGCGGCCAATTTGGTCGCCTTCGTCCCCTCGCTCGGCACCCGCGAAGTGGTGGGATTCGGCGAGGGATTCCCATTGCCGACCCGCCTGAGCTTCAAGTCGCTGTCGAGGGAGCGGATTCCGCACAGCGAGACGTTCCGCGAAGACGGCGCGGTCAGCGAGTTTTCCGACTCCCAATCCTTCGTCAAACAGGTGGTCGAGCGCTGGCGCGGCGCGGCCGGCGCGAAACTGGTCGTGAAAGATGAACACGTGGCGGAGGCCGGCGCCGAGCCGCGACCGGGCGTCGCCGCCGCTCGCGCCGCATCGCCTGTCGCCGCGCCGGCGGTCGGCGCAACCCCAGCCTCCAGCCGCATCGAGCAGATCCGCGCCCAACTCCTCCGACGCTGATATGATGGCGAAGAGGAGGAAGCGGCGATGGCGAACGAGACGACCGAGGAGACCCCTCGTTCCGACGACCGCGCGACACTGATCGTCAAGGCGATTGCAGCGCTGCCGATTGCGGTCGAAGTCAGCGCCGCCTCGGGCGAGCGCGTCTACGCCAACCCGGCGGCCAACGCGGCGGCGCCCCAAAGGCGCGCGCGCGAGACGGTTACACGCAACGGCCGCGCCGTCGTCGTCGAGTCCGCGGACTTCCACATCGGCGCCGCCGCCTATCGCGTCAGCGCCCTCGTCGACGTCGACGAAGAGCGGCGACTCCAGGACGAGTTGTTCCAGCGCGCCTATTTCGACCCGCTGACCCGGTTGCCGAGCCGCGCCTTTTTCGAGGAGGCGGTGGCGCGGTCGATCGGCGACCCCGCTGGGGACCGCGGGCGCTTCGCCGTGGCGACGATCGGCTTCGACCAGTTCGACTCGGTCAACGAATTCTACGGCCGCACGGTCGGAAACGCGCTGCTCGCCGAAGCGGCGCGGCGCATCGGCGAGCGAATCGGCCGCGACGACGTCGCGGCGCGCTTCGGCGGCGACCAGCTTGCCGTCTTCATCGTGCAGCCGGGCGACGAGTCGGCGACTTTGGGGCGGGTTGAACTGCTGCTCGGGCGCCTTCGCGATCCCTTTTACGTCGACGGCGTCGAGATCCTGCTGTCCGCTTCCGCCGGCGTCAGCCTCTACCCGACGCACGACTCCGCTGCGCCGGGCCTGATCGCCAAGGCGGAGGCGGCGCTGACCCAAGCCAAGCGCCGCTATCGCGGCCAGGCTCGCCTCTACGACCCGGCGATCGCCCTGCGCGCCCATGAGCACGCCCGGCTGGAGCAGAGCCTGCGCCTCGCCATCCGCGACCGGAGTTTCGTCTGCGCGCTGCAGCCTAAGTTCGATTTCCGCGCCGACAAGATCGCCGGGCTCGAAGTGTTGATGCGCTGGCGCGACGAGAACGGCGTCGCGCGATCGCCGGGCGATTCGATCGCCTTCGCCGTCAATCTCGGCCTGATGAACGAGATGACGCTGCTCCTGTTCGAGGAGACGCTCGCCTCGCTCGACGCGATCGACGCGACCTTCGGCCCCGGCCTCAGGCTCGGCTTCAACATCGCCGCCCAACAGGCGGGCGACACTCGCTTCATGCGCGCTTTCGCCGACCGACTCGCCGCCAGCGGCCAGGCGCGGCGCTTCATGATCGAGCTGACCGAGGAGGCGCTGCTGCGCGCCAGCCAGTTCCAGCTCAAGGTCGCGCCGATGCTGCGCGAGATCGGCGCGAAGATCTCGATCGACGACTTCGGCGTCGGCTATTCGTCATTGTCGACCTTGGCCGAGATCGAAGCCGACGAGATCAAGGTCGACCGTTCGTTCATCACCGCGATCCACGAACGGCCGCGCAACCAGGGCCTGCTGCGGGCGATCGAGTCGGTAGGCGAGGCGCTGAACACGCCGGTAATGGTCGAAGGGGTCGAGACGAAGGACGAACTCGCCTATTTGCGCGACCACACGAAGATCAGCGTCGCCCAAGGCTACCTGTTTTCAAAGCCGGTGGTGATCGGACGAACCAACAACCTCGGCGCCGAACCCGTCGCCGCGCACGTCGAGGGACGCGCCAGCGAGCCGAGCCGCATCGTCGAGCGGCGCGGCCACTGAAGCGCGACCGCCGGCTCAGCCTTTCTTTTTCGGCATATAGAGATCGATCAACGTGCCGGCGAACGCTTCCGCCGACATGGCGAACGTCTCCGACAGCGTCGGATGCGGATGGATCGTCAGGCCGATATCCTCTGCGTCGCAGCCCATCTCGATCGCCAGCGCCGCTTCGGAGATGAGGTCGCCGGCGTTGGGGCCGACAATGCCGCAGCCGATCAGGCGACCGCTCGCCTCGTCCCACAGCGTCTTGGTCAGGCCCTCGTCGCGACCGAGCGACAGCGACCGGCCGCTCGCCGCCCACGGGAACACCGCCTTGCCATAGGCGAGCCCCTTCGCCTTGGCCTCCGTCTCGGTGACGCCGACCCAGGCGACTTCAGGGTCGGTGTACGCGACCGCCGGGATCGCCTTGGCGTCAAACGAGGATTTGTGCCCGCTGGCGGCCTCGGCGGCGACCCGGCCCTCGTGCGCCGCCTTGTGGGCGAGCATCGGCTGGCCGACAATGTCGCCGATGGCGAAGATGTGCGAGACGTTGGTGCGCATCTGCCGGTCGACGACGATGAAGCCGCGCCCGTCGACGGCGACCCCGGCCGCTTCGGCGCCGATCGCCCCGCCGTTCGGACGGCGTCCGACCGAAACCAACATCGCGTCGAAGACGTCCTCGCCAGAACCGGCCTTGCCTTCCCAGGCGACCTTCACGCTTCCGGCAAGCGCCTCGACCCACGTCACCTTGGTCTCCAGCAGGACCTTCTCGTAGCGCTTCTCGACCCGCTTGGCGAAAGGCGCGACGATGTCGCGGTCCGCCCCCGGCATCAGCTGATCCATCATCTCGATCACGGTGATCTTCGAGCCCAGCGCGCTGTAAACGGTGGCCATCTCCAGGCCGATGACGCCGCCGCCGAGCACCAGCAGGCGCTTGGGGATGGACCGCAGTTCGAGCGCGGCGGTCGAATCCCAGATGCGCGAATCGCGCGGGATGAAGCTCGGCGCGGCGGGCTCCGAGCCGGCGGCGATGATCGCGCAGTTGAAACGCACCGCCCGGTCGCCTTCCGGCGCCCTCACCGCCAGCGTGTGCGGCGACGTGAACGCGCCCTCGCCGGTCAGCACCGTCACCTTGCGCTGACGCGCGAGACCGGTAAGGCCGGTCGTCAGGCGCTTGACCACCCGCTCCTTCCAGTTGCGCAAGGCGTCGAGTTCGATCTTCGGCGGCGCGAAGACGAGGCCGTGCTCGGACATCTCGGCCGCCTCGTCGATGACCTTGGCGGCGTGGAGCAACGCCTTCGACGGGATGCAGCCGACGTTGAGGCAGACGCCGCCGAGCGTCGGCATGCGATCGACCAGCACCACGCTGACGCCGAGATCGGCGGCGCGGAAGGCGGCCGAATAGCCGCCGGGGCCGGCGCCGAGCACCAGCACGTCGCATTCGAAATCGGCGCGGGTCGTCGGCTCGGCGGCAGGCCTGGGAGCGGCCGCAGGCGCGGCGGGTGTCGTCACGGGGGCGGCGGCCGGCTGGCCGGCGGGCGCCGGCGCGTTTGCAGCGCCGCCGGACGCCCAGGTCGCCAGCAGCGCGCCCTGGCTTACCTTGTCGCCGACCTTGACCTTGATCTCGCCGATGATTCCGGCCTCCGGGGCCGGCACTTCGACCGTCGCCTTGTCGCTCTCGAGCGTCATCAGCACGTCTTCCTTGGCGACGCTCTGGCCGGGCTTGACGTGAATCTCGATGATCGGGACGTCCTTGAAGTCGCCGATATCGGGAAGCCTGATTTCACCAGCCATGGGCACGCTCTCCGAACCGAACCTTCAATGCCGTCAACGTCGCGACGCCGCGTTCGAGACTTCGCGGCTAAAGCAGCACCAGCCGCATGTCGGTCGCCGTGTCGCACAGGCGCCGCACGAAGCGCGCCGCCGCCGCGCCGTCGATGACGCGATGATCGTAAGAGAGGCACAGCGGCAGCATCAGCCGCGGCTGGAACGCCTTGCCGTCCCAGACCGGGGCCATGCGCGAGCGCACGACGCCGAGGATCGCCACTTCCGGCGCGTTGACGATCGGCGTGAACGCCGTGCCGCCGATGCCGCCGAGCGAGGAAATGGTGAAAGTCGCGCCTTGCATCTCGGTCGGCGCGAGCTTGCCGTCGCGCGCCTTGGCCGACAGCGCGCCAAGCTCGCGCGCAAGCTCGACGACGCCCTTCTTGTCGACGTCTTTGACCACCGCGACGACGAGGCCGTCGGGCGTGTCGACGGCGACGCCGATATGCCAGTAGTGGCGATAGATCAGGGCGTCCTTGGCCGGCGACAAGGCCGAATTGAACGCCGGAAACGCCTTCAGCGTCGCTACCGACGCCTTCATCAGCAGCGGCAGCAGAGAGACGCGATAGGGCGCCGTCTTGTCGGCCTTGGCCGCGTCGTCGAGCGACTTGCGGAACGCCTCGAGTTCGGTGATGTCGGCGTCGTCACTATGGGTGACATGGGGAATATTGACCCAAGACGCGTGCAGACGCGGGCCGGAGATGCGCTTGATGCGCGACAGCGGCACGGTTTCGATCGGCCCGAACTTGGCGAAATCGACGGTGGGAACCTCGGGCAGCCCCGCCCCGCCGCCGCCGCCCCGCGCAGCGATCTTGATGTCGGCGACGGTGATGCGGCCCTTGTCGCCGGTGCCTTGCAGCGTCGTCAGATCGATGTCGAGCTCGCGGGCGAGCCGGCGCGCCGCCGGGCCGGCGAAGACGCCGGAGAAATCGACCGCCATCGTCGAAGCCCGCGCCGCGGCGGGCTTGGCGGGATCGGGCGCGACGTCGCGCGCGACCGCGATCGCCGGCCCGGCCGGGGCGGCAGGGGGCGGCGCGGCTTCCGCCTTCGGCGCCGGGGGAGCGGCGGCGACGGGCGCGCCGGCCTCCGCTTCGAGCGTCAACAGCAGCGTGCCCATCGACACCTTGTCGCCGACTTTGGCGACGATCGAGGCGACAACGCCGGCGCTCGGCGCCGGAACCTCGAGGGTCGCCTTGTCGGATTCGAGCGTCAGCAGCGGCTGCTCGACCGTCACGGAATCGCCGGGCTTGACCAGAATCTCGATGATCGGCACGTCCTTGAAGTCGCCGATATCAGGCACTTTGACTTCGATTTTGGCCACCGCCGGTTCTCCTTCGCGCGCGCCAGTACGTATCATTTGAGGGAAGTGAGGCGCCTCAGCTCCGCGCCGGATTGGCGGCTTCCGGGTCGATCTCGTAGCGCGCGATCGCTTCGGTTACGCGGCGGGTCGGCAGAAGCTGATCGTCGGCGAGCGCCTTCAGCGCGGCCAGAGCGACATGGCGCCGGTCGACTTCGAAGAACGACCGCAGCCGGCGACGATAGTCGGAGCGCCCGAAGCCGTCGGTGCCGAGGACCTTGTAGCGGGCGGGAACGAATTGCCTGACGCCGTCGCCGATCGCCTTCACGTAGTCGGTGGCGGCGATCACCGGGCCGGTCCCCTTGGCCAGCGCCTGCTCGACATAGGACAGGCGGCGCGGTTGATCGGGATGCAGCATCGACCAGCGGTCGGCGTCGAGGCCGTCGCGGCGCAGTTCGGTGAAGCTGGTGACGCTCCAGATTTCGCTCGAAACGCCGAAATCCTGGGCCAGCATTGCCGCGGCGGCCTCGACTTCGCGCAGGATCGCGCCCGAGCCCAGCAGTCGCACGCGCGGGCCGCCCTTCTTCGCTTCGACGGTCTTCAGCTTGTACATGCCGCGCAGGATGCCGTCTTCGGCGCCCTCCGGCATGGCGGGGTGCGGGTAATTCTCGTTGAGGGTGGTGATGTAATAATAGACGTCCTGGTTGTCGGCGTACATGCGCTTGAGGCCGGCCTGGATGATGACCGCCAACTCATAGGCGTAGGTCGGGTCGTAGCCGACGCAATTGGGGATGGTCGACGCGATGAGATGGCTGTGGCCGTCCTCGTGCTGCAGGCCCTCGCCGTTGAGGGTCGTGCGGCCGGAGGTGCCGCCGATGAGGAAGCCGCGGGCGCGCATGTCGCCCGCCGCCCAGGCGAGATCGCCGACCCGCTGGAACCCGAACATCGAATAGTAGATGTAGAACGGAATCATCGGCGTATTCGAGGTCGAATAGGACGTCGCCGCGGCGATGAACGAGGCCATCGCGCCAGGCTCGTTGATGCCCTCCTGGAGGATCTGCCCCTTGGGGTCCTCGCGGTAGTACATCAGTTGGTCGGCGTCCTGTGGCCGGTAGAGCTGGCCGACCTGGCTGAAAATGCCGATCTGGCGGAACAGGCCCTCCATGCCGAAGGTGCGGCTCTCGTCGGGGACGATCGGCACGATGCGCTGGCCGAGCGCCTTGTCGCGCAGCAGTGTCGTCAGGATGCGGACGAAGGCCATGGTGGTCGAAATTTCGCGCCCTTCGGCGGTCGGCTTCAGCAGCGCGTCGAAGGCGGAGAGCGGCGGAATTTCGAGCGGCGCGGAAGAACGCCGGCGCGACGGCAGCGGCCCGCCGAGTGCGGCCCGGCGCGCGCGCAGATATTTCATCTCCTTGCTGTCTTCGGGCAGGCGAAGGAACGGAACCTTGGCGAGGTCGGCGTCGGATACGGGAATGTCGAAGCGGTCGCGAAACGCCTTGAGCGCCGCGTCGCCGATCTTCTTGGCTTGGTGGGCGATCATCTGCCCTTCGCCGGCCGTGCCCATGCCGTAGCCTTTGACGGTCTTGGCGAGGATGACGGTCGGCTGGCCCTTGTGGTCGACCGCGGCTTTGTAGGCGGCGTAGACCTTGATCGGGTCGTGGCCGCCCCGCGTCAGCGACCAGATCTTGTCGTCGCTCCAGTCGGCGACCATCGCCGCGGTCTCGGGATAGCGGCCGAAGAAGTTCTTGCGGATATAGGCGCCGTCTTTGGACTTGAAGTCCTGGTATTCGCCGTCGACGCATTCTTCCATCAATTGGCGCAGCTTGCCGGAATGATCCGCTTCCAGCAGCACGTCCCAACCGGAGCCCCACAGGCACTTGATGACGTTCCAGCCGGCGCCGCGGAAGGCGGCCTCGAGCTCCTGGACGATCTTGCCGTTGCCGCGCACCGGCCCGTCGAGGCGCTGCAGGTTGCAGTTGATGACGAAGATCAGGTTGTCGAGCTTTTCGCGGCCCGCGAGCGAGATTGCGCCGAGCGATTCCGGCTCGTCCATCTCACCGTCGCCGCAGAACACCCAGACCTTGCGCCCGGTCGTGTCGGCGAGGCTGCGGCCGTGCAGATAACGGAGGAAGCGGGCCTGATAGATGCCCATCAGCGGCCCCAGGCCCATCGAAACCGTCGGGAACTGCCAGAACTCCGGCATCAGCCACGGGTGCGGATAGGACGACAGGCCGTGGCCGCCGACTTCCTGACGGAAATGGACGAGCTGGTCCTCGCTGAGGCGGCCCTCGAGAAAGGCGCGCGCGTAGATGCCGGGCGAGCTGTGGCCCTGGAAATAGACGAGATCGCCGCCGTGGCTGTCGTCGGCGGCGCGCCAGAAGTGCATGAAGCCGGTGTCGTAAAGGGTCGCGGCCGA
>Ga0302320_10012735_pt1 | contig 17620 bp, 16 predicted proteins | sample Bog_T0_3_FD_202130 | JGI IMG/M metagenome (GOLD analysis project Ga0302320, IMG submission 202130) | Peat permafrost microbial communities from Stordalen Mire near Abisko, Sweden - Bog_T0_3 | ecosystem: Environmental > Terrestrial > Soil > Wetlands > Peat | place: Sweden: Abisko, Stordalen Mire...
AAACGGCATCGAACACCTATAAAAATAGATTTTAACTCCCTTAGAATTGAATATTCAAGTAATTAGTGAAAGATGATTTCAAATATTAAAGCCGCGGTGATTTATGTACTTTCTTTTAAATTACCCCAATGTAGGCCAAAAATGAGATAGAATCGCATTAAAGTGATCATAACATTTCCTTGACATATACAAAAATAAGATATTTTTAAATATGGTATAGATTAGTGGAACAATTCTTTACATAATATTTTATCATTTTGATTAAGTCATTTTTTGTACCGAAACACCTTCTTTTTCCGGTTCTATTTTGAGTGAAAAATCACAAAAAAACTGCGAAAATTTGTATTTTGTATGCAATTCATAATCAGAATCATATATGGTGCTATCTCACTTCAGGCCCGGATTGGGAGTATAGACCTAACATAAGCTGATCATTGCGATGGCATCTATAATAAACATATATACCTGATATAAAGAATATTATAAATAACTTCGGACAAATATGTAACTTTAAAATAAATGACTTGCAACAAAAAGGGAACATTTCTAAAACCTTTAAAAATCAACTTGCAACAAAAAGGGAACATTTTCGGCCGCCCGGAAGTTTTTCACTTGAAATGGATGGATTTTTCTTCCAATTTTCTTCTTTTCCTTCTGTTTTCTGTCATTTCGTCAGTTTTCCTCGTTGTAGAATGTGTTTTTTTTCATATTTTAAATACCTTTTAATGTTTGATTAAATATTTGTTAAATCATTTGGATATTTGTAGGCGTTCCGAAAGGATTTACTATAAAGGATTATATCGAAAGACTTGCAACAAAAAGGGAACTTAATTGCAACAAAAAGGGAACATGGTTACAACAAAAAGGGAACTTTAGTTGCAACAAAAAGGGAACATTAAAAATGACTTGCAACAAAAAGGGAACATTTTAACAGTTGTCAGCATCAAAATAATTTGGATTGACAAAATTCGTTAAGGAGGCATTTGATTGTATAACCCGTTTTATCGGCTATTTTCGAGTTATTTGCAATACAATACTCATTTATCTCACTTATCTTTTCAATGACCCTGGAAGGGGCTGTGTTATCAAATATTGGCATTATCTGATCAATATGCCCGGTCTCAAAACTAAAGTGAGTTTTTAATAAGAAAAAAACATGATCTTTTAACTTCTCTTCTGTTTCGAGTAGTTCAGGGGTTATTACCTTAAAATGTAAATGGGTCACAGTATTACCCTCTTTAGTAACAAAATTTTTATCGTGACAGTTGAACCAAACGTCAGCCTTACCCATCAAATCATTTTGTACAGGTATTAAGATTCTTTCTTTAATACTTGCAAAACGATCATATTTGTCTCCTAAACTAAGCCACTGTCTGAAATTTTCCAGTGAAATGGTAAATCCACCTTTTTGCTTCCAGCTGCAGAGCTTTTTATATATTCTTGAAGTATATTTATTAGTAGCGTTTTGGGCTATCTGATACATAAAATACGTCCACTGGATAGGTTTTCCATAAGCATCCTTATCAATTTCAACCAAATATTTAGCAACACTACGCTGAATGAATATGTCTATTGTTGAATTATAATCAGGTGTTTCAGGTATTTCAGCTGTAAGTAGCCCGGTTATCCGTAACATGTTATTTTTAACCGGTATTTCAACAACAATACTGGCCAATTTTTTTAAAGCTGCTTTGACACTATCATAATGATTGGGTTTGGTAATATCACGGAGCGGAATTTTTATATTAATTTGATTCTCTGTGTCAATATTTTTCCAGATCGTTAATTGCTGGAAATCCTCGTTTCTGTAGCTTATTTTAATTGCATCCTGTAATTGAAATATTACCGTGTTGAATAGTTTCTCCTGGATAAGAGAATAATCATATTTAGAATCAGTGATCCTGTTTGGTTGAAAACAATATTCCTGCTTAACCGGTAAGGTGACTTTCTTCCTTTGCTTTTTTGTAAGAAGCGTTTCCGTTTGCATATTCGGGATTAAAATTAAAGTTTAAAACTATTGAATTTAAATTGAATAATAAAATATTTCATTATAAAATGATTAACAAAGAATGAACTAACAAAAAATTATTTTGCCAGACTTTGCCAGTTTGATCCGAACTCTTCATTAAATATTTTTTCTAAAGCATAATTAATAAATTCGCTTTCACCGATTCTCTTTTTACGCTTTATATATTTAAACATCTTCAATGTTTTTGGTTTCAAATAAAAAGTCTTGCGGTGTACATCCTTTGGCAAAACTGTATTTGTATTGTTTATGATTTCATCAATCAATTTGTTGACATTTGTTGACTTGTGCTGACTTGTGTCAACCTTTTCAGATTCGTTACTTTCTTTCTTTATTATCTGCTTGTCATTGTTGACATTTGTTGACAAATGTTGCTCTGTGTTGTCAATTGCCTGATTTGTCTTCATATCATTGGCTTTGGTTGATTTATCAATTGGCTTATTAATATTGATTTGCTCTCGACTATTTTTGAGCATATCGTCTAACATGTTCGTCATATAATTATGATTTTAAATTAATAATTTTTAATATTTCCTTACAAAGTTTCTCAATATCTTCGCTTCCTCTCTTATCGCTTTTCTTTGCTTCAAAAGAGAATATATCATTTTGCTCCATTTGGGATTGCTTGAATTTAACATTAGTCCGGATGACTGTTTTTAACACGACATCACCGAAATTGCTAACTAAAGGGGCCTGTACCTCTTTATTTATTTTCTGACCTTCATGTACCTTGTTTATTAAAACTCCTAAAATTTTTAGGTCTTTATTAAGTGTCCGGGCAGAAATAATGTAATCGTATAGTACGGATAAGCCAACAGCTGAAAAGAAGTCATATTCCATTGGAATCAATATATAATTGCTGGCGACCATCGCATTATAGGTTGGAATATCCAAAGTTGGCGCTGTATCAATGAATAAAAAATCAAAGTTCTTTACTCCACTTAATGCATCTTTTAAAACAAAAAGTTTTTTAATCGGATCCGGATTGTTAAAAAGTTCACTGCTTACATCTTTTTTGTTCGGTAAAATAAGAAGGTTGTCATAATTAGTTTTTGAAAAATTCTCAAGATTTATTGGCTTCTTCTTGTTTAAAAGACTTACTAAGTCATCTTGTAACTCATGCTTGATAGCAAGTGATAAATTTGCCTGAGCGTCAAAATCAACAACACCGGTTAAATATCCTTTCCTGGCAAGACAAATGCCTAAATTTTGTAAAATGGTTGTTTTTCCTACGCCACCCTTGTTATTTACAATGCTGATTATATTCATGTTTACTATTGTTGACCAATGTTGATATATGTTTACATTTGCTTACCTATACTGTTAAATGTTGATATATGTAAACTAATGTTGACAATTGCAAATTAACATTAAATCAATCCTTTTAACAAATAATTTATTGACTATTATATAAACAAAAACACCGACTTATTAACAAATCATTATTGTAAATTGGATGCTGGAACTACCGAATAAAATTAATTTACAGAAGTTAAAATCAGGTTTTTATAAAATCAAAGAGTATATTTGTTGCAAATCATGGTGTTACTTTTTTAAGTTACAATCTTGGAGTTATGAAAAATAATATCACAAATCTTGAAATAAAGAACTTTAAATCCATTAAAGACTTACATCTGGGATGTAAAAGGATAAATATTTTTATTGGTGAACCAAATGTTGGCAAATCAAATATTTTAGAAGCCCTTTCTCTTTTTATAACTCCTTATTGTCCACAAAATTCAATTGTGCTTAAAGATTATATTAGATTTGAAAAATTAAGTAATCTATTTTATGATCAAGACAGGAAAAATAGTATTACTGTAAAAACCAATATAGGTTTTGTAAATATAAGGTTTCATTTAGACCAATCAAATATTTATGAAATGATGATTGGAAATGATGAAAGTTATTTTGATAATATCAAAAATATCTCTAAAGGCAATTTTCATACATCAAAACAATATTTTGATAATCAGGTTAGAATTTCTGATTCATCAACAATAAATAAACCTTTTTTTAATGAGATTCGTGAGGATGTTCCATTTACATCAGGAATGCTTACTTATGATACCCCAATCAAAAGGTATATTTTTAAACCCCTATCAATACATAATAATCATTTATCGTTATTTCTAAGTCCGCCATACGGAGAGAACTTATATACTATTCTTGAAAGTAATCCGGGTTTATATGATACAGCCAACAATTTTTTTACAAAATATGGATTAGATTTATTAATAGATACCGAAACAAATAAATTAGATGTTCAAAAAAGAGTAGGAAACAGAGTATATAAAATTCCATATTCATTAGTAGCAGACACGTTACAAAGGATTATTTTTCATTTAGCTGCAATTGAAACTAATAACGATTCAGTACTTTTATTTGAAGAACCAGAATCACATTCTTATCCTCCATATATTTCTGATTTAGCAGATAAAATTATTGAAAAGAAAGACAACCAGTTTTTTATTGCTACACATAGTCCATACCTTCTTACCCCTTTTATTGAACAATGTTCATTAGATGAAGTTGCTATTTTTGTTTGCACTTATAAAAATTATGAAACAAAAGCGAAAGTTCTAACTAAAGAAGAGATTGAAAATATTATGGAAACCGGAATAGATTTATTTTATAACATTGATGCTTTCAAAAAATGATTGAGTTAAAAAGAATCTATCCAGAATGTTATGCTGATACATTACTTGTTGAACTTCTTTTGGAAAGGGGTAAGCCTGGTCATTGTAAAGGTATTTCAAAAGTTGCAAAAGCTCTTGAACGTATAAAAGACAATGCATTATTATTTGGAATAGTTGATAGTGATAGGTTTAAAAACCATCCACCTTATTTCAAAAACTTCACAATTACAAAAGAAGATAAACAAGCTGATGAAGGTCTAATCCTAAAACAAATACCAGATTCAAAAAAATATTTAATTTTTGTTTGTCCGGAATTTGAACCGTGGATTTGGAAACGTGCAAAAGAATCTGGTATTAATCCAAGCGATTATACTTTTGATTCTCTTGATAATTTATATCAAGCCTCTAAACGAATGAGTGTAAGTGAAGATGTAAACCTTAAGGGATTTGTGAACTCAGTTGTAAGATCAGATAATGCAGCCATTGCAACATTGAGAAATTGGTTAAAGGTTGTTCTTCCTGATCATGTCAAAAATTAAGAATTAAAGTACCATGACAGGCAAACGGAAAAGAATTACCAACCCATTCCCATACCCCTGTCTTTTTCTTTATCTTCTCCTTTGATTTTTTCTATTGATGTGGCCTTAAGTCCTCTTTCCTTCTCCTTAACCGGTTCGTTTAATTTTGGGGCTAATATTGGCGTTTTTTCAGGCTCTTTCTGTTGTGGCTGCATCCTGAAAAGTTCTTCTTTTGATTTTAACTGTATCATTTCTATTTTCTGATCCGCTTTCCCGTGAATCATTGTATTCATGTAACGGTAAGATTCTTCAAGAGGTCGCTCATAATTGTTATACTTATCGAAGCTCTTTTCTGTTCTTTCTCTCAGCATATCTCTGTCAAATTCTTTCCGGTTATTCGTCGTGGGACTTATTCTGCTCTTGCCGTCTTTGGTTTTCCGGGCTATTATAAAATGACAATGCCGGTTAAAGCCTTCTTTGGCTGCGCCCTGTTTCTTCTTTTTTTGCCTTACTTCTTCATCATGCCCGTTATAATGCCGGTCATGCTCCATCTTAAAATATATTTTTATGTTGTCCGGTTCTATCGGAATCCGGCTCCCATCGCTATCCTTCTTTTTGAAATTATCCGCAAACTCCTGGATAAATTCTTTTTGTATCCACAACTTGAAATTTTTACTTCTTTCTTCATCGGTAAACCCAAGTGCATTCCATTCTGATTCAGTTGGATTAAGGCTGCCGGTGGCAAACTTTCCTTCTTTTTTCCCTACTCCCTGGTGATCCCGGTCTATGTCTGTTCGTACTGCCGATGGGTGGCACTCGTCTTCCGATTGGCGAAACCATACCTCCGGACCTTCCGGGTTTATTTTGTCCTCTTTGCCAAGGTATCCAACGAAAGCTCCTGAGCTTCCTGTGTTGTTCCCTTTTGTGGGCGTGTCAAATTTTATGATCATACTTGCGGAAAAAATTACTTCAACTTTTCGTGTCTTTCTTTTATAGTAGAGCTTATAACTCCTCCCTTACCTGCTCCATGCTCATAGATAATTCTTAACTGCCCGAATATCTTCTCGAAATATTTATTTTCTGACTCTTTCATCTCCTTCAGATCATTTTTAATTTCTTTGGACATAGTCTTAATGCTTGATGAAAGGGTTTCTTCTACATTTTTTATCTTGCCTTCTAATGAAATTACAGCTTTCTTTATCCGTTCGTATTCTTCTTTTATTCTCTCAATTTGACTTTGCTTTGGTAGGTCGGTAAAGTGGTAATCAACTTTGTCCTTTGTTTTGGTCAAGGCATCCAGTAAAGGCAATAGGCTTTCTTTTTCAAAAGTCTTTTGAAATCCAATGACCTGACTTAATCTTTTTTCTATCTTTGATAATTCTTCTTTGACACTCTCAGGCTGATCGCTCGGATTGATTCCGGATTTCCGGAAATATCCCAGGGCATATTTTACAAAATCGCCCTGAGTGATCCCCTGTTTTTTGCAATATGTTTTCAGATCCTCGTGTACGGGTTTTTCGATGCCTATTGTAATCATGTTTATAATTTTTTTAACTCATTATTAATCAATTAATCATAAATATATAATATATTGCAAATATATTATATTGTTTTGATTTTAACAAATATCGTTAGATATTTGTTAAACAAGGCTTTAGCCTTGTTACCCCCGGAGGGCAAGCCGAATCTCACTTCTTCAGTGAGGTTCCCGCTTGCTAAAATAAGACCAAAAATAAAAAGTACGTCGTACATTTTTATTTTTGGTCTTATTTTACTCTTCGCCCCAATCTACCGAAGGTGGAATGGTGGCGAATGATGGGTGGCAGGATCAGAATTACCTCTCCTGATCCGCCGCCACCCATCATGATTTTCTTGATTTGGAAGGCAGATTTTAGTCTAAATTTTTTTGACATGGAGTTGTCAGCTCAAATAGCGATCGTTTGTTTTTGGTTGCTGCTTTAAATTTTTCAACATAATCCTGCGTCATCTTTCTATCTTCTTTTCCATTTGTCTTTTTTCCGAAAGTAGGGGTAACAAAAACTATTAAAATTATGAAAACGTTACATTCAATAAATCTTTTACATTTGCAGAAAGCAATCAAATTGGGAAGAAAAGAAATAATTTCCTGGGCAAAATCAGAGTTAGTAAATAAGAGGGTTACTGTTTTAAAAGCTGAATTGAATGGTAATATCAGCTTTTCAGTATCTGGTATTAAAGAAGCTTTGAATCAACCGCACAATCATTATCATGAAAAAAATCAAGCAATCATAAATATTGTGAAATTAATTGAAAACTCATCCTATGCAGGAAGTGCAGTTGATACAAAAAAGAAATGTGTGCAATTTCATTATTTCAAAACTATAATAAACGGAGAGGATAGTTTTATCGTAGTAAAAGAGAACTATGATATTAATTTTAAATTTACATTCTATTCTATCGTTGATCGAATCAAATAAAAAACCATTAAAGACCCTCGCCGTATGATATGCAATCAAACACAGAATTCTTTAATGGCTACTATTTTATGTATAATCCTTCGCAAAGGTACGTCATATATTTTGAAAAAGCAAGACAAAAGTAATATTTTAATATTACAAATCAAATACAACTACTTGAATATCAGATATAAATATTTTTATAGAGATGCGAGCTGCCGGCAGATTTATCCGGTTTAAAAAAAACTATAATTATCATTTACCCAAATAATTATACACTGTCCCGTAAGCAATTCCCAACTTCTTAGAAATTTTATTCATTGACAGTCCTTGCTTTTTCAGTTTAAATATTTTTTTCTGTTGTTCAATTGGAATTGACGGGCGGGCAATATGTTTCCCTTGTTCCTTGGCTCTGGCCATACCTGCTTTTACCCTTTGACTTATCAATGAACTTTCAAATTGTGCCAATGAAGCCATCACATGAAACACCAGCTCACCGGTTGGTGAAGTGGTATCAATATTTTCCTGATAGGAAATAAAATCTATACCTGCACTTTGAAATTCTTTCATTGCATTAACTAATGCCTGGGTGGATCGAGCAAACCGGTCATAGCGCCAAACCAATACAATATCAATCTTTCTTTTTTTGGCTGCATCCATCATCAATTTGTACTGTACCCTGTCTTGATTCGTCCCGGATGCATAATCAACAAACTCACCCATCACTGGGGTAATTTAAAAGAAAGTACATAAATCACCGCGGCTTTAATATTTGAAAACATTTGTTGCTGAGCGTTCGAATATTCGATTCTCATGGGGTTAAATTTAAACCAATTAGTGCATCAAAATCAAATATTTTATAATTTTTTCCTTCGGTGAAGTCATATTCACCGACTAAATTGATATGAGCCCAACTTAAAGTTGAAGTGGTAATAATTCTCTTTAACAGATTTTGACGATCATCTCCTGATCTTGCCTGAATAAGTTTTTCAGATAACAATAGAAGATTATAGGTATTTACTGCATTTGATATAAGCCTTTTACATCCTTCAGCAATTAATAATTCCCTTTTAGTTGGCCAGATAAGTTCCTGATTATTCCCAACCGTTATAGCTTTTGAAAAATTGTTGCTGCTTTCTATTTGAGAAAGCACACCAGATACGGATTTACGTATCATCTCAATATCCATGTATTGAAAGATATATGTTGTTTTAAAAATGCGTCCAAGATCTTTAATTGCTTTATAAAGCGGATGCTGTTTTGAGTAGGAATTTAATCGTTTAAATAAGGTTGAAGCCTTTGCGTAACTGAGTTTAATAGTGCAGACCAACCTTAAAATTTCATCCCATTGACTTTCCAAATGTGCCAGGTTGATCTTCTGACCTGGAATAATTTTAAAATTTTTATTCTTGTATGTACTGACATCATCAATAGAATATAATTGCTGATGGTGAAACCGGGCAAACCTTGGTCGGAACTCAATATTCAAAAGACCTGTTATTGCAAATACTGGTTCACTAAAACCATGCGTATCGGTAGAGTGAGCATTTGGAATGATAACTTCATTGTGGGTTAGTCCATCTAAAACATAATGTGATTCGGGTTCAGCGGCACTGAATACGGTTGAATAAAATAACTGACCTGCTTCATCCAGGAACGAATATTGAGAGACTCCCTGGTCATTTCCAAAATACTTAAACGAAGGTGAAGCAACAAGCGAAGCTACGGATACATCGAATTTTTGTCCATCGCTTGATGTATGTATAAAACCAGGTTTCTTTCTAAAATGTGCAGTAAGAGGCAATGCATTACTGAAGGCAAGTATTTTATCATTGGCATTTATCACAATCTCTGGAGAAAAATAGTGAAGAGCTGTAGTTTCTAACGAACTTGTCCGGATTCCTTTGGACATATATGAAAATTTTCTTATACCAATGTTACAGCCATATCCAATAATTGAAGCGAAGAAAAGATTTTTATCAGGTTGTTTAGGTAAATAACCCAAACTGTGATGTTCAAAAGCGGAAGTAAAGCCAGTTGCATTTTGCACAGTAGTGAGTACTTCTAATAAAGAAATAATATGCTCTTGGGGATAAAGCGATTCCCTTTCTGTTTCTTCTTCGTTACGTTTATCTTTCATTAAGTGCCAGTCACCATCCTTATCAAAGTAAACATGTTTATTGTTACCAGATGCAATGTTATCGTTGGTTTGATTAATTTGTGCATTGAGTTTTTCGTTTAATTGTAAAAGTGTTTGGTGGGCATTAGAGTGGGCTTTTAAACCAGCTTGATTAATTAATTTTTCCTTCTCTTTATTCCATATATTTTGAGGAATCAAATATTCTTCAAAGCAGCGATATTCATAAGATGAATCAATAGCAAGCGCACCTGACTTAATTCTATTCTGTATTTCCTGAAATAAAAATAACTTATACAAACCCACTCTCAGCTTACCATCCTCTGTCAATATTCTTTGTTTTTCTTCCAATTGCAAAAAATCAGTAGGCACATTGTCCTTTGCATTAATAATGCCATTTTTCCCCTGATAGTAAAAGAGAGCTGCAAGAATATTTTTATCTGATGAAGATGGACTGGCAATTATAACTTTTAGAATTTCACTAACTTTACCAGAGAGTGTCGATGATTTTCTTTCAATGGCTAAGTAATAATCTTCCCGGTTATTTACTTTTTGATTTACATCCTGTAAGGATTTGAGACGTTGGATATCTTCCTGTAATAGTTTTTGTGACAATCGTTTCTTTTTTAAAAGCTGGTCAATAAGAGTTACCTTTTCTTTAGGTTCTATAAAGGGATTGACAATAATATTTTCAATTTCCGCCAGTACATCAACATGTGTAATGCTACGATGTGTCACATTGCTAATAAGATAGGCAGTCTGCATCCTGTTTTTATAAAGTTCATCTTTTATTTCATTTTCACATCCATTGATACAGTTGGTAATGGCAGTATTTAACGTTAAAATGAGAGCATCACCAAACAAATAATATTGATGAATGACAAAAGATATTAATAACAGGTATCGAATAGTTTTTCTTGATGATATCTGCGGAACCTGATTATTAATAACGTATTCAGCATAAAATTGAATAGCAGCATCGGAAAGTTTCATACGTTTTGCAACCGGGTGTAATTGCAAATACATTTTTTTCAGGTGTTGAAAATTATGAACCCTTTTCCGGATTTGTTTCGTTTCCATGGACTGTGAAATCTTCTTGAAAAAGGTGATCTCATATCGTTTTATTTCTAAATTCATTTTTGAATCTTCCTGATAGGATTCATGCTCTTCAAGCAGTCTGTCTAAAAGGCCCATGTCCTCTGATGTGAGATGTCGGGTTAAAATAGATTCAAGGTCTTTTTCAAAATTAATTAACGCTTTCTCAAGAACAGATCTTAATATGTTATAAGTTGGAATCTCAATATGATGTTCCTGAAGAAAACTAACCATTCCTTCAAATATTAAATTCGGTCTGGTCTGTACATGAGCTAATCTTTCTGCTTCTGCAAGCAAAACTTCACTGGATGATTTATCAAATGCAATAAATCCAAAATATTCAAGAATTTCTTTCTGGTGACGATAAACCGTTGAATTCTCATACTCATTCATATCTACAGCATTTGAATCTACTGAAATCCTTTCGGCTACATATTCAATATCACTTTGATTAAATTTAGTTTGTATATAAAAACGACTGACCATTCTAAAATAACCGACCTGCAAAAGAAAACCAACTTTGCTTGAAGGAGTCTGTAGCATTTTAACATATTCAAGTGCCCAGCCTGGAGCTTGCAAGAAAATCAGACGTTGTTCTGAATTTAAAACAGGTGGGTTGTCAAACCGATGACGTGCTTCTTGCGATAGATATTCTTTTCTTGGCATAAATGGTGTAAAAAAACGTTCGTTTTAATAAACATATATATAATTGATAATTAGATTCAAATTTAATTATTTATTTTGTTATGTAATAAAACAATATATAATATATTTGCATTTAATGAATTTCATAAATAAATGATTAAATTGGGTTACGCCAGAGTTTCAACATTTGAACAAAATCTCGATCTTCAACTTGACGCACTTCAAAAGGAAGGGTGCAAACGGATTTTTACCGATAAGATTTCCGGGGTAAAATCAAAAAAACCGGATTTTGAAAACCTCATGGAATATGCCCGAATTGGTGATACGATTGTGGTTTGGAAGCTTGACCGGTTAGGAAGGAGTACTGTGCATTTAATTGAATTGATGCAAGAACTAAAAGAAAAAGGGATACACTTAAAATCACTAAGTGAATCTATTGATACAACATCTGCAACAGGTACGCTGTTTTTTCAATTCATGTGCATTTTAGCAGAACATGAACGGAATATAATCAGGGAGCGTACTTTAGCTGGGCTTAGCTCCGCCAGGGCAAGAGGAAGAACAGGAGGACGACCAAAAGGTCTGGCACAACAATATCAGTTAATTGCCCCGGAAGTAAAGGAAATGTATGAGAAAGGCAACAGGACAACAGAAGAAATCCGGAAGATATTTAATATTAAAAGTCAACCGACACTTTACAAGATATTGATTTTTTCAGGTGTTGATATCAAAGGATTCCTGAAACAGAGAAAAGTTGAGAATGATGAAAGCCATCAGAATGCAATTGATGTTTTAACCTCCTGAGAATTGAATATTTTGGTGCTAAGACTAATAAGTTTTCAAATATTAAAGTCGCGGTGATTTATGTACTTTCTTTTAAATTACCCCTAAGAAGAACCTCGTTAGGAGGAATTGGTAACATAAGCTGATCATTGCGATGGCATCTATAATAAACATATATACCTGATATAAAGAACATTATAAAACACTTCGGACAAATATGTAACTTATAAGAAAAGGGAATATTAAGAAGTCGGACAAATATGTAACTTTTCCGCGCCGGGGGTAGTTTTTTAATTGTTTGGATTGGATTTTTCTTTCAATTCTTCTTTTCCCCTGTGGTTTTCCGCCATTTCGTCAGTTTTTCGCCGTGAAAAATTGAATATTTTAAATACCTTTTATATTTGATTAAATAATTGTTTAATCATTTGGATAATTGTAGGCGCTTTGTGTGGCAATATTGATAAGGGTTATATCGTTTCACTTCGGACAAATATGTAACTTAAATCGGACAGTTATGTAACTCGCTTCGGACAAATATGTAACTTATGGTCGGACAAATATGTAACTTAGAATTAGACTTCGGACAAATATGTAACTTAAATAAGCTTGGCAGAACAAAATTCATTTAGCAGAACGGAAATAGTATAACCTGTAATATCTTTGATTCTTGATACATTATCCCTATAATACTCGTGTAGTTCCATTATCTTTTGAAGGATATGAGAAGTACTTGAATTATCAAAGATTGGCCTTATTTGGTCTATATGGCGATCTTCAAATTTAAAATGCATTCTTAATAAATTAAACACATGGTCTTTTTGCATCTCAGCCTCTTTCAATAGATCAGGCGTAATAACTTTAAAATTAATATGAGTTACTACATTACCCTTTTTAGTTGTAAAATCCTGGCTCTTGCAATTAAACCAGCAATCCGCTTTATTTTCTAACTCTTCCTGAACCGGTACCAATATCCTTTTTTCTATATCACAGTAGTTTTTGTATTTATTTTCAATACCTAACCAAATGCGAAATTCCTCTAAAGGCATTACAAAACCGCCTTTCTTTCGGTAACTACAAAGCTTCTTATATATTTTAGCTGTATATTTGTTATTTGCATTCAGGGCAATTTGATAAATAAATCGGGTATATTGAATGGGCCTGCCCTGGTCGTCTTTTTCAATTTCTATGAGATATTTAGCAACATCCTTTTTAAGGATGATTTCAATGTGTGAAGACCAATCACTCTTTACAGGTAGTTTTGCGTTAAAAAGACTTTGTATATGAATCCAAGGGGTGTTTGTATCTTTATTAATGAAAGGAATTTTAACCACTCTGCCGGCAAGTAGTTCTATTACCTTTTTAACATGATCATAATGTTGGGGAATTGAAATATCCTTTAAAGGTATTTTGATAGAAATACTTTGATCATCATCTAAATTTTTCCATAATGTAAGCTGTTTGTAGTCGTCATTCTGAAAACTAATCTTTATAGCATCCTGTAAATAAAAAATTAATGAATTAAGTAATCGTTCCTGGATAAGAGTATAATCATAGATAGAATTTGTTACCCGATTAGGTTGTATTACATAATCTTTCTTTTTTGGTAATTCAACTTCTTGAAGTCGTTTCTTTGTTAAATGGGTACTTGTATCCATAAATTGAGAAAATATATTTAGCAAAAATATTGAATATAAATAAAATAACATCAGAATCAATCAACAGTTTATACACAATTAAATATTTACCTTTGAATATAGTCTTATAATTTATATTTAATTGTATAACTGATATTTAAACTATAATTATATGTATTATACGTTTAATATACTTAATACTTATTATATGTATAATATATATAATATTAAACATACAAATATATGTATAATAATTTAATTATTGATACTATTTATTATATATATAATATGTTTAACATATATACCTTATATAATATATATATTAAATATTCTATATAAAATAGATAATTTATCAAATATATTTATAATATTTGCAATATAAATAATATATATAATATTATATGAAAAAAATAGTAATCGTAAATCATAAAGGTGGGGTTGGTAAAACAACTTCGGCAATTAATATTGCCGCAGGCCTAGCTAAAAAAGGAGAACGGGTTTTGGCTGTTGATATGGATGCACAAGCAAATATGACGGAGAGCTTTGGCCTTTTTGAAAACAAAGAAACAATATATGAATCTTTTAGCAAGGGATCAGCTCTACCTATCATTGAAGTTAAAAATAATCTTTCAATAGTGCCATCCAGTTTGGACTTTGCAGGTATCGAGTTGGAAATAGCATCAAAAATAGCAAGAGAAAAAATATTATTAGAAAAACTAATGCCCTTGGATTCTAATTATGATTATTGTATTATTGATTGCCCCCCCTCTCTTGGTCTTATAACTGTAAATGCATTGGTAGCCGGGGATGAAGTTCTCATACCTATGGTTGCTGAATATCTTGCGTATAGGGGAATTGATTCAATTGTGGGAATCATTCAGCAAATAAAGAAGCATTACAACCATAAGTTGTTTATTTCAGGGGTATTCTTTACGAAGTACAATGAAAAAATAGTATTATCAACAAACATAAAGGATAAGGTAAAAGAAATCTTTGGCGATTCCCTTATGAAAACTTTTATCAGAACAAATATTGCACTAGCAGAAAGTCAATCAACAGGGAAAGATATATATGAATATGATCCAAAAAGTAACGGTGCAAAAGATTATAATTCTCTTGTAAATGAAATACTTAAAAAAGAATAATATGTCAAAAAAGAACTTTGATAACATAAGAAGTGGTAACAACTTAGGTGGTGGTTTAAAAAATCTTTTAGGACCTAATGTTCTTCAGGAAGAAGAAAAAAAGGATCAGGAAAAGTTACCTGGTCATGAAAAGATTGTAACTCATAAAGAAGCCAGTAAAAGACCAGGAGAAAAAATATCCCATGAAAAATTAACCGATGATGTTTTAGTAAAAGAAAAAACGACTATACCCGGACAAAAGGAGAAAGATTCATTTTCAAGGAGTTTTTATATTTATGAAAGTGAATATATGACTATTGAAAACTTTGTCAAACATAAAATAATGCAGGGCGACATAAGATTCTCACAAAAGAATGCAATAACCGAAGCATTAAATTTGCTCCGGGAAAAGATAAAACATAATAATAAGGCTGATTCATTGACAAGGGATATCAAAGAGGATGATAAAATAAAGATTCATTCATTTAATATGTTAAAAGAGGATTTCAAATTTATAGAAGATGTGCTTAGAATACGCAGGATGCAAGGGCAGACGAAATTTACTCAGGCAAATGTATTAACAGAAGCTTTAATATTATTAAAGAAAAAATATTCAAATCTATAAATACATTGATAAAATTTTAATTATACAAATTTATGAACCGAATTGATTTGATAGAATTATCAAAACGTGAAAGTGAAAGAGTTGAGTGGAAAGAAAATGTTGCAGACATTGAGGATGTTATTAGAACAGCTGTAGCTTTTGCTAATGACTATTCCAATTTAGGAGGTGGTTATATTGTGTGTGGAGCAAAAGAATCAAAGGATGAACATGGGTTTCAGAAATTGATCCAAATAGGTTTAACATCCAGCAGACTTAAAGAAATTGAAGGAAAAGTACTTTCAGATTTAAGAGAAAAAACATTCCCCTCCATTGTACCTTTGACTGACGAAATTCCGATAACTGGGGAGAAAAGAATTTTGATATTTATAATACCGGCAACAGATGAAGCACATAGCTATCGTGCAACAGGTAAAGACTCTTCGACTTATTATGTTAGAATCGGCAGAGAGACAAGAGAAGCCAGAAACGGAATATTAAGAGAATTACTTGTTAAAAAAAATAAACTAGCCTATTGGGATAAAAGAATAAACTCAAATGCCACAATAGATGATATAGACCTTATTTCTTTAAGAGAATATTTAAAAGAGATGCTATTATGGGATAATAATAAGGCTTTGGAAGATTATTTATCAGCTACAGAAAGTTTATCCAGCTTTGTTCCCCCATTATCCGGCAAAGAAAAATTATCAGATATTTTAAGGCCAAGAAATTTCACTCTTTTATTGTTTTCAAAAGATCCTTTAAAATATTTTTCTGGTGCATATACAGTAGTATCAATTTACAAAGGAATAGATAGAAGTGAGCCATCTGCTGAAAGACATCAACTAACAGGAAGCATTATAGAACAAGCAAGAAAAGCCATTCAAATTTTAAATACAGAGTCATATACAGCATTTGATAAAAATGATAACATCCCAAACCAATTAAAATATCCAATTCGAGCATTACAGGAGGCTGTTATAAATGCTATTGTACATAGAGACTACGAAATTGAAGAACCAGCCAGAATTACTGTTTTTTCAGACAGAATTGAAATCCACTCTCCCGGTTCACTTCCACGAGCAATTGATAAAGATAAATTTATTATGGGAAAAGCAAATCCATTTTGGAGAAATCAAGCATTAGCTTATTTCTTTAATAAATTACAATTAGCTCAAGCTGAAGGTCAAGGTATTCCTACGATTATTAGAACGATGAAGGAAGAGGGGTGCCCTTCCCCAAAATTTGACATAGATATAGAAAGTGTTACATGTATTTTGCCAGCTAACCCAAGACATATATTAATAAAAAGTCGTAATGAAATTGCAAATGATATTAAAACTCCAACAACTAAGGAAGCAAAAGAAATGCATAAGTGGTCTAATATGATCAGATTCTTTATTTTTAAAATGAAAGAAATGACTAATATGAAAAAAGGAATTGATGATATGACAATAAAAGCAATTAAATCAATAAGAGTTCCTACAGTGACAGTAATAGCATTTTCAAACGAAAATAAAGAAAAAATAAAGGTACTCTGTGATCAATATGAAAAAACTTGGAAAGATTTACAAGGCTTAAATCTTGAAATTACAGGTACTAATCTCAAAGGTCTTACTGATAGAATAACAATGGATCGTTTAGGAAACGTTGTATAGTTAAAAATGACAGGCAAATGGAAAAGAAAATTACATCCCCATTCCCCTGTCCTTATTTTTATTCTTATCCTTTTCATCATTCACAGATCGTTCGTTAAAATTTGGAGTTTATCAATCAAAAGAATTTTAAATCAATACTCTCAAAATGTATACTTTTTGTAATGCCTGTTTTTAATATTACAAAAGTCTTATTTTTAAATTATGTTACATTACAAAAATAATTTACACGTTTTGTAACAGAATTTATTTATTTTATTACCTTTGAATATTAAAAGTTACAGAATGTCGAGAATTGCATATGTAAGGGTATCATCCATTGACC
>Ga0302320_10012738_pt1 | contig 17618 bp, 8 predicted proteins | sample Bog_T0_3_FD_202130 | JGI IMG/M metagenome (GOLD analysis project Ga0302320, IMG submission 202130) | Peat permafrost microbial communities from Stordalen Mire near Abisko, Sweden - Bog_T0_3 | ecosystem: Environmental > Terrestrial > Soil > Wetlands > Peat | place: Sweden: Abisko, Stordalen Mire...
CGAGATGTCGAACTGCTGTTTGGGCGCCCCGATCACCATGCTGAAAACCGCCTTGGTGCCGCTCCAATGCACGCACGGTTGCCGCACCGCAATGGCATTGGTCGTTTGCAGCCCGGATTGGCCGTAACCCGCGGCCCGCGTCAGGTTCCTGACCGCGCCGTTGGGATAGCGGATGTACAAGTCGCCGCCGCGCGCGCAAGATTCCAGCGCGGGCGACTGGTTGCCAAACGTCGAACCAATCGTGGTGAAATCGTCCGGCACCGGCACCTGGGCAGCAAATAGTATCGCATTCGTTGGCCCCGCAACCAAGGCCAACGGCAGAACAACCGCCAACGCCAGCAAGGCGAGGCTAATCAATCGCAGTCTTTGGATGGTGCGTGGCGCACCGCCCAAGTCCGGGACAGTGTCGCAAGACAGGACAGCGGCGGCCGCCCTTGGCGTAGGTAATTGAGTATTCATTTCCAGGGTTTCGATGACCCCGGAAAGCAAGCAATTTCATCGCCAAAAAACCGTATCCATCGCCAACCGCGCCGCCGCTTCTCCCCCTCCTCGCCAAACGAGGGGGCCGGGGGGAGGAGGGCTCACGGGCAACCCGCCTATTGCCGTCCATTATCCGGCATCATGTCTCCGCCGATGCTGTAAATCAACGGCAGGAACATCGCGATCACAATGCTACCGACCACCACGGCCAGAAAAATGATCATCACGGGTTCCAACAGCGCGGTCATTGCCGTGACCGCGTTGTCCACCTCCCCTTCACGTTGGACATCGGAACCTCGTAATATTTAAGGTTGCTCAATTGTTCTATTCACTCCGACCAAGCCAGCCCCAAATCGTGTCGGCCATTTTTTATTGATTGATATAGTAAACATTTGAGCTATTCTTTAAATAAACAATGTACATAAAGAATGCTGGAGCGTTTCCATCAATGTTATGAACCCATCGCATCTTGCCCCCCATTGTAGGCTGGGTCTCCTGACCCGGCGTCTTTGCTTAAACCGCCAACTCGAGGTTCGGCCCGGTAAAACCCAGTAAAACCAAAAACATCACCATACCCAATCATCCCGAATCGCTACTCGTCTCCAGCACCATGGGTGCGAAATATTTGTAGAACTAAATGCTAAAATTAATATCAGCCCCAGCGAGGCGGCATAGTCTGTCTGTATGCCCCGGAGATGTCGCACTTGGTGTATCCCAGCCTCCGGACTTTGCCTCGCCACACCTCTGGTAAAACCAGGTAAAACCAGGTAAAACCAAATTGACCGATGCATCGGGTCGGTCAAGGCTGGTCAAACCAAAATTCGAACCCATCGCACCTTGCGCCTCCATGGTAGGCTGGGTCTCCTGACCCGGCGCCTTTGCTGTATGCCAGGCCGAGGCTCGGCTAAAACCAGCAGCCACGCCACATCACGCCTCAGTGCCGCCAACCTCTTGCATTGCCCCTCGCCCGCATTCGATTAGAGTATGCCCGTGAAATCCATCGGTATAGGCACAGTATTTCTCGTTGGCGCCGGCCCCGGCGACGCGGGGTTGCTCACGTTGCGCGGCGCGGAACTGCTCCGCAGCGCGGATGTCGTCATCGGCGACGCCCTCGTCAACCCGGAATTGTTTCGTCACGCTCCGGCGAACGCGGAAATCGTCGTGCGCGGAAACCAGAAGCGGGACGGCGGGCTCACCCAGGAACAGCTCACCGAACTGATGATCGACCGCGCTCGGCAAGGCAAGACCGTCGTGCGGCTCAAGGGCGGCGACCCGTTCATCTTCGGTCGCGGCGGCGAGGAAGCCGAGGCGCTCGCCGCGAAGAAAATCCCCTTCATGGTGGTCCCCGGGGTTTCCTCGGTCATGGCGGCCGCCAATTACGCCGGCATCCCCCTCACCCACCGGTCGTATTGCTCCAGCTTTACCGTGTTCACTGGCCATGGCGATTCCGCGGATCCGTCCACGGCCCTGCGTTATGAGCAAATTGCCAAAATCCCCGGCACCAAAGTGGTGCTCATGGGCATGGATAATCTTGCGGAGTGGACGCGGGCGCTCGTCACGCATGGCATGGCCCCCGCGACACCCGTGGCCGTCGTGCATCGCGGCACCACCGGAGGGCAAAAAACCGTGGCAGGTACGCTCGCGACGATTGCCAAGCTCGCCGCCCAGGCCAACCTTTCACCCCCCGCCATAACCATCGTGGGCGAGGTCGTTAAGTTGCGCGACACCTTGAACTGGTTTGAGCGCCTGCCCTTGTTCGGCAAACGCATTGTGGTCACCCGCTCCCGGATGCAGGCTGGGAAGTTTGTCCGGCAACTTTCCACGCTCGGCGCGGAAGTGCTGGAGATTCCCGCCGTCAAGAGCGCCATCACGGATAACAAACAGGATTTCGTCGATGCCCTGCTGAGCCTTAATGCCTACGACTGGCTCGTCTTCACGAGCGTGAACGGGGTGACGACGTTTTTTGAGTTGTTCTTCCGCCAGTTCCACGACTTGCGCGACCTCGGCGGCGCAAAAATCGCCGCCGTCGGACCGGCCACCGCCGCCAGGCTGCGTGAGTTTCATTTGCAGGTCGATTTGATGCCGGAAGAGTCCCTCGGACGCAAAATCGCCGAGGCCTTTGCCAAACACAGCAGCATCGAAAACACCAAGATCTGCCTGCTGCGCGCCGAAAAGGCGAACCCCGACCTGCCGGATGCCCTGCAGGAAATGGGCGCCATCGTGGATGACGTCGGCCTGTACAAGACGGTCCCCGAAACCGAGGATTTCTTCGGCGCGGCTGAGGATTTCAAGCAGCATGGGGCGGACTGGCTGACGTTCACCAGCGGTTCAACCGTCGAATACTTTCATGCCCGGTTTGATCTGCCTGAGATCGTCAGGCAATTCCCGAATCTGAAGATTGCGTCCATCGGCCCCGAAACCAGCAAAGTCATCCAGGCCCTGGGCTTGAAACCCGCCCTCGAAGCAAGGGAACACTCCACGGAGGGATTGCTGGCGGCGTTGGTTAAGGCGAAAGGGTGAAACCGTATCAGCGAAAACAGGTTGCCCTGCGGAAAGTTCAATTGGATTGCAACCGATAGAAGCGACTGACCCCGTTGCTCAGCGGGAAAGTGGTTTGAAATGTGGTGCCGGTGTTTTGGACGGGACTGTTCACCGGCGACCAGAAGGCGCCTGGCGCGAGAACGGTTGTCGTGGTCAGGGTCATGCCGGCGCCACTTAACGGCCAGCGCACTTCCACACCCGGACCCGTCAGGCTGGCGGTGAGGGCCAGGGGAGCGTCCATTTGACCAAACACACTAGCCGCCGACAGGACATTGCCGGCGCCGTCAAAAAAGGAAGCCGTGTTGAAGCCGGCTTCATTCACCAGCGGCAGCGCCTGGTATTCGGTGCCCCACCAGAAAATTCCCGCGGCCAATCCATTGGCCACCGCCTTCACGACTTCAGCCAGGCTGATGACGTATTGGGCCTGTCCGTTGGTCGTGCCGGAAAGGCCATAAATGTTGGTGGTCCAGTAGGAATTGGTCCAGGGGAAGGCGGTTTCCATCACCATTACCGGCTTGCCGTAACGCGCCGCCGCGTTGGTCAGACAATTGGCAAGATCATCCAGCGAACCGTGCCAGAAGGGATAGTAACTTTCTCCAATAATGTCGAATGCGACGTGTTGCGTCTGGATCAAATTATCAAAGAACCATTGCGTGGTGCTCCAATCACCGCCGCGATCCAAATGAACGATGATTGGGGGAGGATTCGTGCTGATGACATCATGAATGCCTTGAATGGCCGCATCCAGCAACTGCGCCAGTCGCGACCATTGTACCGTGGCGTTGGTACCCGGAACCGCACCCGCCGGCCATAACAGGCCGCCGGTGATTTCGTTGCCCACCTGGATATAATCGGGCGCCACCCCCGCCGCCACGAATGTCGCGAGGCAATTGCTGTTGTAGCTGCGCATTTGCTGCACCAGCTGGGTGAACGTCAAATTCGTCCACGCCGCGGGCATGGCTTGATGGGCCGGATCAGCCCAGGTATCAGAATAGTGAAAATCAAGCAGCCAACGAAGGCCGGCCTTTTTCACCCGCACCGCCAGGGGCACGGTGTAATCGAGGTTGTTGACGTAATTATAAGGGTCCGCCTGCGCTTGCGCGGCGCTGCTGGTAAACAATCGCAGACGGACGCAGTTCACACCACCCTGCTTCAGAATCGTCAGCGCATCCTGCGTCTGGCCATTGACCTTGTAAGCAATGCCGTTGGATTCAAAGAACGGCAGCAACGATACGTCCGCCCCGGCGATAAAGTCGGCCGCGGCCCGCGCCGGAACCATGGCAAGCAGGACCAGAACCAAGCCGGCAAGCCGGACCATGATTCGCGGATTGCGACTGGGCAAATTCATCGGTGTCGGTAACCCTGTCACTATCGCAGGATCTGATCGGCTGCGGCAAACCTTATCGGGCCGGCGCTTTTTGGCTTTCGCGAACGATTGTTTGCTCCCCTGGGTTTACGGACTCATTGGGCGGTAAGTTGTCCCTGTATTTCCACTTCGGAAATGGCGGCGTTCCCCACAAACCTCACGCGTAACAAATGCGCGCTCACTTTCGCTGACAATGGGTCCGTTCTGACTTTCTCAGTGCGACCAGCCTGGGTTTGATCGTCCACCAACTGCCAATGCGAACCATCACTCGAAATCTCAATTTTATAGCGGTAATTGGCCTCGGCGGGAAAGGTGATTTTCACCTGTGCCATCGTGATCGCACGTTCCAAATCCACCTGCCACCAGGCATTCGTGTCATCCGCGCTGGCCTGCCAAAACGTGGTGTCGTTGCCGTCGTTGGCCATGCTCGCAGTGTGTCCAGCGGTTTCACTGCTGGCAAGCACCGGATTATTTATGCCAAAAAGTGAACTCCCGGAGCCCGACCGGCCGCTGAAACGGATATAGGGTCGCGGCTTCACCGGCGGGGTGACGCCGGCGATGAATTTTGGTTCGCCCAGGGTATCGATGGTGAGGTCGGCGGCTTTCAGCCCGGGCGAGCTGGCCCGGATCACCGTCTCCCCAGACTCGTATGAACGAAATTCCATTGCGGCCTGCCCATCGCGGATCGCTATGTCGGAATTGGGATCGAAGGTGATGGAATCGCCCGTGGGAAATTCGCCGGGACCGGATAACACCGCCAGGGTGACCGGCGGTGAATTGCTCAACGCCCTGCCCTGCGCATCCACCACCGTCACGATGATTTGCGCGTCGTCCGTGCCGTCCGGGGATCTTAACGTGGTTTTGTCCGCGGACAGTTTGAGCGCCGCCGGCGTACCGCCCCCGGGCCAGGCGGGCGGCGGGATATGGGCGTATTCATTGCGATACCAATACCACTGCCGTTTCGGCAGCCGGAAATAATCAATGATGCCAGTCCTTCCCTCGTCGCCGGCAATGCTGCCGTGGTCAAAGGCACACCAAAGCACCTCACCGCTGCGCCAGGGATAACGCCAGAAAAATGGCTGTGATTTATCGCCCGACCCTTGCACCAGATTCCCCCACGCCGGCCCGTAATTGCCCGGGCGCACGGCACGCACGGAACTGTATTCGGTAACCAGATTCGGAATGCCCGGGTTGATGTACAAGCGCGCGCCGTCGCCATTATAGCCGGCAATGTCTCCGAGATGGTCCAGGCCGGCGCGCTGGCAGCCGCCGATGCCCGCCGGTCGGCTCGGGTCCAGCTCATGCGTGTAGGCGACGAGTTCCTGGAGCAAATTCCGGACTTTCGGCAGCGTGGATTTTTCCGTGAAGAAGACCTCGTTGCACATGCTCCAGGCAACGATGGACGGATGGTTGCGGTTGATGCGGATCATGTCGCGCAGGCTGGCCCGGACGCTCGCTTCAAACGGAGCCTCGTCCGCAACATTAATCGGATAGGCGCTGGCGTTCCAGAAACCATCCGGGGCCCTTCCCCCCATGCCCCAAAAACAGTTCTCCGACCAAAAAAGCACGCCCAATTGGTCACAGGCATTGGCGAACGCCGGATGGTGTGGATAATGCGAACCGCGAATGAAATTGAACCCCGCTTCTTTCACCATCGCCACATCCCGGAAAAAACCGCTGTCCGCCACCGCGTCGCCCCAGCCCGCATGATCCTGATGCACGTTCGCGCCCTTGAAATACAAATGTTCGCCGTTCAGGAAAAATCCCCGGTCCGCCGTCCAACGGAACCACCGGAAGCCAAATGAAGTGGTGAAAGTATCGGAAATCGTGTCGGCGGCATAGACCCGGCTTACCGCCTGGTAAAGAAAGGGATGATCGGGATGCCAGAGTCGGGGCCGGGCGAAGGCGGCGGTGGTTTGATCAAAAGTCACGGTGCTGCCTGCGGCCACGGGTTGCCGGGACGAAGTCGTCGCCACCACGGCCCCGTCAGGAGCGAGAATGTCGGTTTTGAGAACGCAATCCTTCGTCGTGTATCCGTCATTGCGGATTTCTGTTTTCACATTCACCACCCCCGCCTCCGCTGAAACCTGTGGGGTCGTGACAAAGGTGCCGTACCACGCCACGTGCAATGGTTCGGTGATGACCAGCCAGACATCGCGGTAAATGCCTCCGCTAAAAACGTGTTCGCCCGCCCGCGGCGCTAGCTGGGCATTCCAATGGTTGTTGAGCCGTACCGCCACCACATTATCGCCCGGCTTCACCGCCCCGGAAATATCGAGGGAAAACCCGGTGTAACCACCCAGGTGCCCCCCGATGCGGTCGCCGTTCACAAAAATTTCGGCGTCCTGAAACGCACCCTCAAATTCAAGGGACAGTTTCTTGCCCGCCCAACCCTCCGGCACGGCAAAATGTTTCCGGTACCAACCATAGCCGGTGTAAAACCTCGGCGCGCCAAAGTATGGCATGCTGAAAGAATGCGGCAGGCCGATGGCATTCCACTTCCCATCGTCAAACGCAATCGCTTCAGCACCGGGAAAATCACCCAGCTGAAATTTCCATTCGCGGTTAAAACAGATTCGCTGCCGCGGTTCCTCCGCGCATAGCAACCCTGGCAAAAACAACAAAATCAATATCAAAAACCCATTTTTCATCAGGCATTTTGGGGTTGTCAATCTTGCCCTCACCGGAGCGGTCATTTTGCCCGATCACCGTCGAGGATTTGAATGGTGGTGGATGGGCCCAGGTCGGCGGGGGTGGCCCAGGCGCGCAGGGCCCACACAATTTGTTTGTCCGGCGTGACCTCGATGGCCTGGACGGGCTCGTTGCCGGCCTCCAGTTTGTCCGACCATTCATTGAACCAGTTATTGATGATGGTGTTTCCGTTGGGCAACCGCACGGCGTTCTGGACATTGGAAAACTTATAGCCCGGCGCATCCGCATCGGTCCATTGCCACACCGTGTCGCCCTGGCGATTGATTTCGCGCACAAATCTCCGGCTGCTCGCAGCCAGAATGTTGCCGTTGGCGAGCGGCTTGGCCGACCATACCCCCGGCACCGCCACGGACCAAAGTTCTTTCCCGTCCAAGTCGTACTCGACAACTCTTCCCAAACTCATTTCCGCCACCAGTATGGTGCCGGCGTCCGTCAGGCGACCCTGTCGGAATTGGCCATGAATACTGTTGGTGTCTTTCACCGGCAGGACAAACTGGTGTTCAATGTTGCCGTTGGAGCGGTTGAGAACGACAAACTTCGGCACATTTCCATTCTGGATAAACCAGATGCGGTTCGTACCCATCGGTTGCGCCGTATGGATCTCGTTTTTCGCCGGGGCCGCGAAATTCCACAGCACTTTTTTGTCGGCCGATACCTCCGTAATGCCAAATTGATGGGCGAATAGAACGCTGCCGTCCGGTTCCAACACCGCATCGCTGATCTCGCCTTTGCCGGGATGGGTGTATGACCAGGTGATTTGCCCGCCGCGAACGATATACATCCGTTCCGCTTTCGATTCGCCCGCGTAAAAGAAATCGTGCTGGGCCAGGCCTGTGCCAGGTAATACTGCCGGGGCGAGCGACGGAGCGGTGGGACTGGAGGCAGACGTGGTGGTGGCGGCTTTGTCCTGCCCGACGGCGGACAGGGAAACGACGGCCAGGAGCAGCAGGCTGAGGAGGGATTTCATATTATTCGGGGATCAACTGGATGGAATTAACGGCCATGCAAATCAGGCGGCACGACTGCGGTCGCGGAGTTGGCGGGCGCCGGCTTGAGGTTGCGGCCGTTGATTTTGAGCGAACAGGTCAGGTCGCTCAATTTTGCGGGCGGCAATTCCACCGTCAAACCTTCGGCCGTCTGCGTGAATTTCAACTTGCCCGCGTAGCCAAGCAGCCCGACGTGCTTGATTTGGTTTGCCTCCGGGTCATCGGTTTTGGCGAGTGAGCGAATGACAAATTTGCCGTCGTCCGGCCAGCCCAGCGCGATGGCATAAAGCGTGTCGCCCTTGGTGGTAAAGCGGATATCCCTGGCGGAGTATTGATAATTCTCCTTGAACGCACCACCTTTGGCCTGCACCTCGCCTTCCCCGTAAACGAGCCATGGGCGCGTACCATAGATTGCCTCGCCGTTTACCGCCGTCCAGTCAGCCAGCTGGTGCAGCATCGTTTCCACCTCCGGATCGAGGGTACCGTCAGGCCGTAAAACCACATTGAGCAGCAGGTTTCCATTTTTGCTGGTGATATCCACCAGCATGTGCACGGTCCAGCTCAAGGGTTGGTACTTCCAATGCCGGTTGTAAAACCAGTCGCCGATGGAGGTGTCGGTCTGCCAGGGATCGGGATTGATACCGCCATTGACGCCGCGCTCGTAATCCTGCACCCAGCGTCCGCCGGAAGGTTGCTTGCAGTTATAGACCGCAGTGAGTTTGCCATGGTGGTACTGAAGATTATCGTTGTAAAGATTCGCAATCTGGCTCAGGCCCACCTCGTTGCCAAACGCCACGCCGCCGTCGCTGTAAAGCAAATCAGGATGGTAATCATCCACCAACTGCTTGATTTCATCAAACCACTGTTGCTGCCAGCGCGGATTCTTGGAATACCAGCCGCTGTCGTGCTTTTCCGCTGGAAAATGATACAAGTCCCAATTATTTGAATTCGCGCCGTCATATGGCACCCCGGCCAGTGGACCGGTGCGGTCCGCTTTGTGCGCATCTTGAAACCACGTGAAACTGGCGCCAAGATGTTCCGAAACCCCAAACGGCAATCCGTTTTTCCTCGCCGCCTTCTGCCATTCCGCAACCACGTCCCGGTGCGGGCCGTAGTTCACCGAATTCCACTTGTGCTCCGGTGAATTCCAGAGGAAAAAATCGTCGTGATGCGACCCCATGCTGACGAAGTATTTCGCGCCCGCCTGCTTGTAAAGCCTCATCAATTTCTGGGGATCCCAATTTTCCGCATGCCACAGCGGAATGATGTCCTTCCAACCGTTGGTGGATGGATGCCCGAACCGCTCCAGGTGATCGTTGTAATCGGCGGAACCTTGCTGATACATTTTCCTCGCATACCAGTCGCCTTCCATCGGCACGGCCTGCGGTCCCCAATGCGCCCAGATGCCGAATTTCGCGTCCCGAAACCATCGCGGACAGTCGTAATTCGTCAAGGAATCCATGGTGCCGGCAAATTTTCCAGGGGTGATGGCCAGGTCCAGCGCCAACGATGGCCTCGGGAGCAACGGCAACACAGCCGCCAGGCAGAGGCATTTGACCACGTGGGTAAACGTAGGATGTTTCATGGCAAGCGTCAGATTTACGCCAAAACCCCGGGCTTGTGAATCTTTTCCGGCAAATTATTTCGGCGGCGGATTCCCCGAGTCTGTCCAGATTGGTGGATTCAGCTTGAGGCCGCTGATTTTCAAAACGTAAGCGTATTTGCAGGGAGCGGTCGCGGGCAGCTGGACGTCCAAACCTCCGGCGTCTTGCGAAAACTTTAATGGCTCGCTGCCGCCCAACAAAATGACCGTTTCAACCTTGCCCGCCTCGGTGCCGTCCGCCAGTGACTGGATAACCACCTCCTTCTCCGGCCACTTGCCCAGCATGATCGCGAACAGTGAATCGCCCTTGACCGTAAAGCGAACCGCGTTTTGCCCGCGCTCCCCTTCGCCAAATTTTATCCAGCTGTGCGTGTCGTAAATCGCCTCGCCATTCATGGCGAGCCACTGGCCGATACCGAGCAGCGTGTCCTGTTGGGCCTGCGGAATCGTGCCGTCGGCCTTGGGGGAAAGGTTCAACATATAAACGCCATTCTTGCTAACCGTGTCCACCAACTTGCCCAGGATCGCCGCCGGACTGGAAACGCGCATGTCGCTGGTGTAGCCCCATGTGCTGCCAATCGGATCGTCCACTTCCCATACTCCCGGACGAATCCCCGCCGGCGAGCGCCCACCGACTTTTTCAAAGTCCAGAATCGCGCCGATAGTCTCCGTGTTTTTGTCGCTGGGCGCGAACGCCGCTTTCTTCGCGCCAATGGAAACTTCCCGGCCCCATTCACGCGCCCGGTTGTAATAGTACGCCGCGACGCGCAGCTTCAGCGGGTCCAGGAACCGCTGGTCGATGCCGTTATCAAACCACAGGATATCGGGCTGGTATTTGTCAATCAGCTCCACGTTACGCGCATACCAGTTGACCAGGAATTTTTCGCACGCGGCATCGCTGCGGTCGGCGACGTGGTAAAAATCCGCCCAGGCCGGATCGTACAGGTCAGCGTGGTCCGCCTTGAGCCTGGCCGCCAGGTCCGCGGATGGGTTGATGAACTGGAAATTTTCGATGCCGTGATTTGAAACCCCAAATTTTAGTCCTTGTTTTCGGACCGCCTGGCACAAATCGCCAATCAAATCACGCTTCGGCCCCATTTGTTTGGCATTGAACGGCGTCACGGCGCTGTCCCACATCGCAAAATTTTCATGATGCTGCGCCGTCGGAATGACAAACTTCGCCCCGGACTTTTTGAACAACTCCGCCCAGGCGGCCGGATCGAATTTATCCTGCGTAAACAGCGGGATGAAATCCTTGTAGCCAAATTTCTCCGGCGGACCGAAATGTTCCGTGTGCCAGGCCAGATCCGCGGCGTACATATGCTTCTCGTACCATTCGTTGTGGTGCGCCGGCACGGAATAAAGCCCCCAGTGCATGAACAAACCAAACTTGGCGCCGGCAAACCAGCGCGGCACACGGTAATTTTCCCTGAGCGATTCCCAGGTCGGCTGAAACGGCCCCGGCGGCAGCGGGGTCGAAATTTGCGCGACGGCCGCCTGGACCACTTCGAGGCGTGTTTCGGGCGCCATGTCATAGCCCTGGGAATTGCCGCCCTCCGCCATGGGATTGTCAGTCGATGCCGGCGCCGCCGCCAGCGTCCAAGCGACAGAAAAAGCGGTGACCAGCCACACTCGAGTTCTCATAAGCATTCCAGTAATCATTGCAATTGTAGCCGGTAAAATATTTGCGGGGCGGCGGGATCGATGGCGTTCGTGACCAGGAAATTGCCGCTGAAATCAAAATAATTGGTCGCGACCGGCGTCCACTGCGACACCCCGGCCAGGTTGGTTGAAGTCAGCACATAAAACGGCCAGTTGCTGAAGCCCCCCGAACCGCTGATCAGCAGGTTACCTCCGACGATCTGAACGTCCGCAATGGCCGGCGCCTTCAGCGTCACGATCGAAATCATGCCGGCGCTGTTCAGAGCGTTGGTGTTCCAGGCCAGACCGGCAGGCAGCGCCGGCAGTTGCACGTTCGTAAACCCGCCGCCGTAGCTGGCGGCATTGAACAGCCTGAAACTGTCCCCGGTTACCAGCGCGAGTCCGCTGCTGTTGGTCACGATCAGGGTTCCGCCGCACGTCAACGCCCCGTAAGTCGCGACCACCGCGTTGGTCAGCGGTGACTGGCTGATATCAAAAACGCTCGTGCTCCCGGATGCCAGGGTCAGGGAATTGCCGAAGGTCAAAGTGCCCAGCGGGTTCAACAAACCGCCCGGCGCCAGCAGGCCCCCGTTCTGCACCGTCGCCGGGCCGTTAATCACCCCGGACCCGGCCAGCACCCCGCCCGCGCCAATTGTCACCACACTGCTGGAAGCCACGGAACCATCGACCTGCAACCACGCGCCGCTAACGGTGGTATTGCCGCTGTAGTTGTTCGCGACGGCCAGGGTCAGCGTGCCGCCGGTGACGTTGACCGCCATCTGCCCGCTGCCGTCGGCGATGGCCGACGTCGTCACGTTGACGTTGCCCGGCCCGGCAAATGTCAGCGTCTGCAAACCGTTCGCGGAGACGATGCCGCCGCTGATGGTTAGCGCGTTGGTCGTGGCATCCGCCGCCTGCACAATCGTCAAAGGCTGGTTCAACGTGATCAAATTGGTAAAGGCCGCATTGTTGTCCGTGTTGCCGCCCAGCGTGTAAGTCCCGGTGGTCGGCTGATTGGCAATCGTGATCGGATGACCGACCGTGAACGCACCGCCAATCAGCAGCGTCGGACTCCCATTGCTGACTGTCGTGTTCGCATCCCCCAGGGTGATGGTCGTGCCGGGCTTGCCGAAGGCTCCCGCCGTATTCGCCGAACCGGCATAGCCACCGCCACCGGCCGGTAAATTCTGGTTATCCGTTGTCCCGGCCACCAACGTTCCCCCGCTGATAACGGTTCCGCCGTCGTAGAAATTCAAGCCCGCCAGCAGCATCGTTCCCGGCCCGGTTTTAAGCAATTGACAGGTGGTCTTCGTCCCGCCGTAATCGTTGTTCACATCTCCTATTGCCGCCTGCACAGTTAAATCCACGGCATTGCCCGCATCCCCCGTGACATTCCCCACGTTGAAGCTGGTCACCGCGTTACTCAAACTGATGCCGTCCTGCGGCGTGGTGAAATTGGGCTGGCTGTTCGTGATAAACGATGGTGAACCGCCCGTCACCGTCACATTGCCCCCCAGCTGGAACGAAAGATAGGCATTCTCATAACTCGCCGTTTTGTAGTTGAGATTGGCGCTGGCGGCATTGGCGAACACCGTGCCGCCATTCAAGGTGAGAGGTCCCACCAAATCCGATGCCTTCTCACATTGCAACGTCCCGCCATTAAGGACCAGCGATGGCGGCGTCTGATTTTTGCCCGACCCCAGCTGGCCGAACGCGTTGTTGATTTGCAAATCAAGAAGACCCGGGCCGTTGACCGTGATCGTCCGGGTGTTCACTGCGCCGTTGCCCAGCGGTCCGCTCGTACCCGCCGAAGCGCCCACCGTAGTGGCCGCCACCAACGTGCCATTGTTGACCGCGATACTACCGCTGAAAGTGTTGGCCGCCGTCAAAGTCACGGTCGCGGATCCGGATTTCGTCAGCCCGCCGGTTCCGGCGATCGCGCTGCCGGAAATCACATAGTTTTTCGCCGTGTTGTTGAAGATCATGGCGAGCGGTGTGCGGGTCGTGGACGCATTCACCGTCGTGTTGCTGGCTGCCGTGTCATCAAACTGCACCGTGTCGCCGTCCGCGTACATTGCCGGCACGCCGTTGAGCTGCCAGTTCGTCGTCGTCGCGTCCCAGGTTCCGTTCACCGCTCCCGACCAGACGATGGCCGGCGGCCCGGAGCTGTTGTAGGGCATGGCGCTGGCCTCGGGCGAGTCCAGACTGCTGCCCCCCGTGTCGACGGCAATCACGATATAATAGTAAGTCGTGCCGGCGGTCAGCCCGGTGTCCACAAAGGTGGTGTTCGTGGTGCTGCCCGCGATGGTCGTCTCGTTCCCGCTGCTGGCGCCTCGCTTGATGATGTAGTTCGTCGCCCCTACCGCTGCCGTCCAGTTCAACGTGACCTGATAGCTGCCCGGGGTCGCGTTCAAACTGGCCGGTGCCGCCGGCGACGAATTGACCACCACCGAGTTGCCCGAGATTCCGCCGGCGTTCATCGCCACGACCATGTACGAATAAAGTTTGTTCGTGGCCAGGCCACCGTCGGTATAGTTGGTGGTGGTCATGCTCTGAATATAGTTGCCGGGAAAGCTGAACGGTCCGGCCGGGTTGTTGGCACGATAGAGAATGTAACCCACCGCCCCGGGCACCGGCGACCAACTGATGAATATTGACTGGTTGCTGCTGGTGATGGTGTTGGTGATCCGGACATTGCCAGGTGCGGACGCCGGCGGCGGTGGCACCGGCTTGCCCGTGACCGCAACGGAACTGCCGCTCGTCCCGCCCGCCCCCGTGGCGGTCACATAATAACTGTAGGTGCAACCCAAAGTTCCGGAAGCATCAGTATAGGTCGGACTCGTCGTCGTATCGCTGAAGATGCTGTAAAATGGAACATAACCAAGTTTGTTGACCACGGTGCCGCGCCAGACCGTGTAGAAATCCGCGCCGGACACAGCGTTCCAAGTGAACGTTACCGCATTGTTGGTGCTCGTCACCACCAGGCCCGCGGGTGTGGCGGGCACAGCCGTGGATAGGCCGGCGGATGGCGTCACCCCGCTGCTTGGCGCCGAATTGCCACTCACACCGACCGGATTGACCGACTGTACCACATAATAATAAGTCGTGCCATTGGCCGCCGTGTTGTCCACATAAACCGCATCTGCCGGCCCGCTGCCGCACATCGGGCCGGTCACGCCGTTGGTGAGGGAAACATAACCGCCCCCGGAGGTGGTCGAGCGCAGCAGGTTGTAACTCGTGGCCCCGGCCACCGCTGGCCAACTTAACAGCATCGCACTGTTACCCGCATACGCCGTTACACCCGCCGGCGCCGGCGGCACATAACCCGTCAGCTCCAGTCGCACGTAATCATACATGAAATGGTGGTCAAAATTGGAACCGCCCGCCTGGCGAAAGCTGAAGTTGATGGTGTTGTTGCCGGCGTGCAGCAGGCTGCCCGCAAACGTCAACCGCTCGTCCGAATAGCCCCCGTGATTCTCCTCCCGGATGTTCGAGTCGCTGATGTCATTGTTGGGAAACCACCCGCTGGTGGGCAGCGAAGTCTGCGGCGTGCCGGTGGCGTTGCCACCACTCAACAGGGTCCCGTTGACCGTCACATAAATCGGACTATCATCATCCGAGGCGATGCCCAGTAGCACCGAGGCCGTGGCACCACCGGCCGGAGCGGTAACCAGATTAAAGGTGACGGTGGAGCTGGAAACATCGTTGTTGCCCGAAAGGTCCGGGTAAACGGATTGCACAAAATTCCAGTCCGTGTTCCAGCGGTTCTGGCCGACCACATAGTTCAAGCCATTCGGAAAATCGAAGGGAAAATCCATGAACTTCGTCCAAACCGGGCTAGGTGCCGTCGGGCTGGGTCCGACGTCGCCGACCCAATAGTCATCCCCGTGCCGGAATTTGTCGCTCTTGCGATCCGGATAACCGATTTGAAAAACCGTCGGCCCCACCCGCGCCGGCGACCACGTCATCGTCCCCAGATCATTCGTCGCCCCACCCGTCACCACCACGGTGAACGGTGACGTCGGCAAAGCATAGAGGATTCCCGGGCTGCCCCCGTTCTGGTTCTTGGACATGAACATCCCCGAGGCGCCGGGGCCGAAGGCATAGAAGGTATAATTGGTTCCCGCGATCACATTGGAAATGACAAAATTGCCGTTGGCATCGGTCTTCGTCCAAAACTCATACGGCTTGCTCCACAATTGAAAATCATAAACATTATTGCCGGTGAACGCCGGCTGTTGCTCCACGCCCACCCACAGGTTGGAGGCGGAGGCGTTCGGATCAAACGTGTCATTGATGACTATTTGGCCGGTGACCGTCCCGCGTTGCGCCGCCGAAGCGTAGTTGGGGCTATTCATCCAAGCGTAGGGCCAGGCCGTCCCCTCCGCAGCCGCCTGCGCCTTCGCATCCGCCCACAACGCCTGCGAAGTCTGCGCCGGGTCCGTCAGGGTGTTGGCGACATTGTTGACGTAGATGAAATACGGGCCGGAAACCCGTGTCCAGACTTCACCCGCGGTAAAACCGCTATCATTGCCAAAGTAATAGTGCCCGCCGTTGATCATGTTGACCATCGGCGCGTCGTTCAAATCGGGTTTCATAGGGCCGCCGTTGTAAAATTCCCAACTGGAGACCACGTGCCAGATCCCGACGTTTTGGCCCGTCACGCCATAGGCCGTATCGCTCACGCTGCTCCAACCCCAGACGCGTTCGGCGCTGAAATCCGCGCTCCATTTGTATTTGTCATCGTAGGTGCCCTGCAATGGGCCGGAGGTGCAGAGCGAATCCTCCACGGTCGAATAATCGGCTGCCGTATAGCTGGCATTGATTCCTATCTCGCGTTGCACCTGGTCATTCACGCTCATCCAGTTGAAATAAGGCGCAATGTAAATATTATCCCGCTCTTCGCCCGTGCCCATCGCCGCGTCTTGCGCCCGGTGACTCCAGATGGGCGTGACATAAAATCCCGGCGACCCGCGCAACATGGAAAAATGAATGTCCACCACACCGTTGGTGGCGGAAGTGCAGAGCAAATCGATTTCCGCATAACTGCCGGTGTTGGTCACCAGCGAATACGCCCACGAACTGCCGCCCCAACCGCCAAATTCCCAGTATAGCTCGCCGCCATTCTTTCCGCCGGCCAACAGGTTCTGCGTCTGCGGCCCACTGCCGTTATTGTAGGTATAATTGATCTGGTTGATGGAAGCGCCGCTTATTTCGACATGAATCGAAACCACGCCGTTGGCCATGGTCACACTGCCATCGCCGTTGTTCACCACCGTGACGTTAGCCCCGGTGCCCACACCTCCGCCGGGAATGTTCGCCCAGACCGGAGCTACGGTCGCCAAAGCTCCCAGCAGAACCAGCACCCTGGCCGTCTTTCTCCCGATTTTTGCGGTCAATAGGGAACAGCGATACAGTGGGCGGAACATAAAGGTGCGTGTTACCCATCCATGCGCAAACGATCCGCCAAACGTGTCAAAAAAATTGATATTTTTTACCTCGATCTTCAATTCCGCGATGTCCACCCGGGCCAATCCCCCGCCCCGCTTCAACGTCGATTTGCGGCGCGCGTTGACGATTAATATCTGCCGCAGCGCCTCCGCCGCCGCCCCGAAAAAATATCATATAATTCTGCCTCATTAAACTCGAAATCCGAAGCCCCGTCACACGCAATTCGAATTGGGTAAACCACTCTGAAAATACAAAACGTCGGCGTGAGTAGTCACTCACGCCGACGTAATAAAACTCAACTTACTGAAAATTAGGAGCGGCGAAAACGGCGCACCGCAACCAAAGTGCCCAAACCACCGGCCAGCATCACCCAAGAAGAGGGTTCAGGAACCGGCGTGATGTATTCAGCAGTCAAGGCAGCTTCTTCTGTGGCAATCTGGCCAGAAGTCAGAACTCCGCTATAAATATCAATCTCAGAAATATCGCCAGCAAAATTATCGCCACCGCCTTCATTGTTGCCAATGCGAGTAAGGGCACTGCCAAACCCCGTGCCAGTAGAGGTCCCCGTACCATCAGGCGTGCCATTGAAATTGTAAGTACCAGCGGAAGCAGAAGCGCCAACGGCTAAATCCAGCAAACTGAAACTCGTCGTGGGAACGGTCGCTGTTCCTTGACCATAATCAAAATTATACTCCCGCAAGTAATCTTGCTTTCCATTGAAAATGTCGTATTCCAACGCTTGTCCGGCTGACCCACCCGTAAGTGCGCGCCGCCCGGTAGTAGTTGTAGGCTCAATCACAGCAAATACTGTATAACCACTGCCAAATCCAATTCCTGA
>Ga0302320_10012739_pt1 | contig 17616 bp, 11 predicted proteins | sample Bog_T0_3_FD_202130 | JGI IMG/M metagenome (GOLD analysis project Ga0302320, IMG submission 202130) | Peat permafrost microbial communities from Stordalen Mire near Abisko, Sweden - Bog_T0_3 | ecosystem: Environmental > Terrestrial > Soil > Wetlands > Peat | place: Sweden: Abisko, Stordalen Mire...
CCGACCACTCAAACAATGTATGTCTCTTAGTAAGATCGACGATTTCCTGCCCCGTCATGGCCAACTTATCCGTGGCGATAGTCATTGACTGGAACTCCTAATCTCTGTCCTTAGTGAACCTCGTGCCCTTAGTGGTTCACCTCTTGCTTCGGCAAGCGCTATCCGCCCTCAGAATTTCCGCGAATGTTCTTTCGCCCACCGCTCCACAACAATTTTCTTTTCCGTATAAAACTCGACCGCATCCCGCCCCTGCGCATGCATAATCCCAAAGAAGCTGTCCTTCCATCCACTGAACGGAAAGTAAGCCATGGGAGCCGCAACCCCGATATTGATCCCAATATTTCCCGCCGGCGTTTCATGCCGAAACCGTCGCGCCGCCGATCCGCTCGAAGTAAATAGTGACGCCTGATTCCCATAAGGACTTCGCGCGACGATATCCATCGCCTGATCCATGTCACTGGCATGAACTAAGCTCAGCACCGGCCCAAAGATTTCCGTGTTAGTAAGTTCGCTGCTTGCCGGAACGCCATCGAGCACAGTCGGCTTCACGAAATTTCCCTCATCGTATTTCGCGACCGTAGGATTGCGTCCATCAATCACAACCTTCGCTCCATCCCGCGCGCCCACCCCGATCAAGTTCTGAACTCGCTCCTTACTCTGTCGCGTAATCACTGGACCCATCTGCACGCCGTCATCAAGCCCATTCCCCACCCGCAAATTTGCTGCCGATTCCGTGATCGACTCCCGAAAAGCCTTCTGCGCTTCACCCACCGTCACTGCAACCGACACCGCCAAACACCGCTGCCCCGCGCAACCGAAGGCGCTATCGGAAATAATCTGCGTCGCCATCTGCATGTCAGCATCCGGCAAAACGATCACATAGTTCTTTGCACCCCCCTGACACTGCGCCCGCTTCCCATTTGCTCCCGCACGTGCGTATATATATCGCGCCACGGGTGTCGACCCCACAAAACTGATCGCCCGCACCGCCGGATGATCAAGCAGCGTATCCACCGCCACTTTCCCACCGTTTACCAGATTCACAACACCCTTCGGAATCCCCGTCTTCTCCAGCAACTCGAACGCCAGCTTCATCGTCAGCGGTACACGCTCCGACGGTTTCACGATCAGCGTGTTTCCGCAAGCGATCGCGTAGGGCAAAAACCAGAAAGGAATCATCCCCGGAAAATTAAAAGGCGTAATCGCCGCCACCACCCCGAGCGGCTGCCGGATCATCGTCTCGTCAATTCCCCGCGCCACATCTTCCAGGTTGTAACCCTGCATCATCGTCGGAATGCCGCAAGCAACCTCGACATTCTCGATCGCTCGCTGCATCTCCGCCTTCGCTTCGGTGAACGTCTTGCCGTTTTCTTGCGTAATGATCCGCCCGAAATCATCGAGATGCTCTTCTAACAACATTTTCAGTTTGAACAAGGGCTGTATACGGTCTTCCGCCGGAGTTCTCCGCCACTCCGGATACGCAGCCTGCGCCGCCTCAATCGCTCGCGTGACCTCAACTGCATCCGCAACCGGAGTGCGTCCGAGAATCTCGCCCGTAGCAGGATTCACAACGTCGAGCCATTCGGAAGCCTCCGACTCGATCCACGAGCCGTTGATAAATTGAGGAACTCTAGTAATGGGAGGAGCAGCTACAGTCATGTCATTCATCCTTATCCGGTAACTCTTCTAACCGCTAACTACATTCGATTACAACATTCGAAGATAGCCGCAACTAGCGTACTTCCGCCGCCAGCATACCCTTTTTCTCCGCCACCGTCGCCAAGCCGCTCTCCAGCACGTCCATCGCCTCGTCCATCTGCCCGTCCGTGATGACGAGAGGCATCAGCAACCGAATCACATTACTATACGACCCTGCCGTGATCGTCACCAAACCGTGTTCGTAGCAATACTGCGACACCTCTTTGGTCTCTTCGTCCGCCGGCTCTCGCGTAGTTTTCGAACGTACCAGTTCAAGCGCCTGCATCGCGCCCAGTCCGCGTACGTCGCCAATCAATTCCCATCGTTCCTGCCACTTGGCAGCACGCCTGCGAAATCGATCACCCAACACATTCGCGCGCGCGCACAAGTCTTCCTTTTCGATGATTGCTAGCACTGCCAAGGCCGCTTCGCACGCCGCCGGATTTCCCGCGAACGTACCCCCCAGTTGACCTGCGCCTGGCGCATCCATGATTTCGGAGCGCCCTGTAACCGCAGCCAACGGCAAGCCGCCACCCAGCGATTTCGCCATCGCAACCATGTCCGGATTGAGCCCTAGTCGCTCGCAAGCAAACATCGACCCCGTACGCGCAAATCCGGTCTGCACCTCGTCCGCAATCAGCAGTATCCCATACCTGCTGCAGATTGCTCGCAGGGCCGGGTAGAACTCCGCTGGCGGAGTTACAAACCCTCCTTCCCCCAAGACCGGCTCAACAATCACCGCCGCCACCGACTCAGCGGCTACCACTCTTTTGAAAGTATCTTCAATATGGCGCGCACAATGTACTTCGCAGGATGGATAGGTCAGCGAGTAAGAACAGCGATAGCAATACGCATATGGAACGCGATACACCTCGCCCGGGAAAGGCTCAAACCCCGCCTTATAAGGATGCGTCTTACTGGTCGCTGCCATCGCCATATAAGTACGCCCGTGAAATGCGTCTTCAAAACAAATGACAGCTTGCCTCTTCGTATAGGAACGCGCTATCTTGATCGCATTCTCAACCGCCTCGGCACCCGTGTTCACAAGAATGGTTTTCTTCGGACTCTCCCCCGGGGCCAGCGCGTTCAACTTTTCGCAGACCGCAATGTAACTCTCATAAGGCAACACGTTGAAGCTCGTATGCAGAAACCGATCCAGTTGCCGCCTTACCGCCTCAATCACAGCCGGAGCACGATGCCCGGTATTTAGGCACCCTATCCCTCCGGCAAAGTCAATCAGCCGGTTGCCATCCACATCTTCGATGACCGCACCATCCGCTCGCTCAATAAATACAGGCGTCGCATGAAAGGCCGCCCGCACCACCGCCGCCTCGCGCCGCTTCATCAACGCTTGGGACCGCGGTCCCGGAATCGTCGTGCGCAATTGAATAGTAGACATAGTCAGTTCCATCCCAACACCGACGGTGCCCCAGGTTCATGCCCGTTCTTTGGGTGTTAAACCTGGGAGCAATCGAGTTTCACTTCCGCCTCAGCTGCCCCTGCACAAATCACAGCTGAACCGCAAACCACAATTCACGCCTGTCAGTACCATCCGATCGGAGCCTCATTCAAATTGATATATACCTGTTTCGTCTCCAGATACTCCTCAATACCCCACGGTCCGAGCTCCCGCCCAAAACCTGATTGTTTGTAACCACCCCAGGGTGCCTCCACATAAGTTGGCTGCATGTGATTTACCCACACGATACCCACTCGCAACGCTTTGACCGCTCGCATGGCCTTGAAAATATCACGCGTCCAAACCGCCGCTGCCAGTCCATAAGGAGAGTCGTTTGCAATCTTCAACGCATCCTTCTCATCCTCAAACGGAATCACCGTTGCCACCGGTCCAAATATCTCTTCCCGCGCGATTCGCGCGCTGTTATCGACATCGTAGAAGATCGTTGGCTGCACGTAATAACCCTTGGCAAACTTATCAACTCGTCCTCCGCCGGAGGCTAACTTGGCTTCTTTTCTACCTATGTCCAGATACGAGAGCACCCGATCGTATTGATCCTGCGAAACTAGCGCTCCCATCTTGGTGTCGCGCTCCATCGGAGGCCCGACTTTGATCGTCTTCGCTTTCTCCGCCATCGCCTCTACAAATTTCTTATAGATCGACTTCTGGACGAGAATGCGGCTACCTGCCGAACAAACCTCTCCCTGATTGATGAACACTCCAAAAAGTGCTCCGTCGATCGCAGCCTCGAAATCTGCGTCGGCAAAAAAAATGTTCGGCGACTTACCACCCAGCTCCAGCGTCACGCGCTTCACCGTGTCCGCCGCTTCCTTCACGATGATCTTGCCCACCGCAGCCGACCCGGTAAATGCAATCTTGTTCACATCCGGATGCTTGACCAGAGGCGAGCCGCAACTTTCACCGAACCCCGTGATCACGTTGACGACGCCCTTAGGCAGCCCCACTTCATCGAACCACTTCGCCAGTTCAAGCGCCGTCAACGGCGTTTGTTCTGCTGGTTTCAGGACACACGAACATCCCGCAGCCAGCGCCGGAGCCAGTTTCCAGGCCGCCATCGTCAGTGGATAATTCCACGGGACAATCTGTCCCGCGACCCCCATCGGCTCCTTCAACGAAAGACTCATCGCGTTGTCGGGAACCGGATTCACATAGCCCACGACTTTCGTAGCCAGGCCACCATAGTATTCAAAACAGGTTGCCACATCATTTATGTCGAACTCCGCCTCAACGATTGGCTTGCCCGAGTTCCGACACTCAAGTTCGGCCAACATACCCGCATTCTGTCGAACCTTCTCCGCCAGACGAAACAAAATGCGTCCCCGCTCCTGCGCCGTCGTCGTGGCCCACGGACCATCCTCAAACGCCACCTTGGCTGCTGCGACCGCACGGTTTACATCCTCCGCGTTTGCGTCGGGAACACGCGCAATCACCTCCTCCGTCGAAGGATCAAATACAGGGAACGTCTTACTCGACTTACTCGCAACCCACTCTCCGCCAATTAGCATTTCATAAGTCTTGACGTCTGCCGTAACTCCGCCAGCCATAAATCCTCCACAAACCAATTAGCGCGAACGTCATCGTCCGCCAGGCGAACCGGTGTCCATACCTCAAACGAAAGCTCGCTGACTAGTCGACCTATCGGAATGTCGCCTATATCGCTTTCGCCGAACCTAACTGCGGCGACTTCAACCTTCCATATACAAAGAAGAAGAACGCTGCCAGCACCAGAAAAAACAGCGTGAAGCCAAACATCTTCAACTCATATCGCCAGACGGAAGTAATCTGCTTCGCCGGGAAAAACGCCAGCACGATCCCCAGCGCCGTAGTCAAGAAACCAAAGAACCCGGACACCATCAACATACCTCGACCATACCGGCCGCCTGCCACGTTCCCGGTAATTGCAAACTTCAGGAGCGCCGCAAAGACGTATAGAAATGGAACCAGTTGCAACACGACCGCCAGCGAAAGCATCGTCTGAAAAGTTTCCTGCACGCCGCCAGAAGCGTAGAAATTTATTACAATTAATACCAACGACACAACCGCCTGCACGATTAGAGCGGCATACGGCGTCCTATATTTAGGGTGTACCTTCCCGAGCCACGCCGGCATGTACGAATCCAACCCCGCAACAAACGGAATCCGCGCCGAACCACCCATCCACGCTGATCCAATTCCCGCAATTGAGAGGCTCAACATCACCGCGAAAGGAGTGATGATCCAACCCACCCCTACCTTCCCCGCCATGTGGCTCACAGCCTGCACGATGCCTTGCAACACGCTGATGTCATTCTTTCCCACTGCGACTAATAACGTCAGCGTCGCTCCTATATAAAGTAACCCCGAGAGTACGCCGCCCCACACCACCGCGCCTGGCAAGGTTTCTCGAGGATCCCGAATTTCGTCACCCATCACCGACGCTAACTCAAGTCCGACTAGGCCAAAACAAATCACCCCAAACGAGTTCAGAACAAATCTCGGGTCCGGCGGAATCCGGAAGTCAGCCGCCGTCACGCTCGTCCCAAATCGTGACCACATTGTGATCCCCAACCCAATCAGGACAGCCGCCGCTACGAACGTCCCAATCGCTCCCAGATTATTCAGCCACTTCCCCACACCCAGCCCCACGATATTCACGATTGTCAACAACGCCAGTAACGCAAGAGACGCAGCCATCGCGAAATTCTTATTGTCCGCCAGTCCTGCATGTCCCGGACCCATCGCAAATACAGTTACCCCAACGAAATACAGCATCACGGTCGGCACATACAGCATGTTATTCGTCCAATAACACCAACCCGACAGAAATCCGTGAAAGTCGCCAAAAACCTCTTTCGCCCACAAGTAAACTCCGCCTTCGCCGGGATAGCGATGCGCTAACTCGATCACGGCAATTCCCTGCGGAAAGAAAAAAAGCAGCAGCGAGATGATCCAGAGCCAGACGGTAACGCCGCCATTCGCGGCAATGCTCGGAACGACATTGAGATTGAATACCGCGACCACGAACAGCAGCACCAGATCGAAGCGCCCCAGAACCCGCTTCAAGTCCGGTTGATTGGATTTGATATTCGCCATGGATAGTAATGGGTGACCGGACTTAGATAGCCCGATCACCCGATATTGAGATTGCCCAATCTGATTCAGTGGGCCGCTACCACTCCCAGTCGCTCGTGCTGTGCAGACGCCAGAGAATCCGCAAGGTCAGCGAACGCTGCGAGATGCTGATCAATATCCGTCTCCGTATGCTGCACGGATATTGTCCACTGCTCATCCCACCAGTAGGGCTGGCACATCACGCCGCGATTGACCATGCCAAACCAGTAATGCCGCCACAGATCGACGTCAATCGCCAGCCAGTCGCGATAGTTATGGATCTCCTTCGGATACAACATCAGAACTCCGTTTGCCCCTGCGCTCGCGATGTATCCCTGAATTCCAGCTTTGGCAACCGTTTTCCGGTATCCCTCGACTAGTTTCTTGCTGAGCTTCTCGACATGCGCGTAGTTATCCCGAGTCAGCACTTCCCGAAACGTCGCCAGACCCGCCGCCATCGAAATCGGATTCGTATTGTAAGTTCCGCCATGAAATACTTTATGATCCGCAATCAGCTGCATAACTCGCTTGTGCGCGCCAAAAGCCGCCAGCGGAAACCCACCGCCAATCGACTTAGCCAGGCAAATCATGTCGGGAGCAACCCCAAAATACTCCGACGCTCCGCCCCACGAGAGTTTCGCCCCTGTCTTCACTTCATCAAAGATCAGCAGCGCTCCATACTTGTCACAGAGTTCGCGCAGCCCTTCCAGAAAGCCCTTCTGCGGCATGCATAATCCGACATTCATCATGATCGGCTCAAGAATAATCGCCGCCACTTCATTCGGATTCTCCTTGAACCTTCGCTCCACCGTCTCCAGATCATTAAAAGTGGAAATCAGTACGTTGCCAATACTCGCCTTCGGCACGCCTGCCCCACCCGAAACCGGTTTCGGATTCTTGATATCTCCAAAATCGTCCGCCGGAGGATGCGGCTTCACGCTCACCAGCGCCGCATCATGCAGGCCGTGATATCCGCCCTCAAACTTGATAATTTTGTCGCGCCCCGTCGCCGCGCGCGCCAGCCGGATCGTATGCATCGTCGCTTCCGTCCCGCTGTTTCCAAAGCGGCACATTTCCACCGGAAAGCGCGTACATATCTCCTCAGCCAACTCCCACTCCATGTTGTGCGGCATTCCATAAGCGGTTCCCTTGTGCAACCTCCCTTCTACCGCTTTAATCACCGCGGGATGCGAATGCCCCGCCATCAGCGTGCCAAAACAAAGGTTGTGATCCAGATATTCATTACCATCTAGATCGCGAAACTTGCTGCCCGAAGCTTCCGAAACAAAAATCGGATACGGATCATAGGCGCGGTAATTGCTGGCCACGCCCAATGGCAGCCGCTTCAAATTCTTCTTATGCGCTTCGGCGGACTTCGGAGTACGGCGCTCGAACATATCGAGCTCTTTTTGCAATGCGGGGTACATCGTGATCTCCAGAGATGACTCAGGCCAGACCTGCGGTTAGAGGATCGGCCATTAGATTAGGTCCGAGCAGCGTAAACCGCCCAGAGGTCGAACACAACTATTCTAGTCCCTCAACCTTCAGCTGCGGCTAGAAGTAAAACTTCAAAGCAAACTGCGCCAAACGCGGATCCTTCACTTGCGTGACCTGACCAAACTGAGAACCGTCCGTGCTGTTCCCGTCCGGATTGTAAAACTGCGTATGGTTAAACACGTTGAATATCTCACCTCGGAATTCGAAGTGAGTATGCTCAGAAACCGGAATGTTCTTGATGACCGAAACATCCGTCTCGCTGATCCCGGGCCCGCAACAAATCGTACGTGGAGCAGTCCCCACCCGGCCAAACACATTGTTTTCTGTGAAGATCGAACTGTTATTGAAGTAGTAGTTACTGTTGCTTTGTGGACGCTGCCAGGTGAACGGCGCAATTTGATCGGGTTCGCCCGGATATTCGAAGTCCGCGCTATTCATCAGCTCATTATCGCTCGACGACGTAATGCGGATTGGAAAGCCCGTCTGGTAAGTCGTGATCCCCGAAACCGCCCATCCATCAAGCAGTTTGCCTGTGGCACCACCAAATTTTCGCGCCGGTATATCCCAGTAGTAGCTCACAACAAAACGGTTCCGTGCGTCGAACAGCGACGGGGCATAATTCCGCGCTCCCGGTAGCGGATCTAAAATTCCCTCAAAGCTCGAAGCCTCATCGATCGACTTGCTCCACGTATACGCCGCCGTAAATTGCAACCCTCGTGCAAAGCGCTTCTCCAACGACACTTGCAATGAGTTATATGCCGAACTAGCGATCGTGTCTTGCGCGAATATGCTGGTGAACACTGGGACCCCGCTGACGGGACAACCAATTCCCGTCATCGGATCGCACTGCGGCGACGAATACGGCCTCAAGCCCACTAACGTAATGCCAGACGGACCAACCGTCGTTCCCGCCGGAATCACTGAATGGTTCTGGGCATAGGGCAAGTGCAAATCAACTGGCAGAACCGTCCCGGGAGAGATAAAGAAGGAACTGTCCTCACCGAACTGCGCACACGTCCCTGAGCCTAGGATGCTATTAAGATCGAGGCACGTCTGCGGGTTCGAATAATTAATATCGTGCGTCGCCAATAGCCGATGTCCCTGTGATCCCACATATCCGACTTCCAGTTTCATATCTCGTGCTAACTCGCGCTGAATCGTAAGGTTGTACTGCGCCGAGTACTGGGTGCGCATATGCGGCTGAAAGTCACCGAATAAATCAATCGGCTCGAACGTCGCCCAATCCTGAGCCGTTCCGCGCTTCGGACTAATCACACCGTTAAATGGATTTAGATACGTCGTCTGCCCATCCTGACCCAAAAATGGCAGGTTGAACTGCGTTTCGTTCACCGTGGTGCTCCCCCCAAAAGGAGGTTCAGCTCCAAACTGCGCCAACACTAACTGCTCGATCGGGTTGTAGAATAGCCCCCACCCGGCACGAATGCTGGTCTTCCCCGAGGAACCAGGACTCCACGCAATACCAATACGTGGAGCAAACGCCTTGTAATACGTCTGAGTCATTCCCGCTGGAACACCAGGGTCACCCGGCACAACTAACCCCACGGCATCCTGCGACGTGCAATCCGTATTCGGTCCGCCACAAGGATAAACAGTAGACATCTGACCCGGACGGAACGTCTCAACATGTTGGGCTTTGTCCGCCAAAGGAGTATTCAATTCCCAGCGCAACCCGTAATTCAAGGTTAAATTCGGCCGGATTTTCCAACTATCCTGCCCGTAGAGATAGAGTCCCGTATTGCGCACGTACTCGACCTGTGCCGAGCCCTCGTTGAACGAGTCTGGCAATCCCAGCAAGTAATTGGGATACAGGTCTTGACTGCCATCTTGACTGAAGGCGGCGGGGTCGTTGGGTCCTCCCCCGTAGTAGTCGAAAGTTCCGTTTACGTTGTAATAGTAAAACTGGTTGAATTGTTGGCGGCGCACATCCGCGCCGAATTTCATCGTATGGTTGCCCAAAATTTTAGTGAGGCTGTCTGACCATTGGAACGAGTTTCCGGTTTGCGGCAGTTCACCTTCCGAATCGTTCCCGATCGCAAATCCACCCGAAACATTAATAAAAGGAAGCCCCTCGCGGCCAGCATTCAAAAAGGGATGGATGCCGTACAGGCTGCCATTTGGATCAGTCGAACCGTCTCCATAAAAACATGGCACAGGCGCGGTAAGCCACGACGGTGCGGGTGGGCAGGCATTTTGCACAAGTGATGTGCTAGCCGGGTGTTGGAATGTTTCTTGACCTTCCCGGTTGTAATTGAACCGGAATTCGTTCACTGTGCTATTACTGATCGTCCACGTGTGCGTAATGTTCCACTGCTGAAACCGTTCTGCCAAAATACTCCCAAAACCGGGAACGTTGGCACCCGTCAGTTCGAAGTTGGAAAATGGCTGATGCGTCGTGTCGTCGTTGAAATAGTAATAGATGCTCAGATTTTGCTTGTCATTCAACCGATGGTCGACCTTAACTGTAAACTGATCACCTCGTATCGGCTCGGTAGGCACCGTGCTAACTAGCGAACCTCCGTTGGGCGCTCCGGGAATGAATTGCAACAAGTCAACTGCGGTCGGATCCAAACAAGAGAGCGGGATTTGACTATTGGGAAAGATAGCAGGAAGTGTATTGCCTTGCGGCACCACTGAGTATGGTGCTCCGTCTTGAATTACCCCTCCCCCAATGTTTAACGTGTCGGCCTGGCAGTTCGTGCGGCTTGACAGAAGTGCTGAGTTAGCGAGAACGCCGGTCAGAGGTGTATTGGAAAAGTCCGACACGATCGTGCCGTTCACAAGATTTGTGGGCGACGGCCGTTCGAGACTCGTCGGCACCGTCACCGCTGGAGATTGCAACCCCTGACGAATCCGCCGTCCCTCATACGAGGCAAAGAAAAACGTTCGGTCCTTTTTAATAGGACCGCCAAACGTCCCACCAAACTGGTTCTGGTTGAACTGCGGCTTGTCGCAAGAAAGTCCCTCCGCCGCCGTCAGACAATAATTATTCGCATTCAGCGCCTTGTTGCGAAAAAACTCGTACACATTTCCGTGCCAGTCATTCGTGCCCGACTTTGTAACCACGTTAATAACCGAGCCCGAGTTGCGACCATACTCTGCGTCGAACGTATTGGTGAGCACCCGAAACTCTTCGATACTGTCCGGCGAAGGCTGAACCGTTGGAAGATTGGCGAAAAGGTCATTAGCGTCACCGCCATTCACACTAAAATTGTTCGACCGCCCGCGTCCGCCATTCACCGAGACCGCGCCCGAGTTGTCACTTCCATAAACCAGAGTATTGCTGGAGCCAACCGTCGACATCACTCCCGGCTGCAATTGCAGAAGCTGATAGGTGTCGCGCGAGTTCAGCGGAAGATTCGAAACCTGCTTCGCATCCATCACCGCGCCCAACTGCGTGCTGGTCGTATCGACTAGCGGCGCTTCTGACGTCACTTCCACCGTCTCTTTTGTCGCACCAATCTGCAGCACCGAGTTGACGGTCACAATCTGGTTCAGGTCGACGTTGACACCGCGTTGCAGACTCTTCTTGAAGCCGGACAGATCGAATTCCAGCCGGTACGTGCCCACCGCTACCTGCGGGAATCCGTAGTCCCCGCCGCTGTTGGTCACACTTTCGTTGCTCACCCCCGTCGCCTCGTTCGTCAGCGTGACCTTCACTCCCGCCAGCACCGCGCCACTCGAATCCGCGACGCGCCCTAGAATTCGTCCGCCTGTGCCTTGGCCGAACGCAAAGACAGAGCACATCACGCACACGCTCAACACTAAGAGATAACTGGATGACCGGGAGAGTTTCGACGACGGCATGGAACGTTTCCTCCAAATCTCGGGGGCGATTTTTTTGGGATCCGATTGCTCTTGCGGACAAACCAAACCTTGCTATAATCGCGCAAGGTTAGAGACTTCGCCGCCCTCTGTCAAGTAGAAAACGACAAGCAGAAAAGTACACACGAGGAGTGCATTTCCTGCGAGCACGACCAGTAGGCACATTCCAGATTGCCTTTCAGCAATATGACAAGAGACGAACAGGCCTATCTCAAAATCGGCGACGTGGCCCGGCAAGTTGGAATTTCTTCGTCGGCCATCCGTGCCTGGGAAAAACTCGGCCTCACCCGCCCGCGCCGCACCGAGAGCCGCTATCGTCTCTACGCCGACAACGATGTGGGTTTGCTGAAGAAAGCGCGCTACCTGCGCAAAGTCCGCGGACTTAACGCCGCCGCCATCGTGCAGATGTTGAAGCGCGAAGGCGCAATCAGGCCTGCAACCAGCACCGGCTCATCGGCTATTGGGTCCCGCCTCCGGCGCCTCCGCACCAAGCGTGGCGTCGGCCTCGCTGAGGTCGCCGCCGCCGCCGGAATTTCCGTCGGTTTTCTCAGTGCCCTCGAACGCTCACAAATGAGCGCTTCCGTGGGCACACTGCGCAGGCTAGCACGCTACTACCGCACCAACATCCTTGATTTTTTCGATGCGACGGAATCGAATACCCGATTGGTCCGTCCCCTCAAACGAAAAGTTCTCGAGGCTGGTCCGGGCGTGCGCATGGAACTGCTCGCCTGGGGCAACAAGGTCATGGAGCCCCACCTCTTCCGCATCAAACCAAAATCAGGCAGCGGAGAGTCCTACGCCCATGAAGGCGAAGAATTTCTTTTCGTCCTGCGCGGAGAACTTAAGATCGCGCTTGACGGCGAGGAGTACCATCTGAAACGCGGCGACAGCTTTTATTTTGAGAGCGCCACGCCGCATCGCTGGAAAAACCCCGGCCGCACCGAGACCTGGCTGCTATGGGTCAACACGCCGCCGACTTTTTAAGAATGCGCTTAAGTAAGTATGCGCTTAAGAATGTGCCCGGGTTCGCGCCCGTCCTTTCGGGCGCTAACCGGGGCGACAGCCACAGCACAAGCCCGGACGTACAGTTCGCGCGGGTGCGAAAAGAAGAATAACAAAGAAGAATAACGATGATCAGAAAATTGGCTTTCACCTTGTTCGTCGCTCTGCTCACCATAATCTGCGCCTCCTGCGCCAAGAAGACTCCCACGCTGAATCTTCTCGTCTGGGAAGGCTATGCCGATCCCTCGTACCTGAAAGCCTTCGAAGAGCAGAACCACTGCAAAGTGTCCGCATCCTACATGGGATCGAGCGACGAGTTAGTCGCCAAACTTCGCGGCGGTAGCGCCGGTAACTACGACGTCATCTCTCCCTCGAGCGATGTCGCCACCATGATCGCAACTTCCGGACTGGCCGCTCCCCTCGATCTCGCCAAACTTCCCAGCTACGCTCAACTCTCTCCGCAACTGACTTCTCTTTCCCTGGTCCGCGTGCAAGGCGATGCCTATGGAGTTCCCTTCATGTGGGGACCCGACCCCATGATCTACGACACCACCGTATTCCCCCGGTCTCCTGATAGTTGGAGCGTTCTATGGGATCCGAAGCTGAAAGGAAAAGTGTCCGTGTGGGACGACCTTTCCACTGTCTACATGGCAGCCCAGATTTTGGGATATGACAAACCCGACCCCGGTCATCTTTATAACCTCAGCGATCCGGAACTCGACGCCGTCAAAAAGAAGTTGATCGAGTTGAAACCCAACATTCGTAAGATGTGGTCCACCGGAGGTGAACTCACCAACCTCTTTCAAAATCACGAAGTTGTCATCGCCATGGGATGGCCTTTGATCACTAACCAACTCCGCAAAGCTAATTTTCCGGTCGGCGAGACCATCCCCAAGGAAAACACCACGGGATGGATCGATCACCTCATGATCACCGCCGGCAGCGAAAACAAAGATCTGGCCTACAAATTCCTCGAGTTCATGATCCAGGCGCAGACCCAGAAACAAGTCACCGACATCACCGGATACACCCCCGCGAATCCGCACGCTGCGCAATACATGACGCCTGAAGAAGTCAAGAACTTGCACCTCGACGACGTGGACAATTACCAGAAGCGCCTCTACTTCTGGCAAAATGTCCCACGCCGCGCCAAGTACAACGAAATCTGGAACGAAGTCAAAGCAACTCAGTAGAAAACCGGTGTGAAAAATGCGTGTGGTGGCGGGCATTCTTGCCGCCAAACGTAAGCAGCCCAAACGATAGCTATGCCAACGACGACGGCCCCATCAATAACCGGCGCTCAGCCTGCATCCTCGACCCTCCTCTCCATCCGTTCCGTCGCCAAACACTTCGGCAAGAACATCGTCCTTCGCGACATCTCCCTAGAAATTGCGGAGGGCGAGTTCCTTACCATCCTCGGCGAGAGCGGTTCCGGAAAAACCACTCTGCTCCGCATCCTCGCCGGATTCGAAGAGTCCACCTCCGGCGAAGTCTGGATGTCCAACGAGCGCCTCGACACCCAGCCTCCCTATCGCCGCCGCGTCAACACCGTCTTCCAGCACTACGCGCTCTTCCCCCACATGAACGTTGAGCAAAACGTCGGCTACGGATTGCAAATCGCCAAGCGCCCAGCCGCCGAAATCGCAGTTCGTGTCGCCGAGGCCCTCGACAAAGTCAAAATGTCCGCCTTTGCCAAATCCAAGCCCTCGAAAATCAGCGGAGGCCAGCAGCAGCGCATCGCTCTCGCTCGCGCCCTCGTAAATCGTCCGCGGCTGCTTCTCCTCGACGAACCGCTGTCCGCGCTCGACGCCAATCTCCGTCGCCAGATGCAAGTCGAACTCAAAGCACTCCAGCGCGAAGTCGGCATCACCTTCATCTTCGTCACGCACGATCAGGAAGAAGCCATGGTCATGTCTGATCGCATCGCCCTCTTGCGCTCAGGAGAACTCGAGCAGGTCGCCAGTCCCCGCGAGATATACAATCGCCCCGCAACCTCCTACACCGCCCAATTCATCGGACGCACCAATCTCCTCCACGCCGACATCCTCAACGGCACCGCATTGTGCGATCGTCTCACTTGGCCCACTTCTCTGCCCGATGGCGCCGCGCTTTTCTCGCTCCGTCCCGAATGCATTCGCTTGTCCAAGATCGCTCCGCCATCCCTTGCCACAGCCAAAACCCCGCCCAGCGTCCGTTTTCGCGCCAAGCTTCGCGACCAGGCGTTCCACGGAGCCACCGAACTTCTCCACGTCGAAACCGAAGGTGGACTCGTCCTCACAATCCGCACCGCCAGTCGCGGTGTCCCCGCCGGCCCGCTCGAGTTCGAATTCACCCCCTCTGACGCCGTCCCCGTCCGCCCCACCAGTCTCGGCTCAAACTCAACATCGACCTCAAACTCCAACGCCTCGGGCGAGGTTCGCGCCTGATGTTCTCTCGCGCCTACCGCACCCTCATCACCATGCCGCCGCTCCTCTGGGTCGCTTTGTTTCTGCTCGTCCCCTACTTACTCATGTTCTGCTACAGCTTCTGGTCCGTTTCCGATTCGGGGTCGATCATCCATTCCTGGAACCTCGCCAACTATCACGATCTCCTGACCAAGCCCGTCTACTGGCAAACTCTGCTCCGTTCGATGTGGATCGCCGCCCGCGTAACCTCCTTCTCGTTGTTATTGGGTTATCCGCTCGCCTACTTTCTCTCCTTCTACGCTGGCCGTAAAAAAGACCTCTACTATCAACTCGTCATCATTCCTCTCTGGGTCAGTTACTTGGTCCGCGCCTACGCCTGGAAAACCATACTCGGCAGCGACGGCGTTCTCAACACGCTTCTGCAATATGTCCACCTGACTCACCATCCGCTGGACTTCTTACTCTACAGCCCTTTCGCCGTCGTACTTACTCTCACTCATATCTATACGCCCTTCACGTTCTTACCCATCTACGCCTCTCTCGAGCATATCCCGAGCAACTTAGTCGAGGCCTCGCAAGATTTAGGAGCAACTCCCGCGCAAACTTTCTGGCGCGTCATCTTCCCGCTCTCCATTCCGGGAGTTCTAGCCGGCGCCACCTTCGCCTTCGTCCTCAGCCTCGGAGACTTTCTCGCACCGCTCCTCCTCGGTGGCCCCAGCGGCATCATGATCTCGAACATCGTAGTCAGCCTCTTCGGAGCCGCCTACAACTGGCCACTAGGCGCCGCCATCTCCCTCTGCATGCTGGCACTGGTTCTATCCTTATTAGTCTTCTCCGAACGCTTGGAGAAGAAATGGAGCTTCCAGTGACCTCAACCCGTGTCATCCCGAGCGGAGCAAGAACTTCACGAAGTGAAGTCCTTGCAGAGTCGAAGGACCCCTACTCCGTTCGTCCCGCCGGAGCAGTCCTATGACCCGCTCCCCTCGCCTCCTCACCCTCCACGCTCTCCTCGCCTTCGCCTTCCTCTATCTCCCCATCGTCATCCTCATCCTCTATTCCTTCAACGGACAAGGCGTCGGAGGCTTCCCGCCTCACGACCTGACTCTCAACTGGTATCGCATCCTCTTCAACGACGCTCCCATTTGGGACTCCGTTCTCAACAGCCTGATCGTCGCTGCCGCCGCGATGTTCATCGCTCTCGCCTTCGGAATCCCCGCCGCCCTCGCCCTCGACCGCACGCAATTCCCCGGCAAAGCTCTCTTCCGTCGCCTCGTTCTCCTCCCGCTCATTCTCCCCGGCATCATCACCGGACTTTCGCTCCTCATGCTTTTCCGCATCACCGATGTCAAACTCAGCCTTCTTACCATCGTCTTAGGACACGGCACCGCCCTCATCTCGGTCGCCACCACCGAAGTTTTCGCCGGACTCCAAAAACTCAATCGCGCCCAGGAAGAAGCTTCCCTCGACTTAGGAGCGACTTACTGGCAAACCTTCTGGCGCATCACCCTCCCCAACCTCAAACTCTCCATCATCGGCGCCGCCCTCCTCATCTTCACCCTCTCCATGGACGAGATCGCCGTCAGCTTCTTCCTCATCGGACGCGACAACACCCTTCCCCTCGAAATCTGGGGACGCCTCCGCCGCGGCATCACCCCAGAAATCAACGCTGTCTCCACCATCATCTTTCTGTTTTCGCTAATCGCAATCGTCCTCTGGTATCGCTTGCGCACCCGTGCCGAAAGCACGGGAGACAGTTGCGGAGTTAGTTGAAACTGCCGCAATTCAGCTCTAAATTTGTCGTCCTGAGCGCAGCGGGGACTTCACGCAAGTGAAATCCTTGCGGAGTCGAAGGACCCCTACTCCATTTCTCGGGTTTAGGATTGCCGTATAGCCGTGGGTACCCCAGTTCTGCGCGTCCTCTGCGCAGAACTGGGATAACAACCGCCGCGAATTCCGGGCTTCGTCGAGACCATTACGAATACGAAGTTCATCGCTTCCACGATCATCGCGCGTCTAGAAGTGAAAAATCAGATCGCTCGCAACCGTGAATTGATTGTGCTTGCGGCCATTGTCATAAGCTTTCTCGTCCCATGCGTGTTCAAAACGCAGCTCGGGACGCAACTGGATCGTGCTGCCGATCCAGTGGCACCACGTGATTGAGTTCTCGGAATACTTCGTCGCATAGCCTGTTCGCTGTCCTTTTTTGTCGTCAAGAAAATCGCTGCGCAACGAAAGAAAGTCGTGCGCGGAAAACTCTTTCTGCAGAAAGTTCACCGCTGCATATTCTGGAGCCGTGCAACGCTGCTCTCCCGGCAAACAGTAAGCCGCATTCGCCCCCAGCTCCGGCTTGATGCTGCCTCCAATTGCCGGAACATCCCGTTCATACATGTACCAGGTTTCCGTCGCCATATGCACCGTCTTCGAAAACTTGTGATACCAGGTTGTGTCGAATTGCTGCAGATTGTTATACGCGTATTTCGCGTCGTTGATTCCGTTGGCGCAAACATAGACATTGTCGTTAACCGACTTCATGGTATAACTCACGCAAATTGTTCCAGAAGGCTTCGCGTCAGAAGTCCAGGGTGCAACGTCGTGTCCCAC
>Ga0302320_10012741_pt1 | contig 17616 bp, 16 predicted proteins | sample Bog_T0_3_FD_202130 | JGI IMG/M metagenome (GOLD analysis project Ga0302320, IMG submission 202130) | Peat permafrost microbial communities from Stordalen Mire near Abisko, Sweden - Bog_T0_3 | ecosystem: Environmental > Terrestrial > Soil > Wetlands > Peat | place: Sweden: Abisko, Stordalen Mire...
GAGGGCTGGCCACGATGGCGCTCAATGGCACCTCGCAAAACGCTTCTCCGAGGGCGAAGGCTTCGGCTTCGCCGGCCTCGTCGAGGGCGATGTCCAGTTGGCCCCTCAGGACGCCCGCGGCGTTAAAGGTGGTCTCTCCGTGTCGGATCAAGAAGACCTGCACCGCTGTCACCTCCCGACACCGTAGGCGACTTGACGAGGCGGCATGCCGGAGGATGGATACTTGTGGTTGAGCACTTGCAGGCTCGTGCTTTCTAGGAGGGCCATTGTCGAGCTTCCGGAGAATTCTGGTGGGCTGGGACGGGTCGAGGGACTGTCGCCAGGCCTTTCGCACAGCGGCGCAGCTTGCAGACGCCGTCCAAGGCGAAGTCGTCGTGCTCGCCGTGCTGAAGCTGCAGTCGCGAGGCGAGGCCGCGGACGAGGTTGCCGAGGAAGCAGCCGAGCGCCGCAGAGAGGTCCTGGCCGAGATGGCGGCCGAGGCTCTTCGTGACGGGATTCCGCCTTCGGTGCGGGTACGGTCCGAGATCGTCGAAGCGGACCAGACGACCTCGGCCTTCGACGCCTATGTCCGCGAGCACGGGTTCGATCTCGTCGTCGTCGGCAGGCACGGCCTCGACAGGGCCGTGCACCCCCGCATCGGCGGGGTCAGCGAGCACCAGGTGCGTCACGGGCAATGTCCTGTCTTGGTGGTTGGTTCAAGCTGACAGTGCCGGTCGCTCTATAGGCCACCGACGGCGACGCAGGCGGGTTCGCCTCAAATGGGGGGTCTTGTCGCTTCGCTTTGGCACCTTTTTAGGCACAGGTTGCTAATGCATCGCCGCGACGGCCGCGAGCACGGCGAGAAGTGCAACGAGCATGTAGGCGATGTAGGCGTCTAGGCGGCCTGACTGGAGGCGTTTCGCGATCCGGGCCGCCGTGAGCCAAACAACACGTGCCGGGCGGTAGATATATGCCTCCGCCGGCTCGACGACGCTCATTACCACCTGCAGGCGGGTGCCGTTATTTTGTTTCTCGGACGAGCCTTCGGCGCCCGGCTCTACGACCTCGGCGGCGTGGCTTGCCCCGAGAACGTTGCCGAGCACATGGCGCAGCACGTTGGCGTACCCGAAGGCGCTGTAGCGGTCCGGCCCCTGCACCGCCGGACTGGCCGACCGCCACGCGGGCACCCGCCGGACAGCCAGCAGGCGGCCCCTGGACAGAGCCATCGCCACCAGGCCGACCACGACAAAGGCGATGGGCAGCTCGACTATCAGCCACGACGGGGAGAGGATCGAGAAGCCGGAGAAGACCGGCTGCAGCACCCATGGCTGCTTAAGCGCCTGCATGCTGTAGGACGCAGGTACGACCGGTGCCAGGCCACGGGCTAGGAAACGGACGAGTACGGGAGCCGCTGCCGACAGCGCCACGCACATGAGGCCGAGAAAGACGAGGCCGGTCTTTGCGACCGGACCGCCGTCGTCGCCTTTTGCTGAGCTCGAGTTGGCCCGGCGGCCGAGCACGGTGAAGCCGATCAGGCGCACGAAGGCGAACGCGGCCACGCCTGTCGTGAGGGCGACGAGGGCGCCCGCGGTAGCCATCCCGAAGCGGAGCGCCAGCTCGTGAAGACGGAACTCCTGCAAAAGCGCCTCGAGCAGGAACCACTCCGAGACAAAGCCGATGGTCGGCGGGAGACCGGCAAGGGTGAGCGAGCCGAGGGCGAAAGCGGCTCCGCTCACAGGAGCGTGTCGGCCTGCGCCCCGCAGGGTCTCGAGATCGTCCGAACCGTGGTCGCCGGTTATGAAGGCACCGGAGGAGTACAGCGCGGATTTGGCCACGCCATGCGCGACTACCTGCAAGCTGGCCGCGAGCAGTCCCACGGCGATGATCGCGGGACGGTCAGAGACGGCGCCGGCGAGAGCCACGCCGTAGCCGACGAGGATCATCCCGGCGTTCTCGATGCTCGAGTAGGCGATCGCCCGGTTGAGGCGCGATTGCACCGCCGCGAAGCAGATCCCGACGAGGGCCGTGATCCCGCCGAGGACGAGGACCGTCACCGCGAGCCAGACGGGAGGGGGTCCGAGGATGCCGAGGAAGCGCCAAAGCCCGTAGAAACCGACGTTTGCCGCCAGGCCTGCCAAGGCAGCACGAATGGGCCCTTGTGCCGCCGGGTACCCGAGGGGCACCCAGACCTGGAAGGGCATCAGGCCCACCTTGGCCCCGAAGCCGACCACGATGAGGACGAACGCGCAGGCGTGCAAGGCGCCACCGGGATCGTGGCCCCAGCTCGCCATGGTGATGCTGCCGCTGCGACCGGCGAGGAGCAAGAAGGCGAGCAAGAGGGCGGCTCCGCTCATCTTGCCCATCCCTAGGGTCGCCCAGCTCGACCGGGCGTTCGCCCGATCAGCGCGTCGGATGCCGACGAGGATGTAGAAGGCGACTGTCAAACTCTCCCAGGCGAACAGGAAGGTGAAGGCGTCCCCGGCGATGATGACCACCGTCGCGGCGCCCAACAGCAGCAGATAGCCGGACGCGGTGCCGCGCCCGGTGATGCGTCCCGGCCGCCGTGCCCATCCGACGAGGCAGGCCGACAACGCCGTGGCAAGGCAGCCGGTGAGGGTCAAGAACAGCCCCGCCAAAGCGTCGAGGCGGACCGAGCTCTCGCCAACGCCGAAGGTGGCGCCAAGAGATACAGCCCCTTGGGGGTGGTAAACGGCGATAAGCCCGGCGGCAGTGACAAGGCCGCCCCCGCCGATGCCGGCAACGAAGGGCGCGACCCGCGCCCAGGTCGGCTCGGCGCCGCGGACAAGGTCCACCGCCGTGCCGAGAGCGAAGAGGCAAAGGGCGACAACAAGCAATGTGCCGGTCATCGTCGACTGTCTCCTGGCAAGAGGCCGACGGCGAGGAGGATGCCATGAAGGAGGCTGAACGGGCTCGGAGGCGAGCCGGGCACGAAGACGTCGACAGGCAGGATCGAGCTGATCCCGCCCCGAAGGGCATAGCTCGGGTGCACGAGGCCACCGCTCGTGGCGTCCGTCCCGGCCGCGAGCACGATCTTTGGTTCGGGCATCGCCTCGTAGGTGGTGAGAAGGGGCCCGACCATGGCCTCGGTCCCCGCCCCGGTCACAAGGAGCAAATCGGCATGCCGCGGGCTGGCGGTGAAGAAGATCCCGAGGCGTTGTACGTCATAGATGGGGTTGAGGAGGGCGGCGACTTCCCATTCCTCCGAGCCGTCTGATCCGGCGTCGACGTGGCGTATGTGTACCGAGCGCCGTAGTGACCTGACACGGGACGCCAGCTCGGTACGGAGCCGGTCGACCTCCTCTTCGTTCTCGGTGCCCTCGGGGACGAACAAACCATCCCGGTTAAAAGCCGCGACCTCCGGCGATGGCTCGAAGGCGAAGACGTCGGGTCGCTCTGTGACGCAGCGGCCACAAAGGATGCAGCGGCCCCGATCGAGCGTGACTTTGCTCGCTCGGTCCTTTATGGCCCCGGTCGGACAGAGCGCCGCCAGCTTGGAGTCGTCGCCGCCTTGGCCCGCGACGATGGGTTCGCCACCAGGTTGTGCCTTTTCTCCGAGCACAAAGACCGACCCTTTGAAGCTCGGCCCGTAGTCGTCGGCCCGCTTGGGGTAGCGGGTAGTGACGATGCCCTCGCGAAGGCCGCGGAAAACCCAGGCCATCAGCCTGACACTCCAGCCAAGGAGAGCCCGAAGCTCGCCTCGATGAAGGTGAAGTCGGTGAGGATGTCGCCACCGAATGCATCTGGGAACAGAGCCAGGTTATGGAACGACGCTGAGCGCTGCTTTACTCGCTCGAGGCGGCCCGCCCTGGTCTCGACGAGGTAGACGAGCTCTCCTTGGGGCGCTTCGACGCATCCGAACCCGAGCCCATCGACTGGGGGAAGAGCGACGCGCCAAAGGGCGTCTTCGTATCCCTCGCCAAGCTCGTCGAGCGCCTGGCGGGCGATATGGAACGCGGAGGTGATCTCATCGAGACGGACCTGCTGGCGCGCGAGGGCGTCCCCCGCGCTAGATGGTTCCGCGGGCTCGAAACCGAGCATGCCGTACGCGCCGTAAGGGCGCTCAGAGCGCACATCGGCGGCGAGGCCCGACCCCCGTCCGACCGGGCCGAGTGCGCCGTGGGCAGCGGCGGTGGCGGGGGTGATGACTCCCGTGCGGCGGAGCCGGTCCAAAAACGACGGCGTGCCCATGAGCGATCGAACGTCATCGCCGATGGCGCGCTCAAGGTCCGAGATGGCCCGGAGCACCTCAGCAGGTGCCACGCGCGGTGGCCCGCAGACGCCTCCAGGAACGACGACTCCGCGCCCGAAACGGTGACCGCACAGCTGTGCCCGCAACCTTTGGACGCGTTCTTTGTGGACGGTCATTCGCGCATAGGCGACTGACTGGCCGGCCCCCTCGCAGTGACGGGCGATCGAGTCGAGATGACAGGCGACGCGCTCCAGCTCCGCGTGCAGCACCCGGGCCAGCAAAGCCGAGCGCGGCACCTCGAGCGTGCTGAGGCTTTCAAGGGCCTGGCAGTAGGCGAGGGCATGTGCGACGGCGGCTGTGCCTTCGACGCGTTCGGCTAGTAGCAGGCCGTCGTCGAGGCCGAGCTCGCCGAAACGCCCCTCTATTCCCCTGTGCTTGTACTGGACGCGGCATTGCACATGAGGAATGTCCTCGCCGAATGTCTCGACGAGGTACTCGACGGACTCGAAGATGCCCGAGCGGACCGGCCCGTAAGGGATCGTGAACAGGCCCTGGCCGGCCACGTGGCTTAAAAGGGCACTGTCGTCGATCTCTGGGTGGACATCTCTGGCCGCCTGTCCGGCTCCCGGGCGGGGCCGCCAGGTTTCGTCCGGTCCGAGGGCCAGCACGAGGGCGTCTAGGCGCGGATGGCCGACAGGCTCGATGCCGAACAGGTCGTGGATCTCCCTCTCGTACCAAGAGGCTGCCGGAAGCAACGGCGTCAGCGCCGGGTAGCTGTTCGTCTTTGGAGAAAGGCGCGCCTCGAAGAGCTCGCGCGCCCCGTGTCGGGCCAATAATGCCCGGAGAACGGTCGTTCCGTCACTTCTTGCCGAGGCGAACAGGCCTCCGAAGCGTTCCCCGCTGGACACTCGCGCGGCGACGAGCCCGGCGAGATCTTCCGCCTCGACCGACGAAAGCACGGGCCGATCGCTCATCTGCGTGCTCCGAGCTCTGCGGCCGCCCTTTCCAGCAACCCCGAGAGCTGAGCGGGCGGATGCACGCCGAGCACGACAAGCCCGGCCAGGCCGATAACCATCGACGCGGCCATCCAGGCGCTCACCTCTCCCCGCACGACGCCTTTTGGAGTCGGGGAAAGCATTGTCTGACTGGCCGACCACGACAACCCTAAAAAGGCGCAGGTGACGAAGACGACCAACACCGCGCAAAGGGCGGTCGAGCCGTGCTGAAGGCCGCCCTCGACTATGTAGAACTCGCTACGGAACACCCCGAAAGGAGGCATCGCTCCCAGGCCGAGAACGGCAAGGAGGAGCATCGGGCCGCTCCAGGGCAACGCCCCGACGCCTCCTTGGATGCGCCCTATTTCCTTTGTGCCGAATTTGGCGATAACGCTGCCGGCACCGAAGAAGGCCGTCGACTTGGCTGCCGCGTGGGCGAGCACGTGCAGCAGCACCCCGATCACGGCGATTGGTGCCGAGAAACTCATCCCGATGGCGAGGATGCCCATGTGCTCGATGCTGGAGTAAGCGAAGAGGCGTTTTAAATCGCGCTGGCTTGCGAGGTACAAGGCGGCGAGCACGAGCGACGCCAGGCCGAAGACCAGCAGCACGTCGCGAGGAAAGGCCGGGCCGATCGCTTTTATGGTCACCTGATAGAAGCGCAAGATGGCATAGAAGCTGACGGTAAGCAGGGCCCCCGAGAGGAGTGCCGAGACGGGGGTGGGAGCTTCCGAGTGGGCGTCTGGGAGCCAGGTGTGCACCGGGACGAGGCCCATCTTCGTACCGAAGCCGAGCACGGCCAGGCCGAACGACAGACGCACGATCTCGGGAGGGAAGTGGGCCGCTGCGCCGAGCAGCTTCGGGTAGAAGAGCTCGTAGGACCCGCCCAGCACCGAGCTGCCCGCGTAGTACATGAGCACTGTCGCGAACAGGGCTATGCCGAGACCCATGGACGCGATAAGGACGTACTTCCACGCCGCCTCGACGCCGCCGTCGGTGTCACCGATGGCAACAAGAAGCGCCGAGACGACCGTGGTGACCTCGACTGCGACCCACAACAGGGCGAGGCCGTTGACGAGCGGGGTCATCGCCATCGCCCAGGCGAAAAGGTTGAAGCCGATGAAGAACCGACGGGAGTAGCGCGCTTCGGATGCCCCACTTCCTGGGCGCATGTAGCCAACAGTAAACACCGATGTCGCCGCGTAGAGGAACGTCACAGCCACGAGGAACACGACAGAGAGGGCGTCGGCCCGGAGCCATCCGGAAGCGGCCGTCGCCACTTCATGGGACGGGACGAGAACGAGAGCGAGGCCGAAGGTGGCGACGCCGCTCGAGAGCGTGACCACTTTTGCCACCTTCACCGGTGCCACAAAGCACACGAGGCACGCCGCGAAGGGAACGACGAGAATGGCGAGGAGGACGGCGCCCATCTAACCGCGCAACCGATCGAGCGTTCGGGTCGAAAGCGTGCGCGCCCTGCCGTGGTGCACCCTCATCAAAAGGCCGAAGACGACAACGGCCACGAGGAGGTCGAACAGGAACGCCAGCTCGACGATGAGTGGGAGCTTTGCTGCGAGAACCAGGCTCGCGACCGAGACCCCGTTTTCCAGGGAGAAGAAGCCGATCGCCTGTGACACGACGTCGTTGCGGACAATGACAAGTAGGAACGACACGAGGATGACCGCTGCCGAGAGACCGAGGGCGAGGATCGGCAACGACTTCGAGTGCACCGGGAGGCGCCCGACGACGAAGATGCCGAAGACGGACAAGATGATCGCGAGCAGCACCATCGTGGCCACGCCGAGGCGATGGCTGTCGGTCACGTCGACCCGCACCTCTTTTACGAGCCGGAGGATGATCATCGGCACGACGACGACCTTCAAGACGAACGACATCCCCATCAGGCCGTAGAGGTCGCCGATGTGCTGGGTGGCGGCCACGAACCCGGCGAGGACGCTTACGCACAACGACTGGAAGGCATAAAGGCGCACCTGCGAGCGCGAGAGCGACGAGCGCAGCATGGCGAACTCGCTCAATAGGACCAAGAGCGCGAGGACATCCGCGGCGTCGGTAAGTGCCGTTGGTGAGGTGCCGAGCGCGGCCATCTAGCGAGCCCCGAGAAAAAGCACGACAACGGCGAGAACGGCGAGGAGGAAGGCGACCGCCATGAACTCGGTGATCTTGAACAGCCGCAACTTGGAGAAGCTGCTGTCGATGACGGCGAATATCGCCCCGACGCCGAGTGCCTTGCCGATAAAGGCCGGGATCGCCAAGAGCACGGGACCGAGCTGGCGTGAGCCTGCTTCCCCGAAGGGCGCCGCGAAGACGTTGATCAAGATCACATAGAGGATCAGCTGCTTCATCGCCGATCCCCATTTCAACAACGCGAAAGCAGGGCCGGAATGCTCCAAGGTGCGCGCCTCGTCGATCATCCCGAACTCGAGCGTGCTGGCATGTGTCTCCACGGGAATACGGCTTGTGTCGTTCAGCACGACCAGGAAGAAGGCCACAGCCGCGAGCAGATGTGCCGGGTCGATCGCCTGACCGAGCGACGAGCGAACCGCGGCAGCCTCGAAATAGGGCAGGTCGGTGGCTGTCACGAGGGCGACGGTGAAGGTGACGAAAAGGATCGAGGGCTCAATGAGCGCACCGAAGGTCATCGCCCGGCTGCTTCCCAGCTGCGCGTAGGGGCCGCCCGTTTCAAGGGCCGCCAGGGCGACAGCAAAGCCTGCGAGCGAGAGGATGAACCCTCCTCCCAAGATGTCGCCCATGTAGCCGAGCGGAAGGGGGTATTGGGTGAGGACGGGGATTAGGAGCGGAACCGTGAGGTAGCAGGCGAAGGCCACGACGGGACCGGCGAGGAAGACCCAGCTGGCGTCCTCGGGCACGAGCGTCTCTTTTGCGAAGAGCTTGGCTATGTCGTAGTAGGGCTGCAGGATCCGCGGGCCGCGCCGGCCCTGTAGGCGCCCCTCGAGGTGCGCGACAACCCCGCTGACCAAGGGCGCGAAAACAAGGATCGTCAGGTCCTGCAGTATCTGGATCTCGGCCGGGGCCAGTTCAGGTGCTGCCACTCATGTCCTCCACGCGTCACCATTACGAGCGCAGAGGCCATCAGCCCCGCAGGGCAGTTCGGGCAAAGCGCCCGGTCGAGCTGTCCGACCGTACGCGAAAATTGCCCGCCGGAGCCTCATCCGACGTCTCTAGGCTAGCTCGTCAGACAGTACGGCTCGAACCCACGTCAGGCGTGGGCTCGGCTGTCAGCGGGCGAGGCCGTAGGCAAGGGGCTCGGAAACTTCGATCTCGATGAGCCGGTTGTACTTAGCCACCCGCTCGCCACGCGCTGGGGCACCTGTCTTTATCTGTCCGCAGCCGGAGCCGACCACGAGATCGGCGATGAAGGTGTCCTCGGTCTCGCCCGAGCGGTGGGAGACCATCTGTGTCCAGCCGGCCTGGCGGCACATGGCGATAGCGGCGAGAGTTTCTGTCACGCTGCCGATCTGGTTCACTTTGATCAGGGCCGAGTTGGCCGCCTTGCGGCTTATCGCCTCGGCGATTATGGCCGGGTTTGTGACGAGAAGGTCGTCCCCGACGATCTGGACGCGCTCACCGAGGCGCTCGGTGAGACGTACCCAACCATCCCAGTCCCCCTCGGCCAGGCCGTCTTCGATGCTCCAGACCGGGAAGTCGGTGATGATCTTTTCGTAGCGCTCGATCATGTCGTCGCTCGAGATGGCCTCCCCGGCGACGTGGTAGCTGCCGTCGCGGAAGAACTCGCTGGCAGCCGGGTCGAGGGCGATCGCCACGCCATCGCGCCCGGGCCGGTAGCCGGCCTGCTCGATGGCGGTGACGAGGAGGGCGAGGACCTCCTCGGGCTCGTCGATCTCCGGGGCGAAGCCTCCCTCGTCACCGAGGCCGGTGGCGAAGCCCTTGCCCGAGAGCAGCTTGCGCAGCGCGGCGTAGACCTCTGCGCCGGCGCGCACGGCTTCTGCCATGCTCGGCGCCCCGAGTGGGGCGATCATGAATTCCTGGAAGTCGAGCTTGTTCGGCGCGTGCGCCCCGCCGTTTACCACGTTGAAGTGGGGCACGGGCAGCCCCGGGGTCACCCCGGATGGATTCAAGCTGCGCCAGAGGGGGACCCCGGCGGAGAGGGCAATCGCCCGGGCGGCGGCGATCGATACGCCGACGATAGCGTTCGCCCCGAGGCGCGCCTTGTTATCGGTCCCGTCCAGCTCGATCATCGCCCGGTCGATCTCGGCGAGATCGGCGAAGCTGTGACCCGTTATCGCCTCGGCGATTTCGCCGTTGACGCTCGCGACCGCCTTCAGCACGCCCTTGCCGTTGTAGCGCGCCGAGTCGCCGTCGCGTAGCTCGACGGCTTCGCGCGATCCCGTCGAGGCGCCCGAAGGGACCCCGGCGCGTGCGGTCGTGCCATCGCTGAGCGTGACGGTGACCGCCAGTGTGGGGTTGCCTCGCGAGTCGAGGATCTCTACGGCGTTGACGGCAGTGACATTCGTGTCCATCTCCGGCTCTCTTTCAGATCTGACGGTCGCACAACAGGGGACTGGCTACCTATCGAGTGTCGTCGCCGGGGGCACGTACGAGCAAGCCGGGTCGTCGCCGAGCGGGTCACCGGTGGTGGCGTAGGCCCGAGCCCGCGACCCGCCGCACTCGTCCGCGTACTCACAACGCCCGCAACGCCCCGGGAATGCGGCCTTGCGGATCGAGATGAGCACGGGAGATTTGCGATAGATCTCGAGCACCGGTGTTTCCCGCACCGACCCGAGAGAAAGGGGCAGAAACCCGGCCGGGTAGACCTCGCCGTCGTGAGCCACGAACACGATGCCTTTGCCGTCCCTTGTCCCAGAGGTCGGAGCGAGCACTTCGCTTCGTGGCTCTCCGAGGTTCTCGCGAAGGCGTTGATGCAGTTCGCCGTAGAGGGGGCCGAGCCCGAATTCGCTTCCCGGGTCGAGGTCGGGGCGCTTGGAGCGCCAGTCGCGGACGCGACGGAAGAAGGGGGCCTCCACCGTCCTTACCGTCATGGCGTATCGGGCGGCATCGACGAGGAAGTGGCAGACGTCCTCGTACTGGTCGGGCGCGATCTCGCTCACCGTCTCCCCACGGCCCACGCCTACGAGGAAGAAGACTTCCCAGGTCCGAACGCCGTGGCGGACCAACAAGGCGGCGAGGTCGGCGAGCTCGTGAACGTTTTGCTCCATGACGGCGGTGTTTATCTGCACATGGAAGCCGTGCGAGTGCAGCAAGTCGATGGCAGCGATAGTGGCCTCGAAGTGCCCCGGGATCTGGCGGATCTGCTCGTGGGTCGCCGCGCGGGCGCCGTCCAGGCTCAAAGAGGCGGTGTGCACCCCGTTCTCGTACAGCCGCGCGGCTGTTGTAGAGCTCAAGGCGGGCGAGACCGAGGGGGATATCGCGACTGGCACCCGAAGGCTTTGGGCGTAGCGGGTCAGCTCGAAAAGGTCGGGACGTTGCAGGCAGTCCCCCCCGGTCAAGATAAGCACAGGTTTCGGCGGGGGCTCGGCTGCGAGCTCGTCGATGAGGGACCGGCCCTCAGCGGTAGAGAGCTCACCGGGCGCGGGCTCACGCTGTGCGGTCGCCCTGCAGTGGACACAGGCGAGAGGGCAGGCCTTCGTCGTCTCCCAAAAGACGAGCCGCGGCGCGCGCTCGAACGAAAGGCCCGGGCGAGGCGGCTGTGGCGCCACAGGATCAAGCGTGGCTGCCTCGTCAGTCATGACTTTCCGTCTCCGCACGAGGCGACCCATAGTTCCCGCCCCATCCGCCCAGTGTGCGGCATCGCGACCGGCGCCAATAGGGCCAAAGGTCTCCTCTAGAAGTCCTGGGCTCGAGGCGGCGCTCCGGCCAGTCTTCAACGTCGGCGCGTCGAAAGACAGCAGTGCTTGTACTTGCGCCCACTCCCGCACGGGCACGCGTCGTTGCGCCCGGCCTCGAGCCATCGGGCGCGGGTCTCGTGCTCAGCTGAGGCGAGCTCACCGCTGAAGTCCGAGATCGGTCGATCCTGACGGGCGAGGGCCACCATTTGCTCCAAATAGGGCAGGGCATGCTCGTAGAACAGCTCGTAGCCGGCACAGAGATAGTTGAGGCCTGCCTCGCCCCCGGGCGAGATAGCAAACCGGTCCTTCGGGCAGCCGCCGTTACAAAAGCGCCGTACGTGACATCGGCGACAGCACTCGGGAAGCTCGGTCTGTTTCGCCTGGCCGAAGGCGATTTGCTGCGGCAGCTCGACAAGGGTGCCGAGACCGTCCCGGGTCACGTTGCCGAGCCGGTGTGCCGAGTCCACGAAGTGGTCGCAGGCATAGACGCTGCCGTCGTGCTCCATGGCGAGGACCTGTCCGCAGGTAGGAGACATGACGCAGATATTGGGGGGCCTGCCGCTTGCCACGAGGAAGCATTCGAGGAAGTTCTGCACGCCGATGCGTCCGATGTCATGGCGCACCCACTCGTCAAAGACGCCGCAGAGGAACTCGCCCATCGCCTGCGGCGCCACCGACCGCTTTGAGACGCCGCCGCCTTCGAGCCTCTCCACGACGGGAAGAAACTGCAACCAGCGCACACCGTTGTCGAGGAAGAAGCGGTAGGCCTCCACCGGCTCGGCGGCATTGGCGGCATTCAATGTGCAAAGGACGTCGGGATCGACCCCAGCCGCCCGGAGCAGGCCGAGGCCCCGCATGGTCCGGGCGTGCGTGGGCCGTCCCCGACGGTCGGCCCGGTAGGCGTCATGTAAGCGCGCCGGGCCGTCGATGCTGATCCCGACGGCGAAGTTGTGCTCGGCCAGAAAGGCACACCAACGCTCGTCGAGGAGGGTCCCGTTCGTCTGCAGGTTGTTCACGCAACGCCATCCCGCCGGCAGGTGGCGATGTTGGAGCTCCAGTACCTGGCGGTAGAAATCGATCCCGGCGAGTGTCGGTTCCCCGCCGTGCCACCCGAAGTGGACCACAGGGCCCGGGCTCGAGGCGATGAACGAGGCGACATAGGCCTCGAGCACCTCAGGTCTCATCTTGAAGGCCTCCCCCGGGGCGAAGAGGTCCTTTTTCTTCAGGTAATAGCAGTAGCCGCAGTCGAGGTTGCAGACGGGCCCGACGGGCTTGGCCATGACGACGAAAGGCCGGCCGGCGGTCACAAGAACGCCGCCGTTTCGCGCAGGACTTGGAAGCCCGAGGCTGATCCGTGCCGTTGATATATAGTAATAGCGCTACATTAGTTGCTGGCAGCGGGCGTTTAAAGCCGTCTGAGCAAGGACGAATAGGCGAAGCGTTGTGACCGAGGCGACAGGCCAGATCCCCGATCCGGGTGCGCCGAACGCGCTCGCGGGGAGGCTGCGGGTCTCGATGGTGCGCCTCTCGCGCCAGCTCCGCCGGATGGACCCGAGCGAGCTGACTATCACCCAGATGTCAGCCCTGGCGACCGTGGTCCGGTCCGGTCCGCTCGGCGTCGGGCAGCTTGCAGAGATCGAGGGGCTGCCTTCCCCAGCTGTGACCCGCCTCGCCGACAAGTTGGAAGAGGCCGGACTTGTCACTCGGCGCACGAACCCGTCGGACCGCCGCGGCGTGCAGCTGGCCGCCACCGCCAAAGGGAGCGCCCTTTTCGAGCGGCGCACCCGCATCGGCAATGCCTGGCTCGCCGAACAGCTCAGTGCTCTTTCCAAGGCTGACCGCCTCGCCATCGAGCGGGCCGTCGCCATGCTCGAGTCGTTCGCCACCGAACGACCGATTGAGACGCCCTTAACGGCGAAGGATCGCCACGAAACAAAGGAGAAGCGGAAATGAGCAAGTCGCAACCGGCCACCGCGGCCTCGTTGGGCCCGCACTACAAGTGGCTGGTGCTCTCCAACACGACTATCGGGATGTTGCTGGCGACACTCAACGGCACGAGCCTCATCATCGCCTTGCCAGTGATCTTCAGGGGTATTGGCCTGAACCCGCTGCAATCGTCGAACTTCCCGTTCCTGCTTTGGGTCATGATGGGCTACATGCTGGTGTCGGCGGCGGTCGTCGTCACCGTGGGGCGAATTGGCGACATGTTCGGCCGTGTCCGCATGTACAACCTCGGTTTCGCCTGGTTCACCATCTCGGCCATCTTGCTCTCGTGCATCTGGAGCCATGGCCCGACCGGAGCGCTCGAGCTCGTCATCTTGCGGATGGTCCAGGCAATCGGTGGCGCACTTCTCATGGCGAACTCGGCAGCCATCATCACCGACGCCTTCCCCGCCGAGCAGCTCGGTTTCGCCCTCGGGATGAACATGGTGGTCGGGATCCTCGGTTCTTTCCTTGGCATCCTCGTCGGTGGGCTCCTGTCCCAAGTGGGCTGGCGCTGGGTCTTCTTAGCCAACGTGCCTGTCGGGGCTTTCGGCACCGTGTGGGCGTACCTGAAGCTCAAGGAGATCGGTATCCGCATCAAGGCAAAGCTCGACTGGCTCGGGAACATCACCTTCGCGGCCGGCCTCGCCATGATCCTCACCGGGGTGACTTATGGGATCAAGCCCTACGGCCACTCCCTTACCGGGTGGGCGGACCCGTTCGTGCTCGAGATGGTCTTCGGTGGACTCGCCCTGCTCATCGCCTTCGGCTATATCGAGACCAGGGTTGCCGAGCCCATGTTCCGCCTGTCGCTGTTCCGCATCCGGGCTTTTACGGCCGGAAACGCCGCGAACTTCCTCGGAGGAGTGGGTCGGGGCGGCATGCAGTTCATGTTGATGATCTGGTTCCAGGGCATCTGGCTTCCTCAGCATGGCTACAGCTTCACGCGGACCCCACTTTGGGCGGGTATCTACATGATCCCGTTCATGCTCGGTTTCGTTGTTGCCGGGCCGATCTCGGGCAAGTTGTCTGACCGCTATGGTGCCCGCTTATTCGCCACGAGTGGGATGCTCGTCACCGCTGCCATGTATGGCGTGATGATGACTTTCCCGGCGAATTTCTCCTACGTTCCCTTCGCCACGGTGATGTTCGTCGCCGGTATCGGCGGTGGGCTCTTCGCCTCGCCGAACACCGCCTCGATTATGAACTCGGTGCCCGCCCGTCACCGCGGGGCGGCTTCAGGGATGCGCGTGACCTTTGCCCAGACAGGCCTTCCTCTTTCCATGGGGCTGTTCTTCACCCTGCTCGTGTTTGGCCTGAACGACAAGGTGCCCTCGGCGATGTTCAGCGGCCTCGTCGCCCACGGCGTCCCGGCCATCGACGCCACCAAGCTCGCCCATATGCCCCCTCTCGGCTACATCTTCGCCGCCTTCTTGGGCTACAACCCACTGAAGAGCCTGCTCGGACCGGCAGTGCTCGGCCATCTAAGTGCCGGCCAGGCAGCCGCCATCACTGGGCGGGCCTTCTTCCCCCAGCTCATAGGACCTCCCTTCAAAGATGCCCTTGTTTTGATCCTCACCTTCGCTGTGATCATGTGCGTGATAGCGGCTGTCGCCTCGGCTCTGCGGGGCCAGAAGTTCATCCATGTGGACGAGGAGTCGATCGCCCAAAAGGCGCACCTGCGGCATGGTCGCGGGCTGAGCACTCGCAACGTCGTCGAGGCTGCGTCGCTGCCTGGTGAGCCGTTCGGTGCCGGTGGTAGTGGACCTAAGGTGCCAGCCACGCGAGAGTAAGGGGCATGGGCCTAGCCAGCATCGTCATCGGGATCGACGGCTCGGAGACCAGTTACCGGGCGTTCGCGATGGCCGTTGGTTTGGCCGTGCGCGAGCAGGGTTGCGTTCACGCTTGTTTCATCGCTCACCTACCCGGGGCGGCAGCGATCGGTGGTTTCTTCGCGCCGGTCCCGCTAATCGCGGACACGGAGAGCGACGAGCGCCTGGCGCGCTTTGTGACCGAGGAGCTGTTCGTGGCGCATGTCGGCGGTGACTTCACCTGTCGTAGTGGCGACATCGGGGCCGAGCTCGAGATCCTGGCCGAGACTTGCAAGGCTGATCTCATCGTCGTGGGACGTTCGGCCCATCCTCATCTGCATCTGGGTGGGGTGCCCCGCCAGCTGCTCGGGCGGGCCCGGTTCCCGATCCTCGTCGTACCTTGAGTTAGCCGGTCGCTCTTTTCGAGAGAAGTTGTACCGCCTCTTCGAGTGGGAGGGCGCCCAGCGACTCGATGATCAGGTTCGCCGCCTTGAGGTCATGATCTCGCGTGATGGAGTTCGGCACGGCGACGCAGGCGAGACCCGCGGCGAGGGCTGCCGTCAAGCCGTTGGTAGAGTCCTCCACGGCAATGGCACGGGCAGGCTCGACCCCGAGGCGGCGGCAGGCGTCGAGGTACACGTCGGGGGCCGGCTTGGCAGCGAGCGTCTCGCTGCGGCAGCTGACTACGGAGAAATGGCTTGTCAGTCCCACGTTTTTGAGAAGAGCATCCACCCAGGGCGCCGGCGAGCTCGAGGCGATGGCAATAACCATGCCGAGTCTTGCCGCTGACTCGATCCATTCACATACCCCTGGAAAGGGAACGAGGTCCTTAAGCAGCTCGAGTTCGCGTTCGAGCACCTGACGCTCGAGCTCGGCCACCCCAGGCAGCGGCACCGTGCTTCGAGCCGCGATGGCCGCAAAGAGGTCAAAGGCGCCGTAGGTCCCGACGTTTATCGCCCATTCTTCTGCGCTGAACGAGGCTCCGTAATGGTCGAATGTCTCCGCCCACGTCGAGTGGATGACATTCTCGGTGTCGACGATGACGCCATCGAAGTCGAACACCACAGCGTCAAAGGCGCGCTCGTCACCCGGGCGCGCGACAGGGCCATTTCTTTTTCCAGGCATGTTCTCAGCGTTGCCTGCAACTGGGTCGATGTCCAGTCTGGAGGCCGTTCGCGACAGAGAATCATGACCGATCTGAGAGCGTGCGCATGTTCGAGCCGGGGCTACGCTCACGCTTTGTGACCGTCACCGCACGAGATTTGGTGCGCCAAACGGCGATTTTGCAAGCAACTACGGGCGAGTTCTCGAAAGTTGGGGTTTCGCAGTTATCGACTTCAACCTGCGCGTTATTTCCGCAAGTCGCCGCGGCCACGACTGACAGGTGGGCGAGGTTTCACCAGCTCTTCGGTGCCCCAATCGGCGTATTGAACCGGGCGGAAAGCGATCGGGCTTGATGGCGCTCGCGTGTGTGGGTGACAGTGTCGTCGATGTCTATCCGTCCATGGCTCTGGCCTTCCCGGGTGGCAGTGCGCTCAACGTGGCCGTCGCTGCCAGGCGTTTTGGAGTAGGGGCCGCTTACCTCGGCACGATCGGCTCCGACAGGCCAGCGGGGATCCTTCGCGACGCGCTCTTGGAGGAGGACGTCGAGATCTCACACGTTCGCGTCGCCGAAGGCCCGACCGCTTTTTGCACCGTTGAGATCATCGAGGGTGAGCGGATCTTTGGGGCAGCAGATGTCGGTGTGTCGCGCGTTCTGCTCAACGAAGCCGACCTCGAGTACTTGTCCGGCTTCGAGATTGTCCACACTGGTGACAACTCGAGATGCGAAGACACTCTCGCGGCTTTGGCCGACTCGGCGCCGATGTCCTACGACTTTGGGGAGCGCCCGCCCGAGTATTGGAGGCCGTTGGCTCCATATGTTCAGGTGGCATGTTTCTCCGGCGTGCGGCTGTCCCCCGACGAAGCCGAGGACCTGGCGCGAAGCGCCGCTGGCCTTGGTCCGCGGCTTGTGCTTGTTGGCGAAGGACCTCGGGGAGCCATGGTGTTTGATCGCAAGGTCGTGCACCGGGTGACGAGCAAGGTGACGCCCGTTGACACCCTCGGTGCCGGCGACAGCCTCATCGGTCGTTTCCTAGCCGGCGTCATCTCGGGCGAGGAGCCACGCCACGCCCTGCTCAAAGCGAACGAGGCCGCCGTCGCGACCTGCCTCCACTACGGCGCTTTCGGCCACGTCACGAACTTCGGCGTAGGTGGCTCCAACGACGCGATCTTGGATGCGAGATGGCCGCTCGTCTTCGATGCCTCCGCTCACCCCAAGCGGCCAGGAATCCCTCCGGGACCCTTACGGCTTTCGCCTGAGTGAGGACAAGCTTCGTTTTGGCGGGTTCCGTTTGCCCACAACGCCTGAGAGGCTTGATGCAAGGAGTGCGACCTCGTCGGCCTGTAGCAGAGTCTTGCGGCGGCGACTTGCTGGGTCGAGCTATCTGTCTGTCAGCGGCCCGGAAGAGCGTTGTCGCGGATCACCTGGCGGTAGAAACGGGCACTTGCCTTGGGTATCCGGCGCTGGGTGCCGTAGTCGACGAAGACAAGTCCGAAGCGCTTTTGGTACCCGGCTGCCCATTCGAAGTTGTCCAGGAACGACCAGTACAAGTAGCCACGCAGTTTCACGCCCTCCTCGATGGCTTGTGCGGAAGCCTCGAGATGCTCTGTCAGGTAGGCGATGCGTTCGAAGTCGTCGACCCCGCCTTCGGGATCGACGTAGTCTTCGGCAGCCAACCCGTTCTCGGTGA
>Ga0302320_10012743_pt1 | contig 17615 bp, 15 predicted proteins | sample Bog_T0_3_FD_202130 | JGI IMG/M metagenome (GOLD analysis project Ga0302320, IMG submission 202130) | Peat permafrost microbial communities from Stordalen Mire near Abisko, Sweden - Bog_T0_3 | ecosystem: Environmental > Terrestrial > Soil > Wetlands > Peat | place: Sweden: Abisko, Stordalen Mire...
AAGCCATCACCCTGCCTGACTGGGCGGCGGCGGAAGTCTCCAGCGACCCCCGCTACTTCAATTCCAACCTGCTGAAGAACCCCTTCAGCACCTGGGACAAAGCCTGAACCACGCTCAACCCAAGCGGGCCGCCTCCGGGCGGCCCGCCTCATACGGCTGATCCATGACCGACCCCGCATCCCCCGCCAAGGCCCCCTCCCTCCGAGAACTCCTGGACATGGAGAATCTGACTCTGTCCGCCAAGACCCGCGCCGCCCAGAGCCCCACGGAATGCTGGATGCGCTACCTGGGCTTCCCGGCGGGCATCGCCCTGTTCCTCCTCATCCTCTACCTGCCGGCCGGCCCCGGGCTCACCGGCGCGGCCCAGGCCGGCACGGCCTGCTTCGCCATGGCCCTGGTGTGGTGGGTGATGGAACCCTTCCCCACCTACGTCACCTCCCTGATCCTCATGTTCATGCTGCTGGTCACGCGCACGTCGCCGGCCAAGCCGATCATGGACGTGTTGGGCATGGAGGTGATCTGGCTCAACCTGCTGGCCTTCATCCTCAGCTCCATGCTGGTGAAGACCCGCCTGGCCAAGCGCCTGGCGCTCTGGCTCATCCTCAAGTTCGGGCGCAAGGCCTCCTGGGCCCTGATGGCCTTCATCTTCATCCAGCTGGCCCTGGCCCCGCTGATCCCGGCCACGGCGGCCCGCTGCGTCATGACCCTGCCGCTGATCATGGTGGTTGCCACCATCTACGGCTCCACCGAGCAGAAGCCCAACAACTTCGGCAAGAACCTGCTCATGCTCAACCTGGCGGGCATCTCCGTCCTGTCCTCCATCAGCATGACCGGCTCTTCGGCCAACCTGGTGGCGGTGGGCTTCATCCAGAGCATGACCGGGCACCGGGTCTACTACATGGACTGGATGCTGGCCGGGGCGCCCATCGCCATCCTGACCATGTTCATCATGTGGTTCCTGGGCCGGAAGGTGATCTTCCCCATCCCGGTCGCTGAGCAGGTGCCGCAGATCGAAGGCGGCCTGGGCCTGGTGGAGGAGCAGTACCGGGCCATGGGCCCCCTGGGCTTCCAGGCCAAGAAGGCCATCGGCATCTTCGCGGTGGTGCTGTTCCTGTGGATGACCGATATCTTCCACATGCGCTGGTTCGGGGTGGAGATCAGCGCCCCGTTCGCCGCCCTGCTGGGCGCGGTGATGGTGCTGTTCCCCCGCTACGGCGTGCTCACCTGGAGCGAGGCGGACATCCCCTGGCACCTGCTCATCTTCTCTGCCGGCGCCTACGCCGGCGGCCTGGCCCTGGAGTCCTCGGGCGCGGCCGAGTGGGGCGTGCGCGCCCTGTTCGGCGGCATGAACCTGCGCACCATCCCGTTCGGCGCGGCCTACACCATCATCGTCGCGGTGATGATGTACAGCCACCTGCTCACCACCTCCAAGACGGTGCGGACCATCATCATGATCCCGATCATCATCACCATGGCCAAGGCCCTGGGCTGGGACCCGGTGTCCATGGCCCTGCCGGCCGCGCTCTGCATCGACTGGGTGGTGGGGCTGCCGATCAACGGCAAGCCCAACGTCATCCTGTTCGCCACCAACCAGTTCACCGTCATGGACAACTTCAAGTACGGGATCACCACCTGCACCGTGGGCCTGGGCCTGCTGGTGCTCTCCGCCGCCACCTGGTTCCACTGGATCGGAATCACGCCTTCCTTCTGGGCCATGCCGAAATGAGAAAGCTCCTGCTCCCCCTCCTCCTGTGCTGCCTCACCGCCGGCGCCGCCGAGATCCAGCAGTACGGCACCAAGGTGGACCTGGCCGCCGACGGCACCGCCAAGGCCACGGCCGATGTGACGCTTTCGGGCGCAGCCGGCGAAACCGTCGAGATCCCGGTCGGGTTCAAGGCTTCCGGCTACCTGCTGGCCAAGGGCCCCCAGGGCCTGAAACTGGAGCCGTCGGCCGGCGGGGTCAAGGTCACCCTGCCTCCCGCCGTGGGCGCCTGGACTTTCAGCTTCACCTTCGACGCCGCCGGGGTGCTGATGCCCGAGGTGGTCCGGGAAGGGCGCAAGCCGGCCTATCCCGGCACCAGCCGCCTGCTCCGCCACGCCTTCGTGAACACCAAGGATGCGCCCATCCTGGACTACAGCATGGAGGCGTCCCTGCCCGCGGGCTACCGGTTCATGGCGATCAAAGAGAAACTGCCGCGCATGGGCGAGGCCGAAGTGGAGCCCCGGGTCCGCCTGGGCAAGACCGACGGGCGCCAGACCGCGCGGCTCCACGCCTCCGGCCTGAAACAGGGCGGCTCCGCCTCGATGCTCCTGGAGGCGGTGCCCACCCGCATCTCTCCGCTCTGGCTGCTGACGGGCCTGCTGGGGATGGTGCTCTACCTGATCTTCTTCCGGGACCTGGTCGCGGCCAAGCCCTGACCTTCAATTGCCACATCTCCCCGAAACCGAGGCCCCATTGCTGCCACCCCAGGTCATCCCCTTCCTGCTCACCCTCGCCATCAGCATGCTGATCGGCATCGGTCTGCGGGAGTACTACGAAGGGGAAAAGAAGTACGACACCTTCGGCACCGTGCGGACCTTCATCTTCATCGGGCTCCTGGGCTACATCCTGTGGGGGATTCCGGTCCCGGCACGGGCCGCCTACCTGCTGGGCATGGCCTCGCTGATGACCTTCCTGCTGGTCTACTACAACAACAAGGTCCGCCAGCGCAAGAGCCCAGGGCTGATCGGGGTGCTCATCGCCCTGCTCACATACTCGGTGGCGCCGGTGGCCTTCAACGAGCCGCACTGGTTCCTGGTGCTGGTGGCCATCAGCATCCTGTACGTGCTGCATTCCAAGGGCAAGATCCGGAAGTTCACCGACCGGCTGGAAGCCGGGGAAGTGGTCACCGTCTGCAAGTTCCTGGCCATAGCGGCGGTGGCGCTTCCATTGATCCCGGCGGCCTTCCCCGCCGAAGGCATGGCCGGGAAGATCTTCGAGTTCATGCCGGTGACCCCGCGGCAGATCTGGATGGCGGTGGTGATCACCACCACCATCTCCTACCTGGGCTACGTGCTCCAGACCTACCTCTACCCCAAGAAGGGGCTGCTGCTCACCGGCGTCATCGGCGGGCTCTACTCCAGCACCATGGCCACTCTGGTCCTGGCCAAGCAGACCCGGCACCAGGACGACCAGTCCGCCGAGTCCGCCGCGGCCATCCTGCTCACCACGCCCTCCATGTACCTGCGCATCCTGCTTCTGGTGGCGGCCTTCAAGCCGGTGGCGGCCCTCAGCCTCGCGGGCCCGTTCGCGGTGCTGTCGGTGCTCATCGCCGGCTACGCCTGGTGGGTGCGCAAGCTCAGCGCCAAGCCGGTGGCCGATGAGCCGGAAGTGGTGCTCAAGGACAAGAACCCCCTGGAACTCAACGCGGCCTTCATCTTCGCCCTGATGTTCGTGACGGTCTCGCTCATCACCAAGGCGGTCCTGGTCAGATTCCACGATCTGGGCCTGCAGATGCTGAGCTTCCTGGTGGGCGCCTCGGACATCGTGCCGTTCATCGTCTCCGTGCTCCAGGGCAATCTGGGCATCGCCGAACGGATGATCATCAACGCCGTGATCATCTCCACCGCCAGCAACAACCTCATGAAGGCCATCTACGTGTTCGCCTTCGGCAACCGCCGTTCGGCCCGGCTCACGGCCTACGGCATGGGCGGCAGCGCCCTCCTTTCCTTCATCTACGCGGCCCTTTCCCGCTAGGGCCGTCCTTTCCCCTTTTCCAAAGGAGCACTCCATGGCCGATCCCTTTGCCAAGAACCAAGCCACTTCCGCCGAAGACGCCGCCAAGATCGTGCCGCGCGCCGAGTTCAGGGTGTTCGGCCCGGCCGTCATCGAGGCCGTGAAGGCCAAGATGTGGAACGGCAAGACCGTGCTGTTCCAGGCCCGGAGGATGCCGGCCGAGACCTACTTCCTCTCTGCGAACACCGACGAGGCCAACGTCAAGGTGCGCGACGGCCTGCTTGACATCAAGACCAAGGTGGGCGAGACCCCCGAAGGCTATGAGATCTTCCAGCCCCGCGGCAAGTTCCAGTTCCCGGTCAAGCAGGAGGACCTGGCCACCATCCTGTCCCACCTCAAGATCAACATGAAGCTGGACCAGGACAGCTACACCATCGACCAGTTCATCGCCATGGCCCGCAAGCAGCCCGGCATGGCCGCGGTTTCGGTGGAGAAGATGCGCTACGGCTTCACCATCGACGGCATCATCTGCGAATACGCCCAGGTCTGGCTCAACGGCGCCATGGTGGAGTCGGCCTGCTGCGAGAGCGAGAACTACGCCGGCATGCGCACCGTCATCGAGGGCCTGGGCCTGGCGGAACTGCCCAACACCAACTACCTGAAGGCGGCCAAGCGCGTCGTCGGCATGATCTAGCCTCCCGGATCCAATCCGCGCCGCCTGGGGCCCTGGTTATCCAAGGGCCCCAGGTGGGCACTGAATTGTTTATTCCTATGAACCCGCAAGGAAAGAAATGATTTCCCATTACGAAATGATTCTCCGGATCTTCGTGGGCGCGTTCCTGGGCGGCGCCATCGGCTTCGAGCGGGACCGGCACCGGCGCCAGGCCGGCCTCCGGGACCACTTCCTGGTGGGGCTGGCCTCGGCCACGTTCATGGTGGTCTCGGCCCACTTCCACTTCTTCCAGCATTATTCGGGCGTCCAGGGGATCGGCACCGACCCCTCCCGCATCGCGGCGTCGGTGGTCACCGGCATCGGCTTCTTGGCCGGCGGTGCCATCCTCAAGACCGGCATCACCGTCCAGGGCCTGACCACGGCGGCGGGCCTGTGGATGGTCGCGGCCATCGGGCTGTGCTCGGGCGCGGGCATGTACTTGGAGGCGGTAGCGGTGACCGTCATGGGGCTCGCGGCTCTGACCCTGTTCCGCATCTTCCAGGAGAAGAGCGAGGACCTCCCCCGGCGCAAGGTGACGGTGACCGTGGCAGATCCCCAGGTGGTCGTGCCCGAGCTGTACGCCAAGCTGAAAAAGGCCGGCGTGTTCACCTCGGAGTTCGACTACGAGCAGTCCATGGAGACCAACACCGCCAGGGTCACCTTCGAAACGGACATCCCCATCCAACTGGGCCTGACCGCCTTCATGCACCTGCTGGCGAAGCTCCCCGGCGTGCAGAGCGTGAGAGTCAGCAAAATATAGTCACCCGGCCTCCGCCTGCTGCTTCACGGCCCCGATGAGGCCGGGAAAGACGAACCGGTGGAAGGGCAGGACCGAGTACCAGTACAGGTAGCCGGGCAGTCCATGGGGCTCGAAGAAGGCGGTCTGCTCCACCCTCGTGCCCTTGGCGTCCGGCAGCACCTCGAACTGGAGCCAGGCCTGCCCGGGCAGCTTCATCTCCGCGTGCAGGCGCAGCAGGTGGCCAGGTTCCAGGGCCTCCACCCGCCAGAAGTCCAGGGGCTCCCCGATGAGCAGTTCCCGGGGGTGCCGCCGGCCCCGGCGCATGCCGACGCCTCCCACCAGGCGGTCCATGAGCCCCCGGACCTGCCACAGGGCGTTGCCTGCGGGCCAGCCATCCTCGCCGCCCAGGGCGCAGATCACCTCGAACACCCGTTCCGGGGTGGCGCGCACCCGCCGCTGGTGCCGCTCGAACAGCAGCCCCTCGTGGATGTCCAGGCGCTTGCGCCCGGTGACCGGGGTCGGCGGCAGGCTGGCCAGGCTGGAGGCCCAGGTGGTCTCCACGTCGTCCGTGACCATGCGGGCCAGGGCCCGGTAGACCGCCTCGGTGTAGCCGGTGGGCTGCACCGAGAAGGTGCGCAGGGCCCGGTCGTCCCGCACCACCACCTCGAACTGCAGGCTCTCCACCAGGGGCTGGGCGATGCGGTAGGGGATGGGCGTGACCAGGTCGATCCAGCGGCTGCTGATGTGGGGCCTGGGCACCGGCAGGGGCAGGATCACCCGGTGCAGGCCGCGGATCCGGGCATACTCCAGCATCATGTCCTTGTAGCTCAGGACGTCGGTGCCGCCGATTTCGAACACCCCGGAGGCGTCCGGGTGGTCCAGGGCCTCCTCCAGGTAGTCCAGCACGCAGCGCACCCCGATGGGCTGGCAGCGGGTGTTGACCCACATGGGCGGGATCATCAGCGGCAGCCGTTCGGTGAGGCTGCGGATGATCTCGAAGCTGGCGGAACCGGAGCCGACGATCACCGCCGCCCGGAACTCGATCACCGGCACCCCAGATTCCGCCAGGCACCGCCCCACCTCCTGGCGGGAGATCAGGTGCTTGCTTTCCACCCGGTCCGGGTCGCCCAGCCCGCCCAGGTAGATGATGCGGCGCACACCGGCCCGGGCCGCGGCCCGGCCGAAGTCCTGGGCCATGGCCCGGTCCTTCTTGCGGAAGGCATAGCCCGAAGCCATGGAGTGGACCAGGTAGTAGGCCACGTCGATCCCCTCCATGGCCCGGGCCAGCGCTTCCGGGTCGCCCACGTCCCCGGCCACCACTTCCACGTCCGCCCAGGCCCTCCCCTCCAGGCGCCGGGGATCACGGGCCAGGCAGCGGATGGTGTGGCCCTTCCCGGACAGCCGGGTCATGAGCCGTCCCCCGATGTAGCCTGTGGCTCCGGTCACCAGGACGCGCAAGGCGGCTCCTTTGAATTTTCCAGTGGTGATGCTGAAGGCTGGGTTCCGTCCGGACGGTTGTCAACCTTCAGGGACGTCATGGGCGTCTCGGTCCTGCCTCGGGGTCCTGGCTCGGGCCAGCACTTGGCTTGCGGAGGTCTTGATCGCAGATTCGATCTGGTCGATTTCCGCGTCGGTCAATTCATGAAACATACCGCGCTTGTTCTTTGACAGGGAGCCGTGGTTCTGGTGGATCAGGCGGATGAGGAGGGCCGCCCGCTGATCCGGCATGTCCACGATATCCATCAGGGAATTCATGGCGAGGTCGAAGAAGGTGAGGAAATCGATTGCCTGCTCCAGGTCCAGGCAAATCGTCTCCTCGATGCAATCGAACAGGTATTCCGTCTGCGCGGTGGCGTCGAAGAAGCGGTAGAAATCGGCGGTCTTGTTCTCGACCCGCATCGCCTGGTCGGCATCCAGCGTGTAGCGGATGAAGGGGGCGACGGCGGCGGAGAAGGCTTCCAGGGCCTTGTCATAGGCGGCCATATCCCTCAGCATTGCCGCGGATACAGGGAAAACGACCCCCGTGGGGGAGAATCTGCTCTTGGCCAGGACATGGTGCACGATGAACCGGTGGATGCGCCCGTTGCCGTCCACGAATGGGTGCAGGAACACAAATCCAAATGCGGCGGCGCCCGCCACGCACACCGGATCGACCTGGGCCTCTGGATCGAGGAGCCCTGACATCATTCGCATCCAGCCATCCATGAGCGACGGGATGTCTTCGGGTTTTGGACAAACAAAATGGACCTGCTGGGAGAAGTCAGGAAGGGTCCTGCCCACATAGACCTGAAGGTCGCGCCAGTCCTTCTGCGCATACCGGGGGTCGACAATGGTGTTTTGCAGCTCAATGAACGAATCCTTACGCGTGGGGTCGAATTGTTCGGCACGCATGAGGGCGGCGACAAATCGGCTCGTGCGATCCGGGTTTGGCGCCTCGCCTTCGATGGCGAACGATGATCTGGTTTCTTTGGTGAACAGATAATGCACGGCTCGGCTCAGGACCGCCGGTTCGATGGCGGCCACCAGCGCGCGGGCCCGTTCGGGGAGATGCTTGGCGAACCCCGCCGCAAGCTTTCCGGTTCTCCGGATCAATGGGCAGTAATCCTTGTTGCCCAAAAGGTTGGCGAAGATCCGCTGCCTTCGGATCCGAATGGCAGGACCCACGATATGAAGATCCGGGTTGAGGAGATCGACGTAGGGTCCGGACTTCAAATCAGCCACATCGAGCCTGGCGCCTGTGAGAAGTTCATACAGGTACCATGCCCGTCGGGCGAAGATGCCGTTTGGTTCGTTCTGGATCCACTGTTCCAGTTCTGTCTTGTCCACTCGGGCAAAGGCTGCCTTGTAGACCCCCAGATCAAGGGGCTCATATCTCAGGGCAAAGCGCAGCTGGCCGACCATCCCTGCTTCAGGCTTGTAGGCCCTAGGGTAGTGCTCAATGACCCCGGCATCGGAGATCCAGGTCCTGCGGTTGCCCTTGACCAGCAAGGAGCGAACGCTGGGAGGGGGAACCTCCAAGGCGAGGGTCTCGATGAGGGAGTGGAGCCCAAGTGGGGTTTCCCGGCTGGGATCAAGTTGCACCAAAACCTCCCAGTGTTCACAAAAGCTTTCCAAATTCAGTATCTGATATCAAAAATGTCCCAAATTGACGATGGGGCAACCGCCTCCTGGAAACACAGAATCGTTCCAGGCGTCATCAGAATATTCCAAAACATAGAATTCAGTATTTTTTTGTTCCAATCCAAACATTTTTCAAAATGGGTTGACAGCTGATGAGGAGGTCCTAAATTAGAACTCATATATAGGACTACAGGAGTAACTGAGTGTTGGACGGCGACCCCCGGCTTCCCATCTACCTGCGGCTGCGCGACGAGCTGGCCGGCAAGATCGCCGCCCAGGAATGGCGGGCGGGGGAGGCCATCCCTTCGGAGAGCGACCTGGCCGGGCGCTACGGGGTGGCCGTGGGCACCCTGCGCAAGACCCTGGACCTGCTGGTGGCCGAAGGGCAGCTGGAGCGGGCGCAGGGCAAGGGCACCTTCGTCCGCCGGGCCCGCTTCGACAGTTCGCTGTTCCGGTTCTTCCGGTTCCAGAACCAGGCCGGGGAGCGGCGCATCCCCCAGGGCAGGGTGCTGGGGACTGAGGTGACCGTCCTGCCGGCCGCGGTGGCTGACCGCCTGCGGCTGCCCGCCGGGACCCGGGCCATCCACCTGGACCGGCTCCGGCTGATGGACGGGGTGCCGCTGCTGGCGGAATCCATCTGGCTGCCCTTCGACCGGTTCCAGGCGCTGGCCGGGCTCCGGCCGGACGAGTTCGGCGATCTGCTCTACCCGCTCTACGAGGAGCGCTGCGGCCAGACCATCGCCTCCGCCGAGGAGACCCTCACCGCCGAGACGGTGGGCCCGGACCACGCCCGCATGCTGGGACTCAAGCCCGGCGCGCCGGTGATGGTCATCGAGCGCCTGGCCTTCAGCTTCGACCACCAGCCCATCGAATGGCGCCGCTCGCGCGGGCCGGCCGACCAGTTCCTCTACACCGCAACCATACGTTGACCGGGAGCCCCCCATGTTCGCCTGGTACAAGGCAGTGTCCCCGATGGAGAAACGCACCTTCTGGAGCAGCTTCGGCGGCTGGGCGGTGGACGCCCTGGATGTGCAGATGTTCAGCCTGGCCATCCCGGCCCTGATCGCCGCCTTCGGCCTCAGCAAGCCCCAGGCGGGCCTCATCAGCGGCGTCACCCTGGTGTCCACCGCCCTGGGCGGGTGGCTGGCGGGCGCGGCCTCCGACCGCTTCGGCCGGGTGCGGCTGCTGAAGATCACCATCCTCTGGTTCTCCCTGTTCACCTTCTTCAGCGCCTTCAGCCAGTCGTTCAGCCAGCTGCTGGTGCTCAAGGCGTTCCAGGGCCTGGGCTTCGGCGGGGAGTGGACGGTGGGCGCGGTGCTCATGGCCGAAGTGATCCGCCCGGAGCACCGGGGCAAGGCCCTGGGCACGGTGCAGGGCGCCTGGGCGCTGGGCTGGGGCGGCTCGGTGCTGTTCTTCACGCTGATATTCTCCTTCCTGCCGCCGCAGCTGGCCTGGCGGGTCATGTTCGCGGCCGGGCTGCTGCCGGCCCTGCTGGTGCTCTATGTGCGGCGCAAGCTGGTGGACCCGCCGGCCTACCTGGAGGCCCGGAAGAGGACGCTCAAGTCCGGCAACAGCCTGCTGGCCATCTTCTCTCCGGAGGTGCTGCGCATGACCGTCATCGGCGGGCTGATCGGGGTCGGCGCCCACGGCGGCTACTACGCCCTGATGACCTGGCTGCCGACCTTCCTCAAGACCGAGCGCCACCTGTCGGTGCTGGGCACCGGCAGCTACCTGGCCGTGGTCATCGTCGCCTTCTGGTGCGGCTGCATGGCCAGCGCCGCCCTGCTGGACGTCATCGGCCGGCGCAAGAACCTGGCGCTGTTCGCCGCCTGCTGCACCCTCACCGTGCTCTGCTACGTGTTCCTGCCCCTGTCCAACCGGCAGATGCTGGTGTTCGGCTTCCCCCTGGGATTTTTCGCGGCGGGGATCCCGTCCAGCCTGGGCGCCCTGTTCAACGAGCTCTATCCCAGCGGCATGCGCGGCACGGGGGTGGGCTTCTGCTACAACTTCGGCCGGGTCATCTCGGCGGGCTTCCCCATCCTGGTGGGCCACATGAGCAAGAGCATGTCGCTGGGCGCCGCCATCGGCATTGACGCGGCCGTCGCATACAGCCTGGTGGTGGTGGCGGTGCTGGCCCTGCCGGAAACCAAGGGCAAGCGGCTGGACGCCTCGGCGGCCGTGGCCCAGGGCGCCTGAGGTGGGCCCGGTCGACAGCCACGCCCACATCTTCCGGCGCGGCCTGAAGCTGGCGGAGGCCCGCCGCTACACCCCGGACTACGACGCGACCCTCGGGGACTACCTGCGCCAGCTGGATGCCCACGGCATCGCCCGCGGGGTGCTGGTCCAGCCCAGCTTCCTGGGCACCGACAACAGCTTCCTGCTGGAGTCGCTGGCGGCCGAGCCGGAGCGGCTGCGCGGCATCGCCGTGGTGGCGCCGGAGATCTCCCGGGAGAGCCTGGCCGCCATGGACCGGTGCGGGGTGGTGGGCATCCGCCTGAACCTGGCGGGCGCGCACCTGCCCGATCTCCGTACCGGGGCGTGGCCGGCCTGCCTGGAGCGGGTCGCCGCCCTGGGCTGGCAGGTGGAGGTGCTGCGCGCCGCCCGGGACCTGCCCCCGCTGGTGGAGGCCCTGCTCGAGCGCGGGGTGGACGTGGTGGTGGACCATTTCGGGCTGCCCGACCCGGAGCTGGGGGTGGACGACCCGGGCTGGCGCGCCCTGCTCGACCTGGCCTCCCGTCGGGTGTGGGTGAAGCTCTCGGGCCAGTACCGCAACGGCCCGGGCCTCACCCGCGCGGCCATGCCGCTGCTGCGGGACGCCTTCGGGCTGGACCGGCTGGTGTGGGGCAGCGACTGGCCGCACACCCAGTTCGAGCATGAAACGAACTATGCCGAGGCGCTGGCGCACCTGGAAGCCTGGCTTCCGGACCCGGCTGAGCGCCAGGTGGTCCTGGCGGAGACCCCGGCCAGGCTGTTCCGGTTTGCCCTGCCTTCCTGAAAGGAGCCGCCATGCTGCTCGCGCTGGGATGCGTCATCCTGCTGGCCACCATCGTGCTGATGGTCAAGCAGTACGAGACCAGGATGGTGCTGTTCGTGGCCGGGCTGCTCATGGCGGTGCTGGCCGGGCAGCCGATGGCGGCCTTCACCGGCTTTTCCAGCGCCATGCTGGAATCCAAGGTGTTCGAATCGATCATCGCGGTCATGGGCTTCGCCCTGGTGATCAAGCTCACCGAGTGCGACCAGCACCTCATCTACCTGATGGTGAAGGGCCTGAGACGGGCCGGGCCGCTGCTGATCCCGGCCGCCACCCTCACCACCTTGTTCATCAACACCTCCGTCACCAGCGCGGCAGGGTGCTCGGCCGCGGTGGGCGCCATCCTCATCCCGTTCCTCATGGCCGCCGGCGTCCATCCCGCCATCGCGGCATCGGCGGTGTTCGCCGGGACCTACGGCGCCAACTTCAACCCCGGCTACGCCCAGAACGTGGTGGTGGCCGACGTGGCGGGTTCCAGCGGGGTGGCGGTGGTGGCCCACCACTTCTATCCGCTGCTGGCGGCGGGGGTGATCGGCGCCTTCAGCCTGCTGCTGGTGGCCTGGATCCGCGGGGAGCACAAGGGCTATGTGCCCCCAAACGCCGCGGCCCCGCCGGATTTCCGGGTGAACTACCTGAAGGCCGCGGTGCCGCTCATTCCCCTGGTCATCCTGATCCTCGGATCCAAGGGCTATGTGCCGGCCTTCAAGCAGCTCGCCATCTCCCACGCCATGATCATCGGGGTGTTCATCGCCTTCCTGGTGACCTGGGTCTCCCCCGGCAGGATTTCCAGGGCCTTCTGGCAGGGCGCCGGGGACGCCTTCGGCCACGTGTTCGGCATCATCATCTGCTCCCTGGTGTTCGTGGAGGGGATGAAGGTCATCGGACTGGTGAAGGCGATGATGTCGGCCATGACCACCCACCTGGCCATCGCCAAGGTCAGCGCGGCCTTCGGCCCCTTCCTGCTGGCGGTGGTCTGCGGTTCGGGCGACGCCGCCTCGGTGGCCTTCAACAAGGCGGTGACCATCCACGCGGCCTCGTTCGGGCTCAACCCGCTCAGCATGGGCAGCGTGGTCGTGATCGGCGGCGCGCTGGGCCGCACCATGTCGCCCATCGCCGGCGGGGCCATCATCTGCTGCGCCTTCGCCGGCATCAACCCCATCGAGCTGGCCAAGCGCAACGCCCTGGGCATGGTCCTGGCCTGCGTGGCAACCCTGGGCTTCCTTCTGCTGTAGGATGGGTGATCATGCACACCATCGTCCTGTCCGCCGCCATGATGCTGTTCTGCGCCCAGGTGGCCATGGCTGACCAGCCCGCGCCCGCCGTGGTGCGCGAGCTGGCTCCCGGCGGCCGGCTGCGGGCGGCCATCAACCTGGGCAACCCGGTGCTGGCCCAGCGGGCAGCCTCCGGCGAGCTGGCCGGCGTCTCGGTGGAGCTGGCCCGGGAGCTGGGCCGGAGACTGAAGCTGCCGGTGGACCTGACCGCCTACCCCGGTGCCGGCCAGGTGGTGGACGCCCTGGGGCAGGGCGCGTGGGATGTGGCGTTCCTGGCCATCGATCCGCTCCGGGCCGAGGTGGCGGCCTTCAGCCATCCCTACGTGGTCATCGAAGGGGCCTACCTGGTGCCGGCGGACTCGCCCCTGCGCGCGGTCGGAGACGTGGACCGGGCCGGGGTGCGGGTGGCGGTGGGGCGGGGGAGCGCCTACGATCTCTTCCTGGCCCGGGAGCTGAAGCAGGCCCAGCGGGTGCAGGCGCCCACGTCGGCCGAGGCCCTGGAATGGTTCCTGCGGGACAAGCTGGAGGCCGCGGCCGGAGTGCGCCAGCCGATGGCCGCCTTCGCCGCTGCCCACCCGGGGACGCGGCTGCTGCCGGGCGCGTTCATGTCCATCCGCCAGGCCATGGCCGTGCCCAAGGCGCGCCAGGCGGCGGCGCGCTACCTGGACGGGTTCATCGAGGAGATGAAGGCCTCGGGCTTCGTGGCCCGGGCGCTGGCGCGGACCGGACAGTCCGAGGCGACCGTCGCGCCATAGGCTTAGGGGCTGGAGATGAAAAAGGATATTAAAAGATCGGGTGAGGTTCCCTGTGCCCGATCGCCGCGTTGATCTCGGCGGCCACCTGCTCGTGCATCCCAGCCCCGCTGCCCCGCACCTTGAGCAGAGGCACGGATTCGCCCGAGCGGAGGTTCAGTTCCACCCGGTAGGTCTTCCGCCCACGGTAGCCGCGTTCATCCACGTCCGCGCCGGTGACTTCGTCCAGCCGGAAGGCCCGGGTCCAGCGCCGCAGCGGCCAGCGGCGCCGCTCAAGCACCACGGCCCCGCGCCACCATTCGAAGCGCACCGTGGCATCCTGCCACAGGGTCCACAGCACCCAGAACCAGATGGCCGGGGCCAGGAAGAGGAGGAACGCCCAGGGGCTGCCCGGGTCGTAGTCCAGGTGCAGCGGGGGGGCGTCGGGGTCGGCCAGGAAGGCGTCCAGGGTCCGCTTCTGGGCCTGGCGGCCGCGGGCGGCGTACTGGAAGGAGATGGACTCCGGGCCGGCGCCGGTGTCCAGCAGGACCGCGTAGCTGAGCACCCCGTTCTTGCCTCGACGCGCCCGCAGGCTGGTGCCGCCGATGGCAGCCAGGTCGAAGCTCTGGCGGCGCGGGCCGAACAGCGGGTAGGTCCGGGTCACCACGCAGAGGCCGGTCTGGCGCGAGCAGTCCACGGCCACCTGGCGCGCGGCGAAGAAGGCGAAGACGATGAACCCCGCGCCCAAGGTGGAGAGCAGGAGCGTGAACAGGATCCGGGAGGGCAGGGCGCAGGGGCGGTAGCGGACCACCGTCTCCTGCCGTTCCGGGCCCCGGGCGGAAGGAGCGGTGAAGGCGGTGGGCATGAGGTCATCTCCTTGATGCAAACGTTGCATTGGCTTTGGCCGCCGGACGGTTCCATATTGTAAGGCAAGTCAAAAAACTTGAGACGACCGCAGCCGAAAGGAAGGTGGCAGATGGGAGACACGTTGGTTCTGGCGGGGGCCACCGTCGTGGACGGGTCGGGAAGACCGGCTTTCCGCGCCAACGTGGCGATCGCCGACGGCATGATCAGCGAACTGGATGAAACCCTTCCCCTGGGCGGAAAACAGGTGATCGACGCCGATGGCCTGGTGCTGGCGCCCGGCTTCATCGACAGCCATACCCACACGGATGGCGCGGCCTTCAAGTACCCTCTGGCGGAGAGCAAGCTGTTCCAGGGCGTGACCAGCGAGGTGACCGGCAACTGCGGGATCGGGTTCTTCCCGGTTGCCCCCCGCTTCCGGGGCCAGCTGGAAGGCTACCTGAGGACCCATGACTTCGCGATGCCGCCCCGCCTGGACTGGACCGATTTTGCCGGGTACGCAGAGCAGCTTGGCAAGTCCGGGCTCGGGGTGAACCATGTGCCTCTCGTTGGCCATGGCGCGCTCAGGATCGCCGTGATGGGGTCGGAAGACCGTACCCCGACCCCGGCCGAGCAGAGTTCGATGAACGACCTGCTCGCCGCTTCCATGCAGCAGGGTGCGTGGGGATTCTCCACCGGGTTGATCTATCCGCCGGGAAGCTTCGCCGGGATCGACGAGCTGGTCGCCCTGGCCCGGGTCTGCGCCGGCTACGGCGGCGTGTACACCAGCCACATCAGGGGCGAGAGCGCGACCCTCATGGAGGCGGTGGATGAAGCCGTCGAGATCGGGCGCCAGAGCGGGGCGCGGGTGGTCATTTCCCACCTCAAGCCCATCGGCCGGGCCAACTGGGGCAAAGGGGCGGCCTTGCTGGACAAGATAGGGCAGGCGCGCGGCGCGGGCGTCGATGTCACGGCGGACCAGTACCCCTATGAGGCATCCAGCACATCGCTGGCGACCCTGATCCCCGCGCGCTTCCATGCCGGCGGCGCGGACTGCCTGCTGACGGCCCTGGCCGATCCCGGCAGGAGGCGGGACCTGATCGAGGGCATCGAACATGAACTGGGGGTCCGCGGCGGGGCGGGGAAGGTCATGATCACCAGCCTCGCCAGCGGAGACGCGGCCGGCCTGTCCGGAAGGACCCTGGAGCAGATCGCCTCCATGTGGGGGTCGACCCCGGCGGAAGCGGCCGTGCGGCTGGTGCAGGACGAAAAGGGAGCGGTGGGCGCGGTCTACTTCTCCATTTCGGAACAGGATGTGGACACCATCATGCGCAGTCCCCTGGTGGGGGTCGGTTCGGACGGCAGGGGGCTCAGGGCCGAGCCCGCGGGCGGGGCGACCCACCCGAGGTCCTACGGGACCTTCCCGCGGGTGCTGGGAAGGTATGTGCGGGAAAGGAAGCTCCTGACCCTGGAAGCGGCCGTCCACAAGATGACCGGGCTCACCGCGCAGCGGTTCGGGCTGAAGGGCAGGGGCATCATCGCCGGCGGGATGATCGCCGACCTGGTCCTGTTCGATCCCCTGACGATCCGGGATGTGAGCGACTTCAGCCATCCGCACCAGTATTCCATTGGCATTGAACACCTCTTCATCAAGGGCGTCCCGGTGATCGCAGCGGGCGCACTCACCGGAAACGCGGCGGGAAGGGTCCTCCTCAGGCAGCCTTGAAACCTCTAGGAGAATGAATATGCCAGTGCTCGCGCACGTCAACATCTGGTGGGGCCTCCTGGGACTGTCGCCGCTTGTCCTGTACTTCGTGCTCATCCTGTGCGACGTGGATGTCCTGCCGGCGACCCTGGTGTGCGTCCTGGTGGGCGCCGTGCTCACCCACCAGTCCCTGGTCACCCTGGGCGAGGCGGTGGCCCACGCCATGACCTCCTTCCTGGCCCTGGTGGGCCTGATCATCATGCTGGGCCGGGGCCTGGGGGAGGTGCTCACCGAGACCAAGGTGACTCACACCCTGGTGCACAAGATCATCTACGGCATCGGCATCGATACCGAGAAGAAGGCCATGACCGGGATCATGGTCTCGGTCCTGGTGGTGGTGGGCCTGCTGGGCACGCTGGCCGGCGGCAACGCGATCATCGCCCCCATCATCGTGCCGATCGCCGCCGCGGTGGGGCTCTCCCGGAGTTCGGTGGCCATCATGTTCCAGACGGCCGGTGAAGAGGCGCTCATCCTGGGGCCGTTCACGCCCCCGGTAATAACCCTGCTCGGGCTGACCCACATCACCTATCCGCAGATGCTGTGGAGGGTCGCCATTCCGATCTCCTGCGTCACGTTCACCGCCTCCTGGTTCATCCTCCAGCGGGTGCAGAGAGCCACCAGGAGCCAGCCAGAGCTCCTCTACAAAACCAGCGGCGACATCGAGGCTTTCGTTCCGACCCCGAAACAGAAAAGAACGACCTGGATATTCATCCTCCTGTTCATCGCCCTGGTGGTCTATGGTCTCCTGACAAAGGCCTCCACCTCCTACATCATCGTGATCATGCTGGGGCTGTCCGTGGCCATCGGGGTCGTCGGCGGACTGAAGCTCAACCAGACTTTCAAGTCGGTCATCAAGGGCATGGCCAGCAACGTGTGGCTGTTCCTCCTGTTCCTCCTGCTGGAGCCGTTCCTCAACTTCGTCGAGCAGGCCGGCGGCTACGCGGCGCTCACCCGCATCATGCAGCCGCTGGTGAACCTGGGCGGGAAGTCGATGGTGGTCATCACCGCCGGGCTGCTGGGCGCCTTCGGCTTTTCCGGGGCGGCCGTGGCCGTGCTCAAGATGCTGAACGACCTGTTCCACCCGCTGGTGGTCAGGTACACCATCTCGATGTTCGCCTGGTCCGTGGCCCTGGTGGTGGCCACCCGGGTCACCAATTTTGTCCACCCGGGTGCGAACATGTTCAGTTCGATGGGCTTCGCCGAGTCCAAGGACCTGAAATCCATGTTCAAGAACGGCATCGCCATCGCGGTCGCGCAGATCGCGTTCCTGGTGGTGTACGCGATGCTGTTCGTCTAGCCATGCCCACGCTCGCCGATTCCCGCCGCGCCGAGTACGCCGCTCGGTTCAACCGGGTGGTGGACCACATCCAGGCCCACCTGGCCGAGCCCCTGGACCTGGAGACCCTGGCCGGTGTGGCCTGCTTCTCGCCCTGCCACTTCCACCGGCTGTTCCACGGCTGGATGGGCGAGACCATCCACGACTTCATCGTCCGCCTGCGGGTGGAGCGGGCGGCGGCGCAGCTGGCCTACGACCCCGCCAAGAGCGTCACTGAGATCGCCCTGGACTGCGGGTTCTCCTCCTCCTCCACCTTCGCCCGGGCCTTCAAGGCCTTCCACGGCGTCTCCGCCAGCGAGTGGAGGAACAATCGCAAAATCGGCCAAGCGGATCGCAAGAATCGCAAAGCGGA
>Ga0302320_10012745_pt1 | contig 17613 bp, 9 predicted proteins | sample Bog_T0_3_FD_202130 | JGI IMG/M metagenome (GOLD analysis project Ga0302320, IMG submission 202130) | Peat permafrost microbial communities from Stordalen Mire near Abisko, Sweden - Bog_T0_3 | ecosystem: Environmental > Terrestrial > Soil > Wetlands > Peat | place: Sweden: Abisko, Stordalen Mire...
GCCCCGCAATTCGGCCGCTTTCGAGTCGGCGACCTCGCGGCTGCCGAAGGACGCGCGCTTCACGCGCCCAGCTTCATACCATCGCACGCGCCATTTTTTTAGTCCCCGGACGGTGTTGGGGGAGACTGTAACTTCATGTTTCATGGCGTTTTAAAATGTGGCACCAACTTGGCACCAGCCCAGTTTTGGGTTGCCTTTCAGTCGGTTCAGGTTGCTTTTCGATCTGTAAGTAGTGGCCGACAGGCCGCAGATTGTAAATGTTTTTCGCATTGATATTATTGGGTAAATCGAACGTTTTGCCAATGAAGCACCACCAGAATTGGGAATGAAACAGGAATGGTTACGCTTGGCACAGTCCATCAAATGGGATGACGGCACGGAGAGCTTTGTTCCGCTGGCAAACTTGCGGCGGGCTTGCCCATGCGCGGGCTGCAAGGGGGAGATGGATATTCTCGGCAATGTCTATAAGAACCCCGACCGGCCGCTGGCTCCAAACGCTTTTGAATTGACTCGCATCGTGCGTGTGGGTGGCTACGCCCTCCAGCCGGTTTGGGCCGATGGACATGATTCGGGAATCTATTCGTTTGAATACCTGGCCCGTTTGCGTTAACCGAAAGAAAGCCGCCGGGGTTTTATCGGCGACCGCACTCCGGTGCCGGGCCTTATCCCGATCTTCATCCAGCAAGACCCATAGTAACAGAACCCTGTCATCCGATACCGAATACGGCTTGGATCTGTTTATTGTGCTGGAATCACCCGATAAAACCGCTGCGGTTCGCTGGCCAGAGGCACGGAAGCGACACCCGTCCAATTGGAAGCAGTGATGGTCATGAGATTACTCCACACGGTCTGGCTCAAACTGGATTTATATTGCACTTGGTAGGTTTGACCGGCTACGGCGGACCAAGAGACGGCAAAGTTGTTCGGGCTGGCCAACTGGGTCAGGTGGACAACCGCAGGGAAGGTAACGGAGGACAGCGAAGGGCCGCGGATAGTGTCATTGTTTGCGTCCGACACATAAATGTTGGTGCCGTTATTGACCGCAACGCCAAACGGCAAGTTCAACCGTACGGCCGTGCCTAGTCCGTCCACGCTGCCGGAGTTGCCGGCGATGCCGGCAACAGTGAAGACGGCCCAGCTGGTTCCCGCGAAGGAAAGGCGACGAATGGTGTCGTTGCCGTTATCCGCCACGTAAACATCACCGAAGCTGTCGGTGGCAATGCCGGTTGGCAGTTTGAAAAGCGCGGCGCTGCCGTGGCCGTCCGTACTGCCAGCCACACCGCTCTTGCCGGCAATGGTGGTCACCGCCCAGTTTCCGCCGCCCAACGGCAGCAACTGTCGGATGGTATCATTATATTCATCCGCCACAAACACTGTGCCGCTGCCGTTGACCGCGATGCCATAAGGCTGTCCGAACTGGGCAAACGTGTTGGTGCCATCGTTGGAGCCGTAGGTGCCCGATCCGGCAATAGTACTGGCGGTCCAGCCGGCACCGGTCAGGGTGAGCTCGCGAATGTTATGATTGCCTTCATCCGCCACATAGAGATTGTCACTGCCGTCCACCGCGATACCCATGGGCAGGTTGAAAAGCGCGTTGGTGCCGTCGGTGGCGCCGCGAACTCCGGCGGTGCCGGCAATAGTGCTCACAGACCAATTGGTTCCGGACAGGGTCAATTGGCGGATCAGGTTATTGCCCGTGTCCGCTACAAACACGTTCCCGTTTCCGTCCACCGCTACTCCGTAGGGGGCATTGAATTGGGCGCTGGTGCCGATACCATTCGCGCTGCCGTAAATGCCAGCCGACCCGCCAATGGTGCTGGAGCTCCAACCGCTGCTGGAGGGCACCACCAGGCGAATGACGTGATTATGCATATCCGCCACAAAAATATTGGTATGGCTGTCCACCGCGAGGCCATGAGGCTCGTTAAACAGCGCATTGGTGTTCAACCCGTTGGTGGCGCCACTGACTCCGGGCAATCCAGCCAGGGTGGCTATGGAGATGAACGAGGAGGAGTTGACAAAAAGAATGGCCGGGGTGCTGGTGACACTGCCATAGGCATCACTGGCGACACATTGGAACGGTTCCCCGTTCATGGACACGGTGGTCGGGCCGATGGTCAAAGCAGAATTGGTGGCTCCGGCATAAGTTCCATTATCCGCGACGTTGACCCAATTCAGGCTGCCGCTGGGCTGGTATTGCCATTGGTAGGTGACGGGCCACTGCGCCGCGGCGCTGGCGTAAAAAGAGGCGTTCGAGCCAAGCGTGACAAGTCCACTGGCTGGCTGAACGATGAACACCGGCGGGAGCGGCAGCGGCGGCAGGACAAAATTAATCCCCCAACGGTTGCCGCAAGTGGCCAGATTGTTCTGGGACAGGCCGGTAAGAACATTACTCGTGCCGGTCACATGGCCGCCGCTGGCCACACTGAGGCTGTAGGAGGTGCTGGAGAGCACGCCGGGCAGGGCATAAATGCCGTTCGTGTCAGTGGTGGTTTGAAAGAAGGTCTTTCCGCCGGTGGCGGTGACGCTGGCATTGGCCACGGGATTTCCGTTCTGGTCCAGCACGCGTCCGCTTATGACTTCCCCGCTGCCGTTGGTAAAGATGTTGAACAGGCACGTGTCGAGGTTGTAATACGGGGCGGTATCAGCAAGTGAGATCAACGGTAATTCATACCAGGCATTATCATCACCGCCCCAGCCCAGGTTCAAGTGATGATACAGGGTATTGAAATTGTAGCCATAACCATCGCAAACAATACAGTGGCCTCCGGCACTATTATCAATGGCAAATATGACTGGCAAATGAGCATCCAAATCGGGGTTGACCATATCAGTCAAGTCGTACCCGATATTGATGGAAGCGGCCCCGGTTAGAATGACGTTGGCATACTGAAACGTGTTCAGTAACGCAGTCTGGGCGTCGTTCATGAAGGCCCCTGAGTCAGCAAGCGTGTACTGCATATGAACCGCCACGCCGGCATCGTAGGTAAGCGCGCCAACCGCCTCACACTGGATCAGCGAGGGGCTATTAGCATTTGTCGGCATATCGTTCCAGTCATAGGGACCGCCGTAGCCGTCACCGCCACGCAGCGCTAGATAAAGCGTGTTCGAAGGCTCGGAGGACGTGTCGGCATAACTGACGTCAAACATGGCAGTGCCCACACCGGCATTGGGGTACTGGTAAAAATACATCAATTGCGCCATGGCCGTGGCCACGCAGCCGCAGACCGCGTTATTGGGGTTCCCGGCCATGTACGGCGGTGTGAAAAAATTATAGCAGGCGGCGCCATTGGGAGCGGTGCTTTGGTTCCAATCAGTGGCGAGCAATGGGGCCACGCGAATGTCTGAAATGGAACCGTTGGTGAGTCCACTGGCGGGCGAATTTGTCGAGCCAATAGCACTGAATTGCAAACTTTGCCATTTGGCAAGATTCTTCAACCCGTCCGGGGTGTGGGCATGCTGACGCGCGTAAGCAACACGTTTGGGCAGATCGCGGCTCACCAACGCCCCCAGGGGATATTTTTCGGACGGATCAAAACGTCCCCGGGCAGCAAAGGCGATGATTGGTTCCACTTGGTCGTCAGCCGAAACAATGACAAATCCGGACGGCTCAAGATAAACGACATGATACAAGGCCGAGCCGAAACTGTCTTTGAAAGTTTCAACGCGGGCCGGGTTGCGGCCCAATTTGGCTCCCAAGGGCGAGGCTTCCATTTGAAGCCAGTTGCTGACCGTGGCGGCGGCCTTGACGGAATCAACCGGCGCGGCCAAGCCTCGAGGGAGCAAGGCAAAAGTGACAATCAACAAGGCAAACGCTTGGGGGAATTTCATAGTATTCAATAGGTCTGATAAGTTGCTGCTCACGGAAGAATTTCGACGCGATAAAACTTCGTAATGGCGGTGTTGGTGTCATCATATTCTATGTTGCCGCCAGTACCGGTGTTGGTGGACAAGATGGTCCATGGACTGCCAAAGAGGCTGGCAGCCCGCTGAATTACGTATTGCTTGCCATAGACCGATGGCCATTGAATAGCGGTGGTGGAACCGGCAGGCACGGGCGTCTTGGTTCCCGTGCTCGGAAAGTCATTAGCCACATTCGGATCAACCCCGGCGACGTATTTCATCCAATTGGGCACTCCATCGCCGGACGGACAGGCGTTAGAGGCGGAAAGCAGGTTGTTGACCGTGCCAAACCAGATCAGCCGCCAGGAATCCGGGATGCCGTCACCGTAAGTTGAGTTGGTGCGGGCGGCGGTGGTGAGCAAGCCGGTCAACTTCGAATTCGGGAACGCTGCAATGCCGTTCGGCGAAGCCGATGCGTGATCGAAGTGGATGTCGTAGGCCGCCGTGCTGCCGGCGTCTGCCGGGATGGTCACTGACAGAGTCCCGAGCGTGACGGTGCCGGTCAACCCGGTGTTCGTTGAATTGAGCCAAACGGCGGCGAAATTGCCGTTGGCGTCGGAAGCCGTGGTGTAGGGTGTGCCGAGGCTGTCGGCAGTCTGGCTGAACGACACGGCCGTGATCAGAGCAGGTGAACCATCCAGCGGAATCACCGACAGGTTGAGCATCAACACCCGGAGCGGATAGCCGCCAACGATGGTGGCGTTGATGGGAACGGTCACCGTCTGGCCTGCGGAGCCGATAATATTGCCCGCCGAGAAATTCACCAGCGGGGTCACGGCTGAAGCGTTGATGGCCTTGGGGACGGACGGCTTGGCGGCGGCAGGGGATTTGAGTGCGTGGTTGGCAACGTTGGTCGTAGCAACAGCCACGCGCTGGCCGTTATTCCAGTAGCGCTGGAACCAAGTCAGGCTGGGATCCAGCGAGCGGCGGAAGGTGACATAGACGTCGCACACGTCCAGGATGCCGTCGCCAAAGGCAATCTGGTTAATGCTGGCGTCATTCCCGTCAAACAAGGGAGCGGTGGCGCTGGGACCGGAAATATAGGAGTTAAACTCCAAATATCCCTGACCGAGATCCACGTAAGTGCCGCCGCAGGAATCCATGGCATCGAAGAAGTCGCTGCCAGAAGGCGGATAGTTCAGTTGATAAATCGCGGATTGAAAGACCTGCTCGACGTCGGCATTGACAATGTTGCTGGAGCCAAAATCCCCGGCGTTAAACCAACTAAACGGATAAACACTACCGGCGATATATTTTATCTGGCCCACGGTGACATATTTGAGGGCGTTGATGGGAGCGCCGCCGACGGTGGATCCGTTCGTGGGCGCGGCGATATACACCGAGGAACCAGGCGCACCAATTCCGTCGGAGGTGGCCGAAGGACGACCGATTTGCAGCTGATAGGTCTGGTTGGTGGCCGCGTTGACGGGCACCTGAAAGGCATAACCGCCCACAATGATCTGATTGTTAGCTTGAAGGAAGAGATCGTCATGTGCCAACGAGTACTGGAGGAGGTCCTGCGAGGTGGTTACGTAAAGATTGGTCTCCGAATACCGCTCCAACCAGCCCACGCCCAGCAAATTAAGCTCAGTGTTGGTGACCAACAAACTGACGAAATTAGTGCCTTCATAACTTATGATCTCATTCGTATCCAGCGGAGCCGTGTCATCACCTATGAACATGTATGGCGGTATGGGAGTATAAACGCCTGGTTCGGTGGGAATGGGCTTCATCAACATGCTTTGGAAACCGAAATCGCCGGGCGTGATGGCCGGACCGGGATTGGGCCCGGCGTTGGTGATGGTGATATTGAACTGCAAGCTATACATCATGGTGCCGGGCAGGGTGGTCAGAGTGACCGGAGCATAGAAGGTTTGTCCGGGTGCGGCGATGAAGGCGCTGGACGCTTCGCCGGATGCGAAGCCAAAACTGATGGTGTTGGCTACGAAGTTGGAGGCGGAGAAAGCTTGCTCGGCGATGCCGCTGGGCGCATAACCGGTGCGGAAACCGCTGACTTTGAACAGCACATTGCTGGTAACCACAAAAGACAGTGTGGCAGCGTTTGTGTTGTTTAGGGCAACGGGACCAAGGCTGGGCGGCCCATTGGTGGGATCGGTGCCATCCAGGGTGTAATATAGCAGGGCATTGGTCGTTATATCGCTGACAGTGAACTGGCCGGCGTTGTTCCCGGTGATGGTTGGATTGGCCACTTGAAATAGGAATTCCGCGGTCGAAACAGGGCTCACTTGTCCGATGGAATCAACACTCATTGCTTTGATGATCAATGTGGGTGTTGTGGTTGCGGGCAACGGTTGTGCGTAGCCAATGCCATTCGCATAAAACGGCGGGGTGCTCCCATTGGTCGGCGAGGGATTGCTGCCATCCGTTGTATAATAGGTGGAAATGCCATTGGTGAGCGGATCAATGGCCAGGAGTTGGTCATTGTTGAAGGCGGCGGTGGCAACCGGGTAAAGCACAGTGACAAACTGAAACAGGTTGTTTTCCACATAGTCGAACCAGCCAATTTCCGGAGCTGGTGGCGGCGGTGTGAGGGGCGCGGCGAGGACTTCCGCTGAATTGGGGCCCACACCCCCGTCGCTCACCGCCGAGACAACATAGTAGTTGGTCGAGCCGCCAAGTTCGTAGTCCGTGAAGGTGGTGACGCTGTTACTGCCAATGACGGTGTAAGGTCCGCCGCTGGAGGGCGAATGTTGCACGACATAGTTAGTAGCACCGGTGACCGCGGACCAAGTCAGGGTAACCAAGCCATAACCAACCGTAGCCACAAGGTTCAGCGGGGCGGGCGGCGGTGGTATCGTCGGCAGGATGCCTGAGCTGACAATCCCGCGGATGTCTTTATAGACGTCTTCAGAGGTGTAAACGATGCCGTTGGTTGCCGTTCCCGGTCCGATGGCCAAGCCCACGGGCGACAACATCGGTACGAAGTTTGGACTGCTTGGGGTCACGGGGTCACTGGGCAAACCAAACCAAAGCGTGGCGTTGGTCGAGTTGAGCGCCTTGGACACTGTTCCCGAATCTTCAGCCACCACCACCCGGTTGTTGCCGGAGTCAGCAATCAGCAGCAGTCCGCCGAAAGCCTGGGCCAGCCGCATCGGCTGGTTCAATTTGGCGGAGCCGACACCGCCAAAATTTGTGCCGCTCGCGCCGAGGACGCCGGTAAACAGCACGGCATTCGTATTGATGGCGCCCGCCGGGATCTTCCAGATAACCTGATTCCCGGCGTCGCTGACCACCACGTTGCCATTGTCCAGGATCGCAATCCCCTCCAGCCGGACATTGGCGTTGGTGTTGATGTTCGCCAGCGTGTTCGAGCCGCTGGCACTGAATTCTTGCACCATTCCGTTCTGCTCAGCCACAAAAATGTCGCCTTCAAAGTCCATTTTCATGGCGGTGGGCATGGCGAGCGAAGCGGCATTAGTGCCGAGAAAGTTGCCAAATTGGTCAAATTCAAGTATGGAGCCATTGCCACCGGTGCCCTGGTTTAAAACGTAAACATTGTCGCTGCTGTCCGACGCGACATCCACCGGCTGCTGGATGTTGCTGCTGGAGTTGAGAAAAGCGGTTGTTTGATTATTGGCGAAGTTGAGGGCGCTGACTGTGTTGTTGGTTGGGTCGGTCACATAAAGCACTGTGCCTTCATTGTTTAGGGCGATGCCAGCCGGGATGCCATAATAGGGCAAGGGAACGCCGGGGGTGAAGGTGGGGCTGGTGAGACCGGTGCCCGTCAGGCCGCGAATATCATGATAATAAGATTCCGAGGTGAAGATCTCGCCGGCATTGCCCGCCGCCACACCGAACGGCAGAATCATGGACACGAATTTCGGGCTGCCGGGGGTGACGGGGTCGCCGTTTTGGCCAAACCAGATATCCGCCACCGAAGAATTGAGATGATAAATGGTGTTATTGGTGATAACCGTGCCATTGCGCTGGACGAGCACCAAGCGGTTGTTGCCGTAATCGGCGGCGACAATCTGGTTGCCACCCACGCGGACGAGTTGATGCGGTTGATTCAACTTGGCAAAGTTGGAGGCGCCGACCGCGGCTCCATTGGTGTCGAGTTGTCCAGCCAGTTTGGTGATGAGTTTTGTAATGGGAGCGACCGTCCAGATGACCTGGTTGCCTGCGTCGCTCACGGCAATGGTGCCGTCATCGAACAGGGCAATGCCCTGGAGCGAAACACTGGCATTGGTGATGGTGGCAACGACACTAGACTCGGCGTTTCCAAACGCCCGGATTTTGCCTGATTGTTCCGTGACAAACAGGGTGCCGTAGCCATCCAGCGTGAATGCCGTAGGCTGGTTCAGCCCGGTGACAATCGGGCCGTAGGCGTTGCCATAAATGTCAAATTCCAGGATGTATCCGTTCCCAGGCGTCCCTTGATTCAGGACATACACATTATCATTGGTATCCATCAACACCGAGGCCGGGTTTTGCAATCCATCATCTGCGGTGAGGAAAGTCGAGGTCGAATTGTCGTTCAGATCCAGCAGATCAACCGAATTGTTGGCGTAATCAGAGACAAACAAATAGTTGTCCAGGCCGTCAAAGGCGAGGCCTTGCGGGACGACGAAATACGACAGATCCACAATCGGAGAAAGCAGAGGAGGCGCGGGCAATGTGGCCGTCAGGCCGCGGACGAGCGCATTGGTTGGCTCAGAGTCAAAAACCAGACCGGAACTGCTCACGGCCACGCCAACCGGCTGGGTCATGGCGACCAGTTTGCCGGGAGCCGGATCGGCGGGACTTCCAAACCACAGCTGCGAATTGGTGGAGACGAGCACATTGGTGATGGCGCCGGATGCGGTGGCGGTTACCAGCCGGTTGTTGCCATAATCGGCGATGACCAACTGGCTATTTCCCGCGCGAGCGAGCTGATGCGGCTGGTTCAACTTCGCAAAATTCGAGGCGCCCAAAGTGGCCCCATTGGTTCCGAGTTGGCCAGTGAGCTTGGAAATGAGCTTGGTGATGGGGTTGACGGTCCAGATGACCTGGTTGCCCGAGTCGCTCACGGCCAGGGATCCGTTATCCAGCGCCGCGATGCCCTGAAGCTGGGGACCAGCCTTTAGAGTGACGGTATTGCTGCTGATGGTCACGATGGCAGTCGAGGCGCCGGAGGGCAGCAACCCCTCGACGTTGCCGGCCAGTTCGCTGATGAAAATGTTGCCGTTGCCATCCATGGTCAACGCAGTTGGCTGATTCAGCCCGGTGAGATTGGTGCCCAGGAAATTGCCAAACTCGTCGAATTCCAAAATGAAACCGTTCCCGGCGCTGCCCTGGTTCAACACATAGAGGTTATCATTGGTGTCCGCAACCGCGCCCACGGGGTGGGAGAGGCCGTCGCTGGAGTTGAGGAACAAGGCGGTTTGATTGTCGGCCAGGTCAAGGGCATAGACCGCGTTGTTGGTGGGATCGGCCACATACAGAACGGATCCTTCGTAGTTCCACGCGAGGCCAGCCAGGGCGGAATAATAGGCCGGATAGGGAAGCTCTGGCGGCGAGGCGGGACCAGGCACAGCCGTCCCGGTCAGGCCGCGAATATCCGAATAATGATCTTCCGAGGCAAACACTTCCCCGGCCGCGCCGACGGCGACGCCGAAAGGCGAAATCATGGGGACGGAATTTGAGCTGCCGGCGAGGACGGGGTCGCTGCTGTTCCCAAACCAAATGTTGGCCTGCGAGGGATTGAGATGGCAGGTGGCACTGTTGGTGGTGAGATAACCGCTGCGCTGGATGAGCACGACCCGGTTGTTGCCGTAGTCGGCGGCGACGATTTGATTGCCGCCCGCCCGCGCGAGTTGGCGGGGCTGGGACAACTCGGCAAAGTTCGTGGCCCCCACCGCGCTGCCATTGACGCCCAGTTTTCCGGTCAACTTGGTGATCAGCTTGGTGATGGGATTTACCGCCCAGATTACCGCGTTGGCGGCATCGCTCACAGCGATGGTGCCGTCATCAAAGAGGGCGATGCCTTGGAGCGAGACGTTCGCATTGGTGACGGTGACAATGGTGTTGGAAACACCCGTTCCAAACACGCGGATTCTGCCGGCTTGTTCGGCCACCAGCAGATTGCCGGAGCCATCAATCGCGAAGGCCGTAGGCTGGTTCAGACCGGTGACAATCGGGCCATAGGCGTTGCCATAGAGGTCGAATTCCAGAATGGAACCACTGGTTGTGCCCCGGTTCAAAACATAAACGTTTTCGTCGGCATCCACCAAAACTGATACCGGATTCGCCAGACCATTGCTCGCGGTCAGGAAAACGGAGGTCGCGTTGGTGGTCAGATTCAGATCCAATACTTGCACCGTATTGTTGGGGGGGTTGGCCACATACAGAAGATTGCCCAAGTCATCAAACACGATGCCAGCCGGGCCATCAAACGCGGATGATTCCCCGGAGCCGGAGCCGGTGCCGGAGCCGGTGCCGGAACCCGAACCGGAGCCGAAGCCAGAGCCCGGAGGCGGCGGCGGAATCAGACCGGTGCCGGTAACATGGCGCAGGATGTGATAGTAGTCTTCACTGACAAAGACGCTTCCGTCCGTGGAAACCACCACGCCATAAGGCAGACGCGATTCGGCGCTGCCATTCGTCGCGGAGCCAAGGCCGTCGCGCCAGCCGGGCCAGTGGCCGGTACCGGTAAGCCAAAGGTTGGAACTGACGCCGTAAAGCAGGGTGACATTGCCGGAACCATCCACGAGCTTGACTTTGTCGTTCGCGTTATCGGCCACCACCAACATGCCGCCGCCGGCCGCGGAGATGGCTTCCGGGGTGTGGAAAGCAGCCACACTGGCCGCACCGAGCACATCCCCGGCTCCATGAAAACCGGTCAGATTGGTGGTCGCACCTGTGGTGGGATTCATCAGCACAATGCCGTTGTTGCCGGCATCTGCCAGTGCGATTAGACCATTGGCCAGCAACGCAATGCCCTGCAAGGAGGTGCCGGCGGCGGAAACGGTGCCGAGGGTGGTGGACGCGCCGTTGGTGGCTATGCGAATGACCTTGTTGCCGTTCACGGTGACATAACAATTATCAAGATAATCCATGGCCATGGCCGTGGCGTTTACCAAGCCGGAGGCCAAGGTGGGATAAGTCACTGCCGTCCCGCCAACATCGCCAAAACGCAGGAGCGAACCATTGCTCCCAGTGCCGTGGTTGAGCACATAGACATTGGTCCGTGCATCCACGGCAACGGCCAGGGGGTGGCTGACGCCATTGGTGGCAAACGTGGTCGTGGTACTGGCGGTGTTATTGACCGCCTGTGCCACCAGGCGGATCGCATTATTGGTATAATCGGCGACAAAAAGAACGGTGCCGGAGGGATCCATTGCCAGGCCGGCGGGCATGGCAAACTTGGCCTGACTCAGGGTAAACCCGTTCACAAAACCGGAGTAAGGCGGGGATATGCTGCCGCCGCCGAGGGTGGTCACCAAAGGCTGCGCCTGCAAATTTCCGCGCGAGAAAAGAGTTGCTGCGAGCGTGGCCAGCACTGCGGCCGATCGCCACGTAAACCATGCGCTTGACTGCCGGGGCCAAGGCTTGAGGGTCTTGATGTTCATATGTCAGATTCGTTGTTCGCTAGCTCTCCAAATTCCAGAGCGCCTATTTGGTTGGTTTCTGGTCGGCAAATTCGCCCGGCATGGGGGCCGGATTATCCCAGCCGGACTCCGGTTCCGCGCCGTCCCACGGCTTATGCGGATCCATGACCGAGCGCATCATTTTGGGCTTGGATTTCAAGAAGGACGTGGCGGTCGGCTGGAAATCAGAATCCTGGACAATGGTTGGAGTCAGGAAAATGAGCAGGTTGTCCTTGGACATGGATTTGGTCTCACTATGAAAGGCCCAACCCAATCCGGGAATGTCACCCAAAAATGGCACCTTGGAATAGGTGGCATTGGGGCTGTCCTGCACCAGACCGCCCATGACCAGCGTATTGCCATTGGGGATCATCACCTGGGACTCCATTCGGCGGCGGTCAAATATCGGCACGGAAAAGCTGCCGCTGGTGCCTCCGGCTCCGGCGCCCATCGAGACAGTTTCATCGGCAAAATGATCAGAGACTTCGGGAATCACCTTCAGCCAGATTTTGTCGTTGGCGGAAATGCGCGGAGTGACATCCAGGATCGTGCCCACGTTTGAATAGGTGATGGACGCGCTGCTGGACGAATTGGCAGACGCACCCGAGACGGCGATGATCGGATAGGTGCGGATGACTTCAATGTGCGCCAATTCGTTGTCCAGGGTCACCACCCGCGGAGTGGAAAACACCTGGGCGTCGTAAGAAGCGTTGATGAAAGAGACGACGGCGTCCACGCCATCGGCGTTCAGAAAGGCGGTGGCGGGAAGCAAACCGGACAAGGTGCTGGCCGACCAGCCGCCTCCGCCGACCACCTGGGAGAAAGTGCCGGTCAGGCTGGAGGCCGCTTGCGTGACGGTGGGTTGGGAGGAATGGCCGCCCGCTGGAGTTTTGACTGGTGTGGTGGTAAACACGGGGCCGGGCGTGGTGATGCTGTTCGCGCCAGTCACGTTGCCGTTGCCGAAAGTGACGTTCTGCGAGCTCAAGGTTCCCGTCCAGTCCACGCCCCGCTTGGCGGATGGCTGGCTGGAAATCTCGATCAGCTTGGTTTCAATCAGCACTTGTTTGGTCTGCTTGTCCAACTGGGCGATCAAGGTGTCAACGGATTGCTGCTCGGCATCCGTGGCCACAATCAGCAACTGGCTGGTGCGCACGTCGGCCATGACCTTGCTGCGTTTGTCGGTCAGGACGGACTGCACGGACAAGGTCATATTGGAAACACTGGCGTATTGCAACTGAACCACGCGGGTGATCAGCGGCGGCGGGGCCAGCGGGTCTTTCGCGGAGACGCGGTCGATGCCGGTCTTCTTATCCACAACCAATTGCAGTCCGTAATTGTCCAAGAGCGCCAGCAACGCGCTTTCAGCAGTGATGTTTTCCCAGCGGATGGACAATTGCGGCTCGGCCTTGGGCTGGCCGTTTTGATCGGGCTGGCCGAAGCCAATCTTGGGATCGAGCATGTAATTGATGCCGGCCTGGCGGCACAGGTGCTCGATGGCCGTCGTGATCGGCACGTCCGAGAATTGTATGAGCGGAATGGTCTCGGCCACGACCGCCGGAGCATTGGTGGGGCTGGCCGCGGTCAGAGTGTCATTGGTGGCGACCGTGGCTGGGACCGCGTTGGTGTCCGCGATCGCTGGCGCCGCATTGGTTGCCAGCGTGGCTTCGGCGAGCGTCGCCGGGTTGGTGGCGTTCTGGCCGGCCACCGCCGTATTGGTGTTGTCCACCGGCTGGCCGGTGACGGGGGTTTGCGCGCGGGCGATCAGGACGCTGGCCACGCTGGCGAGCAGCAGGAAGTTGCAAATTGTTCTTTTCATGGCGGATTTCATAATGGTCGGCTCCTTAAAATGGTTGCTGTTTGGTTGCGAAATTTAATACCCGTCTTACCCCGTTGGCTTCGATCACGACGGCGTCGGTCCGGATTTCCACGAGGCGCAGATGCACCCGCCGGCCGCCGGTGAGCACGTCGCCTTCGTCACCGATGGCGAAGGTGTGGTTGTTGATGATCACCATGGCCCGTCCATGTTCGATGGAAATTCCTTTGACTGCGAAAGCGATTGCCTCCGGTCTGGCGGACGAAGCCGAGGCTTCTTCATACGGGCGGGTTGAATCGGGAAAGAATGGATCACGTCCATCGCGAATGCTTGCCGGCAAGACAAATACTGAGCGGGCCGGGACGGGTTTGGCGGGAGCGGCCTTGGGCGGCTCGCCGAAAATCGGCGACGCCCCCGCGACGGCCAGCGCCAAGAGCAATAGTTTTTTCAGCAGGGGGTTCACAGTATTAATTCGCAGGTTTCACCAAAGCGACCAGATCCAACCGGAAAACCAGCTTTTCGCCGCCGCTGGGACCCGCCATGGACGCATCGGTGGTGAGATTGAGGACCCGGCAGTGCGGAAACTTATTTTCAAAATCGGCGATGAATTTGCCCAAGTCGTGATAATAAGCGGAGCCGGTGAGCGAGATGCGGATCTGTTTGTACGGAAAGTTGCCGATCAAATCACAATCGCTCTGGCTGGGCTGGCCTGGGGTGGGAATTTCCACGCGATAAGAGGCCTTGAAACGCCGGATGGTGTCCACAGTCCAGGCATAGAGATCGCCGGAAGCAACATCGGCCTCCGCGAGGTTCAGTTGCTCGGTCAGCTCCGCCAGGGCATTGGTGGTGGCTTCCATTTGTCTGGCCGCGTCTTTGTATTGTTTGAGCTTGAGGTTCTCCTCGCCGATCTTCCTGGCCAAGCTGTCGTTCTTTTCGTTCTGCGGCTGGATCAGCAGAAAAAAGACCAGACAAATCAGGCCGGCGGTGGCAATGATCACGCCGATCAACTGATTTCGTTTGGCGGGGGGCAGTCGTTTCATGGGATCCGGTCCTTCAGTCGGCATTCAAGGCTGAATAGCACATACGGTTTGGTGTCCAGCGGCGTCTGCAAGGCCGAGACAGCCGACAGCCGGATGCCATTGGTTTGCAGGCAGCTGCCAAAGAAGTCCTGTTTGAACAAGGCATCTTTGAAATGTTGAATCTGGTCTCCCGGGTTCGCGCTGAAATCCTTGGCGTCCATCGTCAGCGTGACATGTTCAGTGATGGCCGGCGGTTGGCCGGGGATGACGCCGAAGCTGTTGGTCTTGGCGGGAACCGCGGGCGTGGCGGAGTAACTTTGGTCCACGCGCAAATGGGATAACTGCACGTTTGGCAAATAGGTTTGCTGGAGGGCATTCATCAGGTTGCCTTGCAAAAACCGCGCCGCCGTCAGTCTATCCAGGTCATCCATCCGCAGTTTGAGGTCGGCAATCTTTTTCAAATTGGCCTGCACCTGGTTGTAATCTTTGGTCCGGGCTTCAATGTCCGCGTCTATTTGATTCAGACGCTGTTTCTCCACCACGTAGGTCAGCCAAATCGAACTGAACCACACCAGCGAAAGCGCCACCAGGAACGCGCCGCCGAAGACCGCCCGTTTCACCGGGTCGCGGCGTCGCAATTCCTCCACGGCGATGGCTTCGGCGAGTAAATTGATGCGTATGGGCATAATCTCAAAAGGCCGCCAGCGCGGCGCCAATGGCGACTGTAAGTTGCGATCCGATGTGATCCACCTCCACCGCCTGCTGGCCCGGCAACGCCAGTTGCAGGAATCCCGTCGGATTCCAAGTCTTGCACTCCAGCAGCAGTTCCGAATGCAGAATCTGCAAAATCATCTCCGACCGCGCCGAGGCGCCACTTAAAAAGACTTGGGTAACCGGGCGATCTTGCTGGTGTTCAAAGAAGTCGAGCGAGGCCCGGATTTCGCGGCCCAGCGGAATCACCTGCAGCTGCAAAGCGCTTTCCACTTCGGGCGCCATGCCCACTTTGATGCCTTCGGCCTCCGCGTAGCTGATGGTCATGGCTTCCGCGAGCCCCGCCGTCAGCTTGTCGCCGCCAATGTTCACGACCCGGGTCAGCGCCAGTTCGCCCCGATCCAGCACGCAAACGGACGTGTGTTTAAAGCCAATGTCCACCAAAGCCACCGTTTCCGCGGCATAAATCTCCGGCAACGCCTGTTCAAAGCTGTTCATCGGTCCGATCAATCCGGGCACCATGCACTCGGCGGTGAGGCCGGCGAGCTGGGTGGCCCGCATGAAGTCGTCCACCAATTGTTGTTTGGCCGCCGACGCCAGCACCTTCAATTTGGGCGAGCCGCCCGAGGCGGATTTGTCGGGGCCGGACGCCACCCGTGGCGGGATGATGTGACAGTCGAAAACGTGGTTCGGGAGATCCTGCTGCAAATAGTTCTTGTGGTTGACTTTGAGGATTTGCCGCATTTCATCCAGCGGAATCTGCGGCAATTCAATCTGCCGCACCATGGCGTCTTCCAATCCCACCGCCACAGTGACGAATTTGGTGGTGCCGCCCAGCGCATCGGCGACCGCTTTCAAATGGTCCCCCAACAATTCAGGCGACATCTTTTTTTCGAAAATGGGCGCGTCCAAGAGGGCATAACGGGTCAGCGCAAGAATTTCACCGCGCCGCTCGAACAAAGCCGCCTTGGTGGTGCGGTTGCCCAGATCCACGGCGATCATCTGGGCGCGTTTTTTTCGACTGGTTCCGTTCAGAAATGGCATGGATAAAGCCATGTGCGTTTGTTATATAAGTGTTGACTTAATTTAGCAAGCTGCAATTCCTGCACCCTGCAAATTTTTCCCGTTTCGGTGTTTAAGCACTTGTCACGCCAAGGGTTCCCGCAATCGAAAACTTAAAAAAGAGAGGGCTTTTATGTCTGAACTTCAGCCGTTGTTGTCCTGAAATTGGCCTGTGCTCAAGCCATTTCCTTTGCCCGCTGTCTTGCCATGTCCAGAAAAGCGTCCAGAAGCGGCGTCTTTTTACCGCGCCAAAGAGCTCCGACGATCGCTCCCGGGAAACCAGCCAGCGGCAGCGCGCGGACGTTTTTCGGCAACAGTTTGCCTGGCACATTCACTGACAAACCGATTCCAAGTCCATTGGCCACATACCCTTCCACCAAATCCGCGGAACTCGCCTCGATGGCCGGGAACCATTCCACGTTCAATTCCGCCAGCCGTGCCTGGAAATTTTTCGTCATCGTTTCGTGCCCCGGCAGGCAGATCAACGGCTCGACAATTTTGTCCAGCGCCCACAGTTCCTCCGCCGTCTTGAAGCGCGAGGATTTTTCCACCAGCAGGACCAAGGGCAATTCCAGGAGGACTAGCGATTGCAAACCGGCTGCCGGTTTGCGCTCAATCATCGTGAGCACCAGGTCCACCTCGTCACCGGCCAGCAGGTTTTCCAGTTGTGCGGGGAACCCTTCGCGCAACAAAATCTTCAAACCGGGAAATTTTTTCCTCACGCCGGTCAAAAGTTGGGGCATGTGGTCGCGCAAGACGATGGTCGAGGCACCGATGCGAAATTGACGCGCCTGGCCGCCCTGGAGGTCGGCAGCCATTTTGTCGAGATTCGAAAAGAAAGGCTGCACAAAGGCATAAAGCCTCTCGCCCGGCGGCGTCAGGGCGAAGGGCCGCCGCTGGAAAAGCGTCACCCCCAGGAATTCTTCGAGTTGGGCGACCTGCGCGCTGATCGCCGGCTGCTGGATGCCGTAGGGGATGTTGCGAACCGCAGGCATGATGCCGCCATATCTGGCGACGTAAAAAAAAAGTTCGAGATGATGAACATTCATGGTGTCTGCCGGGTACGCTGCCGCCACTAATAACGGAGCGGCAGGCCAAAAGCAATTTAAAACTGGTAGAAAATTAGAATTATTTTTAGGTGTGATTTTGCTTTTTACGGGCAATTTTCATGAACATCTGACAGGGGTTTTGAACCACGGATTCACGGAAACACAGAGATTGACAGACCTGAGCGTACGCAAATATTCGAGCGGGCTCTACTTATCCGCGCGGTGCGGATCAAGGATTCGCCTCAATTAACAGATGCGCGGTTGGATCCGCCTGTATTATCCATTTTTAATTGGACTTTTTAAGGGCAAGGGAGGTTGCGATTAGCCTTATTTTGTCAATTAAATAGCAAATATTGTGTATTGACTTGGTACTGGAGAGTGAAACGTTCTCGCCTCGCCAGCGCGGTTCAATCGCTCAGTTTGTCCTTGGCGTGAGCCACTTGAAGGGCTAATCCAATCCATTGTTC
>Ga0302320_10012746_pt1 | contig 17611 bp, 22 predicted proteins | sample Bog_T0_3_FD_202130 | JGI IMG/M metagenome (GOLD analysis project Ga0302320, IMG submission 202130) | Peat permafrost microbial communities from Stordalen Mire near Abisko, Sweden - Bog_T0_3 | ecosystem: Environmental > Terrestrial > Soil > Wetlands > Peat | place: Sweden: Abisko, Stordalen Mire...
TATTGCGAGAGCGAAGTCGCCGAACCCATCATCAGCCGGCTCGGCCTGCGCGCGCTCGATTTGTGGCGCCGCGAATTGCCGGACACGCCGTTCAACGGCTCGCTGGTGGTGGCGCATGCCCGCGAGCGCAACGACTTCGAACGTTTTGCCAAGCTCACCTCCGGCCATCAGCGCCTCGACGCGCCCGGGCTCGCCGAACTCGAGCCTTCGCTTCAAGGCCGTTTCCGCGACGGCCTGTTCTTCGCCGCCGAAGGCCATGTCGAGCCGCGCCGCGTCTTGCCGAAACTGCACGAACGCATCATCGCCGCCGGCGGCACCATCAAGTTCAACAGCGAGCCCTCGCCCGACGACATCGAGGGCATCGTGATCGACTGCCGCGGCATGGCGGCGCGAGACGATCTGCCGGAGCTACGTGGCGTCAAGGGCGAGATGATCCTGATCGAGACCGACGAGGTCGAGCTGGCGCGCCCGGTGCGGCTGATCCATCCGCGCTGGCCGCTGTATGTGATCCCGCGCGAGGACCATCTGTTCATGCTGGGCGCCACCACCATCGAGGCCGAGGACTGGGGCGTCAGCGTGCGCTCGGCGCTGGAGCTTCTGGGCGCGGCCTATGCGGTGCATCCGGCGTTCGCCGAGGCGCGCATCGTCGAATTCGGCTCCGGCCTGCGCCCGGCCTTTCCCGACAACCTGCCGCGCATCTCCATCGACAACAACCACATTTCGGTCAACGGGCTCTATCGCCACGGTTTTCTGATCGCCCCGACGCTGGCGGAACTGACGCTGGCCTATGTCGACCACGGCCGGATCGACAACGAGGTGATGCGATGCGTGTGATCGTCAACGGCGAGCCGCGCGAGATCTCGTCCGACCGCGTCGACGCGCTGCTCGGCGAACTCGACTACGAGGGCAACCACTTCGCCATCGCGGTAAACTACGACGTGCTGCCGAAGAGCCGCTGGGCGCAGACGCAACTGAAGAGCGGCGACCAGATCGAGATCATCACGCCGCGGCAGGGAGGGTGAGATGGCAACGACAGCTCCGGTTCGCGCAATCTCTCTCCCCACGTCGTCCCGGCGAACGCCGGGACCCATAACCACCGGCCGTCGTGGTGGCGAAAGGTCTCTGCCATTGTGCCATAACGAGAAGACACGGCGTATGGGTCCCGGCGTTCGCCGGGACGACAGCTGTGTGGAATGCTAGCCATGCCCAAATTCTACGACCGCGAATTTTCCTCCCGCCTCCTGATCGGCAGCGCGCTGTATCCGTCGCCGGCGATCATGCAAGGCGCGATCAGGGCTTCCGGCGCCAACATCGTCACGGTGTCGCTGCGGCGGGAATCGGCCGGCGGCAAGACCGGCGACGCGTTCTGGTCGCTGATCCGCGAACTCGATGTCACGGTGCTGCCGAACACCGCCGGCTGCCGCAGCGTGCGCGACGCCGTGACGACGGCAAAACTGGCGCGCGAATTGTTCGGCACGTCCTGGATCAAGCTTGAGGTGATCGCCGACAACGACACCCTGCAGCCCGACGTGGTCGGCCTGGTCGAAGCCGCCGCCATCCTGATCAAGGACGGCTTTGAAGTGTTCCCCTATTGCACCGAGGATCTCGGCGTGGCGATGCGGCTGGTCGATGCCGGCTGCAAGGTGGTGATGCCGTGGGCGGCGCCGATCGGCAGCGCCAAGGGCATCATCAACCGCGATGCCCTGAAACTGCTGCGCGACCGGCTGCCCGACATCACGCTGGTGGTCGATGCGGGCCTGGGCGCGCCGTCGCACGCGGCCGAAGCGCTCGAACTCGGCTACGACGCCGTGCTGCTCAATACCGCGATTGCAAAAGCCGTCGACCCCGTCGCGATGGCGAAAGCGTTTCGCCTCGCCGTCGAGGCCGGCCGTACCGCTTACGAGGCCGGGCTGATGGAAGCCCGCGACTTCGCCTCCCCTTCAACCCCCGTGGTAGGGACCCCGTTCTGGCATGCCGTATCCTGATCGCGCCGCGTATCCTGATCGATTTTATCCGGTCGTCGACAGCGTCGCCTGGGTGGCGCGGCTGGCGCTGCTCGGCGTAGGCACCATTCAGCTGCGCGCCAAGAACCTCAACGAGTCAGAGGCGCTGCAGGCGGTGACCGATGCGCTCGAGATGACAAAAGGCACGCGCGCAAAACTCGTGGTCAACGATTACTGGCGCGCGGCGATCGTGGCCGGCGCCAAACATCTGCATCTCGGCCAGGAAGACCTCGCTGAACTGACTGAGGCCGACCTCGCGGCGATCCGCGAGGCCGGACTGACGCTCGGGCTCTCCACCCATGACGACGCCGAGCTCGAAACCGCGCTGCGCGCAAAACCCGATTACATCGCGCTGGGGCCGATCTTTCCGACCACGCTGAAATCGATGCGCTTCGCCCCGCAGGGCATTGCAAAAATCACCGAATGGAAGAAGCGCATCGGCGGCATTCCGCTGGTCGCGATCGGCGGCATCAAGCTCGAACAGGCCGCCGAGATCTACGCCGCCGGCGCCGACTCGATCGCCGTCGTCAGCGACGTCACCCAGAATCCCGAGCCCGACGCGCGCGTGCGCGCCTGGCTGCAACACCAACCCGAATCCGTTTGAAATCTGACGCCTGCCCCTTGAAGGAGGACCGCCATGAACATCCGCTCCAATCCCGACACCACGCTTCCCGCCGTCACCACCGGCCCGCTGCCGTCCTCGCGCAAGATTTTTGTGACGCCGGACGAGGCGCCCGATGTGCACGTGCCGCTGCGGGAGATCATTCTCTCTGAAGGCGCCGGCGAGCCGAACCTGCCGGTCTATGACACGTCGGGCCCCTACACCGATCCGGCCGTGACCATCGACGTCAATGCCGGCCTCGCCCGCAACCGCATCCAGTGGGTCAAGGAGCGCGGCGGCGTCGAGGAATATCAGGGCCGCGACATCAAGCCGGAAGACAACGGCAATGTCGGCGCCTCGCATGCGGCAAAATCCTTCACCGCGCATCACAAGCCGCTGCGCGGCGTCGGCGACCACATGATCACGCAGCTCGAATTCGCCCGCGCCGGCATCATCACCAAGGAGATGATCTACGTCGCCACCCGCGAGAATCTCGGCCGCAAGGTGCAGCTCGAACGCGCGGAAGCCGCCATCGCCGACGGCGAAAGCTTTGGCGCCGCGGTGCCGGCCTTCGTCACCCCGGAATTCGTCCGCAGCGAGATCGCGCGCGGCCGCGCCATCATCCCATGCAACATCAACCACGGCGAACTCGAGCCGATGATCATCGGCCGCAATTTTCTCACCAAAATCAACGCCAATATCGGCAACTCCGCCGTCACTTCATCTGTGGAAGAAGAAGTCGACAAGATGGTGTGGGCGATCCGCTGGGGCGCCGACACCGTGATGGACCTCTCGACCGGCCGCAACATCCACACCACGCGCGAATGGATTTTGCGCAACGCGCCGATCCCGATCGGCACCGTGCCGATTTATCAGGCGCTGGAGAAGTGCGAGGGCGATCCGGTAAAACTGACCTGGGAGCTCTACAAGGACACGCTGATCGAGCAGTGCGAACAGGGCGTCGATTACTTCACCATCCACGCCGGCGTGCGGCTGCCCTACATCCACCTCACCGCCAACCGGGTCACCGGCATCGTGTCGCGCGGCGGCTCGATCATGGCGAAGTGGTGCCTGGCGCATCACAAGGAGAGTTTCCTCTACACGCACTTCGAGGAAATCTGCGACCTCATGCGCAAATACGACGTGTCGTTCTCGCTCGGCGACGGCCTGCGGCCCGGCTCGATCGCCGACGCCAACGACCGCGCGCAATTCGCCGAGCTGGAGACGCTGGGCGAGCTGACGCAGATCGCATGGAAGAAGGGTTGCCAGGTGATGATCGAGGGCCCCGGCCACGTGCCGCTGCACAAGATCAAGATCAACATGGACAAGCAGCTCAAGGAGTGCGGCGAGGCGCCGTTCTATACCCTGGGGCCGCTGACCACCGACATCGCGCCGGGCTACGACCACATCACCTCAGGCATTGGCGCTGCCATGATCGGCTGGTTCGGCTGCGCCATGCTGTGTTACGTCACGCCGAAGGAGCATCTCGGCCTACCCAACCGCGACGACGTCAAGGTCGGCGTCATCACCTACAAGATCGCCGCCCACGCCTCCGATCTCGGCAAGGGCCACCCGGCGGCGCAACTGCGCGACGACGCGCTTTCAAGGGCGCGCTTCGACTTCCGCTGGGAGGACCAGTTCAACCTCGGCCTCGATCCGGAAACGGCGCGCGCCTATCACGACGAGACCCTGCCGAAGGAAGCCCACAAGGTCGCGCATTTCTGCTCGATGTGCGGCCCGAAATTCTGCTCGATGAAGATCACCCAGGACGTGCGGGACTACGCCGCGACCCTGAACGATCCCGACAAGCGCGCGGTCGCCGGCGGCAGCGTCGGCATGTCGGTGTCGGGCGTGGTCGAGGACGGCATGGCGCAGATGAGCGCCAAGTTCAAGGAGATGGGGAGCAGTGTTTATCTGGATGCGGAGAAGGTGAAGGAGAGTAATCGGGTGTTGTGAGGGAGCACTCACCCTCACCGCGTCATGCCCGGCCGACCGGCCATTTATAGCAGCAGTACAGACCCACCAGTTGAACTACCGGAGTCGCCAGCGCGCAGGGGAATATCGTAGTCCCCTGCGCGCTCGAGGTTCTTTCGACAGGGAGGAACCCACATCAGCCGGGGCACTTGAGCGGGTTCTTTTTGCTTTTCCCAAATTAGCCAAGCATAGCCGGTTGCGGTGGAGGCTTTTTTATCAAGGCGACCCTTGACCATCGGTACGCGCTCTGTGAATTGAGCAAACTTAGTTGGAGGAGTGTCGAGAAATATTGCGCGATATCGTCCGGCGCTTTCCAAAAACACGCTGCGCGCTAAAATTGCCACGCCTTTGCGAGCAACTTTTAGCCCACGCAAGACAAACTCTTCTGCGTGACGAAAGGGTGGATTTGTAATTACCCAATCAAAGGTTTCCTTATGATTGGACATTGCTACAAAATCGAAAATCTCACCGTAGCGGTAGTCATACGCATCGGAAGACCGGACCGTACGAAAATATTCCTTCAATACCTTCGACATGTGACCTGCGCCGCAGGCAGGTTCCCAACATGTCATTCTCGCCAACGCCTCTTTATTTTCTAACACATGCTCGATCAATCCGCGCGTCGCCCAAGGCGGCGTCGGAAAATCGTCAGGACTGTCTTTTGCTTCAATCCTCTGAGACATCACTGCATGAGAAGTGTTTTGCATAGAGTTCCTTTGCAATGACGCGAATCGCAGCGCGATCGTATGATCACACTGCAATCGATTGATATAGTTGATTCTGAATTTGCGAAAACTAACCAGCTTACTTATGAAATCCTATGCCCGCTTACCGCTGATAGCTTCGCTGACACGTCCGTGATTCACGTTGAACTCAACCGCAATCTCTTGATGCGACATGCCGGGATTGGCCTCGGCAAAGTCTCGAATATCCTGCGCAAGCTCATCCGTCATCGGGGTGCTCGTCGCTGGAGCCCGAGGCGCGGCCAATGGCCGTCGCCTAAGCTGGTCCGCTAGTTCGAGGAGTTCATTGGCTTCGTCAGGGCAAACTCCTTGAACTTGTTCATCAATTTCACGAATTCTATTGGCAACCTCGGGGATTTTCATGTTTCCTCCAAACCCAAAATTACTCAACACTAGAAATTTCTCGCCTTCTGCGAGCAAATTATAAGCAATACCCCCCCGTTCCGCCAGTCCGACCGGGCGAACGTGGAAGGATGCTTCGCTGCTTTCAAGGCCAGCAGTGGGCGCACCTCCAGCTAGCACGCCCTACGTGTCAAAAACTTCGATCCGCGTCTCGGATCCGCAGAGAGAGCTTTTGGGGAATTTCTTCGTTCCAATACCGTGCGAACCATCTAACTTTTTCGAAGTGCCGCGGCGTATCCTTGGTCGCCCTTTGCGGAAATTCTCGTCGCAAAGTAGCCCGAAGCTTGGCATGTGCCTCGGCGATTTCCTTTCGTGTCTCCAAAAAGATAAACACGCCTCCTCCTAAGGTTCAACTCAGTACAGATTACCAAAGATAGCACATTATGTTCGCGCTTATATTTGATTGAAACGGGGTGTGCTTGTATCGTTTGGACGAACGTCGCCGGCTAAACCATCACCTTGATGATCTTGATGCGCTGCACCATCTTGCACCGTAGCCAAGATGAGCGCGACATCCGGGGCCGGTGGCAGAACACCCGCATATCGCTGCTCTCATGCGGGCCACATCCGTGATCCCCGGCTTTCACGAAAGGCCCGCCCCCGTTGGAAAAACTCCCCGACCAACTCCAACCCGGCCTGCGCCTCGTCTTCGTCGGCACCGCCGCCAGCCAGCGGTCGGCAGACCTTGGCCACTATTACGCGCATCCCGGCAACCGGTTCTGGCGCGCGATTCACGAGGTCGGCATCACGCCGCGCCGCTTTAAGCCTCGCGAGTTTCCGGCGCTGCTGCAACTCGGGATCGGCTTCACCGATCTCTGCAAGACGGGCGCGGGCATGGATCATGAGGCGCTGGCTTTTCCGGTCGACGTTCCGGCGTTCCGGGACAAGATGCTGAGGGTCCGGCCGAAGGCGATCGCCTTCACCAGCAAGAAGGCCGCGAGCCTTTTCTATGGCAGGCCGACGGCGGCGATCGCGCTCGGCCGGCAGCCGGCGCAGGACGGTTTTCCTGATGTGTTCGTGCTGGCCTCGCCCTCCGGCGCCGCCTCGGGACATTGGACGATCGAGCCGTGGCGGGAGCTGGCGGATGCGATCAGCGCGTAGAGGCTAACGGTGGGTTACGCCTTCGGCTAACCCACCCCACGAAGCTGTTTGATATTGAATCTGGATCCAACATCGTCATTGCGAGCGAAGCGAAGCAATCCATCCTTCTCCCGGGCTGCGGCATGGATTGCTTCGCTTCGCTCGCAATGACGCCAGCAAGTGTAGCCCGGGTGAGCGTAGCGATATCCGGAGATTAACTGCAAACACCCACATGTCGCGGAGCCGTCATCGGGCCGGCCGAAAGGCCGGACCCGTTGGCTCATCCGGGCTACATCACTTCACCCTTCTGTAAAAATTGCTCGCACTCCCCCGCCCGCCGCCGACGTTCGGATTGGTGTTGACGAACTCGTCGGCGGTGAGCTTGTCGATATTGCGGGTCTGCGCCTCGCCCTCCCAGTTCGGGAACGAGGAAGACACGATGTTGTAGGTCACGGTCTTCTTTTCCTCGTCGACCGTCCAGGTGCCGAACACCGACAGGCTGCGCCGCATAATGGCGGCGTATTCCTCCGGCGTGCCCGTCATGCGGTTGTTGGACGCGATTTTGGACACGTCGCCGGCGACATGGATCTGGGCGAAGCGGCCATCGGCGGTGAAGATCAAAATGCCCCTGGGCGTCTCGCCGAACGGAAACGACTTCTTGCCGTCTGGCGCCGCTACTTCGGCAACCACGAAATCCCAGCTGCCGACGATCCGGTCCTTCAGGCTCGCCGCCGGTTGCGCGGCGGCGGTGCCGGCCGACAGCGCCAGCGCGAGCAAGGCGGCGGCTGTGGTTCTGAACTTCATGGTATCCCCCGGGCGGTGTGTCGGCGCCCATGCTAGCCCGAAACGCGTCGCTGCGCGATGCTCCTCAAAATGAGCAGGGCAAGCAAGCGTAGCCCGATCAGCCAACGGGCCGCGCGCAGGCTCCTCTTCAGGATGAAGAAGACTCCGTCCTCATCCCTGAGGAGCTTGCCAACGGGTCCGCGCTTAGCGCGGCCCGATGATAAACTCCGCAAGCGTCTCGAAGGATGGATGCCCCCGGACTCGCGACCATCCTTCGAGACGCCACGCTACGCGTGGCTCCTCCAGCGATAACGGCGAAGCCGTTACGCAGGGATGAGGACGGAGTTAAGCGAGCGAAACTCTACTCGTTCTCGATTTTCGTGATGGTCTTCTTGCCGCCGGTTTCACTGGCGGAATACGTGACCTTGTCGCCGGCGTGAAATTTGTCGAGCACCCCGTCGGGCGCCTTGTATTGCTGTTCGGTGGCGCCGCCGCCACCGGCTCCGACCGTGCCGCTTTGCGCCTGTCGTATGCCGATGGTTCCGCTGATCCGATCGACGGTGATGATCGTTCCCGTGAGCGACTGCTGGGCCAAGGCCAGCGAGGGAATGACCGCGAGCATAGAGCCAGCCAAAGCAATCATGACCAGTTTCATCGAGACCTCCCGGTGTTCGAAGCGTCGGTGACAAGCCGGTAGCAGCCAATTGGTTCCGGGGAGCAGCTCGTAGGATGGGTTGAGCCCTTGCCAAACCCATCGCAGATCGCATTGTCCTGATGGGTTTCGCTTCGCTCTACCCATCCTGCGCCTATACCCCGATTGTCGCATTTGCGACATCGCGCGCCCCTCAAAGCCCCCTCGCACGGCTTTTTCGCTGGTCCGGAACTTGCGTGGTGCCGGTTCACACATCCCGGAGGGCGACACGATGGCGTTCAGCTTTGTCTGTCACAGCAGTGCGATCAGCGAGGGCGGCATGCATCTGTCCCAGGTCGGCCGCAAGAGCGTGCTGCTGGTGTGGCCCGCGGGCGGCGAGCTGAAGGCATATCGTGGCCGCTGTCCGCATGCGGACATGCCGCTGACCGAGGCCAGCTTCAACGGCCAGACCGTCACCTGCCCGCTGCACCAATGGGGGTTCGACGGCAGCAGCGGCAAGTGCGTGACCCACATCGTGCGCAACGCGTTGCACCCCTACGCCCTGCGCGTGGAAAACGGCGAGATCGAGGTCGACCTCGGGCCGGCCAAAGCGGCGCGCTTGCCGGCATGAGCTGCGCCGACCCGCGCGACGACAGGCGCCCGGCGCGACCCGGCTTGGTGGATGACGCGCGCGGCGCGACGGACGGCGAGGAATGGGTGGTCTGGAACGGCTCGATGGGAATCCTCGTGACGGCCGCGCTCGGCCGCATTTGGGATGGCGAGGGCGGCAGGCTGGGCTTCCTGGCGCCGCCCTATGACATCGTGGGGCCGTTCAGTCTCGACGAACTGCAAACGCGCGGCCGGATCGCCTTCGGCGCGTGTCTGGTGATGTCGCGCCGGCGATGGCAGGACGATCAGGTCGCGCTGCGCCGCGAAGCCCGCAAAATGCGCCGGGGCTTCCTGAACGCGCCTGACGCCGACGACGACAGGCGGCTACGCGAGGTGCTCGACCTTCCGATGCAGGGCGCGCTCGAACCGTCGCAGATCAGGCGGGCGTTCCGGCGGCTCGCCAAATCAGCGCATCCCGACGCCGGCGGCAGCGACGAACATTACCGGCGCATCGCGGAGGCGCGCGACGCGCTGCTCGGGCAGTTCGGCGGGATGGCGTAGCTGACCGCAGGGCGGACAGGTCGGCTAACCCACCCTACGAAGCGTATTGATATTGAATCTTGATCCAACATCGTCATTGCGAGAAGCGTAGCGACGAAGCAATCCATCTCTCCCCACGTTGTGGCATGGATTGCTTCGCGGAGCCTGTCATCGGGCGCGCGTTCGCGCGACCCGTTGGCTCGCAATGACGGTGGAGGAACTGCGTCGCCCCCAGCGCAAGCACAATCCTGGCTCCGGCCTGCGACAAATCAACCCGACGGGCAAATCACTGCTGATTTTCCGAAGTTCGAGTCAAGCCAGGGAATCAAAAATATTCCGCTTCACATGTCGGGCAAATCACCCTTACAAGCTCGCCCCGTCTCACCCGATGAGAGGGGCGGCTCGCGATCGTCACGAACGCGCGGTGGGATGCGGTGGACGCGGCCTTTGCGAAAGACGAACGCAAGACGTCGCGGACGGCAAAGCCGTGTGGTCCTGGCGCCCCGACGCTGGCGTCAAGTTGGCGGGAAGCAAGCTTCTTGGGGGCGATGGTGGCAAGAAAGCCCGGTCACCAGGGAGAGCGCGGTATAAGCTGTAAACCATCGCGCAGGGAAGGCCGGATTGCCTCCGCTGAACCTGTATGCTCGTGTGCGTTTTTTTGTGCATTTTGCACACGAGACCGCGGGTGCAGCGCGCACCCGGCTTTCCCTGCGCCCTCTTCGTGATTCAGGGCGCCGCACATCGACGCAAAACCCGGGCGCATCGCGCCGCGGCAATGCGGACGCGCGGCTGATGATGTTTGACAGTTGAATACGCATCGCAGGGTGGGTTAGCGCAGCGTAACCCACCGATCCGGGCACGCAAGCAAATGGTGGGTTACGCTTCGCTAACCCACCCTACGGGTCCTCACCCTTACGTCGTCCCGGGCAAGCGAAGCGCGACCCGGGACCCATACCGCGTTGCCCGCTCGATTAGACGAGCTGCATGACGCATTCTTCGCCACGCCGACGCCGGTGATTATGGGTCCCGGCTTTCGCCGGGACGACGTCGAGAGATCATCCCCTACTTCAGCGTGATCGCCAGCCCGCTGAGATCGACATTGGCCATCAGGCCGACCTGGTGGCCGGACAGTTCCAGCACGGCGCCCTTCTGGTTGGTGAGCACGATGGCGCGGGCGCCGCCGCCGACCGCCAGGCCGGCGCCGGCCGCGCCGTAGACGCCGGCGACATCAGACGGCCGGTTGATGTTGCTGACGATCCCGCGCAGCACCGTCTTCGAGCCGCCGAACACCAGGCCATAATCCAGCCCGCCGGCGGACAGCGCGTAGCTGCGGCCGCGAAAATTCAGCATGCCGCCGCCGCCGGAGCCGCCGATGATCCAGCCCGCCTTGTAGATCGTCAGCGTGACGGTGCCGCTCTCGGCATGGGCGGCGGAAGAAAGTGCGGCGCCGGCGAAAGCGGTCAGCGCGACCAGGGCGGCACGAATGGCGGAGGAAATCTTCATCGGTGGGGTCTCTCCCTTGGGTTCCGCGGGCGGGCTTGCGCGAAGAATCGAGTCGCGGAGCGGCAGTGTAGCCGATCGACGGAAGCGGGAAAGCCTATTCCGCGCGTGGCGCAGGCGGCCCCGGCGGAACCGGCCCTTTATCGGAAAAGGACGGCGGATTACGCTTCCCGCTGCGGTCCGTCGCCCACAAAACAAAAGGCAGAGGAAATCCCATGGCGCTTCTCCAGAACCATATCGCGGTCGTCACCGGCGCGGGCTCCGGCATCGGGCGGGCGATCGCGGCGGGCTATGCGCGCGAGGGCGCGCAAGTGGTGCTGCTCGACATCGACGGGGCCGCCGCGGCCGCGGCGGCGCAGGACATCCGCGGCAGCGGCGGCGCCGCGCAGAGCTTCGCGCTCGACGTCACCAGGCGCGAGGACTGCGCCGCGGTGGCGAAGCGGATCGCCGACGAGGTCGGGCAGGTCTCGATCCTGGTCAACAATGCCGGGATCGCGCGGCGCAACGGCATGACCGGCGCCGCCGAGGCCGTGATCAAGGATTGGGAGGACATCATCGCGATCAACCTCACCGGCACCTTCAACGTGACGCATGCGTTGCTGGCGCCGCTGCGCGCCGCCAAAGGCCGCATCGTCAATATCGGCTCGATCCAGTCGTTCGTGCACCTGCGCACGCCGAGTTCGCCGGCCTACACCGCCTCGAAACACGGCGTGCTCGGCTTCACCAAGGCGCTCGCCGCCGAACTCGGCAAGGACGGCGTGCGCGTCAACGCGATCGGCCCGGGCTTCATCGAAACGCCGCTGAACGAGAAGGTGCGCGCCGGCAATCCCGAGCTGGTGAAAGTCTTCATCGACCACACCCCGCTCGGCCGCGCCGGCAGACCGGAGGACATCGTGGGACCCGCGATCTTCCTCGCCTCCGATCTCGCCGGCTACGTCACCGGATCGATCGTGATGGCGGATGGCGGGTACAGGGCGATCTGAAGGGGCGGGAGACTGTTTCGTCTCAATCGTCATTGCGAGGAGCGTCAGCGACGAAGCAATCCATACTTGACTTGCCGCCCTATGGATTGCTTCGTGGAGCCTGTCATCGGGCGACGCTTTGCGCCGACCCGTTGGCTCGCAATGACGGTGCTGGAAACAACAGGCTCCGTTCGAAATATTCTAAAGGCACACGCGCACCGGAATCAGAACCGCCATGTCCACCGCCCCGCAGTTCGACATCGACGTCGCTTCCTTCTGGGCCGATCCCTAACCGGATCTGGCGCGGATGCGCCGGCAGGCGCCGATCGCGTTCGTGCCGCAGCTCGGCTCGACCGTGTTCACCCGCCGCGACGACATCTTCACGCAGGAGAAGCGCACCGACGTGTTCTCCTCGCACCAGCCCGCCGGCCTGATGAACACCCTGATGGGCCACAACATGATGCGCAAGGACGGCGAGGCGCACATGGCCGAGCGCGCCGCGATGTTTCCCGCGGTGTCGCCGCGCACGGTGCGCGACGACTGGAGCGCCAGGTTCCAGGCCCATGCCGACCGCATCCTCGATAGATTGGCGCCGGCCGGCTCCGCCGATCTCTGCAAGGCGTTCGCGCTGCCGCTGTCGGCCGAATGCCTCAAGGACGTCACCGGGCTCACCAACATGCGCTATCAGGACATGGACGCATGGTCGCAGGCGATGATCGACGGCATCGCCAATTACAGCGGCAACAAGGAAGTCGAGGCGCGCTGCCACGCCGCCACCGCCGGCATCGACGCCGCGATCGACGACATGATTCCGGTCAAGACCAGACATCCCGATCATTCCATCCTCAGCGTGCTGCTGGCGGCGGGCATGCCCAACGAAAGCATTCGCGCCAACGTCAAGCTGGCGATCTCGGGCGGCCAGAACGAGCCGCGCAACGCCATCGCGGGCACGATCTGGGCGCTGCTGACGCATCCCGACCAGCTCGCGCTGGTCACGGCCGGCAAAGCGAAATGGATCGACGTGTTCGAGGAATATGCGCGCTGGATCGCCCCGATCGGAATGTCGCCGCGGCGGGTGGCCAAGCCCTGGTCGTATGGCGGCGTCGACTTTGAGCCGGAGGACCGGGTGTTCTTCATGTTCGGCTCCGCCAATCGCGACGAGGCCTGCTTCGAGAATCCTGAATGTTTCGACATCACCCGCGATACCCAAAAGAGCATCGCCTTCGGCGCCGGCCCGCATTATTGCGCCGGCGCCTTCGCCTCGCGGGCGATGGTGGCGGACGTGGCGCTGCCCGGCATCTTCGCCCGGCTGAAGGGCCTGCGGATCGATGAGAGCGAGAAAGTGCGGATCGGCGGCTGGGCGTTCCGGGGCCTGCTCAATCTGCCGGTGACGTGGGATGCGTGACGCGTCAGAGCGGGCGATGGAGCAGCCGGCGCCTCGTCAACATCGCGAGCATGACGGCAAGCGAGATCATCGCCACCGAGCCCGCCAGCCACTCGATCGTGCGCAGCAGGAACGCCAGCTGCACCGCCCATTGCGGCTGCGGCTGTTCGACAAATGCGATCGGCACGATATCGGGCACGAACATCCGCTCGGCGCCGAACGCGACCGCGAACACGACGACGAACAGCACGAGAAGTTTCGACCCTGCCTTCACCGACCGCTCCCGCGCCGCACGCCGCCCCGAGCGAACCGATTACACCGAAGCCGCAGGCTTCGATTGATGTTGATCAATGCCGGCGACGACCTCAGCGCAATTGATGCCGTGATCGAACGTCTGGTAATGAAGGGTTTCGGATAGACAGGGAGTACGCGTGTGGCAGACGACACAGTCACCCGGCAGGGACGACAGGGGCCGCAGGGCCCGCGCGGCGAACCGGGGCGTCCCGGGCCGCAGGGCCATCCCGGACGGCCGGGACTGGAAGGTCCGCGCGGCAAACCGGGGCCGCAGGGCAAGACCGGGTTGCAGGGCCCGCGTGGCGAGGCCGGTCCGCAAGGCAAGCCCGGCCCGACGGGCCCGGCCGGCCCGCGCGGTGAAGCCGGTCCGCCCGGCCAGTTGCCGTCGATCGATCAGGTGATGCCGTGGCTGCATCTGTTGTTCGACGCCTATGAGGACTACAAGCGGTTGCGCGAGCGCGAGGCCGCCGAACGCGAAGCTACCGCACTGGCGATGCAGGAAGCCGCCGAGCACGACGACGAGTCCGGCGATGACGACGATCGCAAGGACAAGAAAAAGAAGCACAAACACAAGAAGTGAGGCGCGCTCTCGCTCTGCCCGCCTGGCGCGCCCCTCACCCGAACCGGAGCCTCGAGCGCTCCTTGGCCTTCTCGGCCTCGGTTTCGCGGTCACGCGCCGGCGCCTGGGTGTGCAGCGAGCTCAACAGCCGCCGCGCCGAGGCGGTCACCTCCGCGACGGCGTGCTCGAAGGCCGGCGCATTGGCCTGCGAGGGCTTGTTGAAGCCCGAGAGCTTGCGGACGAATTGCAGCGCCGAGGCGTGGATCTCATCCTCGGTCGCGGGCGGCTCGAAATTGAACAGAGTCTTGATGTTACGGCACATTTGCTCTCTCCTCGTTCCGCCCGGCCCCTGATCCGGATGGCTGCATCGCGCCGCATTTTGGCATAGAATACGCGTTCCGTTCACGCCCCGTCGTCCGGCAACCAGCGAGTTTCCTGCATGTCCCACATCACCTACAAGGTCGTTCAGCACGACGGCGGCTGGGCCTATACCGTCAACGGCGTATTCTCCGAGCCGTTTGCGAGCCATGCCGCCGCACTGGCCGCCGCCAAGCGCGCCGCCGCCGAGCAGCGCGCGCCCGGGCGCACCGAGGCGATCGAATACGAGACCCCCGACGGCAAATGGCACACCGAGACCGCTGCCGGCGCCGACCGTCCCGAAACCGACGTCGAGGATGCGCCGTAGCCCGACCGGCCGCGGAACGGACGGACTGCCGGCGGGGCGATCCACACAACGCCGCTTGCGTCCGGGGAGAACCATCATGAATTTTTCATCTGTGGCCCTATCGGTTGTGTTTGCCATGACGTCATTGACCGCGCTGGCGGCGGACTATCCCGCGCAGAGGCAGGGCGACTGGATCGCACGGGACTTCAAATTCCACACCGGCCAGACCATGCCGGAACTGCGGCTGCACTACACCACGATCGGCGAGCCCTCGGGCCTGCCGGTGCTGGTGCTGCACGGCTCCGGCGGCTCGGCGGCGAGCATGCTGACGCCGGCCTTCGCCGGCGAATTGTTCGGCCCCGGCCAGCCGCTCGATGCCACGAAATATTACATCATCATCCCCGACAGCCTCGGCCATGGCAAATCCGCAAAACCGTCCGACGGCCTGAAGACCGCGTTTCCGAAATATGATTACGAGGACATGGTCGATGCGCAATATCGCCTGATCGGCGAGGGCCTCGGCATCAAGCATCTGCGGCTGGTGATCGGCAATTCGATGGGCGGCATGCACAGCTGGATCTGGGGCGTGAAATATCCGCAAGCGATGGACGTGCTGGTGCCGATGGCGTCGCAGCCCACCGAAATGGCGGCGCGCAACTGGATGCTGCGGCGGCTGATGCTGGAAACCATCCGCAACGACCCCGACTACAATGGCGGCAACTACACCTCGCCGCCGCGGATGATGAAATACGCCATCACGGCCTTCGGCGTCGCCTCGGCCGGCGGCACGCTCGGCTATCAGACGCTGGCGCCGACGGCCGAGACGGCCGACAGAATGGTGGACGAACGGCTGGCGCTGCCGGTGAGCGCCGACGCCAACGATTTCATCTATCAATGGGAAGCTTCGCACGACTACAACCCTTCCCCCGGGCTGCAGCGGATCGAGGCGACAGTGCTGGCGATCAACGCCGCCGACGACGAGCGCAATCCGCCGGAAACCGGCGTCACCGAGGCGGCGCTGAAGCGCGTCAAGCACGGCAGGCTCTATCTGATCCCCGCCTCGACCGCGACGCGCGGCCATCTCACCACCGGCAATGCGGCGTTCTATCAGCAGCAACTGAGGGAATTGCTGGCGACCGCGCCGCAGCGCACGATGTGAGCCGGCCATTTCGCGCTGCAAAAATTCCGCTGCCGCGCGAGCCCGCATATAATTTGAGCATGCATCCGCCCGACAGCTCAGGCTTAATCACGCCCAATCGCCAGAGATTCGTGGGCAGCGCCACACCGCGGCTCGACCCACGACGGTGGGCGCTGTGGAGGATCGCATGCGAAGGCTCGCGCGGGTCGCGCTCCTGGCATCAAGCTGCGCGCTGGCGGGCGCGGCGTTCGCCTTCGACAACGGGCAGTTTGAAAATGTGCCGGCCGATATTCGCGCCTGGTTCAAGGGCGTGATCGCGCCGAACGGCGTGCCCTGCTGCGACATCTCCGACGGCCACCGCACCGAATATGATTATCGCGGGGGCGCCTATTGGGTGCCGATCGAAGGCCAGTGGATGCAGGTTCCCTCGCACGCCGTCATCCGCGACCGCGGCAATCCGGTCGGCGAAGCCGTGGTGTGGTATGTGCACCATCGCGGCAGCATCATCATCAGCTGTTTTGTTCCCGCTGACGCGGTGTGAGTTCCGCAAACGGCCGGCGGATGGCGTGGCAGCGCCGCAGATGCCAGGTCCGCGCATGCCATCCGATCTGATACCCGACCGTTCCGCCACCGCCCGCGCCGTGATGCGCTGGATGCTCGCTGCCTTGTACGTGGCGGCGGGAGTTGCGCATCTGAAGGCGCCGGAGGCGCTGCTGGCCATCACGCCGTCATGGGTACCTTTCGCGCCCGAGGTCATATTCGTCACCGGCTTGTGCGAATTGGCCGGCGCCATCGCGCTGGTGACGCGACCGCTGCGCTGGTGGGCCGGCGTCGCGCTCGCCGCCTACGCTCTCTGCGTCTGGCCGGCCAATTTCAAGCACGCGCTGGACGGCATCGATCTGCCTTACATCGCCAGCAGTTGGCTTTATCACGGGCCCCGGCTGGCGTTCCAACCGGTCCTGGTCTGGTGGGCGCTCTATTGCGGCGAAGTGATCGACTGGCCGTGGCGGCGGCAGCGATAGCGGTGGCAGCCCCGCTGCCGCGATGTTATCATCGGCGCGTCACGACACCTCGCTCCCGGAGATGGACCTTGACCGAACTCGCCGCCTGCGACCTCGAGAAAATCTACCAGAAGCCCTCGCCGCGCGTGCTCGCAAAAGCCCGTCCGGAAATCGACGCGCACGCCAAGAAATTCATCGCGATGTCGCCGTTCTGCGTGCTCGCCACGTCGGGCTCCGACGGCAGCGTCGATGCTTCGCCCCGCGGCGGAAATCCCGGTTTCGTGCATGTCGCCGGGCCGAACCGGTTGCTGATGCCCGATCGCTCCGGCAACAACCGGATCGACAGTTTTCGCAACATCGTCGAGGGATCGGGCTTCGTCCAGTTGATCTTCTTCGTTCCCGGCATCGACGAGACGTTGCGCGTCGGCGGCCGGGGCGCGCTGTCGGCGGAACCGGACCTGCTGGCCGCGATGGAAGAGTTCGGCAAGCTGCCGCGCGCGGTGTTGAGCATCGCCGTCACGGAAGCCTATTTCCATTGCGGAAAGGCGCTGATGCGCTCGCGGTTGTGGTCGGGGGACACGCGGGTCGAACGCGCGGTATTCCCCAGCATCAGCCAGGTGATCCACGACCAGACCGAACTCGGCGAGCCGGAAAGCCAGGCCACGGTCGAGGCGCGCTACCGGACACAGTTGTAGCCGACCCGCGCTTGGTTGCTCCGACGCTGGTCATCGTCACCCGCGAAG
>Ga0302320_10012748_pt1 | contig 17611 bp, 17 predicted proteins | sample Bog_T0_3_FD_202130 | JGI IMG/M metagenome (GOLD analysis project Ga0302320, IMG submission 202130) | Peat permafrost microbial communities from Stordalen Mire near Abisko, Sweden - Bog_T0_3 | ecosystem: Environmental > Terrestrial > Soil > Wetlands > Peat | place: Sweden: Abisko, Stordalen Mire...
GGCCATGGCACCAAGATCAACACCGAGGACCAATAAGTTCTTTTTTTGATACATGGCTTTGATCGCACCTGTCTGTTCCACAATTCCTGTAAACATAGGATTTTATCTTTCCGGATAACCTTGAATTAAAATATCTTCACCTATTTTATCGATGCTCAAACCCTGAAGCTTTATCATATCCGATAATTTCCTCAAGCGCAAGCCGCGTATGGCCGACAGGCCTTCTCCCATAAATTTCGGAGCAGTATAGATCATCATTTTATCGACCAACCCCCGCTCAAGAGCGCTGCCTACCACTGTCCCTCCGCCCTCAATAAGCAGATGAGTTATCTCATTTTTTCCTAAAAATCCTAAAACCCATTTTAGATCGATTTTACCTTTGTATACAGGAGATTTTATCACTTGCGCTTTTATTTTCTTAACCGGAGGATGGACGGTAAACACAAACACATCTTCCGACTTTGTCCCTTCAAATAATTTGGCGTCGGGAGATATTTTTCCATGGGTATCCAGAACAACCTTCTTGATGCGTTTGACCGGAAGGGTCCTTAACCGCGGATCATCCTTAAGCACTGTATTGATACCCACCATAATGGCATCAAAACCATATCTCAGGCGATGCGCATAGTCCCTGGTGTAAGCTGAGGTGATCCATTTCGACTCGCCGGATAATAAAGCTATTTTTCCGTCCAAGGTCTGGGCCACTTTCGCGGTCACAAAAGGTCGCCGGGTGACAATCCAGCAGTTAAATGCTTCATTCATCGCTATTAATTCATCCGCTAACAGTCCCGCTTCAACTTCAATTCCCTGGCGCTTCAACCATTTCAAAGATCTGCCGTTATTGATCGGGTTGGGGTCGACTGCACCGACAATAACCTTTTTAATTCCCGCCTTAAGAATAGCTTCGGTGCAAGGCCCCGTTCGCCCCGTATGGGAACAGGGTTCAAGGGTTACATACAAGGTTGTCCCGCGCGCCTTGGTCCCTGCTTTTTTTAGCGCATCGATCTCTGCATGATCGCCGCCGCAATAATGATGATACCCTTCAGCGATGATCTTGTCCGACTTGACCAACACCGCCCCCACCATAGGATTAGGCGATGTCTTGCCCCAGCCTTGTAAGGCCAGTTCCCAGGCACGGTTCATATAAAAGAAATCATTATTCATAGCTTCAAAATTCGTTAAGTTTGTTCCTCTGGGTCGCTCTCACCTTCAACACTTTGCTTGCTTGGCAACCTGCTTGGGGACACGACTAAAGTCATGTCCCCTGGTTGGCCGATCTTGCTTGACGCAGTTGTTCTACTACTTCGTATGGTACGGTTTTCTTGCCTATATAGGTGTATGCTTTGGACCGGCCGTGATCGTCTGAGCCTCCGGTGGCGATCAGACCGTGCTTCCGGGCAATGCGCTCGTAAAATTCGGTCACTGTATCCATACAGTTAGGATAATACACTTCCAGGCCCTTTAAACCGGCCTTGACGAAACCGGGGATGAGCTCATCTTTCTGGGTCAACATAGGATGGGCCATGACAGCGACCCCTCCGCTGGATCTGATCAATTCAATGGCTTCATACGGCGTTTGCTTATATTTAGGCGCATAGCCCGGACAGCCGGGATTTAAATATTTCTCAAAAGCACTCTTGATGTTGGAAACCCAACCCTTTTGCAGCAGCAATACCGCCAGATGCGAACGGCCCACCGCACGGGATCTTGTCAAGGCACAAACTTCTTCAAAGGCGATATTGTCAATGCCTACCGCTTTCAAGTTGACCAGCATCTGCTTCATGCGCTGCATCCTGGCCTCTAAAAGCACATCGATCCTCTCAAGCAGAGGGCCTTGTTCGTAATCGATAAAATAGCCCAGAATATGAATATCGCAGGTTTCATGCTCGGAGGATAATTCAATGCCGGGAACAATTTCAAGACTTGAACTTCGAGCGGCAGCTATTGCCGGAGGGATGCCTTCAACGATATCATGATCGGTAATGGCAATACAGGAAAGCCCTGCCTTAAGCGCGTCATCAACAACTTCTTGTACTGATGACGAACTATCGGAAAAATGCGTGTGGACGTGTAGATCGGCACTCAGAGACATGATCAATTTTGAGGCTCAACGATCTCTTTCTTGTGGATCTTATCAAGAATACCGTTGACGAATTTGCTGGATTCCAGATCGCCGTATTTTTTGGCTAACTCTACCGCTTCATTAATGGCCACCTTGGGAGGAATGTCCGTGGTGTACTTTAATTCATACACCCCGATACGCATGACATTGCGATCAATGATAGCCATGCGCCGGATCTGCCAATTCGTGGCATAATCAGAAATCTTCTGATCAATATCAACTAGATGAGCACTGACGCCGGTAGCCAGCAGGTTCGCATACGTGATGATCTCCTGATCGCGGGTCTCTTCGGCCTGCCAGTAAGATTCGATCACTAGATCCATCGGACGCTTGGTGATATCCGACTGATACAATATCTTTAAAGTGTGCTCACGGGCAAGTGTGCGTCTTCTCATATTCTCTCTAAAAGAGCGATCATGGCCAAAGCGCTGATGGCACAATCGCGACCTTTGTTATCGCCTTTATCCCGGGCACGGGCCTGGGCCTGACCGACGGTATCTGTTGTTAAGACTCCCATGATCACAGGCTTTTGGGTCAATAACCCAACGTCCATCATACCGCGGGCACATTCATTGGCCACCACTTCAAAATGATAGGTCTCTCCGCGAATAACCGCGCCTAAACCAATAACGGCATCGATATTCTTGGCCCTAGCCAGCTTCAGGGCTGTCAGGGGGATCTCAAAAGAGCCCGGCACCCAAACGGTCGTGATCTGATCATCTTTCAAGCCGTTGCGGTGCAATTCCGTCAAACAGGCGCTGAGCAGTCTTTTGGTAATAAAATCATTGAAACATGCCGCCACAATACCGATATGGACCCTGTTGTGGTGACTATTTTTCCTGAGAGTGGCCATTGGCTTACAGGAGATGCCCTAATTTATCTTTTTTAGCTTTTAAATAATTTTCATTCTTCACATTATGCGGGATTTGAATAGCTACGCGCTCGGTGACACACAGCCCATAGCCTTCTAATCCGATGATTTTACGGGGATTGTTGGTCAGAAGACGGATCTTCTTGACCCCCAGGTCCACCAATATCTGGGCGCCGATACCATAATCGCGCAGGTCCGCCGCAAATCCCAACGCATGATTAGCCTCGACAGTGTCCATCCCCTCATCCTGCAGATTATAGGCTTTCATCTTATTGACCAGACCGATGCCCCGGCCTTCGTGCTGACGGATATATAACACCACTCCCCTGCCCGTCTGGCCAATGGATTTCATGGCTGCCTTAAGTTGAGAATTGCAATCGCAACGCAGGGACCCGAACACGTCCCCGGTCAAACATTCCGACTGGGCGCGCACCAATACCGGCTCATCTGTGCCAACGGCGCCTTTGACCATCGCCATATGAATGACACCGTCTACCAGCGACTCATATGCCACCATCTTGAAATCCCCATACTCCGTGGGAATGGTGGTTTCTTCAACCCGCTGGACCAGCTTTTCCGTCTTGCGGCGGTATTCGATGAGGCTGTCAATGGTACAGATCTTTAACTGATGTTTCTTAGCGAATTGGACCAGATCCTGGGTCCTGGCCATCGTACCGTCATCGTTCATGATCTCGCAAATAACACCGGCAGGAAAAAGCCCTGACAAATTCATCAGATCAACGGAAGCTTCCGTATGTCCCGCGCGAACCAACACGCCGCCCCTGCGGGCACGTAAAGGAAACAGATGGCCGGGGGTGACCAGGTCACTGGGCTTGGACTCAGGATCGATCAAAACACTCACCGTTTTTGAACGGTCCGCCGCTGAAATACCGGTGGTGACCCCATACGCAGCATCGACCGACACGGTCCAGGCCGTATTGCAGCGCTGATGTTTAGAGTTGATGTCCTCTTTCATCGGATGCAGGTCCAAATTATTCAACAACGCATCTTCCATGGGAACACAAATGAGCCCGCGGGCATTCTTGGCCATAAAATTGATGGCATCCGCATTGATAAATTGGGCGGCAATAAGAACATCCCCCTCATTTTCGCGGCCTTCATCATCCATGACAATGACCATATGGCCGGCCTTAAGTTCTTCTAAAATTTCAGGAATAGAATTAAACATGATTATTCTCCAATTAAGTTCAAGTACAAAATAAGTGTTTTGGAAGTATATGCCAGAAAATAGGCCTTGTCAATTGATTTCCCCGTGCCTATAATGGTAATTTCAAATTTGTAACCCTAATATTGGTAATAGTATGCGTCTCGAACAAAAAGTAGCTCAAAAATTTATTGAAGGTCAAAAAACATTAGCTATAGCCGAATCCTGTACCGGCGGCCTTATCAGCAACCTTTTGACCAATATCCCTGGTTCATCAGCATTCTTTATCCTGGGCATTATTGCCTATGCCAATATCGCCAAAACCAAGATCTTAAAGATTTCTCCCGATCTGTTAAAAGAATACGGCGCTGTCAGTGCACCGGTCGCTTCCGCCATGGCTCAGGCAGTGCGCCAATTATTAAAAACTGATTACGGCCTGGGGATAACCGGCATTGCCGGTCCTAGAGGAGGCTCCCCACAAAAACCGGTCGGAACGGTCTTTATTGCCGTTAGCCATGGCCCAAAAACCACTGTTAAAAAATATCTCTTTAAAGGCAGCCGGATGAGCATCAAAAAACGTGCCGCCCAAACTGCTTTAAAAATGCTGGCTATGTGAAACTATTTAGGTATAATAGCGGACTATGTATATTACCGAACGATTGAAACGCTCCTTTAAACCCCGCTTTGCCGTCATCTACCCTTTCGGGTTTTTCGTGCTATTTTTCTGTACGCTTAACGAAAGCTCACTTCGGGCCGGTATCGGCTATATCATCGCCGGTATGTTGATCCGTTTATGGTCTAACGGATACGCCATTAAGAATGATAAACTTACCACCTCAGGGCCTTACGCTTTTGTCCGTAACCCGCTGTACTTGGGGACATTCCTGATCGCCCTAGGTTTTGTTGTAGTCTTGAAAAGTGACCTGGTCTGGCTGGGATGGATCGCGAACGGTTTATTTCTCTTGGCCTTAGGGTTGATGTATTTCCGTACCATCAAAGACGAGCAGGGCATGTTACTGGCAAAATTCGGTGATGCTTACCGGGATTACTGTAAAAAGGTCCCGGCCCTGATCCCCTGCCTCATTCCTTACGGCAAAGGCGAAAAATGGCCTTTTAATCTACAACGGCTTATCAACAGCAAAGAACATAAACCGGTCATCTGGATCATCATCCTGATCATCGCTTTTCATATCAAGACCCGCGTACTCATCGAGCACAAACCTTTTACCCAAAAGACCATTATGCTTGTACTCTTAAGTCTAGTCCTCATCGCTATCGACGTTGCCTTCGAATTCAACAAGAAAAAATTACCGGCCAAATAAAGTTCATTTCGGGAACTCGAATTTTATCTCCTCATCCTTTTTATCTTCTTCAACAACCTTAAACAACTCTCTGGGCTGCATATTCAGCTGTCTGGCGATGAACAGATCCGGGATCTCATTGATCCTGATATTATAAATATTCACTGAATCGTTATAAAATTCCCTTCTATCGGCTATCTGATTTTCCAGATAACTGACCCGTCCCTGAAGCTGGGTAAAATTTTGATTGGCTTTGAGGTCCGGATAATTCTCCGCAACCGCAAAAAGGGTCTTTAATGACTGGGCCAGATCGCCTTCGGCCTGGGAAGACTCTCCCACGCTCTTGGCCTGAATACATGAGGTGCGTGCGGCGGTGATCTTTTCTAAGGTCTCCCTTTCATATTTCATATACCCTTCGCAGACACTGATCAATTTGGGGATCTCATCGTGCCGTTGTTTTAAAAGCACGTCTATGTTCGCCCATGCCTTATCGATATTGCGTGAAACGATAATAAGGCCGTTATAAACAGTGATAAAATAAAACACCGTTCCGATCACTAAAAAAATTAAAGCTACTAAGATAATAATAGACATTTAACACCCCCCTATATTGCCCATAGACCAAAACGAAACAACAAGTATGCCAGTGTTGCTAAACTTAAAATCGCTCCTCCCCATATCCCCCCCAAAGCCTTCCAGGAAAAATCTTTGAGCACATCTTTCTGGCTTTCATCAGAGACAATAAAGACCTGCCCGTCTCCCTTGGCAATAACTACGTCCAGAGTCCCATCCTGCAGATTTAATTCCACCTCTTCCTGACTTGACCTTTTCAGGGCTGTCCCCGCCACAAAAACAGGCTCATCATGTTTGATGTACCATTCATTAAAGCGCAACGAATACGTCCCAAACAACCCCTTGTACTTTAAACCATCGTTTTCCATAAAGCTGACCAGATTATCGGGCATGGTTTTGCTTAATCCTGTCGTAAAGGTGAAATCCGCCGGCATAACGAACTCTGCCCCATTTGGCATCACCAGCACCTGACCGGTACCATCATCCAGACCAAAGGGACAATAAACACTGTCTCCCTTGGCGATGATGACCCACCGGCCCGAACGGCCGCTGCTTTCATAACGTTCAACAGTGTAACGGTAAAACGTACATTCAGTTCCCGTTAAAGGCGATTGGAGCACTTTTGTCTTTTTGGCTTTCCCATTTAACTCAACTAAACCCATCGCCAGTCCCCGAACAGTCGATGCAGGAATACTTTCCAGGAGCCTTTTCTTGCGAAAAACCAAAAGTCCGTGAAAAAAAGCATAGACCCCAAATATCAACCCATAGAATGCATAGCCGATATCTTTATTTCTATTTGAACTAGAACGTGTTCTTGAATAAGAATGCGGTTGGCGGGCATACGCCTGGGCCTGCGGTACCCGGACTTCTTGGGCCTGGGTCTCACCTATTTTTACCTCAGCCTGGCTGATACTGGCATCAATGGCGTGAACCGGTTTCTCTATGGGAAGTGGTTTATTCGTATCGCTAACGGAAGGTTCTGACTGTTCCTGAGGAAGATATTTATGGATAACAACAGGCTTAGGAGGCCGAAAAGGCTGGCCGTCAATATCTGTGATCTCATCGGAATAATACGTGATCCGTCCCAAACCGCCATCAATATCGACCTTGATACTTTTGGCATTCCTTTCAATGATCCTGCCTTCAACGGATCGCCCATCGTTGAGATGAATAGTTTCTGCCATAACCCAAGCGGGGGTTATGAAAAGGATGAGCACGCCTAAGAAATATAATTTTATAATTTTCATAAATTATGAAATTATTATCTGACGCTCAAGACTAACATATATTTATCGGGGAAACAACTCTAAAGCCAACAAAAAAGGGAACACTTAGCGTGTTCCCCTTTTTTTCATGGATCGTCCCTGTACGGGCCGAGCATTCGGCCCCTGCGACTTAATTGCGACGGCTGATCTTGGACAATAGACGCAGGATCTCCATATAAAGCCAGACTAAGGTCACCATCAGAGCAAAAGCGCCATACCATTCCATGTACTTTTCTAGACCTTCGCGGGAAGCTGATTCGATAAAATCAAAATCCAGAACCAGGGACATGGCGGCAATACCGACCACGAACAAGCTAAACGCAATGCCCAGCGGGCCGCCGCCGTTAATAAATCCCGGCGCACGAATGCCGAACATGGAGGCGATCCAGACCACCACATAGAACAACATCAAACCACCCATGGCGATCATAAGGCCTTTACGCAATCCGGGTGTTGCCTGTAGCCAGCCGGATTTATAACCCAAGAGCATCGCGAAGGTCACGGCAAAGGTCAAACCCACGGCCTGCATGACAATGCCCGGATAACTTCTTTCAAAATAGGCGGAAAGGATCCCTAAAAGCAAACCTTCACAAGCCGCATACAAAGGTGCGGTAACAGGGGACCATTTTGGCTTAAAAGACGTTGCAACAGCCAGAATTAACCCACCGATCATGGACACCATGAACGTAATACCCAAAAATCCGGTACTATTAGGATCAGTCGTCTTAGACCAGGTCCACATGGCTGTAGCCATCAAAACTGCCAACAAGATAAAAGTCTTGTTGACAGTGCCTTGCACCGTCATCGCCGGCATACCTATGCCCACCCGGGCGGCGCCAAACGTTCTTTCATTTAATGTAGGATTGCTGCTTTCCATTTTTACATCTCCTTCTTAACTTAGCACCCACAAGGGGCTTTTCTTTGTTTAAAATAAACCTGCGCACCGCAGAGCAATGCGCAAGATGATATTAGTATACACCCCGGCAAAACAGTCATCAAGCATAATCCCCCAGCCGCCGGGCAGCGCTTCCAGTTTATTAATAGGGTATATTTTAAACATATCAAAAGCCCGAAACAAGAAAAATCCGACAATTATCACTGACCACAAGTGAGTCGGAAGCCCCCACAAAGCGATCATCACCCCCACCACTTCATCAATAACTACGATCCCGGGGTCTTTCTCATTCAACTGCTTTTCCACCAAACCGGAGGCCCAAATGCCTAAAACCACCAAAACCACCAAAAGCAGGCTAAAAACCGGCAAATTATCCCCTAAAAAATAAAAAATGGCGGCTCCGACCACCGTACCCGCTGTCCCGGAAGCAAAAGGAGAATACCCCGCACCCAAAGCGGTAGCGATAGCTTTAATTAGGAAATTTTTCATAAATTTATACCTTAATTAAATAGGGCGCTGTCCCCTATTTTGCCCTATTTTGTTCCTATTTTATTGCGATAATACTCTGCTCCGGAATATATTGTCAGGATCACTGCTATCCACATCAGCACCTTGATCAATATCAGCCAGATATTTTGTACATTCGAAAACCAGGACGAACACAAATGGCTTTGTTGGGCTACCAGGTACAGCAAGATCACCGACACTGCCACAATTTGGGTCACCGTCTTGATCTTTCCTGAGCGTTCGGCCGCCAATACCTGCCCCTTATGGAACATCACGCACAGCCGGGAAGCCGTCACCAAAATTTCACGGACCGCGATGGTGATAAACATCCACCAGTCTACCAACCCGATATGCGCCAGGACCCCAAAAGTAGACAAAAGCAAGACCTTGTCCGCAATAGGGTCCATGATCTTCCCGAAATCACTGACCAGGCCCTGTTTTTTAGCCAGATAGCCGTCGTAATAATCCGTCAGGGAGGCGATCAAAAAAACCATGGCCGCCAGCATATTTCCCCTCGCAGATCCCTGCTCCAGAAGAAAAACCAGAATAACGGCAAAAACAATACGCGATAACGTTAAAATATTGGGCCAATTCAATATTCCCCGGTCCTTGCTTTCCCGTACGTATCTTTGGGTCATAGTGTCACACCCGCCAAATCATATTCATAAGCATCCGTGATCTTCACTTGAACAAAATCACCGCATTTTAGCGCCGATGTTGAATGCACATAGACCACTCCGTCAACATCAGGGGCATCGTATTCGCTGCGGCCGATGTAAGAATGATCTGACGTGACTGGATTCCCGACAAAAGCATTCGGGAATGACAAATTCTCTTTCAACTCTTCTTCAATTAATACTTTTAATTCCCGCCCTACCAGAGACTGCTGGATCTCGGCTGAAATCGCTTGCTGGTCTTTCATTAAAATATCCAAGCGTTTCTTCTTGGTCTTTTCCGGTATCTGGCCTTTCATCTGTGCCGCCAATGTCCCTTCCTCTTGTGAGTATACGAAAACACCGGCACGCTCAAAGCGGAATTCCTTGACAAAAGATCGCATTTGTTCAAAATCCTCTGCCGTCTCTTGCGGAAGCCCGGCAATAAAAGTCGTCCGTAAAAATCCCTGCGGCATGATCCGGCGGATCTTGCGGATCAACGCCTTCGTCTGCCGGGTGGAAATATTACGATTTTGTTCCTGCAAAATATGATCGCTGATATGTTGTAACGGCATATCAATGTACTTACAGATCTTGGGCTCCTTGGCCATAACCTCAAGCAGCTCATCATCCAGGTGGGCCGGAAATGCGTACAATAAACGTATCCATTCAATATGGTGACAAACCTTAACAATCTTTTTAAGAAGACGTGCCAATGATCGTTGGCGGTAAATATCCATCCCGTAAGCCGTAATATCCTGACCGATGATATTGATCTCCTTAACGCCTTTTGTATCCAGAAGGACAATTTCTTTGACCACCGACTCAATGCTGCGGGAGGTGAATTTGCCCTTTATTTTAGGGATCGCACAAAAAGCACAAGCATTAAAACAGCTTTCACAAATTTTAACATAGGCAAAATGTTTCGGCGTCAACTGGACCTGATCTTGAAGGTCCGCTTCGTTCTTCAGGCGGGGGGTCCCGACAAAAGCATCCACCCCGGGAAACTCTTGCGCCAGATTGTGACCGTAACGCTGACTCATGCAACCGGCTACGATCACCTTCTTGATGACCCCGCGCTTTTTTAATTCCAGCAGATCAAGGATGGTGTCGATGGATTCCTTGCGCGCATCCTCGATAAAACAACAGGTGTTGACGATCACCGTCTGGGCATCCTTAGGATTAACGATACGCTGGCCGCTCTTCTTGAGCCGTCCCAGCATCATTTGAGCATCCACCAAGTTACGGGCACAGCCTAAATTAATAACGCCGACCTTTTGGCCGGCGCTTATGCGCTCCTGCTGAGCATTCTTAGGGGTCATTTCTTTACCGTCAACCCTTCCTGAGTGATCAACACTTTCCTGATCCTGCGCTCAGTACTGCCCAAGGTGCCGATATGCTTACCGTTGATCTCCATGTCCAATTGATCGAGATTACGCCCGGACAGTTCAATATGGTCATCTGCATTCCAACTTTCCATGGAACCTTTGCTGAGTACCGTTTGAAAAACCACCTTATCATCGGTCTTGACCTCGACCCAGGTGTCCCGGATCGCCCGGATCGCCACCTGAACCTTATGATTAGTACTTTGAGCTTTGACAGACTCATGCCTAACTTGCGTCGGCACCGGAGCAGACTTCATGGGAGCTGCAGCTGCCGGTGGTGCGGGCGGCAGTGCCGCATGCTCTGACACGATAGCACTTTTTTGCTCTTCAATATGTTTATGGACCTTGGATCTTCTGGTTTTAGACGTTGAGGCTGAAGAATTTCGATTTACAGTAATAAGTGGTTTCTTGATCAAATGAGATACCGCACATCCTCCCACTTTAAAAATACCAAATAGAATAACCAAAATACCAATGGCTTTAAAAGCTTTCTTAATATTTTTCGGGCTAAGAAATCCCGGAAACCGTACATGCGGCTGTCCCAAAGTCACATTAGGCTGCGGGGTCTTGGCTCTGGGCTTAACCGATGCCGCCGTCGCAACAGGGGCTTTAACGGCCTGGTCCAGGCCATACTGCTTATAGGTTTCTATGGGATCCAGCCCCAAGAACTCTGCGTAGATCTTGATAAAACCGCGATAATAAAAGGGCGATAGAATCCGCACCGAATAACCTTCCTCAATGGCCTTTAAAACATCCATGGGGATCTTGGTGGCTTCGTGCACAATATCCAAAGAAAAGCCCTTGGCTTCACGGGTCACTTTTAAAACAGAGGACTTATTATTGTTGCTCGCCGTCGACATTGGTATGTCCGTCTCCCGAATTCTCTAAAAGCCATTTTTCCCGGTCCACCAGGATATCCCTGCCCTTGCTGCCTGCATAAGGTCCTACCAGACCGTTTTGTTCCATCATATCGATCAGGCGCGCGGCCCTGGAATATCCCAGGCGCAAGCGGCGCTGCAAGATCGTGACTGAGGCCTGATTGGTTTCCACCACCACTTTCACCGCCTCATCATACATCTCATCTTTTTCTTCCATATTACTGACACCGGCAGAAGGCTGGACTTTAAGGACCGTTTCATTATACTCCGGTTGACCTTGTTTTTTAATAAAATCAATGACCTTTCCGATCTCCTCATCCGACACATAACAGCATTGTCCGCGGATGGGCTTGGGGTCCCCGGTCTTCATAAATAGAAAATCGCCCTTGCCCAAAAGAGTTTCCGCGCCGTTGGCATCCAGGACCGTCCGGGAATCTATCTTGGAGGCGACTTTAAATGATATCCTGGAAGAAAAGTTGGCTTTAATAACGCCGGTGATAACATCAACGGAGGGGCGCTGAGTCGCTAAAATTAAATGGATACCGGTCGCACGCGCCAGTTGCGCTAAACGGGTAATGGCCCCTTCCACCGACTTGGCAGAAACCTGCATGAGATCGGCCAGCTCGTCGACCACCACCACGATGTACGGCAATTCAAACCCTTTGGCATGATACCCTTTGATATTACGCACCGCTTCCTTATTAAATAATTTATAGCGATTTTCCATCTCCATCACCACCCAGTTCAAAGCAGGGGTGGCTTTCTTCGCGTCGGTCACGACAGGACAAAGCAAATGCGGCAGATCGTTATACGGGATCATCTCCACCATCTTGGGGTCGATCATGATGAACTTGACCTCTGAAGGGGATGCCCTGAAAAGAATGGACATAATGATACTGTTCAAACAAACCGTTTTACCGGACCCGGTAGTCCCTGCAACCAGCAAATGAGGCATGTCCGCCAAATCTACCACCAAAGGTTTACCGGAAGTGTCCTTGCCAATAGCCAGATCCGTCTTGGATACCACAGGACGTGAGTGGGCCGCGGTCAGCACATCTTTTAAGAAAACTGCGGCTGAAGAACCGTTGGGGACTTCGATCCCCACCCGGTTCTTTCCGGGAATAGGGGCTAAAATACGCACCGCTGAAGCACTTAACGCCATGGCCAGATCATTAGCCAGACTGGAAATGCTTCCAACCTTAACGCCGGGTGCGGGCTGCAACTCATATCGGGTAATGACCGGTCCGCGTTCAATATCCGCCACCTTGACACTGATACCAAAATCAGCCAGGGTCTCTTCCAGGATCTTGGCCCCGGCTTCCAGTTTTTCCTGGATCTTATCTTCTGATATCTTCGGCGGGTCATTAAGCAGGTCCATGCTCGGCAGATGATATTCCCCGATCTTCTTAACGAGAGGAGCGACGGGAGCTTCAGTCTTCGGTGCAGCAACGATATGGATATTGGGCTTGACGGCTAAAGGTTCTGCTTTAGGCTCTGACGCCTTGGGAAGCACCGTGCTCCTAAATAATTTCTGCACCGGCTTGTCACTCTCCGTGGGGACTGCAGGAATTTGTACCGGGATCCTTTTCTTCGGGGTCTCGGCTGCGGACGGCTTAGCCTCAGGATAAGGTAAATTTTGGAAAAAATCTAAAAGGACCTTGGACAGTTTCACTCCTTTAAAGATCTTTTGAAAAACCTGGACCATCCCCTGCCAAAGCCAGATAAAAAAAGGTGATACCAAAAACTCACCCGTAACGATCAGGGACAATGCCCCTAATGTTAACAGGATGATCAAGGCTCCCAAGGGCTGAAAATAGCCTATCAAAAAGCTGCTGAAAACCACACCGATGACGCCACCGTTAGTTAAACGGGCAGCGCTGTTATCCCCGGCAAAAAAACTGAACAAAGCCGCCATGACCACGAACAGGATGCTCGTACTTAGGAATTTAAAGAAATTAAAAGGCAGTTGGCGGGAGGTAAATTTGTTCCAGCTGAAGAATATGCCGATACCGACAAAAAAATACGCGCTTAAACCCACTAGAAAAAAAAGAATGCCGGCGCTATATGCGCCGGCAATCCCGATCCAGTTTTGCGCCTGAAAATTCGGTTTAGACGTAAACCAGGCGAGGTCCACAGGTGAAAAAGAAACTAAACTAGCCAACAGAATGAGACTTAAGGCCAGAATCACAATGCCCTTGATCTCATTGAGATGTTCAAGCTTCATGCCTGTGATCCTTTTAAAAAATCTAAGAAGATGATTCGGCTTGTTTCTTGCTCAAGTTAAAGCGGCCCATTTCGTCTTTTTCCATGAGCTTGACTTTAAACATATCGCCGACCTTGATCACTTCGTTAACATCTTTAACAAACTTATTAGAAAGCTCGGAAACATGCACCAAGCCTTCCCGTCCGGGAATAAATTCCACAAAAGCACCGAAATTCATGATCCTTTTGACGGTTGCTTCATAGATCTTACCGACCTCAGGTTCTTCGGTCAGCGCTTTGATCATCCCCACGGCTTTTTCCAAGGCCTCTTTATCGGGGGAGGCTACGATCACCTTGCCGTCTTCCTCGATATCAATGGAGGTCACACCGCTGACTTCGATCATCTTGCGGATAGTCTTGCCGCCCGGTCCGATGATCTCGCCGATCTTATCCTGAGGGATCTGTAAGGTGATAATGCGCGGCGCATACGGTGACATTTCCGCGCGAACAGCCGGCATCACCGTCTGCATTTTGTCTAAAATGATCATCCGGGCTTCTCTGGCCTGGGCGACGGCCTTTTCCAAAAGCTCGATGGACAACTGCTTGATCTTCAGATCAAGTTGAATGGCATTAACACCCTCGCGGGAACCGGCCACCTTGAAATCCATATCCCCAAAATGATCTTCCAATCCCATGATATCCGTGATCAGGACCGCACGTTTCTCATCCGATATCAGCCCTATCGAAATACCGGCGACCGGTCTTTTAATAGGAACACCGGCATCCATCAGCGCTAAACAGCCCGCGCACACAGAGGCCATGGATGAAGAACCGTTAGACTCCAGGATCTCAGAGACAATACGGATCGTGTAAGGAAATTCATCCTTGGTGGGAAGCACCGCTTTAATGGCCTTGGCCGCCAATGCGCCGTGACCGATCTCCCGACGTCCGGGACCGCGCATCGGCTTGGTTTCCCCGACACTAAAAGAAGGAAAATTATAATGCAGCATAAAGGTCCGGTAACTGGTCTCTTCCAGACCTTCGACTAATTGCTCATCATCCTTGGTGCCCAGGGTAATGATACCCAAACTCTGGGTCTGCCCACGGGTGAACAATGCGGAACCATGCGTACGCGGCAGCACACTGACTTCGCCGTCAAGCTGACGGATGTCTTTTAAACCGCGGCCATCGGCACGGATACCTTTGTCAAAAACGTTATTACGGATCACTTCATACTGCAGGACTTCGAACTGGGCAACCACATCACCCGCCGTAATTTCGCTGTCAGGAGTATTAAATTCCGCATACACACTAAGATCCCCGCTTAATTTCTCCAAGAGCGCGCTGACGGCATCATCCCGCTTTTGTTTATCGGCGATCTTCGTGTAAATATCATTCAAAGTCCCCAGCGCTAATTGACGAACCTTTTTAGCAAAATCCGGATGGACTTCTTTGAGCTTGATCTGTGTTTTAGACTTTCCAGTCTGCTTGGCTAACTGCACCTGAGCTTCTTTGGAAGCCTGTAAATACTTCAATGCCAATTTAAGCCCTTCCAAAACCTTGGCTTCGGGGATCTCATTAGCTTCACCTTCGATCATCACGATCCCGTCACCCCAGCCTGCCACCACCAGATCCATTTTGCTAGCCTTACGCTCGGAAAAAGTCGGGTTGGCGACCAATTCATCCTCGATCAAACACACCCTGACCGCCCCAATAGGGCCGTCATAAGGAATGTCAGAAACCATCAAAGCGCTGGAAGCCCCGATCATCGCTAAAATGTCCGGGTCATTTTCACCGTCATGACTCAGGACGGAAGCGACGATCTGCACCTCATTCAAGCAACCGGCCGGAAATAACGGACGTACGGAACGGTCGATCAGGCGGGACACTAAAATTTCACGTTCTGTCGAACGGCCTTCGCGTTTAAAAAAACCTCCCGGGATCCTGCCGGCGGAATAAGTCTTTTCTTGATATTCTACCGTCAAAGGGAAAAAGTCGATCCCTTCTCTGGGTTTCTTGGCCATACAAGCGGTCACTAAAACCACCGTTCCACCGGCAGTTAAAGTAACGGCTCCGTTGGCTTGCTTGGCAATTTTGCCGGTTTCAATGATTAAATTGGAAGATCCAAAAGGAATTTCCACGCGTCCTTGTGCCATAATAGACCCTTTCTTAAGCTCTAATTACTTGCGTAAATCAAGCTTGTTAATAGTTTCTTCGTATTTTTTGGGATCTTGCGCTTGGAGATAATCCAAGAGCCGGCGACGCCGACCGATGAGCATCAACATGCCACGGCGGGAATGATGGTCCTTTTTGTGGATTTGAAAATGCTGGTTTAGTTGATTGATCTGCTGGGTCAAGACGGCGATCTGGACAGGCGCTGAACCCGTATCCTTCGCGTGTGTCTTAAAACGGTTGATCACTTCTGCTTTCTGTTCTTTAACGATAGCCAACTGACTCTCTCCTTCTTACCCCCCGCTTGTCTAGGTCTTATGGCCCATAAGCAGGGTTTGGTTATAAGTTTTATTTTGAATGTGGAATTATACAATTCTAGCACTCAATAGTCAAGCCCCATCTTCTAGGTGGGCATTCCGTCTTCCAAATGTTTCCGGATCCGCTCCAGGAGCAGCTTATAGTCCGTCATCTTGGAGATCATCGAAAAATATTGCCCGTTAATAGACGTGATCACATCGTCCGAGGCCGTCACCCCCGTCAAAAAAATGATCGCTACGTCCTTAAGGGATGCCTGCTCTTTGATCTTGACAGCCGTTTCCATCCCGTCTAATCCCGGCATCATGACATCCATCAGGATCAGGTCAGGGACATACGTTTCCAGTTCCTTTAATCCCCGAATACCACTCGAGGCCATCTGCACCTGATAACCATTCTTCTCAAGAATATACTTCAGGTTTTCACGAAAATCATCCTCATCATCAATGATCAATATTTTAGCTGAGTTGCCCATAGCCCTTTCATATGCCCTTAACAGGAATAGTAAAAATAAAAGCACTGCCTTCGCCGAATTTTGAGGTGACACGGATACTGCCCCCGTGCTTTTCCACGATCTCCTTGCTGATCGCCAGCCCCAAGCCGGTTCCGCTGACCTGATGACTACTTGCTCCCACCTGCTGAAACTGCACAAAGAGTTTTGGCAGGTCCTCTTCCTTTATTCCGGGACCGGTATCCCTGACAGTGAACACCATCATCTTTTTATCGGTGCAGGAAACCATAACCGTTACCTTCCCCTCAAGCGTGAACTTCAACGCATTGTTGATCAAATTATTCAACACCTGCGTCAAGCGGTCCCTGTCGGCTGACAGCGTAGGCAGATCGGTCTCAAATTCAGTTTCCAGCATGATCGGCCGGTCCTTCACCACTGCCCGTTGCATGTCGACGACATCTTTGACCAATTCCCGGCAATCGAACGGCACCAGGTTCATGGTCATCTTCCCGGACTCTAATTTGGACAGGTCCAGGACATCGTTGATGAGACGAGCCAGGCGGTCGACATTATTCTTGACGCGCCCCAAAAAGACCTTCTGGTCATTGACCAGTTTACCGGGAATTTCAGTCGACAGGATGTCAATGGATGATTTGATCGCCGCCAGCGGTGTGCGCAGCTCATGGGATGCGGTGGACACAAAGTTCGACTTGATCAGCATCGCCGCCTCCAGGCGCTCTTCATTCTCAATATTCTTAGTAATATCCGTGCTGACATTGATATATTCTTTGACCCGGTCATGTATATCCTTAAATGGAACGATCGTTGAGGCAAGCCAGAAATAACTCCCATCCCG
>Ga0302320_10012750_pt1 | contig 17610 bp, 13 predicted proteins | sample Bog_T0_3_FD_202130 | JGI IMG/M metagenome (GOLD analysis project Ga0302320, IMG submission 202130) | Peat permafrost microbial communities from Stordalen Mire near Abisko, Sweden - Bog_T0_3 | ecosystem: Environmental > Terrestrial > Soil > Wetlands > Peat | place: Sweden: Abisko, Stordalen Mire...
TCTCTCCCCGAAGAACCTTGTAGCGGTACTTCGTCACCCAGATCACGAGGTACTTTACATCCCAAACCGAGTGTGAATTCTCCCTGTACTCGACCATCTAACCATTATCCAGCACAGATGCTGGAAGCTCTCCGCCTGAAAGGCGGAGGGCTTAGACCCGGTGGCAGAAGCTAAAGCCGTGCCCCTTCAAAACTGAGGGCAGAATCGAGTTTTTCCGCACCCTGTAAAGCCATGCCCCTTCAAAACGAATGGCAAAATTGAGTTTTTCCGCAGCCTGTTAAAGCCCCCAAGGGAAGGTTTGAAACCGTCCAAAGCCTTCCCCGGTGGCTGAAGCCGACGTGACTGGGGCTTCGCAATAGGCACAGTTGAAGCCATGCCCTTTCAAAACATTGCTTCCCCTGGTTCGCGGCTTTCACGCAATGGCTCTGCGCTCTTTGCCCCTATCTCTACCAGGTCTCTCAAGCCGTTGAAGCCACGGAGAAGTTCAGCGTCGCGAGCCTCATGCGCTCTAGAAAATGCCCTGATTTCCCCAGCTCGAACAGCGCAGTCCGAGGGGATTTAGCCTACAATCGAAGTCGAACCGATGACCATGACCAATGAGCGAAACCTTCGCCGCACTGTCCTCCCCAACGGACTGATCGTACTGACTGAACGCATGGAACATATGCGATCCGTAGCAATGGGCGTGTGGACCAAAACCGGCTCCCGTTGCGAACCGGCGGAAACCACCGGCATCTCGCACTTTGTGGAGCACATGCTCTTCAAAGGCACCCACTCCCGCTCGGCGCAACTGATTGCGCGCGAGATGGACTCGATTGGCGGCAATCTCGACGCCTTCACCGGCAAAGAGACGATTTGCTTCAACGTAAAATCTCTGGCCGAGCACGTGCCCATCGCCTTGGACGTTCTGGCCGACCTGGTGCTGAACCCGCTCTTTGCCGCGACCGACATTGAGCGCGAGCGGGGCGTGATTCTGGAAGAGATCAAGATCGACGAGGACAATCCGGATATTCTCGTCCACGAACTGTTCACGCAGAGCTTCTGGAAGGATCACCCCCTGGGGATGCCGATTCTGGGCACCAACGCCTCGGTGACGCGACTCGATCAGGCCAACCTCTTCGACTACCACAACACGCGCTTCCAGGGCGGCAACATGGTTGTTGCGGCGGCCGGAAACCTGGACCACGACCACTTCACCGAGGCCATTGCATCCCGATTCTCTTCGGTAGCCGGCGGAGAAGCCCTCACCGAACTGGACGCCCCTGAAGCCACCGCGCGCATCATCCTTCGCAAAAAGAAGTCCCTCGAGCAGGTGCAGATCTGTCTGGGCGTGCCTGCCCCGCCCATCACCGATGTGGATCGTCACGCGGCGGTCTTGCTGAACGTTGTACTCGGCGGCGGCATGAGTTCGCGGCTCTTCCAGACCATTCGCGAAGAGCGGGGCATGGCTTATTCCATCTACTCCGACCTGAGCCCTTATCGCGATACGGGAACGCTGTGCGTCTTCGCCGGCACCTCGTCGAACAAGGCTTTGGAGGTGGTAAACCTGATCCTGGCGGAGTTCACCAAGCTGAAGCAGACACCCATGCCTCCCGATGAGTTGAAGCGGGCCAAGGATCAGATGAAGGGCAACATGCTGATGGGGCTGGAAAGCTCGAATGCGCGCATGGCGAATCTGGCGCGTCAGGAGATGTACTTCCACGAGTTCTTCACCGTCGACGAGATCATCGCCAAGGTGGACGCGGTGGAGGCCTCCGATGTGCAGGCTATGGCCCAACGGCTCTTTGACCCGGCACGCATCGCCGTCACCCTCCTGGGACGACTGGATGGGGTCAGTCTCAAGCACTCGCAGTTGGTGTGTTAAATGCAGGGGTCAGGGATCAGATGTCAGGGATCAGGTTTTTTGTTCCCTCCGTTGAATGCTTCGAACGGATGAATGCCCGGGTCAACAGGCAATCAACGAGCGACGCGGCCCGGTTCTCAGGTTTAACCTGCCCCCTGACCCCTGATCCCTGACCCCTGCTTTCGAGCGCTCCATTTCCCTTCCGCGTCTATACGTTGTAGCATTTTCTCGAACAGGCTGTGCACGTCCAGCCGTATCCACGAGGTAATCGATCTCATGATTCGCACGCTTTCGCTCCTTGGCCGCCGCTCTTCCGCCTCAGCGGGTAGCCGCGCCAACCGCTCCAGGTTGCCCAATGGCTTCACCTTGATGGAATTGCTGATCGTCATGGCCATCATCGCCATTCTGATGCTCATCGCCATTCCCACCGTAGGCAGCCTGAAGAAGAAGGCCGACGAGACTTCGGCGATTCAATCGGTGCGCGCCGTCATCCAGGCGCAGATGCAATATGAGTCGAGCTACCCCACCACCGGCTATGCCTGCACGCTCGCTGCCTTGGGCGGCGATCCCAAGACCGGAGCGCCCTCTGCCGCCAGTGCCCAGATGCTGCAAGGCGACCTTTCCGGCGGCCTCAAGTCGGGATACATCTTTTCCGTCAGCAATTGCACCAAAAAGAACCTGAATGGCAACGACCTGATCACCGGCTATCAAGTCACGGCGGTTCCCGTCACCGTGGGCCAGACCGGCGATCGCGGCTTCTGCAGCGACCAGTTCGGCTCCATCAAGTTCGATCCCACAGGTGGAACCAATTGCGTTCAGCCTCTGCAGTAACCGCGAGAATCCTCTTCAAGCGCGGCGGCCAGACCCTTCTGGCCGCCGCATTGCTGTCGGCCAGCGTTTTCTCTCAGCAACGTTCCCCCTCCGCTGCGGACCCTGCGAAAGATCTGGCGCAGAAGGTGGACCGGCACTACAACCAGCTTCATTCCCTCAAGACCGGATTCACCGAGAGCTATGAGGGACTGGGAATCCGCAGAACCGAGAGCGGTACTCTTCTGCTGCTCAAGCCCGGCCGCATGAAGTGGGACTATACCTCGCCATCCGGCAAGCTCTTTCTGCTCGACGGCAAATATGCGTGGTTCTATAGCAAGGGCGATCCGCAGGTGCAGCGCATTCCCGCAAAGCAACTGGACGATCTGCGCTCTCCGCTGCGCTTTTTGCTGGGGCATACCGAGTTGGAAAAGGAAGTCAGCGGCCTAACCGTGCAAGCGACAACTGGAGGGCATTTCGTCCTCTCCGGCCAACCCAAGGGGCAGGAGAAGCGCATCCACCGCCTCTCGCTCACGGTGGCCGCCGACGGTACGATCACCGGAATTGAAATCGAAGAGACCGACGGAGCCCTGACCCGCTTCACCTTCACCGCCGAACAGACCAACGCGCCCGTTGCCGCCGAGGCCTTCCGCTTCACGCCCCCGCCCGGAGTCCCCGTTGTGGACGCGCTGCCACCTGTCTAAAGCCCTCAAAGACCGTCGGACACACAGGATAGCCGGCGACGTTCCGCACCACAAAATTTGTTCCGCACCACATCCTCGAGGAGAAGACTTTGACGACCGGAATTCCGCAACTGAGTGTAAAAGATCTGAAGCAGCGAATAGACAACGGGGAAACCGTCTTCATCCTCGACGTGCGCGAGCCTTTCGAATACCAGATCGCCAACATCGGCGGGACCTTGATCCCCATGAACGACGTGCCCCAGCGCTTGAGCGAGATCCCGCGCGACCGCGAGATTGTTGTCCAGTGCAAATCCGGTGGCCGCAGTCAGCGCGTCGCCGAGTTTCTTCAACAGAACGGATACGTCAAGGTCGCCAATCTGGCCGGTGGAATCCTCGCCTGGGCCACGGAAATTGACCCCAAGGTCCCCAAGTACTGATTCCCGAGTTCTCTTTGTATGCTGGTTTTGAACCTAAAAAACACCAGTAATTTGTTAGGTGAGAGATTCACTCACCCATCAAGCTGTCATCCTGAGCGAGCTTAGCGAGTCGAAGGGCCTGCGGTTGTTTTTCAATGAGCTTCGAATTCACCACACCAAGTATCTGACCGGATGAAGAAGTCACCTTGAGTTCGTACTTTCCCTGGTCTCAAAATCGAGACCAGGGGCACCCAATGGGAGACCCAGCTTTGCCGCCAGCCCGACTTACCTTGCCAGTTTCCCCAACTTTTCAATGGCTCGATGCAGCGTCTCCAACCGTTTGCAGAAGGCAATGCGAACCTGCTGCGAACCGCCGCCTGGCAAGCTAAAGAAACTCGATCCGGGAACCGCTGCAACACCGACCTTCTGCACCAGGTGCATGCAAAACTCCCGGTCATCCCCCAAGCCAAACGAAGAGATGTCCGTCATGATGTAATACGCGCCGCGCGGACTATAAGCCTTGAATCCCACCGCACGCAGCGCTTCCAGAAGAAGAACACGCCGTTCGCTGTAGCCTGCGGCGAGCTTTTCATAGTAAACTGCCCGGCAACTGCAGGGCAGTGGCTCCAGCGGCCTGCAGGGGCGCCGCGGCACCCACTGTGAGAAAGTCATGCACCTTGCGAATCGCCGCGGTCAACTCGGGCGGAGCGATGGCCCAACCCACACGCCAACCGGTCACCGAGTAGCTTTTCGATAGGCTATTGATTGTGATTGTGCGTTCGCGCATGCCCTCAATCGTGCACAGGGAGATGTGCTCGCCGCCCTCATAGAGAATGTGCTCATAAATCTCGTCGGTAATTGCCAGCACATCGAACTCGACGCAGAGATCGCGAATCAGTTCCAGTTCGACGCGAGTGAAAACCTTGCCCGTCGGATTATGCGGGGTATTCAGAATGATGGCCCGGGTCTTCGCGCCGAAGGCCGCACGCAGCGCAGTCGGATCAAAGCTCCAATCGCCTTCCGCGTCGGCCGGAGGGTGAAGCGTCACATAGCGAGGCGTAGCCCCGGAGAGAATGGCATCCGGTCCGTAATTCTCATAGAACGGTTCAAAGACGATCACTTCTTCGCCCGGATCCACGAGCGCAAGCAGTGTGGCAATCATCGCCTCGGTCGATCCGCAACAGACGGTAATCTCCCGCTCCGGATCGATCTCGATCTTTTGGCAGGCGAGGAACTTCTGTGCAATCGCGTGACGGAAGTTCTGCGCTCCCCAGGTGATGGCATATTGATTGATGTCCTCGCCAACCGCCTGTTGCGCCGCAAGCTTCAGGGGCTCTGGCGCAGGAAAATCAGGAAATCCCTGCGCCAGATTCACCGCGCCGTGTTGCATCGCCTGCCGCGTCATGTCGCGAATGACAGACTCCGTGAACTGCCGAGCCTTTTCACTGATTCGCACTGTGCAAATACCCTTCTGCGTAAAATGGAAGATCCCTTTCCCGCCCGCACCGTGACCACATGAGTTGCACTTTCCCAGGTCTCACAATCGAGACCTGGGGCACCCAGAATTCGTGAGATGGATGACTGAATCATTCGGTCGCCGCACTCTACTACGGCAAGACACCCCGTGTCATTTGTCGCCGCAGAACATGCACGACGACGCACGCCTGTGCTCCGCTGCAGCCAGATCCCTCCTGATCAGAGCGGATGAATCACCAGATCGACTCCCGCTTCGGAGAACATCTCGGTCGTGAACCGGAAGCTTTCCGCCCAGCGGTCGTTGTCCGAGGGAGGTGCGACGACCCGCTTGATGCCGGCCTGCACGATGGCCGCGCCACATTGGGAACAGGGCATGAACGGCCACAGATAAATCGTGCAGCCCTCCAGGTCCTGTTTCGCGGTCAGGATGGCATTGATCTCCGCGTGGATGATGGTGCGGTATTTCACTTCGCGGTTTTCCAGCCGGTCCAAGGTGTCAGCGACCCCTTTGGGGTGGCCATTGAAGCCGAGCGAGACAACAAATTTGTCCCGTGTAATCACTGCGCCGACCTGGGTGCTGGGGTCTTTGCTCCAGGTGGAGACAAGCCGCGCCAGTTCAAGGAAACGGGAATCCCAATTGCTCAAGATGTAGCCTCCGGAAATAGGATGTCGATATGCGCCGCCGCAAGGAACCTGATGCAAGTCCGCTGGGGATATAAGCCTTCACACCTTTATACCTTAGCGCCGCACCACGATTCCCGCCTGTCTCTGACCGGATGCCCGCGCGCCTTGGTTGGGCAGGAACCTACTCAAGCTTTCGCGTCCATTCGAACCCTGCCCCAAAGCCGCTGGAGTTATCGATAAATCGGAAGAATTGGGGGCGAAGAGCATAAAGAGTGCTGCGACGGATGACCAACTGAAAGACCCTGCCCAGATGGAATCTCCGGCAATACTCACCGATCAGCTTTTTGCGCAGTGCCGGGTCAGTCACGGTCGACGCGACGCCGCGCATCTGCACGCCGCGGATCTGCTTCCACCGGTCGGCCTCCGCATACACCGTGCCTGCCACGCGCGGCTCGCGCGCCACATTCCTGCTATGCTCGCTCTTCTCGGACGAAAGCCAGTACAAGGTCAACCCCTCATCCACCAGGTAGAACAACGGAGCCACACTCGCCAGCCCGTCTTCATCTACCGTTGCCAACGCCAGCGTGCTTTGCTCGCGCAGCAAAGCCCCGATCCGCTCCCATTCCTTTTGCCTGTCTTTCATGGCGTGTCCGGTTCCAAAACCTATTCGGTCCCGCAGCGCAAGCATTGCGTCACAAGCGCTCCGTGCTCCATCCTTTTCCGCGTTGTTTGCGGAGAAGGGTGGGAAACCGAACACCTTTTCCAGGGGCAAACTCACCAGGAATCCTGGTCGTTTCTGACCTCCGGTTCCCCCAGCGGGTCGTTGTCCCGATCGGTCACGTCGGCGAGGGCAGCCAGTCGCGCCGCAAGTTCTGGTTGCCATGCGTCTTCCGGCGCCCGCCAACTCCAATTCCCGGCTGCCACGGCAGGGGTATTCATGCGCGCACTCGGGCCGAGTTCCAGCAGGTCCTGAGCGGGAACAATCGCCATCTGCGCCACAGTGGACTCAACCAGGCGAATCAGCGGCCACACCGGGCGGTCGTGAACAGGGCCCACATAGACCTCGACCGCCTTGCGCTCATGGTCGCTGGCCGTTTCCCACCATCCTTGCGTGGTGGTGTTGTCATGCGTACCGGTATAGATCGCCATGTTTTCCGTGAGGCGATGGGGCAGGTGCTTATGCGCGCCCTTGCTGCTAAAGCCGAACTGCACCACTTTCATCCCAGGCATCCTGAGTTCCTTGCGCAGTGCTTCGACTTCAGGAGTAATCAGACCCAGGTCCTCAGCCACCAGCGGCAGCGGGCCGAGCGCTTTTTCCAGAGCCTGGAAGAGTTCCAGGCCGGGCGCCTCTATCCATTCGCCTTTGACTGCCGTCTCTTCTGTCGCCGGGATCGACCAGTATGCCTCAAAGCCGCGGAAGTGATCCAGCCGAACAATGTCGTAGAGCTCGCAGGCGCGATGGATTCGCTTGATCCACCAGTCAAAGCCCTGCGCTTCCAGCACATCCCATCGATAGAGCGGATTGCCCCAGCGCTGGCCGGTGGGCGAGAAGTAGTCCGGCGGCACACCCGCTACGTTGATCGGCTGCAAATCTTCATCGAGCTCGAAAAGCTCGGGATGCGTCCATACGTCGGACGAGTCCATGTTGACGAAGATGGCGACATCGCCCAGGATGCGAATCCCCTTCTCCGCCGCTGCTGCACGCAAGTGATTCCACTGCTGCGAGAAGGCGAACTGCAATACCTGCTCTTGGGCCAGCCGGCGTCCATGGGTGGCAAAGATCTTGGCCAAGGCCTCGGGCCGTCGGCGGCGCAAGGGCTCCGGCCATACCGTCCATGCTCCGGTATTGAATTGTCGTCGCAACTCAGCAAAAAGAGCGTAATCGGTGAGCCAATTCTGCTGTGCACAACAGAATCGCTCAAAGTCTTGCCACTGATCGGCAAGCTGCGGATCGCCCGGCGCTCGGTCAAGGAAGTTCCCCGCTGCTTCGTAGAGCAGTTGGCCCTTGCGCCATTCGACGTCCTGGAAGTCCACGTGCCCGCTTCGGCCTGCCTGACCGGCGATCTTCTCTCCGTCGATCCAGCCCCAGTCGGAGAGGAACTCCAGGCTGATCAGAGAGGGATTGCCCGCGAACGCCGAAGATCCGGCGTAGGGCGAGTTGCCGAACCCCGTCGGGCAGAGTGGCAAAACCTGCCAGATGTGCTGTTTGGCCGCCGCCAGAAAATCGAGGAAGGCATAGGCGGCTGGGCCCAGATCACCAATGCCGCCATACGACGGCAAGGAACTTATATGCAGCAAAACGCCGGACGAACGCTGGAATTCCATGGTTGTATTATCGTCCGACGCGGTCAGGAATCCATCCCTTCACCGGCTGCAAAGCAGATTTTGTGGCGGCAGGCCCACTCTTGCCGAGGCAATGAGGCGGGTGGGAGGATTCAGGCGCCAAGTGCAACATTTCCAAAATAGGAGATAGCTGCACAGGGGGAAAAGCTGCGAGCACCTTGAGGTGCAGGAGCGAGCACTGATCGAAACTCAGTTGAGGTGGGGCAAGGGCTTCCCACCGGCAGGGCAATCGCATTTGAATCGTTGAAGGGTACGGGCTTCAGCCCCCGCGGGAAGAGGATGCTGGAGCGACGGATAACCTTTTTGATAGGGTTCTTCTATCAATTCTGAAGAGATTCCGCACGAGAACCATCCCTCTGAGGCTAAAGCCCGAATAATGTTTGGGCCGATTTGTACGGGCTGAAGCCCGTACCCTTCAGTTAGCGATCAAATTCTCAAGTGCGATTGCCCTGTTCCCACCGGCATGCGAGATACGGAAATCACTCCTCCGCTATAAACTGGGGACCAATGCTCGACGAAACGGCAATTCTAATACTTGGCTGGCTCCGGGAGATCGGACTGGGGGTTCGAACGGCACCGCTTGACGGCGAGACCTTCCTGCCTGGAGTAACGCTGGAAGCAAGCGGGCTGGTCGTGGATCCGGAACGACTTCTCTATCCCGGAGATCTGCTGCACGAGGCCGGCCATCTGGCCATTCTGCTACCTGAAGATCGAGCGCGGTGCGGCGCCAATGCAGGGGCGGACATGGGCGATGAAATTGCCGCCCAGACCTGGTCGTATGCCGCCGCAATTCACCTCGGACTGGCCCCCGAAGTGGTCTTCCATGAGGATGGTTACAAGGGGTCTGCCCACCGACTGATCGAGATCTATGGCGCTGGGAATGCGGGCGTGCCCCTGTTGCAATGGATGGGGCTTGCCTGGGCAGCCTCGCAAGCTGCAAAGCATGAGGTCGCTCCCTATCCGCACATGATTCGCTGGCTTCGCATCAATCCAGAGGCCCCGGAACCGGTCGACGGAACGCTTCCCGTACTGGCGAAATGAGTGCAATTCCCTCTCTGTAGAAAAGGCCCGCATGCGAAGATGCGGGCCTTTTCAGTTTTACCTTGCCTGGGACCAGTGCTTACATCCCCGGAAGTTCGGGGGTCTTGGCCTTGGCGCTCACGCGGATGCGGTTGTGCTTCTTATAGTCATCCAGAACGCCGCTCATGAAGACGCTGAAGGCTTGCGAGCGCTTCTCTTCTAGCATCTGGTCGCGAGTCTGGTCCAGGTTCTTGGCGATCTCGTCGGCGCTGGGCTCCTGCTTGTCGACGATCTTGGCCACCACACCGGTACGACCGGCGTTGATGGGACCACTGATCGCGCCAACCGCCATGTCGAACAGTTGCGGAGCAACCTGGCCGACCTGACCGAAGTCCGGCACCTGACCGCTCTGACCAACCAGATCGCTGGTCTTGATTGGGACGTTCAGGGCCTTGGCAGCCTTGGCCAGATCGCCCATTTCCTTCGCCTTGGCAGCCAATTCCCAAGTCTTGTGAGTCAACAAGGCAGGCAACTGGTCGTCGGTGTAGTCCTTGGCGATGTTGGTCTTCCAATCGGCAAAGGCGGGCGCGTGCGCGGCCTGAATGCCGGTGACCTGGAAGATCGCGTAGCCTTCGCCGGTCTGCGCATACTGGGCGGGATCGCTCTGCTTGGCGGTGAAGGACTTCGAAAGGACTTGCGACCCATCCGGCAACCCGGCAATGACGCCGCTGCTGGGGAGGAAGGGGGTAGAGACGAGTTCCAGGTGATGCGCCGCGGCCGTCTTTTCCAGGCCGTTCTTGATGGCCTCTGAAGTCAACTGGTGAGCGAATGCCTCTTCGGCCTGGGCTGCCTTCTGGCGGACCAGAGTGGCCTGAATCGTCGGAGCCACTTCGTTGATGGACTGGGCATGAGCCGTTTGGCGATCCTCGACCTGCACGATGTGATAGCCAAACTGGGTCTTCACGATGGCGATATCGCCGATCTTCTGGGTGAAGATCGCCTTGTCGAACTCGGGAACCATGCGGCCGCGCTGGGCAAAGCCGAGCTCGCCGCCGGAGTCCTTGCTGCCCGGGTCGTCGGAATCCTTCTTCGCCAGATCGGCAAAGTTTGCGCCGCCCTGGATCTGCTTGAGCAAGCCCTCGGCCTTGGCCTTGGCCGCGGCGTCCGACTTGGCATCGGTGCCGGCCTTGATCAGGATGTGGCGGGCCTTCGCCTGCTCGGGAACCGAGTACTCTGCCTGATGCGCGGCAAAGTACTGCTGGATCTCCTGCTGCGACGCCTGTGGCAAGCCACCGGGAAGCTCGCTGGGAGTAAACGCGAAGTAGGTAATCTTGCGCTGCTCCGGGACGGCGGAAGCGTAGCGGGCCGCATTCTTCTGGAAGAAGGCGGTCAGATCGGCGTCCGACGGATTGATCGTCTTGCGCAGATCGTCGGACGAAATCACGGCGTAGTCGAATTTGACCTTGATGTTCTGCTTGCGATAGGCATCGCGCACTTCGGCGTCGCCCACCGTTACACCCGCGGTGATCAGCGACTGCAAGCGCTGCACCACGATCTGGGTCTTGATGTCCTCTTCGAATTCCGCAACCGAAAGGTTGAAGCGATCGGAGATCAGGCGGGCGTAATTGTCTTCGCCAATGAACTTGCCATCAGGGAAGAGCACCTGGCCAGCCTGGCCGGTGTGCAGATATTGGCGCACGTCGCCGGAGTCGGCGTGAATGCCCAACTTTTCGGCTTCAATCAACAGGACCTTCTGCTGCACCATCTGCTGGCCGATGCGCTGCTCGAACAAACCCTCGATCATCGGGTTGTCGGGATAGCGCTGCTGCTGCATCTGGCGTTGCGCGCGCGTCGTCACCTGTTGCTGGCTGACGGTCTCGCCGGAAGCGAGGAAGCGGCTATACCAGTGCGGATAGATCACGGCATAAGTATCGGCGGAGGTGGTGCTCTGGCCGGTAAGTCCCGGGATCAGGTAGACCACCATCGACACGGAAGCAGCGGCGATGATGACGACGAAAAGTGCCTTGGTGAGGCGATTGTCTCTCTGCAGAAAACGGATCATGGGGGTGCTTAAGCCTTCTACTCTCTATGCGCCGGTGGGTTTTTCCGCCCCTGGGTCCGACTTGACCACTGGGGCAGGCGTCTCCCGCGGAGGCGCAATTCTCGCTCCACGCGATTCTCTGACATTATAGACGACAGCGAGCCCGGCATGTCCGGGCGACGCACTCCGGGCCAAGGTCAATCGGAGGATTACGATGTTTGAACGCTATACAGAGAAAGCACGGCGCGTGATTTTCTATGCGCGCTACGAAGCCAGCCGTTTCGGCGCCACCAAAATTGAACCGGAACACCTGCTGCTGGGATTGGTGCGCGAGGCACCCTTGCTGGTGAACCAGTTTCTGACCACAGATATCTCGGAAGTCGACTTCCGCGAACGCATCGTGGCACACACGGTAATGGGAGAGCCGATTCCAACATCCGTGGATCTGCCACTTTCCGACTCCGCTAAGGGCGTTTTGGCCTATGGAGCGGAGGAGGCGGATCGGCTAGGGCATCGCTCCATCGGGCCAGAACACCTGACGCTGGGGCTGCTACGCGAAGAGAATAGCCTGGCCGCCCGGCTGCTGCAGGAATGCGGCGCGGAGATCGAACGCGCCCGCAAGGAGGTGGCAGCCTCGCCGGAACCGGTCTTTCACGATTCAAATCCGGCCGCAAACGCCCGTTTTCAGGAAGTTTTCGAGGCAATGGCTCCGCCTTCGGCAACGCCGATTCCGGCCTTCCAAACCCCAAAGGAACAGGCCAAGCCTCGATCCCTCTTCGACCGGTACACGGATAATGCGCGGAAGGCTATTTTCTTCGCGCGGGAGGAAGCCAGGGCTCTTGGGTCCCCCTACATCGAGACGGAGCACCTTCTCCTGGGCCTGCTTCGGGAAGATCAAGCGATGCTGGAACGCTTCCTGAGCAAAATCTCTTCCATAGAGACCTTCCGAAAGAGAATCGAGAAACTGGCGCTGCGAAGTGAACTCGCACTGCCGGGTGAAAAGGCGCCAGACAGGGATCTCCCACTTTCCAACGAGTGCAAACGGGGCCTCGCCTATAGCGCGGAGGAGGCGAAGAGGACGGCTTATCCCCTGGTCGGACCGGGACATTTGATCCTGGGGCTGATGCGCGAAGAAGGCTGCTTTGCGGCGCGGGCACTTCACGAAGGCGGAGCCGATATTCCGCAGATTCGACAAGCGTTGGTGGATGATCTGCGGAGCGGCCCCTCCACAAGCGTGTAATGTCGGAGCAACCGGAACCCCTTCTGCTCTGGTGCGCGTTGCTCAGGATATTCATCCTAAACGGGTTAGATATTTTCCCGAAGTGGACTGAAAAGCGAAGCGGGCATCCCAATCGCCAGGATGCCCGCTTCGACCTTCCCATCGCCGGAGGAAGAGATCCTCTTTTCCCCAGGCCCGGTTTTCTATGCACTATTCTCTATTTACTTCACATTCAGAGACTTAGCGCAAAACCAAAGTTGGTGTGTCCTGTTTAGTCCAGTGCAGGGTCGCCGCGCGCTGGGGCTCGCGTCAACTTTATAGCCGTTCCAGGATTGGTGTACCCAGTACCCGCAAAGAGTTGGAAATGCAGGTCCTTCGACTCCGCTGAAGAACGCTTCGCTCAGGATGACAGCTCATCTTATATGCTTGCCGCTGGATCATTCTGTTTTGGGTAAAGCTCATCTGGAACCGCCATAGGGCAATGCCTTCGAGATACAGCAACTTTGGCTTCACTATAGCGCATTTCAGCAAATAGTGTAGACCGGAATTTCATTGGCTTCCCACCCATTCCGCAGAAAAACGCGGAATGGGTGGGGCACCGAAGTCTACGGTAAAAGCAAAAATGCTCTAGCGCCAGTAATAGTATCCGCCCACGGAGTAATAGGGACGGTAGTAGACCGGCGGATACCCATAGTAAGGGTAGCCGGCGACATAATAAGGTCGCGCATAGGGTCCGCGGCGGTAAAGTGTGGGTCCGCCGGGATAGAGGCCCTGCGCCAGGCGAGCCGCTTCCTGCGCGCTCACGGGATTCACTGTAAGGGGCTGGTTGAGGTGGAAGTCCACCAAAGCCTCTGCGGGGATCCAGGCATCCGGCCCCGAGGAAGCCGCCGAAGCCGCTGTACCGGCAACCGCACCCGCTCCTGCGCCAATCGCCGCACCTTCGCCGCGTCCGACTGCGCCACCGATAATGGCGCCCAAGATTGCGCCGCCGAAAGCGTTGCCCGCTGTATGACCGGCCTTGTTCGGGCCTTTTACCTTGAACTGGTCACTTTCCAGCGGATAATTCTTCCCACCCAAATCCAGCGAGGTCAATTTAAGCGTCAGTTCCGGGCTGCCGCTCAGTTCGCCGGCTTTTTTGGTCTCGACGACTTCTCCATGAAGGGTTGCGCCACGAGGAATCGCCAACACCCCGCCAAAGACGACATCATGAATCACCGTGAATTCAACCTGCGTACCGGCCTGGGCGCGCTTGGCGCCGATGGACTCATTCGTCCTCACCTGGAGGAGCGTCCCTTGCGGGATGGTCACAGGGCCTCTGGGAGCTTCGTAGGCAGGCATCGGGGGAGGAGGCTGTGCCTGGGAATACTCCGGCCGCGCAGGCGGGGGAGGGGGAGCCGCGTACTGCCCGGAGCTCTGGGACTGTGGTCCGTCCGTCATGGACGGAGGCGGCGCGACAGGCTCACTGGGAGCAGCGTCGTTCGCCATCTGGCTCGCGTTGGGATCGCCCGCACTCTGATCGCTTTGGGCATCCTGCACATTGCCGACTTTCAGGTTATTGTGGACCGCAGTCACGCCTGCGACACGGGCGGTAATCGATTCGGCCAGCTCTTTTGAGGCATCGCTGGCCACTGTCCCTGAAAGAGTCACTTCACTCTGGACGGTCGCGGTGGTGATCAGATCCTTCTTGAGCGCGTTGGAGGCATCCAAGGCATGAACCACGTCCATTTCGATCTGATAGTCCGAACGCTGACCGGCGGCCGGGGCGGGCGAGGTCGCGTCTTGTGCCAGCGCCATTGCGCCACCCAGCGCAACTAAAGCCATCCAAACCAGGGCCTGGGGGAAAACTCGTTTCAGCAAGTTCAGAGTCATCTTCATTTCTCCTCAAACGAACCATTTGCTTGGGCTCACTTCATTAGACGGGAGCCCCGCCAAAGGCGTCAGTGATAGAGACACAAAGGCGGTGAAAAAGTTCCGCGCCAAACCGAAGTGCTCGTAGAATCAGCCGACAACTCATGAATACACTTCTTACCGCAGTTGTATTTGTGCCAAATAGCTCTTTTCCGGCAGCGGCGCGGGATTGAACCAAGGGCAGTGGGACGCTGGAACGGAACCGCATCGCCGGAGCGGAATAAGAGCCAAAATGCCCGATTTTCGTCTCTTTTTGCTGCAAAAGAGAGGGTGATTGTTTACCTTTTCGTTATCTTGGTTTTTGCATAAAACACACATACAGAATGACTTGCGCGTGATTCTGAGGCCCGCAAAGTTGCGATTTTCCGGGACAGGGGGTGGGTAGTGATTTTGGTCTGGCTTCATCCCGGCCGCTTGGCGCTGTCGGAGAGCACTTCCCTGCCGATTTGCTGGGTTTCCCCAGATTCATTGTGAACCGGAATCGGTTAATCGTTGATCCGGCAGTAGGATCGATGAAATGGTTGAATACTGCAAGTTGGACGCGCGTTTTATCGCACTTGGGAAATCACCGAAAAGGTGAGCCTGAAATCCACGAAAACGCAGGTCCCCTTCGGCTTCGCTCAGGGCAGGCTTTCGACTCGCTTCGCTCGCTCAGAATGACAAAATTTTGAGGTGGATGAACGCCTCAACCCATAAGCAACTGCGGTTTTTAGGTTAATTCCGCGCGAAGTCCGTTTCTTCCTGGCTCCGCTTGCAATGAAAGCAAGGTCACGAGCCAAATGGACCGCATCGCCGAACCTGACGCCGTGGGCACAAGAAAAGGGGACTGCAAAGCAGTCCCCTTTTCTTGTCTGCTGGAGTTTCACGTCGAGCTTAAGCCAGCGCCTGGTCAATGGCAGCGGCCAGCGTCTTCAGTCCGGCAGCCACATCGGCTCCCAGGTGAACCCGCAAGGCGCGGCGGCCTCGGGCTTCCAGAACCGCCAGATCCCCGGCAGCCTGGGCGTCGATCACGATGCCGAAGCTGTATTTTGCTCCGGGAATCGCGACATCCAGGGCATGGTCCGCGGTGATCTGCAGGAAGACGCCGGTGTTCGGTCCACCTTTGTAGTCCTGGCCAGTGGAGTGGAGAAAGCGCGGCCCGAAGCCGAGGCAAGTGGCAACCTTCTTGGCCTGCAGAACCTTGTGCCGCAAGCCCTGAATCGTGGCCTCGTGCTCCGCGAACATGGGCAGATAGGCCAGGGTGGCAAAGTAGTCGCCGACGTGGATCTGGTTCAGATGGGCCTTCAGAATTCCCGCCAGCGTCTTCGAAGTCGCAGCCTTGGTGAGGGTGGCCTCGTAGGCGGTTGTGGCGTAGACCTTCACTCCCGCGTCTTCCAGGAAGGGTGAGCTGGTCGGCAGTTTGCCGGTTTCTTCGTAAGCGTTGGTGAGGGCGCGGGTTTCGATCTTGGCTGATTCGACGTCCGGCTGATTGAAGGGGTTGATGCCCATGATCGAACCGGCCACGGAGGTGGCGACTTCCCAGGTGAAGAACTGGCCGAAGATCTCGTAGAGGTCCGCGATCTCGATGGTCACGACGGGATGTCCGGCGGCTGCGATGGCGGCGACTTTGGCGTCCTGACTTGTGTCCTTGGTGGCGGCGTAGCGGATGTAGGCGAAGATGCGATCCTTGCCATAAAGCGCAGGCTCGCCGATGCCTTCGCGGTCAACCGGAGTGATTCCCTTGCCCAGCTTGCCCGTGGACTCGGCAATCAACTGCTCCATCCATGCGCCGAGATCATAGATTTCGGGAGAGGTAAAGATGGTGATCTTGTCGCAGGCCTGGTTGGCGGCGAGACCCATCAGGAGGCCCAGTTTGACGGCAGGGTTGTCGGCCGGGGCCAGTTTGGCCGAGGCCACGCCTTTTGCGGCTTCCGCCAGCAACTTTGCCGTTTCCAAACCGGCAACCGTGGCAGTGACTACGCCAAAGGGCGAAAGCGCGGAGAAGCGCCCGCCAATGGTGGGGTCGCCGTAGAAGATGTGCCGAAAACCATCGCCCTTGGCCACCTGCTCCATCTTGGAGCCGGGGTCGGTGATGGCCAGGAAGTGGCTGCCCGCCTTCTCTGCGCCTACGACTTTTTGCATTTCGGCGAAGAAGTACTGCTTCAGAACGTTCGGCTCCAGGGTCGAGCCGGACTTGCTGGCCACGATCACCAGCGTCTCGGCCAGATTCACCTTGTCGTGTGCGGCTTTTACCTGCACGGGATCGGTCGAGTCCACGATGTGCAGCGCCGGAAAGCCTGCCTGCTGGCCGAAGGTGACGGAAAGCACTTCGGGGCACAGGCTGGAACCACCCATACCCAACAGCAGCACGGTTTTGAAGCCGGTCGCCTTCACGTCCGCAGCAAGCGCGGCGTAGGCGGCCAGATCCTTTTGCTGGCGTTCGACGATGTCGATCCAGCCCAGCCATTTCTCTTCTCCCTCGCGGGTCCAGAGGCTAGGGTCTTTCTTCCAGAAGCGCGCAACCTTGTCGTTTGCGGTCCAGTCTGTGGCAGCCAGATCGACGGCGGCCCGTAATTCAGCGGGTATTTCGAATCGGAAGCTCATGTCACTCACAATTCTGCCCTAAAAGGGCGGTTCAGGGAACGTGCATTCGTCACAAGTGCTCAATCTGCGGGAGTTCGTTGGAAGCGACCTAACAGCCTTTGGTGAAAATCGAAAATGCTGAGAGACCGTCCCTCGGGGCTAAACAGGCTTTATTTCGCCAACAAATCCTGAAATACATCCCTCGGTGGCTAAAGCCAACGCTGATTTGATCCTTGATCCGGCAGGAAGATCGATGAAATTGTTGAAAACTGCAAGTTGGGCGCGCGCTTTATCGCACATGGGAAATCACCGAAAAGGTGAGCCTGAAACCCACTAAAATGCAGGTCCTTCGACTCGCTTCGCTCGCTCAGGATGACAACGTTTTGGGGTGGATGAACGCCTCAACCCACAAGCAACTGCTGTTTTTAGGTTGATTGACCTTATCGGCATGGCTAAAGCCATGCCCCTTCAAAACTGAGGACAAAATCGAGTTTTTCCGCAGCATGTAAAGCCATGCCCCTTCAAAACCAATGGCAAAATAGAGTTTCTCCGGACTTACATTCCGCAGGTCGAAGTTTCAATATCCGCGAATTATCCTGACTGCGGATTCAGGGTTGGCGAGGCAGTTCGGTATTGATGAGCAACTCCGTTTCCTTCTCCCATTCGAC
>Ga0302320_10012753_pt1 | contig 17609 bp, 17 predicted proteins | sample Bog_T0_3_FD_202130 | JGI IMG/M metagenome (GOLD analysis project Ga0302320, IMG submission 202130) | Peat permafrost microbial communities from Stordalen Mire near Abisko, Sweden - Bog_T0_3 | ecosystem: Environmental > Terrestrial > Soil > Wetlands > Peat | place: Sweden: Abisko, Stordalen Mire...
CCGTAGGCCGCCGCTGCGTGGCGTTGCGGCTCCGTCGCCATCACGGCGCGTCCTGCCGCGGCCCGACCGCGCCTAGTGTCGCGGATTCTGTGGCGCGAGCATCGACGGTTGATGGACGTAGAACGTCACGGTCGGTGAGCTGACGGAGTCCCCGCCGCTCGCATCGGCGATCGAGGCGTACAGCGTGTAGCTCCCCCGCCCGAGGTGGTCCAGTGTGAACGAAGCATCGGTCTGCCCGAGCGGCGCGTCGTTGAGATACCAGGTGAGCGTATGACCTTTCTGCAGCTCCGGCGTCAGCTCCAGCGACACCTGGACCGGTTCGTCGGTGAAGGTCTTGCCGGCGGTCGGCGATGTGACCCTGATCCCGGTATAGCCCAGACCGACGTTTGCCTTTTTCGGCTCCTCTGTCGGCTTCGGTTTCGCGGGGGCAGCCTTCGCCACCGGCATCGGAATGGTCTGCACGGTACCGATGTCGAGTTTCTCCGCACCGGGCTGCGGCTGGTCCGAGAAATGCACGACGCCGTCCGCATCGACCCATTTGTAGACGGGGCCCGACGCCAGGACGAGCGGCGCGAACGCGGCCAGCGCAATGAATGTCCGCCACGGATGCATTTGTTGAAAGCATAGCCCTATCGCCCTCGGGCCACAAATTCCGGGGGTGACGGCGGCAGCAAGCCGCCGCCGTCACGCGCCCGGTGTCCGGTCATGGCAACTGTGAATCAGAGGCTGTAGTACATCTCGAGTTCGATCGGATGTGTCGTCATCCGCAGCCGCGTCACTTCCTTCATCTTCAGTTCGATGTAGGCGTCGATCAGGTCATCGGTGAACACGCCGCCGACCTTCAGGAACTCACGGTCGCGATCCAGGTAATCCAGTGCCTGGTCCAGCGAGTGGCACACGGTCGGGATCTTCTTGTCCTCCTCGGGCTCCAGGTCGTACAAATCCTTGTCGCCGGGCTCGCCCGGGTGAATCTTGTTCTGGATGCCGTCGAGGCCCGCGAGCAGCATGGACGCGAAGGCGAAATACGGATTCGCGGTTGCATCCGGAAAGCGCACCTCGATGCGCCGGCCCTTCGGGTTCGGAATCCAGGGGATGCGGATCGACGCGGACCGGTTGCGGGCCGAATAGGCCAGCTTGACCGGTGCCTCGAAGCCCGGCACCAGGCGCTTGTAGCTGTTGGTACTTGCATTGGTGAACGCATTCAGCGCACGCGCGTGCTTGATGATGCCGCCGATGTAGTAGAGCGCAATGTCCGACAGGCCGCCGTACTTGTCGCCGGCGAACAGCGCCTTGCCGTCCTTCTGCAGCGACTGGTGCACGTGCATGCCGCTGCCGTTGTCGCCGACGATCGGCTTCGGCATGAACGTCAGCGTCTTGCCGTAGCCGTTTGCGACATTCTGCAGCGCGTACTTCAGGATCTGGACCTCGTCGGCCTTCTTCGTCAGCGTATTGGCTGCGACGTTGATCTCGCCCTGGCCGGCAGTCGCCACCTCGTGGTGGTGGACTTCGAACTTCAGGCCCATCTCTTCGCAGGCGAGCGACATCGCGGTGCGGATATCCTGTTGCGCGTCGACCGGGGGCACGGGGAAGTAGCCGCCCTTGATACCCGGGCGATGGCCGCGGTTGCCGTCGTCGTAGGTCTTGCCGGAGTTCCAGGCACCCTCGTAGCTGTCGACTTCATAGGCGCAGCCGTTCATCGACGAGCTGTACGTGACGTTGTCGAAAATGAAGAACTCGTTCTCGGGACCGAACAGCGCCGAATCGGCAATGCCGGAGGACTTCAGGTAGGCCTCGGCGCGCTTCGCCAGTGAGCGTGGGTCGCGTTCGTAGCCCTGCATCGTCATCGGCTCGATGACGTCGCAGCGCAGGTTGACCGTCGTCTCCTCGTAGAAAGGATCAATGATTGCGGTCGCGGGATCCGGCATCAGGATCATGTCCGACTCGTTGATGCCCTTCCAGCCACCGATGGAGGAGCCGTCGAACATCTTACCGTCCTTGAAAAACCCTTCATCGACGAGGCGGGTCGGCACGGTTACGTGCTGTTCCTTGCCCAGCGTGTCGGTGAAACGCAGGTCGGCAAACTTCGCGTCCTTTTCCTTGATCAACTTAATCACGTCAGCGGGAGTCACGGTTTTCCTCCAGGTGCCTTTGAGCGGCTGTTATGGTCCGGTCAGATCCGGGTGTCGGACAGAGAATGCAGTTTCCATGCCACATTTTGGGGCAAGAGAAATCAAGCACTTGGTCACACTTGGGCCCGAATGCCACCGGTTTGGTGCACCATTGTGGCCCACGGGCGATTATGGCGCACAATCTTGGTGCATTCCAGCGGGCCGGGACAGAGATGCTCGACGGTCGCTATACTCGCTCGCTTTTGTACACCACCCACGAGCCCAATATCGCCATGCCCAAGGCAGCTGCGCCACCACGAACCTTCCAGGGCCTGATTTTTGCACTGCAAAAATACTGGTCGGACCAGGGCTGTGTGATCCTGCAGCCGTATGACATGGAGATGGGCGCCGGAACCTTCCACGCGGCGACATTCCTGCGCGCGGTCGGGCCCGAACCCTGGAGTGCGGCCTATGTGCAGGGTTCGCGCCGGCCGACCGATGGCCGCTACGGCGACAATCCGTTCCGGCTGCAACACTATTATCAGTTCCAGGTCGTCATGAAGCCCTCGCCGCCGAACTTCCAGGAGCTGTATCTCGGCAGCCTGCGCGCGCTCGGCTTCGACCTGCTGACGCACGACATCCGTTTCGTCGAGGACAACTGGGAATCGCCGACGCTCGGCGCCTGGGGCCTCGGCTGGGAAGTATGGCTGAACGGCATGGAGATCACGCAGTTCACCTACTTCCAGCAGGTCGGCGGACTCGACTGCAGGCCGGTGATGGGTGAGATCGCTTACGGCCTGGAGCGGCTCGCGATGTACATCCAGGGCAAGGAGAGCATTTTCGACATCGTCTGGAGCGACGGACCGTCCGGCACGATCACCTACGGCGACGTGTTCCGCCAGAACGAGGTCGAACAGTCGGCCTACAACTTCGAAAAGGCCGACACGGCGGCGCTGCTGGTCGAGTTCGATGCGCAGGAGCTGGCCTGCCAGACGCTGATCGCAGGCCAGCTGCCGCTGCCCGCCTACGAGCGGATGGTGCGTGCCTCGCATGCGTTCAACCTGCTGGATGCGCGCCATGCGATCTCCGTCACCGAGCGGCAGCGCTACATCCTGCGCGTGCGCACACTCGCCCGCGGGGTCGCCGAAGCGTTCCGCGACGCGCGCGAGCGGCTCGGCTTCCCGCTGCTGAAGACGGCTGCCACGGCGGCGGTGAGCGGATGAGCACGCGCGAACTGCTGCTGGAACTGCGCTGCGAGGAGCTGCCGCCGCGCGCGCTGCCGGCGCTGTCTGCCGCGCTGACCGAGGGCCTCGTCAAGGGCCTGGACACCGCGCTGATCGCGCATGGCGCCGTGCGCAGCTTTGCGACGCCACGGCGGCTCGCCGTCGCGATCGCGCGCTGCGCCGAGAGCGCGCCCGCGCGCCTGGTGGAACGCCGCGGGCCACCGCTTGCCACCGCCTTCGATGCGGCAGGCGCCCCGACCCAGGCGGCGCTGGCATTCGCCCGCAGCTGCGGTGTCGCCGTTGCAGACCTGCCGCGGCTGGAGAACCCGAAGGGAGCGTGGCTCGTGTACCGCGGCTCCGAGGCGGGAGCCACGACCGTGGCAGTGCTGCCCGGCATCGTCGCGGCGTGCATCGCCGCGCTGCCGACGCCGAAGCGCATGCGCTGGGGCGCCGGCAGCGCCGAGTTCGTCCGCCCGGTGCACGGCGTCGTACTGCTGTTCGGCGACGAGGTCGTGCCCTGCGAGATTCTCGGTATCGCCGCTGGCCGTACGACACTCGGCCACCGCTTTCACGCACCGCGCCCCATCACGCTGAAATCCGCGCGCAGTTACGAGGGCGCACTGGCGCGCGCGCGGGTCGTAGCCGACTTCGGCAAACGCCGCGCACAGATCGGGGCCGGCGTCACGGCGCTCGCGGCGGCCGGCGGCGGCCGCGCGCTGATCCAGCCGGCGCTGCTCGATGAGGTCACCGCGCTGGTCGAATGGCCGGTGCCGGTGGCGGGACACTTCGAGCGGCGCTTCCTCGCGCTGCCGCGCGAGGTCGTCATAGCCACCGTGCAGGATCATCAGCGATATTTTCCGGTCGAGAATGCGGACGGCTCGCTGTCGGACGCGTTCATCACGGTGGCCAACCTCGAGAGCCGCGATCTGGCGAAGGTGCGCGAGGGCAACGAACGGGTCGTGCGGCCGCGGCTCAGCGACGCGGCATTCTTCTGGGACCAGGACCGCAAGCTGACCCTCGAGCAACATGCGGCGCGGCTCACGGGCGTCACTTTCCAGGCGCACCTCGGCAGTTATGCCGACAAGAGCGCGCGCGTCGCGCGCCTCGCGCTGTGGATCGGCGAGCGGATCGGTGCCGGGCCCCTCGTCGCACGCGCCGCGGCCCTCGCCAAGGCAGACCTGATGACGGCGATGGTCGGCGAATTTCCCGAGCTGCAGGGCACGATGGGGCGCCATTACGCGGCCGCGCAGGGCGAGCCCGCGGAGCTTTGCACGGCGCTCGAGGAACAGTACCTGCCGCGCTTCGCCGGCGATGTCCTGCCGGCAACCCCGACCGGGGTCGCGCTCGCCCTCGCCGACAAGCTCGACACGCTGGTCGGGATCTTCGCACTCGAACAGCGCCCCACCGGCAGCAAGGACCCGTTCGCACTGCGCCGCGCGGCCCTCGGCGTGCTGCGCATCCTGCTCGAGCGGCACATCGAACTGGATCTTCCGGCAGCGCTCGCCGTTGCCGCAGCGGCACAGCCGGTCCTGCGGCCGGCAGCGGCCACCGAGGTGCAGGATTTCATCGCCGAGCGGCTGCGCGGACTCATCCTCGAGCGCGGCGACGGCACGACGCCGGAAATGCTGGACGCCGTGCTGGCAGGGCGGCCGGCTTCTCCGCTCGATGCGCTGGCGCGGCTCGATGCGCTGCGTGAGTTCCTGCAGCTGCCCGATGCGGCCGTGCTCGCGGCGGCGAACAAGCGCATTGCCAACCTGCTGCGCAAGGCGCCACCCGGCGCGTCGGCAGCGGTCGCGCCGGAGCGCTTCGTCGCTGCCGCGGAGTCCGCGCTGCATGCCGCGCTCGCTGCCGTCACGCCGCCGGTCGAGGCGGCCCTGGCGCAGCGGCAGTACGCGGCGGCGCTCGGCCTGCTCGCGGGCCTGCGCGCGCCGATCGACGCGTTCTTCGACGCAGTGATGGTCATGGATCCGGATCCTTCCCTGCGCGACAACCGCCTGGCGCTGCTCGGCGGTGTGTTGCGGGCGTTCGGCGCGGTCGCGGACCTGTCGCGGCTGCCCGGTTAGCCGGACCTCGCCGTGCAATACCTGCGCTCACTGGCGTTCACGTCGTTCATGATGCTGACTGCAGTGCTGTTCGGCGGGTTCATGGGCATCTGTTTCTGGCTGCCATACCGCATGCAGTACGCAATCGCGCGCTACTGGGCCGGCATGATCTTCCGGATGCTGGACCTGCTGTGCGGCCTGAAGTTCAGCGTCGCCGGGCGCGAGAACATCCCGGCCGGCAATCACATCGTGATGAGCAACCACACGTCGGCATGGGAGACGATCGCACACTTCCTGCTGTTCCCCGAACAGGTCTGGGTGCTGAAGCGCGAGCTGCTGTGGATCCCGTTCGTCGGCTGGGGTCTGAAAGTACTGCGCCCGATCGCGATCGATCGCGGCGCGGGCCACAAGGCCGTCAACCAGGTCATCGAGCAGGGTCGCGATCGTCTCGACGCCGGACTCTGGGTCATCATTTTTCCCGAGGGCACGCGGGTAAACGCGGGGCAGACCCGCAAGTACGGCATCAGCGGTGCGCTGCTGGCAACTGCGTCCGGCAGGCTCATCGTGCCGCTGAGTCACGATGCCGCGAAGTACTGGACGCGGCGCAGCCTCCTGAAGAAACCCGGCACGATCCACGTCGTGATCGGCAAGCCGATCAACCCCGCCGGCAAGGAGCCGCGCCAGCTCAACGACGAGGTGCGCAGCGCGATCGAGGCGGGCCTTGCCGGAATGCCTGCCGCCTGAAGCCAGGTCTCATGCAGAGGTAAACGCGATGACACAGACGACTTCGCCGAACTGGGACGTGGCGCTGATCCTGCCGCTGGGCGTCGTGGCCGGCCAGCTGCTGAAAATCGGGGCGCAGCTGCGCCAGCTCAACATGAAGGCCCTGGATCTGGCCGCCCTGCACAGCGGCGGCCCGGCGGGCGAGGTCGGCGCGCGTCTCGACCATATCAGCGAGGAGCTGGAATCGATCGCGCGGCTGGTGTCGGTCATGCAGTCAGACCTGCGGCCGAGGCTGCGGCCGCAGCGCGAAGATTGAGTCAGGCGTCCCAGTCGATGGTCGCGGGCGCGGGACTCGCCGGATCGTAGCGCAGGAGCTCGCCATTGCCGACCGAGATGCCGGTCAGCGCCAGGATGAACGCCCAGTGGCTGACGACCAGCGTCGTCGCGTGGTCCCTGCGCAGCGCCATGCGGGCGCGAAACGCGTTCGCGCGACCGGTCGTCACCTCCGGCGGCTCGATGCCGTCGTGCCACCAGCGCGAGGGCAGGTGGGCGAAGTCGTGGTGCGGGAAGCGGTCGGCCAGATGCTGCGGGGGACTGCCGATGTCGCAGACGAACGCAGCACGCTCGCGGACCTCCGGGCTGATCTCGACGGGGACCCGGTGCCTCGCGATGACCGGTTGCGCGGTCTGCAATGCCCGCGTGTAGGGCGAGACGATGATGCGCGTCAGGGCCGCGCCGGCCAGCCGCTCCGCTGCCGCCACGGCCTGCTGGGCACCGAGCGGGGTCAGCTGCGGGTCCTCGATGCGCGGATCGACCCGGGTAGCGTTGAAATGCAGGTTGAAATAGCTTTGCCCATGGCGGAGCAGGTACATGGGGTTATTATCGCGCACGGATATGAACGAATCGAGTAACGCCGTCTTCCCCAGTTATTCGTCGCTGGACCGCGACGTCGCGCGGCTCGACCAGAGCGAGCTGCGTGGCGGCGATGCCCGCTGCCGGGCAATCCTGGTCGGCGCGGCGCTCGTCCCAGGCGACAAAGGGCAGTAATAATGTCGGGTCCGGAGCGGTCTACTTCCAAGGTAACCTCGATTTCCAGGGCCGCGGCGCAGCAGCGGTTCGAGGCCCTGTGCGCGGAATTCCGGCCGGATGTCTACCGGTTCGCGTTCTGGCTGGCACGGGACCGGTCGATTGCGGAGGATGTCGTTCAAGAGACTTTTATGCGTGCATGGCGAGCGATCGATACATTGGCCGAGCCCGGCGCGGCGCGTCCCTGGCTGCTGACCATCGCCCGGCGGGAACACGCGCGCCTGTACGAACGCAAGCGCCTCGAGACGGTCGATATCGCCGATCCGGCCGTGCTCGACCACCCGGCGCTGGCCGCGGAGGAGGGTCCCGATCATTCGGACGTGCGGGCGGCGATCCTGTCGCTGGAACAGGACTATCGGGAGCCGCTGGTGCTGCAGGTGCTGATGGGCTATTCGACCGACGAGATCGCGGCGCATCTCGGCATCAAACCGGGCGCGGTGCTGACCCGGCTGTTCCGCGCGCGCGAGAAGCTGCGCAGCCTGCTGGCCGGCAGCGAAGGCCCGCCATGAATCACGACGATTTCCGTCTCGCAGCCGGCGCCGATCCTCTGCACCTGGCGGCGGAGCATCTGCAACACATGGCCGACTGTGCCGACTGCCGCGACTATCACGCGCAGCTGCTGGCGCTCGAGGCAAGGGTCGGCGCGGCGCTGCGGATCGCCGTGCCGCCGGCACCGCCGGTCCCTGTCGCGGCGCCGGTCCCTGTCGCGACGCCGGAGACTGGGGCCGTGCCGGAGACCATCGCCGCGCCGGTCGCCAGCGCGGCCGCGGGCATGACAGGACGGCCGCGCAGCTGGCGCTACGGGCTCGCAGCGTCCCTGGCGGTTGCCACGGTGGTGTCGGCGCTGCTGATCTTCGGTTACAGCCAGCAGTCGCTGGCGCACGCTGTCGCCATGCACGCGGATGGCGAGCCCGAATCGTTCCTGACCTCGGCCCCCGAGGATCCCGCAGCGCTCGCGCGCGTCATGGCGACGACAGGCGTACAGCTGCTGCCGGGCGGCCCGACGGTGACCTATGCACGCAATTGCCCGCTGCGGGGCCACACGGTGGCGCACCTCGTCGTGCACACGCCACAGGGTCCGGTCGTGGTGCTGGTCATGACCCACGAGACCGTCGCATCGCGGCGTGCATTCTCCGACCACGGTTATCACGGTGTGCTCGTGCCGACGTCGCACGGTTCGCTCGCCGTACTCAGCGCGGGTGACCAGGATGTCGATGCCGTCGTGGCCGCCGTCGACGCACGGATCCGCTACCTGCAATAAATCCCTCTCGCCGCGGTAAGGTTTTCCCAGGCCGCACGGTCTTGTCGGGAACGATGCCCGTGAATGCCACGGGCACGGCAACCTGAAGGGAGATCCAGATGAAGACCGTGATCGATTGGCTGATCGGCTGGCCGGAGCGCACTGCGCGGTATCTCGAATGGCTGGCGCCGCTGTTCGCGCGCATCGTGGTCGGCTGGGTATTCCTGTGGAGCGGGTGGGGCAAGCTGCACAATCTTCCGGCAATCACCGATAACTTCATTTCCTGGGGCATTCCCTTTCCTCACATCCTCACGCCGTTCGTCTCGGGCGTGGAATTCTTCGGCGGCCTGTTCCTGCTGGCCGGCCTGCTGACCCGCATCTCGGCTGGCGCGCTTGGCGTGACGATGATCGTCGCGATCCGCTCGGCCCGCTGGGGCGAGGTGGATTCGCTGGAAACACTGCTCGGCTTCGACGAGACCGAGTATCTCGCGCTGTTCCTGTGGCTCAGCATCGCGGGCGCAGGCCCCCTGTCGCTGGACCGGCTGCTGCGGCCTACTGCGCCGCGACGGGCGCCGTGAGCGCGCGACGCACGCCCGCAAGGCGCGCCACCTCGTCGAAGCGGACCGCGTCGCCGTCGCGCCGGATGCCGAGGTCGTTCCACAACTGCGCGAGGTCCGGCGCCACGGGCCGATCGCTCATCGCCGCGTACAGTTGCGTGAGCACGGTCGTGCCGGTGGCCTGATCGCCGATCGCGAGGACCCTGTCCACGGGCCACTCCGTGCCCATCCCGCCTGCGGCCCGCTGGATGGCGCGCAGCGCATCCTGCAGGCCGGCGCGATTGCCGGTCTCCTCATGGATACGCACGTCGGCGATCAGGCAGAACAGCGCGCCACCCCAGTAGGTGCGCGCCCAGGTATGGGTGCGATCGAGCCCACGGTCGTGCGCCTGCGGCAGCCCCTGCGGCATGTCGGCCAGGTATTCCGACCACAGCTCCGCGGCACTGAGATTCCCCGCCTGCACGCGCGCAATGCCTTCGACGTAGGTGGCGAGGCCTTCGGCGAGCCAGTTCTGTTCGTCGGCGAGCGCAGGGGCGGCCAGATGGATCATTTCGTGCACGAGGATCCAGTCGCGCTGCAGGCGCAGCGCGCTGACATGGCTGCCGATACGCAGTTCGATGCGTGGCTGCGGCGTGCCGAACGTGCGGCCGCTCATGACGCGGTCGCCGTCACTGACCGTGACCTGGAGCGTGACACTGCGGGTCGGGAATTCACCGTAGTAGCCGGCAACGATCGTCGCAGCGCGCTGGATCCAGGCGAGCAGTGCGTCCTGCCCGAGGTCGGCTGCCGGACCATGCCACTCAACCGTGATGACGGATCCGCCGCTCTGCACGACACTCGCGCTGGCGCCGTGGTTCGGCAGCAGCGCCGCACCGGCGAGCAGCGCCGCGCCCACGAGCAGCGCCAGGCGCCGGTTCACCTAGGCCTCGCCCGGCAGCCGCAGCCCCGCGATCAGTTCCTCGGCCAGCCAGCCGCGCAGCAGCGACGCCGCGCGCAGGGCCACCTGTTCCGCATCGACGCAGGCAGCGAGGCGCTCGCAGATGGCGCCGAAGGACTCGCCCGCCACTGCCGCATCCAGCGCGAGACGCTCGGTGGAATCGACGGAACGGAAGAAAGTGGCGACGCCGCGCCGCCACAGCACCCAGCTGACCGGCGGGGTCGTGCACGGCAGGGCTGGAGCCGCGGCGAGTTCATTCGAGGCCCGCCAGAATTCAAGCGCATTGCTGCGGGACTCGAAGCGGCGCAGCGAGGCGCGGAAGCGGAACGAAACCTCGCCCCAGGCGTCGGGTGGGACCGCAGCCAGCGCGTCGGCGGCCAGCGGCACGTCGTCGGGCGCGTCGAACACCTCGGCAAGCAGCCATTCCCAGCGGGCGAGGTCGGCCAGCACCGGCGCTGCGTCGCCGGACTCCGGCAGACCCATCAGGTCGGCAACGGCCGCGCCGTAGTAGCGTACTGAATAGTGACGCGACGGGTGCGCATCGATGTAGGCGTGCATGCGCCGCTCGAATTCCGCGGCGCCGAGCGTAGCGCGCAGCGCACGATAGGTCGTGCCCAGCGCTTCGACCAGCCGCGAGCGATAACCCCCGACATAGGCGCCGAGGCGCGCGTCGAAGTCGGGGCGCGTGGAGCCCAGAAGTTGCGACTCGATGCCGGGTTCGTGCGTGAGGATCCGCGCCTGGAAGGCCCGCTGCAGGTCGGCGAGCGCCGTCATGCCGCCGCCGCGGTGCAGCCGAGGCGCTGTGCGATGTCGAGCTCGTCGAGCAGCTCGCCGAGCGCCGGAATGTTCGCATCGCGTTCGATCATCGTCGGCCGCGGGCCCAGACGCGCGCTGCTGCGGCGATACAGTTCCCAGACGGGCTCGGCGACCGGTGCATCGTGCGTATCGATGATGAAGTGGTCCTGCCGCTCGTGACCGGCGAGATGAATCTGCACGACGCGCTCGGGCGGCACGCCGCGGATGAAGTCGTCAGGATCGAAGCCGTGGTTGACGCTGTTGACATAGACGTTGTTGACGTCGAGCAACAGCCGGCAGTCGGCGGCCGCGCAGAGCCGCGCCAGGAACTCCCACTCCGTCATCTGGGACGCCGTATAACCGACATAGCTCGACACATTCTCGAGGACCAGCGGCCGTTCGAGGATGTCCTGGACTTCGCGGATCCGTGGCACGAGGTGCGCCAGCGCAGCTTCCGTGAACGGCATCGGCAGCAGGTCGTGCAGGTTCACGCCGTCGACGCCGGTCCAGCACAGATGATCGGAAATCCACGCAGGCTCAATGCGCCTCGCGAGCCCTTTCAGGTCCTGAAGATACCCAGCGTCGAGCGGCGCCGTGGAACCGATCGACAGCGATACGCCATGCAGCACGACGGGGTAGTCGGCGCGGATCCGCTCGAGGTAATGCAGCGGCTTGCCGCCGGGCACGAGATAATTTTCGGTCAGCGCCTCGAAAAAGCCGACGCGCGGCCGATCGGCGAGGATTGCTTCGTAGTGATCGGGGCGCAGCCCCAGTCCAAACCCCAAGCCCGTCATGGCCGCGAACTCCCGTCGCTGCAGCCGGCGAAGACCCTCGGGGAGAGCGCGTCGGCGCCCTCTCCCCGAGGGCGCACTGTAGCGTGACTACTTCTTGACCGCCGCCTTGGCCGCGTCGCAATCCTTCTGCGTCATCTCGACGAACCCCTGGCCCTTGCACGAGTTCTGGCCCTTGCAGGAATTCTTCGCGGATTTACACGACGACTGGCCCTTGCAGGCATTGACGCCATCGCAGTGCATCTTGGCTTCGTCGGCGCTCGCCGTGGTGATCGTGGCAACGCTGAACAGCAGGGCGGCAGCGGATGCAATCGCGGCGCCGGAGAGTGTCTTGGTCATGGATGGTCCCTCGTATGATGGTTGGATTGAGATCACGGACGAGGCAGCGCCAGCGCTCCCCCCCGTCCCACGCAGGAATAGACCCGGGGCCCGCCGCTGATATTACGGGCGGCCGGAATTATTTTTTCCCCGGCAGCCGGTTGCGGCAGCTGCAGCCTCGAGACCGTCACTCCGGCTACTTCAGATAAGCATCGGCTGCCTGGACCAGCGCCGTATCCTGGGCAAGCTTGAGCCGCGCCGCCTCGATGCCGCGCCCGATGACGGGCGCGAGGTCGGCAGGAATTGACGCGCGCAGCCAGGTTTCCAGTTCCGCAAGCGGCACCGCCTCACCGTAAGTGGCGGGCACGTTCTGCGCCATGAGCTCGTTCGCCATCCCGCCGAAGGCCTGCATCGTTTTGGGAGCGTTCTCGCGGAAGACATCCCAGGACTGCCGCGGGTGACTGCGGGCCACCATGGCCAGCATCCCGAATCGCATCGCGGCCGCCTGCGGCGGGAGCTCGTCAGATACCACCAGGGATGCCGTGCGGGCGGCCAGCTGGTCGTCATCGACAGGGGCCAGTGCCATGAAATAGCGCTGGACCTGGGAAGGATCGGACGCGGACCTCGCGAGCGCCAGCAGCTGATCGTAAGTCGCTGCGTCCGCATGCTTGCCGACCACGGCAAGGACCACCATCTGGTCGTCGGGCGCGATGCGGGAGTGATCGGCGAGGAATGCCGTGTAGCGGCGGCGCGCCTCGGCGAGAACCGCGGGGTCGCCCCAGTCGCCCAGATCCTGGATCAATGCATGGCGCAGGAGCTGCACATCGGGACCTTCACCCGCCCTGGCGTCCCAGCCGAGTTGCGCGAACGGCGCTGCGAGCAGCTTGCGGGCGTAGGCGGCAAAGGCATCGTGACCCGGCTTGCCGCGTTCGGCGCGTTCGATGCGGCCGAGCGAGCGCTCAACCTGTTGCCAGGCACGCGTGTTCAGGCTCTGGCCCATGCCCTGCGCCAGGGCGAGGTAGGCCGAGAGCGGGGCGGAGCCGGACTCCGCCATCGCCCACTGGTCATCGAGCAGCGCGATGCGGTCGGCATCGGGAAGTGTCGCGAAGCTGCGGGTGTTCGCCGCGAGGGTCGGCGGATCGTAGCTGGCACGGTAGTAACCCAGGCCATCGGCATTGATGCTGAGCGGCTCGTCGCAGGAGCCTGCGACAACACTCTGCCCGTCGTCCTTCAGCAGCAGGCTACGCGCTTCCGCGGCTGCACCCGCTCGGATGCGCAGCGGTATACTCCAGTGCGTTGCAGAGCCGTCCGCGCCGTTCAGCAGGAAGCGCCGCTGCGACAGTGCGATCGTGCGCAGGCCATCGGCAGCGCAGTGCGCCGTGACGGACACGAGCGGATACCCGGGAGTCTCGGCCCAGGGGCCGATGATCGCGGCGATGTCCTGTCCGGAGGCGCTGCTCAGCGCGTTCCACAGGTCTGCTGCCGTGGCGTTGGACAGTGCGCGCGCCTGCATGTAGCTACGCAGCCCGGCGCGGAAGGTCTCGGGACCGAGAAAGGCCTCGAACATCCGCATCACCGTCTGGCCCTTGCCGCCGACGACGTCCTGATCATAAGCCCCGGATGCAGCGAGTTCATCGGTCACATGGACGTGGATCGCCTCGGCATTCGCCTGCGAGTCCACGGTCATCGCTGCTTCCTTGTCGGCGTCCGCTTGTTCCCACCAGTGCCATTCCGGATGACGCAGTGCCGTTTCCTTCGCCTCCATCCAGAAGGTCATGCTCTCGTTGAGCCACTCCTCATCCCACCAGGCCATGGTCACGAGGTCGCCGAACCACTGGTGCGACATCTCGTGCGCCTGAACGCTGTAGGCGATCTGGCGGCCGCGCAGCGTCGTCTGCGGCGTCACCAGCAACAGGCTGTCCATGTAGGTGATCGCACCCCAGTTCTCCATCGCGCCGGACCATCCGCCCGGGATCGCGATCAGGTCGAGCTTCGGCAGCGGGAACGGGTAACCGAAGTAGTCACCGTAGTCGGCGAGGATCGTGCGGGCATTGTCGAGCGCCCAAGCCCCCTCCTGTTCATGGCCACGGACGGCCCAGACGTTGATCTGCTTGCCGCCGGCATTGCTGCCGATCGAGGCGATGTCGCCGGCGGTCAGTTCCAGCAGGTAGGACGCCATCTGCGGCGACCGGGCGAAGGTCGTCGTCGCGAGTCTGTCCTTCACGAGGCGGCTCGTCACCGGCATGTTGCCGACAGCGGTCCACTCCGCCGGCAGCGTCACGCGCAGCAGGAAGGTGGCGCGGAACGACGGCTCGTCCCAGCATGGGAACATGCGCCGCGCGTCGATCGATTCAAACTGCGTGCTCAGCAGGGTCGAGGTCTTGCCGTCGGCGCCGCGGTACTGCTGCGCGAACAGGCCGCGAGCCTCCTCTTCGATCCTGCCGCTGTAGGCGAACGTCAGGGTGTGGCGGCCCGCGGGCGCCGCTGCCGCGAGCGTCACGGTGGTCAGCTGCGCAGCGTCGTCCGATACGGTCGTGCGGACGGGCTTGCCGTCGAGGCGCACATCAGACAGCTTCTCGTTGACGGAATCGAAGCGGAGCGTTGCGGCGGCCTTGCGGAAATCGAGCAGGATCGTTTCACGCCCCGTCAGGGTCAGCGACGCCGCATCCGGCTTGAGGTCGATCCGGTAGTCGATCGGCACGACGTCCTTTGGCAGGCGGCCCGGCGTCGTGTCGAAGGAATAAGGCGCAGCGAGCGCGCTGCCCGTCAGCAGTACCAGCGAGGCGCCGGCCAGGGCACGCAACAAACCCGGTTCCCGATCCATATGATCCCCCCCTTTTTTTATGCGGCGGTTCAGATATCGAGGTTCGACACCTGCAGCGCATTTTTTTCAATGAACTCGCGCCGCGGCTCGACCGCATCGCCCATCAGTGTCGTAAAGATATCGTCCGCGGCGACCGCATCCTCGATGCGGACCTGCATCAGGCGCCGGGTCTCGGGATTGATCGTCGTGTCCCACAGCTGGCTGGCGTTCATTTCGCCGAGGCCCTTGTAGCGCTGGATGCTCTGGCCCTTCTTCGCCTGCTCGAACAGCCAGGCCATCGCGGCCTTGAAGCTGGTGATCTCGTGCCGATCGTCGCCGCGCATCACGAAGGCGCCGCTGCCGATCATGTCCTTCAGCGTCGCGCCGAGCTCGGCGATGCGCCGGTATTCGGCGGACACGAAGAACTCGCGGGGGATGTGCTTTTCGGACATGAGGCCATGCTCGAAGCGCTGCAGGTTGATGCGATTTCCGCCGCTGGCCTGCGTATCGACGCTGACCGCATAGCGGCGCGCGACGTCGTCGAGGCCGTTGAGGCGGGACTCGAGCTGTCGGCACCAGTCGCGCAGCTCATCGCCGCGCTCGAACGTGTCGGCGGCCATTTCCGGCAGGTACAGCAACTGGTCGAGGAAGCGCTCATCGTAGCGGCGCGCCCAGCGCTGCACGATCGCCTGTACCTCGACGTAGCGGTGTGCGAGCGATTCGAGTCCGAGGCCGGACAGCGGCGGCGCCGCGGAGTTGACGTGCAGCGCAGCGCCGTCGATCGCGGTACTGAGCAGCAGTGCGTTCAGCTCCAGGTCGTCCTTGACGTAGGTTTCCTGCTTGCCTTTCTTGACCTTGTACAGCGGCGGCTGGGCGATGTAGATGTGGCCGCGCTCGATCAGGATCGGCATCTGCCGGTAGAAGAATGTCAGCAGCAGCGTGCGGATGTGCGAGCCGTCGACGTCGGCGTCGGTCATGATGATGATGCGGTGGTAGCGCAGCTTGTCGACGTCGAAGTCGTCGCGCCCGATCCCGCACCCGAGGGCCGTGATCAGCGTGCCGACCTCGGCGGAGGCCAGCATCTTGTCGAAGCGCGCCTTCTCGACGTTCAGGATCTTGCCCTTCAGCGGCAGGATCGCCTGGGTGCGCCGGTCCCTGCCCTGCTTGGCGGAGCCGCCGGCCGAGTCGCCCTCGACGAGGAACATCTCGGAGAGAGCCGGATCCTTTTCCTGGCAGTCGGCGAGCTTGCCGGGAAGCCCTGCGATATCCAGCGCGCCCTTGCGCCGCGTCATCTCGCGCGCCTTGCGCGCCGCTTCGCGCGCGTAGGCGGCCTCGAGCGTCTTGCCCACGATCGCCCGCGCCTCCTGCGGATGTTCCAGCAGGAATTCCTCGAGACGCTGCGCGACCGCGGATTCGACCACGCCCTTGACCTCGGAGGACACCAGCTTGTCCTTGGTCTGCGAGGAGAACTTCGGATCGGGGAGCTTGACCGACAGGATCGCCGTCAGCCCTTCGCGACAGTCATCGCCGGTCGTTGCGATCTTTTCCTTCTTCGCGGCGAGTTCCTTCTCGATGTAATTGTTCAGCGTGCGCGTCAGCGCGGCGCGATAGCCCGCCAGGTGCGTACCGCCGTCCTTCTGCGGAATGTTGTTCGTATAGCAGAACATCGACTCCTGGTAGGAGTCGTTCCACTGCATCGCGACCTCGACCTGCGTGTTCGCGTCGCGCGACTGGAACCAGAGCACGGTCTCGTGGACCGGAGTCTTGCTGCGGTTCAGGTGCTGCACGAAGGCCTTGAGGCCGCCCTCGAACTGGAACACCTCCGACTTCTCGTCACGCTCATCGTTGAGCTCGATGCGCACGCCGGAGTTCAGGAACGACAGCTCGCGCAGGCGCTTGGCCAGCGTCTCGTAGTTGAAGCTGATGTGCGTGAAGATCTGCGAGCTCGGCTTGAAGCGCAGCGTCGTGCCGCGTTCGGTGGTATCGCCGATCGCCGCCAGCGGCGCGACCGGTTCGCCGAGGCGGTACTGCTGGCGATGCAGCTTGCCGTCGCGGCGGATGTTCAGCTCGAGGAATTCCGAGAGTGCATTGACGACCGAGACGCCGACGCCGTGCAGGCCGCCGGAAACCTTGTAGGACGAGTCATCGAACTTCCCGCCGGAATGCAGCACGGTCATGATGACCTCGGCAGCGGAGACGCCCTCCTCGGTATGGATGTCGACCGGGATGCCGCGGCCGTTATCGGACACCGTGACCGATTCGTCGGCGTGGATGGTCACGACGACCCGGTCGCAGTGGCCCGCCAGCGCCTCGTCGATCGCGTTGTCGACGACCTCAAAAACCATGTGATGCAGGCCGCTGCCGTCATCGGTATCGCCGATGTACATGCCGGGGCGCTTGCGCACCGCGTCCAGGCCCTTCAAGACTTTGATTTTACTGGAATCGTAGACGTCGTTATCGGCCATAGCGGATCCTGAACTGCAATCCTCTATGATAGCAGCTCCCGCTGTCGAAATCGAATCTGGCTTTCACAAAAAGTGTAATAAAAACAACCGGTTGGAAACGCCCGGCGAGGCTGTCCCGGGCCTATGTTCCACGTGGAACAGATTACAGGGGACGGCACTCGCCGTCGTGCAGGTGATAGCGTCGGCCCGGGCTGCCAAACGCGTTGAATTCCGGCTGCAGGGTGGTGACGATCAGCTGGCACCCCTGCCCCGAAACGGCATCGATCAGCGCCGTCAGGTGCGCCTGATCCAGTTCCGCCGCGGGATCATCCAGCAGTAGGGTCGGCCGGACCGATGCGTCGTCCGGGAACAGCCGCAGCTGCGCGATCAGCAGGGTTGCGGCCAGCAGCTTCTGCTGACCGCGCGAAATGCGATCCTTCGCGACCAGCCCGCCGAGCAGCACGGCGAGTTCAGCCCGGTGCGGTCCCACCTGGGTCGAGGCACGTTCCTGGTCCAGCGGCCAGCTCTGTTCCAGGGCCTCA
>Ga0302320_10012754_pt1 | contig 17609 bp, 16 predicted proteins | sample Bog_T0_3_FD_202130 | JGI IMG/M metagenome (GOLD analysis project Ga0302320, IMG submission 202130) | Peat permafrost microbial communities from Stordalen Mire near Abisko, Sweden - Bog_T0_3 | ecosystem: Environmental > Terrestrial > Soil > Wetlands > Peat | place: Sweden: Abisko, Stordalen Mire...
TACGGGTTTCACTCCGCGAAGGCAGCCCTCGCACTCATCATGGTCACGCTCGGACCGATCGAGCACGTCCTTCCTCACGAACGATCACGGGTCGTTGATCCCTAGATCGACCCACATTCATGCCGGGCGGCCCCTAAATCTGTGCTGTGGCTGGGTCTAAAGCTCTACAGCCTGACTTCGCCCTGGACCTGCTCTTGGATGACAGCCTGAGCGGTCATCGCAGGGAAAGTGGTTCCCAGCAATTCCTCGTAGGCGGACATGTCGAACTTGGCATTCAGGCCGTACTGGACTTCCTCTTCTTCAGAGACTCGCAGGCCGATGGTTAGCTTGATGAGCATCCCAAGGAGGTAGGTCACGACCGCACAGAAGCTGACCACGGCGAGCACTGCTACGACTTGATGCCCCAAAAGCGATGCGTGTCCGAATATCAGTCCGTTCATGTGGTGCCCGAGGGACCCGGTCAGCCCACTCGGGTTGCTGGCGTAGTCAGCGAACACCCCGAGGAGCAGCATGCCCAAGACACCGCCGACCCCGTGGCAGGACACGACGTCAAACGAGTCATCGAATCGGGACAGCCTTGAAGCAATTCTCGTCGCGAGGTAGCAAACAACACCCGCGGCTACACCGACGGCCAGAGCAGGCATTGGGCCGATATAGCCGGATGCCGGCGTGACCGTTGCCAACCCGACCACCCCTCCGGTTGCAAGTCCGACCACCGTCATTCTGCCCGTGAACGCACGCTCCATGAGAACCCAGGCGATGCACGCTGAGGCTCCGGCGAGCTGCGTCGCCGTGAAGGCGTTGGCAGCTAGCTGGTTGGCCCCGAGTGCCGAGCCGGCATTGAAGCCGAACCAACCGAACCAAAGGATTCCTGCCCCGAGTAGGACCAAGGGCACGGAGTGAGGCTTGTAAGCCTCGGCGGCCCTTTTTGCACGGGGCCCGACAAGTAGCACCATGACCAGAGCCGAGACCCCGGCGCTTGCGTGCACGACCGCTCCACCAGCAAAATCCCTCGCGCCGAAAACGTAGAGCCAGCCGGACGGGTCGAAGAGCCAGTGGGCGATCAGGGGATAGACAACCAGGCTCCAACCTACGCAGAAAGCAATCCATGCTTGGAACTTGAGTCGTCCCGCGAGGGCACCGCTAACGAGCGCTGGAGTGATGATGGCGAACATGAGCTGGAAGGCCATGAAAACGAGCTTGGGCACGTGCGTGCCCGGCCAGACCCCACTCATGTGCATAAGCGCGGCATAGTGCAGGTTGCCGATGAACCCACCCCCGACATCTGGTCCAAACGCCAGAGTGAAACCGAGCAGTGACCAAACCACTGTCACGATCGCGATCGAGAAGAAGTTCATCATCAGCATGTGCAAGACGTTGCGCTTCGGCTCCAACCCGCCGTAGAAAAACGCCAAGCCAACGGTCATGAACAGAACCAACGCAGCACTCGTGAGCAGCCACGCCGTGTCTCCGGAGTTCAATTCGCCTCCTCAATCCTGTCGTGGCCTCGTTGCCACGAAAATGGGCGGCCTCTTCTCCGAAGCCCCACGCGGAGGAAGCGGTCGCGTGATTCTAAGGGTACGAACGGCGTCATTAGCTCAGTAGGGCCGAAGGTCCCCATCAGCGTGCGCCAAGGTCTCCTAGCTTGTCTGACGGCGCCCAGTACGCAACGCAACACGCTCGTCGTCGTGGCGGATCTGCTGATGTACACGGTGAGCAGGGACGCGGTGTTCTGGCCGATCGCGGAGCTGATGAACTTCCGATGGTCGCCCGGTGGCCGGATTGATCCCGTGGCTGCGGCACCAGGCGCCGAAGGCCTTGTAGCGGTAGGGCGGTGCGTTGCGCCAGGTGACCTTGAAACCGAATCGCTCGCTCAAGGCCACGAACATGAGGTGCATGCAGATCGCTGCAAAGGCGAGGCAGGCGAAGCCGAACCCAGCAACCACGTAGGCGCACACCCTCGACCAGTCCTGACCAACGACGAAGAGGATGACCCAGACCGGCGCGGACCAAATGCCGATGGTCGTCGCTGGGCCCGTTATCAAGTGCAGGCGCGCCGCCTTGCGCCCGATCCGGGGCGACCACCTCGCTAGAAATAGGGCTCTTTGGGGCATTCTTCTACTTCCTGAGAGAATCTCGGGCCTAAAGAGCAGCGAGGGAGCCCTCCCGGGTCGCCGCGCACCCCTGAAGCACAGCAGCAAATTGAGTGTCAGGCAAGGGGGGAGACCAGATAAAATATTATCCCGTCTTCGGAGCAATACCGGGCGGGGGGACGCAATGCGTGATCGGTACGACTTCATCATCGTCGGCGGTGGATCGGCAGGGAGCGCGCTCGCCAACCGGCTGACGGAAGATGGATCGAACCAGGTGCTCGTGCTCGAAGCGGGTCGGCGAGACTACAGGTTCGACTTCCTCATCCACATGCCCGCCGCATTAACGATGCCCATCGGTAACCGCCTCTATGACTGGAAATACGAGTCCGAGCCGGAACCGTACCTGGGGGGCCGGCGGGTTTATCACGCCCGTGGGAAGGTGCTTGGTGGCTCCAGCAGCATCAACGGGATGATCTTCCAGCGCGGCAACCCGCTCGACTACGAGCGTTGGGCAGCCGATCCGGGGATGAGCGAGTGGGACTACGCCCACTGCCTGCCCTACTTCAAGCGTATGGAGAGCTGTCTTGCCGGCCGCGACGACTACCGAGGGGGCGATGGACCGCTCGTGCTTGAGCGTGGGCCTGCCACAAGCTCCCTGTTCAAAGCCTTTTTTGAGGCCGTGCAAGAGGCGGGCTACGAGCTCACCGACGATGTGAACGGCTACCGGCAGGAGGGTTTTGCCGCCTTCGACCGCACGATCCATCGCGGGCGACGCCTCAGCGCCGCAGGCGCCTATCTGCATCCGGCCATGTACCGGTCCAACCTCGAGGTGCGATGCGGCGCGTTCGTAACGAAGATCCTGTTCGAAGGGCGCCGCGCAGTGGGCGTCGAGCTCGCCTCCAAGCGACGCCAGATTCGGGCCGGAGAGGTCATTTTGTGTGGGGGTGCTTTCAACTCGCCCCAGCTCCTGCAGCTTTCCGGTGTCGGCAACGCCCAGGAGCTCGGGTCGCTAGGGGTCCAAGTGCTAGAGAACCTACCCGGGGTGGGCGAGAACCTTCAGGACCACCTCGAGGTCTACATCCAACATTCGTGCACCAAGCCCGTCTCGATCGCCCCGGCGCTCAAGTGGCGCAACCGGCCCTGGATTGGCCTGCAGTGGCTCTTGTTGCGGAGGGGACTGGGCGCGAGCAACCACTTCGAAGGCGGCGGCTTCGTACGCAGCAACGAAGACGTCAGGTACCCGAACCTGATGTTCCACTTCCTTCCCTTAGCCATCCGCTACGACGGCTCGATGCCGGCTGGAGGTCACGGCTACCAGGTGCACATAGGGCCCATGTACTCAGACGCCCGCGGCTCGGTGAAGATCCGCTCGCTTGACCCGGCGGTTCACCCTGCCTTGCGCTTCAACTACCTCTCGACTCACCAGGACCGAACAGAGTGGGTCGAGGCCGTCGAGGTGGCGAGGTGGATCATGAGCCAGATGGCTTTTGCTCCCTTCGACGGGGGTGAGCTTTCGCCCGGGCCGGACGTCTCGAGCGATGCGGCGATCCTCGACTGGGTAGCCCGGGACGCCGAGACGGCGTTGCACCCGTCGTGCACCTGCAAGATGGGAACCGGCGAGCTGTCCGTCGTCGACCCCTCGACGATGAGGGTGCACGGCCTGGAAGGCCTTCGCGTCGTTGATGCCTCCGTCATGCCATATGTCACCAACGGCAACATCTATGCCCCCGTGATGATGCTCGCCGAGAAGTCGGTGGATCTCGTCCTCGGCAACACGCCTCTTCCCCCTGACGCTGTGACGTTTTACCGTTCCCACCGCTCTCTGTAAAGACCTCTTTGTTGCCGCTGTGGCGGTGGGCCCGCCATAGTTCGTTCAGCGAGCTGTGCGGTGCACCACCCACGCCAGGCTCAGTGTCGTGGAGCAGGAAAACGTATCGTCTTCGGTTCGGTGAAGGTGTCGAGAAGAGAGCTTCCACCGACACGTCCGCGGCCGCTTTGGCTTCCCGAGCGCCCGCCAAAAGGAAGGTGCGATTCCCAGAGGTTGGTCGATGCATTGATGTTGACCCAACCTGCACGGGCTTGCTCGGCAAAAGCGAGACCGCGCTCCAGATCCTCGGTGAATACAGCGGCAGTGAGCCCGAACGGTGAGCCATTGGTGAGCTCAAGGGCCTCAGAGTCAGAGGAGATCTCGATCACGGGCACGACGGGGCCGAAGGTCTCCTCACGAGCGATGAGCATCTCCCCACTCACGCCCTCGAGCACCGTCGGCTCCGCGAAGAGACGAGTCGGGTATCCCTGTGCCCGCTTGCCGCCGCAGCGGACTATCGCTCCGGCCGCAACTGCCTGGGAGAGGTGGGCATCGAACTTAGCGGCATTCGCTTCGTTGTTGAGCGGCCCCATCGTCGTGAGCGGGTCAAGAGGATCCCCGAGGCGGATCCGGTCCGCCGTTGCTGCTACAACCCTCTCGATGAACTCGGCACGCACCGAGGCGTGAACGAGGAAACGCTCACCGGCGGTGCAGCTCTGGCCAGCACAAAGGTATGCCGCTTCGAGTGCTGCCTCGGTGGCGAGCTCCAGGTCGGCGTCATCGAGCACCACCATCGGCCCGTTGCCCCCGAGCTCTAGGACCTGAGTCTTGCCAGCCGCCCGTTCGGCCACGCGCCTACCGGTAGCAACAGACCCGACGAAGCCAACGGCGTCGACGCCCGGGTGCGCGACTACGCCGTCGCCAACGACCGCCCCGGGCCCTGGGAGGAAGTTGAAGACGCCTGCAGGCAGGCCGGCGCTCGCCATCACTTCGGCGAGCAGGCCCGAACAGGCCGAGGTAGTCGGCGCCGGCACCCACACAACGGTGTTACCGGCTGCGAGCGCCGGAGCGAAAACCTCGGCTCCCATCGTGTAGGGCCAATTCCAGGGCGAGACGACAGCGACCACGCCGAGCGGCACCCGAGAGACGAGCACCCTCGCTTGGGCAGAGGTCGACGGCGGCATTGAGCCTGCTAGGCGCTTCGCACCCTCTCCTGCCATGCGGAAGTACTCGGCCAGCTCGTCGACCTCGCCGTAAGCCTCGGTGATGAACGGCTTGCCCTGGTCTTCGGTGAGGACGCGGGCGAGCTCGTCCCGATGCTCGCCGACAGCGGCCGCGACCGACTCGCAAAGGCCGGCGCGCTCGAAAGCGGATATTGCCCCCCAGGTCGCGGCGGCCGCCCGTGCGGCGCTCACGGCCCGGTCGACGTCCTCGAGATCGGCAACGGCGACAGAAGCGAAGCGCTCGCCGGTCGACGGGCTCGTCGCATCCATCGACCCCGCACCGCCTTGTCGCCACGCTCCGCCCACATAGAGCAGGTACTCTCGCAAGGTCGCCTCCTTTGTCGCCGCGTCCGCATCCGGCCGTCTCGTTTAAGGCCGCTGAAGCTAGAGTAAGACCGACTTAGGTCGAAAGAATCTCACAGGAGGGCGTCGGTTTTTGCCCCCCCGAGACGGAACCCCGGGAAGTATCTGCCGGCGCTGTAGTGGCGCCAAGTGCCGGTTTCCGCATCTCATCCGATGATCGTCAAAAAGGAGATCTGACATGGCAATGCCGAGCGATCTTGAGATAGCGCGTCAAGCACACCTCAAGCCAATTGCCGAAATCGCACAGGACATGGGGATCGACCGCAGCCTCCTCGAGCACTATGGCGAGAACGTCGCGAAGATCAAGCTTGAGGCCATCTCCGAACTGGCGGGCCGGCCGAGGGCCAAGTATGTCGTCGTCTCTGCAATAACGCCGACACCGCTCGGCGAGGGAAAGACGACGACCGTCGTCGGACTCGGCCAGGCGATGCACCACATAGGCAAGAAGGCGACGATCTCGATCCGTCAACCCTCCATGGGCCCCACCTTCGGCATAAAGGGCGGCGCGGCCGGTGGCGGTTACAGCCAGGCGGTTCCCATGGAGTCGTTCAACTTGCACCTGACCGGTGACATGCACGCGGTGACCGCTGCCCACAACATGCTGTCGGCCATGGTCGACAACCACTTGCAAAAGGGCAACGAGCTCAAGATCGACCTTCACAACATCACCTGGCGACGGGTGCTGGACGTAAATGATCGGGCGCTACGCAATATCGTCATCGGGCTGGGCTCCAAGCTTGACGGCGTTCCCCGCCAGACCGGTTTCGACATCACGGCCGCGTCCGAGGTGATGGCGATATTGGCGCTGTCGACGTCGCTTAAGGACATGCGGGCGCGTCTCGGGCGGATAGTCGTGGGTTACACCGACAACGGAGAGCCGGTCACCTCTGAGGACTTGAAGGGCGCCGGGGCGATGGCGGTGATCATGCGTGAGGCGCTCAAGCCGAACCTTCTCCAGACGATCGAGAACACCCCCGTGATTGTCCATGCGGGGCCTTTTGGCAACATCGCCCACGGCAACTCGTCAATCGTGGGCGACCTCATCGGGATCCACACCGGTGACTACCTGCTCACCGAGGCCGGATTCGGTGCCGATATGGGTGCCGAGCGCTTCTTCGACATCAAGTGCCGTACTTCTGGTCTCAAGCCAGACGCGGCGGTCGTCGTCGCTACGGTGCGCGCTCTCAAGGTGCACTCTGGAAGGCACAAGGTCGCCGCGGGGCGGCCGCTGCCTCCGGCCATTTTGGAGGAGAACCCCGAAGAGGTCCGGATCGGGGGCGCCAACTTGCGCAAGCAGATCGAGAACATCCAGCTCTTTGGCGTGAGCCCGGTGGTGGCCATCAACGCCTTCCCGGGTGACTTCCCATCTGAGCACCAGGCGATCCGCGACATCGCAGAATCGATGGGCGTGCGGTCCGCGGTTTGTACGAATTTCGCCGATGGCGGAAAGGGAGCCACCGAGCTCGCCCAGGCTGTCGTCGAGGCGGCTGACGAGCCGAGCGACTTCCATCTCCTGTACAAGAGCGAGGCATCTTTGAGGGAGAAGATCGAGATCGTGGCCACCAAGGTCTATGGCGCGGACGGCGTCGATTACCTGCCAGCAGCGAACCGGCAGATCGACGCCTACGAGAAGATCGGCTTCGGGAACATGCCGGTAATCATCGCCAAGACGCACCTATCGCTTTCCTCGGACCCATCGCTCAAGGGAGCGCCGACGGGGTGGCGCATGCCTGTACGCGAGGCGCGTGCCTCCGTTGGTGCCGGGTTCGTCTACCTCATTTGTGGCGACATGAGCACGATGCCCGGACTGTCGACCCATCCCGCCGCGGAGATCATCGATATCGACGAGAACGGTGAGATCGTCGGTCTCAGCTGAGGAGCCTCCGTATCTCGAGTTGACCCTGGAGGGTTTCCTCGAGCGTGTGTCCGCGGCCGAACCTGCGCCCGCCGCCGGTTCGGCCGCAGCGTTAGCTGTCGCTCTGGCGGCGGGGCTTTGTACTATGGCCGCGCGGCTCTCGAGCAGGCAGCTGTCAGACGCTTCGGAGATCGCCCTCAGCTCGGGACGGCTGCGCGAGCGTGCGGCGGAACTCGTACAGGCCGACGCCGCTGCCTATGGCTTTGTCCTGGCAGCGCGGCAGGCTCGAGACGTCAACGACCCCGAGGCTCAACAGAAGATGGTCGAGACAGCTCTTTTGCAGGCCTCCGTGGTTCCGACCGAGCTGGCCGAGATCGGAGCCGAGGTCTGCGACATCGCTGCGCGGATCGCCGAAGGTGGCAATCGGAACCTCGTCGGCGACGCCGTCACAGCTGCTTTGCTCTCCGAGGCAGCCGTGCGCGCAGCCAACGTCCTCGTGGCGATCAACCTCAAGAACTGCTCAGACGATGAGATGGCGGCTCGTGCGGCGCAGGCGATGACCCGCGCTTGTCTGAGCACGGCCAGGGCTAAAGGAGCGTATAACTCCTGAGTGGCTCGGAAGAAACCCACAACCGGCGGGGGGACTCCTCCGCCCAAGAGGCGCGTCACAGAACTGCAGTTATCACGACCTCGTCATCGCGGGTGATCAGCCATGACGCAATCGGAGCCTTAAATGACCTCGTAAACAGCCACCGTGGTCTTTTCATCGCAGACCTGGTCGGTGCCGGCGTTATGGTCCACGGCGGCCCCCCTCAGGTCTTCCTCGGTGTGGCTGCCGAGCGAAAATCCCTCGAGCTCACCGCTACCGCTTCGTCTGCCATCGGCGCTACCGGCGGCCCAGGTAGCTGAGGGGCCAGATCGGGATTTGCCCACGCAACGCCCCGGCGCACATGGCTATGCCACGACCCGAGAGCTTGTGACCTCAATGCGGGCAATGAGCCCAACGGTGATGGGCACCCGAGCCACGACAGCAACCCAGGCAGTTGAGAAGTGGCGCCCGCCCGTCAGGCACGGCGTGCCTTGACAGCGACTTCGATGCGGGAGCCATAGTCTGGGTCCGCCTGGGCAAAGTTTGCGATGGACCGGTCGACTATGTCCTCACGCGAGACTTGGGCGAGCCCAGAGGCAATGTTCTCAACAAGCCGGCCCTTGGCATCCTCAGGCAAGAGACGGTAAAGGGAGCCGGCTTGGCTGAAGTCGTCCCCGTCATGGTCCTGCCAGTCATAGGTGCCAGAAGGCCCGCCTTCTAGGGACCCGTAGAGCGCGCTACCAGACTCCTCTGGGCCGCCGAAGCTGTTTGGCTCGTAGTTCTTTTCGCGTCCGTAGCCAGCGTCGAAGCGCATCGCCCCGTCGCGTCCGTAGGTGTCCTTGTTTGTCGCGTGCGGTCTGTTGATCGGCAGCTGGGCGTGGTTGATGCCGAGGCGATAGCGGTGGGCATCGCCGTAAGCAAAAAGCCTGCCCTGGAGCATCTTGTCAGGCGAGGGGCCGATGCCGGGAACGAAGTGGGCGGGATCGAAGGCAGCTTGTTCGACCTCGGCGAAGTAGTTGTCGGGATTGCGATCGAGCACCAACTTGCCGATCCCGATGAGCGGGTAGTCGCTGTGCGGCCACACCTTTGTCAGATCGAAGGGGTTGAGGTGGTACCCGGCTGCCTCGGCTGCAGGCATGACTTGGACTCGAAGCGTCCAGCTCGGTGCGTTTCCGCTGTCGATGGCCTGCATCAGATCACCGGTGTGCGACTCCGGGTCGGATCCGGCTAGGCGAGCCGCGTCGTCACTGGTGAGACACTTGATGCCCTGATCGGTCTTGAAGTGGTACTTCACGAAGAACTGCTCGCCGGCCGCGTTGACCCACTGGAATGTGTGAGAGCCATAACCATTCATGTGCCTGTAGCTCGCCGGGATACCCCGATCTCCGAACAACCAGGTGAACATGTGGGTTGCCTCGGGCGAGTGGGAGAAAAAGTCCCATACGTTGTCCGGCTCTTGGCGGTTGGTGTAGGGGTCGGGCTTTTGAGAATGGATGAAGTCGGGGAATTTGAGTGGATCGCGGATGAAGAAGATCGGAGTGTTATTTCCGGTTAGGTCGTAATTCCCCTCCTCAGTGTAGAACTTCACGGCGAAGCCGCGAGGATCGCGTACAGCCTCGGGCGCGCCGCGCCCGCCCGCCACGGTCGAGAACCGCACGAAGACTTCGGTGCGCTTGCCTATCTCCGACAAGAACCGGGCTCGCGTCCAGCGCGAGACGTCCGAAGTGACCTCGAAGCACCCATGGGCACCCGAGCCGCGGGCGTGCACGATGCGCTCGGGGATGCGTTCGCGGTTGAATGTGGCCAGCTTCTCTATGAGGTGTTGGTCCTGCAAAAGGACGGGCCCTCGCTCCCCGGCGGTCTGTGACCTCTGGTTGTCGGCGACAGGGGCGCCGGACTCGGTCGTGAGCGTGCGGCGATCAGGCATGATCGGGCTCCTTAGTTCGGGTGTTCTTCAGTTTGTGTGAGTTCGTAAGTTGGGCGCAGGCGGGGCAAAGACCCCAAAAGGTGATCTCCGCCTCTTCGATCACGAAGCCGCTAACTGGGGAGGGCTCCAGGCAGGGCGTGTTGCCGACGAGGCAGTTGACGTCGACGACTTCCCCGCAACCACGGCACACGAGGTGATGGTGGTTGTCCGCCACCCGCGCTTCGTAGAGTGCGGCGCTGTTGGCCGGCTCAATGCGCCGAACGAGCCCGGTCTCGCACAAGGCAGCAAGCGCCGAGTAGACTGCCTGGGTCGACACGGTCTTCAAATGACCATTGACGGCTCCGAGGATCTGGTCGGCGCGCAGGTGGCGACGCTGCTCCCGCAGCACGGCTAGCACGCTCAATCGCTGCGCGGTCACTCGGAGACCAGCAGCCTTCAGCTCTACCTTCATATCGGGCTCTGTACCCATTACAAGACTAGACTAATTCTATTCCTATAATGAATCAAGACTTGCTGTAGATATCAAGGCTTAGCGACTTGAATTTCAAGACGTGAGATCGCCGGGCCCGGATGGGACATCGACGGCGTGCTCCTGCAGGATTTCGAGCGGGACTATCTTGAGAGCTCGCTCGTGGGTCGAGGCGAGAACTACGAAGGCGGCCGCGCCGTCGTTGTGGGCCCGTAGCCAATTGTGTGCCGTCACACACCACCTGTCTCCGGGCACGAGGCCGGGGAAGTGGTACTCAGGTATGGGGGTCGTCAGGTCGTTTCCTATGGTTCTTTGGTGTTCGAGGAACTCGGCGGTAACCACCGCGCAGATCGTGTGGCTGCCCATGTCCACGTCGCTCGTCCGACAGCAGCCGTCCCGATAGAAGCCGGTGAGAGGATCCGTACTACACGGCTCTAGTTCGTTGCCCAGCACATTGCGATCAGCCATATCGGCATTATCGCTCAAGAGCCCATCACAGTCTCTCGCCCGAGGCGTGAGAGGGGTCGGCTACAAACCTTTGGTAGCGCTCAAGAGCGCTTCTTCGTAGACGAGCGCCAGGCGGTCCCAGCGCGCGTTCGCCTCGTGGTCGATCTCGCGTCGGCTCGCGTTCGCATCGAACCAGCCGACGGCCTCTTCGATACCTAGGGAGAACGGGAGGGTGGCTTTGAAGTCCGGTACGAGGCTGCGCAGCTTTGAGTTGTCGAACACAGCACTGTGCGCCTTGTCTCCCCACAAGCTGCCCTCCAGGTCAGGGTCAGAGGCGATGATCCCGTCGGAAGGGACATGGAGGAGGTCGGGCTCGACGCCGGCCGCATTGGCCGTGAGCTGATAGATCTGGTTCCAAGTCAGGCTCTCGTCAGAGGTGATGTGAAAGTCCTCACCAATTGCCATGGGGTGGCCGAGCAAGCCAATGAGCCCTTTGGCGAAGTCGCTGTTGTGAGTGATGGTCCAAATACTTGTCCCGTCGCCCGGCACGATTACCTTGGCTCCCCGCCGCATACGGTCGATGACGGAGTAGGGCTTCGACCAGCTGTTGACGGCAACGGGGATTTGCGAGGGACCGTAGGTCAACGAGGGCCTGATAATCGTGGCTGGAAAGCCGGCTTCGCTGTGTGCTTGGCGGAGAAGCTCTTCACAAGCGATCTTGTCGCGTGAGTATTGCCAAAAGGGGTTCCGTTTAGGGGTTGACTCGGTGATCAACCAGTTCGAGGGCGGTTTTTCGTACACGGACGCCGAGCTGATGAACACGTAGTGTCGTGTCCCGGCAAAGACGCGGATGTCCTGGGCGACGTGACTTGGCAGGTAACCGACCCATTGGACGACGACATCGAAGTCTTGCCGCTGCACGGCCGAGGTGACTTGGGCCTCGTCGTGCGCGTCAGCGGTGAGCACTCGCTCTGGTGAGACGATGGTCGCAAGCCTCGAGCGCCCCCGGTTCAACAGCCACAGTTCGTGACCGGCACCAACTGTCGCGGCGGCGCATGCCGTGCTTATTAATCCGGTCCCGCCGATGAACAAGATGCGCAATTTGTTTAGCTCCTGACTCCTTCTGGGCGATGGCGCCACAATGGACTATCGAAATCAAGTATTCGCCGCGACGTACGCTCGGGCAAGCGGGCTCTTTACACTCGAAAGGACGAACTTCCCAAGGCGAGTGGAAGCGGTTAACAGGTTGAAACGCTCTTTGTTGATATCTGCCGGTGCGCTGTGCTTGCTAGCGCTAGCGGTATTAGTCGTACTCACCAGCACGGCTGGGCTCGTTGTCACACTTGCCATCCTCACCTCCGTCGTCTTCGTGCTGTTCCGGCTGGTGCTCGCCGGCAGCGAGGAAGGACGCAAGACGAACCTCGGGCGGTAGCGGCAGCTGGCCTTGCTACTAAGCGCGCGTGACTTGTGTTGCCCGCCCGAGCGCCTGGAGGCCCTCCTCGACCGTCAGCAACGTCGTGGTCTTGAAGGCTCGTACGCCGCCCCCACTGCTCACGGCCATGGACCAGGCGGCAACGCCGCGGCTGTCCGGGAAGGCGACGATACCAACAAGGTCGTAGTCACCGAAGCAGAAGAACAGGTTCTCGATCGATCCCCCGAGGGCCTCGGCCGAAGATTGAACCCGCTCCATGACTGTTTGTGGCCCTCGGCTCATCGCCGTCCACGCCTCTGCGGTGTAGCCCACTTGGACGAGGTACTTGGACACTTGACCTCCCTCGCCAGCACCCTCAACCGGACGACGGGGATCACATCTCGCGGCGGGCGCCTCGCTAGGACAACGCTACCGATTCTATTTGTGTGGCACTTGGCACCCTTCGGCGATTGCCATGATCCTGAGGATCTTTGCCCTACCAGCCGAGCTCTTTCAATCTTTTGTCATCGATGCCGAAGTGATGTCCGACCTCGTGGATGACCACTCGTCGGACCGTCTCAACCACCTCTTGGGTCGTCGCGCAGGCGAAGCAGATCGTTGCCATGAAGATCGTGATGCGGTCAGGACCGGTGGCCGAGTAATTGCTACCGCGGCTCGTCAGGGGGACGCCCTCGTAAAGACCGAGGAGGCGGCCCGGCGGGCGGTGTTCGTCGACGAGCACAGCGACGTTCTCCATGGCCTCGCCGAGCTCGACGGGAATGCCGTCGAGAGCATCGGCTACGAGGCCCTCGAACTGTTCGAGTGGCATGTCGATCACGCTCAAGATCATGCCAAGTTGAGCCGCTGGTGGAAGAGCTCACCTTCGGTTCGGCGGGACTGTTCGGTGTAATGGGTGCAATTTGCCTATACGGACTTCGTCTAAGTACCGTGACCACTGGCCCGACTTATTGGCCTAACTAGAAGGTCAATGGGGCCATGGCCAAGGGCATTCCCTGCGGGCGGCCCGCTGCTCACGGGTTTCCGGGGTGGCGGGCCGCTTGGTTTTCACACGGAGGTCAGGTGCAGCGGAAGTGGCCCAGGGGCTCTGTTACCTGGGCCACTTCACTTCCTGGGTCCCCCTCTCTAGCTCGCCCGTAGGGCGGTTAGACATGGCCAGTAACAGGGAGGGTACCGCTGCGCGGAGCTATGCGCTAGGGCGGATTTGCCATCGGGCTAGGGGATCGCTCCGCGATTACTGCGAAATCGCACTTTCATGTATCAGTGTTGATCGCGCGCATGCGGAGCTCTTCTCGAACGAGTCTGCTCGGCGCTTTTGGAATCCGGTGCGAGCACAATTAATATGCGTCCGCTGTGTTTGCTGTTAAAACGATGCCCAGGCAGAATTCATCGGTTTCCCATGAGATTGTGAGCCTCGTTTCTTATCTTCGGTGATGGAACCGGCGCCTGGTCCTGCAGTGCTCAAGTGCGAGTCCAGGCATCGGGCCAGACCGCAGTGTCTCCCAGCGGAACCGGGCCGCCGTCTTAGGGCGGCGGCCCGGTGCGCGGTGCGCCTGGCGATCACGCCGCAACAAAGTGAGTGACGCTTTCGAGTACTGGCCACTGACTCGCTGGTACCGAGGGTGTCGAGGGTTCGGGGACGCAAGTGGCTAAGGAGTCACGAGCCAGCGCGAACCGATTCAGGGGTTGGAGGGCTCATTCCATTGGAGGAGCTTTGAGATGCGGGACGAGCCGGTAGCCGACCGCCGGTTCGCTCTGGAGGAACGAGCCTTCTTCATCGCCGAGCTTGCGTCTTAAGCGGTAGGCGTAGACCTTCAGATAGTGGAGCTCGCCGACGTATGCCGGGCCCCAGATGTTCTCGAGGATCATCCGCCGTGTGCACACTTTCCCTACATTGCGCGCCAAGTAGGCAAGGAAGTCGAATTCCTTGGGAGTAAGGTCGATGGTCCGGCCGTCCAGAGTCGTCTCGCAATGCACAAGGTCGAGGTGGAGGCCCCCCACGTCAAGTTGCTCCACATCATCGGCACCAGGTTGCTGATGACGCACGGCGACGCGTACACGGGCGTCGAGCTCGCGCATGCCGAAGGGCTTGGTCATGTAGTCGTCCGCGCCGTCATCTAGTGCTTGCACCTTTTTGTCCTCAGAACCATCTGCGGACAACACGATGATGGGCACGCTGCTCCAGGACCGTATCCGCTTGCAGACCTCCAGCCCGTCAAGATCCGGCAAGCCGAGATCGAGGACGATCACATCTGGAGCGCGGGTCGCAGATTCGGCGAGCCCCTCATTGCCTGTCTCGGCTGTTCGTACTTGATGACCGAGAGCTACGAGCCCGACAGTGCAGACGTTGAGCAGGTCTGGATCGTCGTCAATGATCAGAATTTTAGGCAAGGCGGAGCTCCTCGGGCATTGACTTCGCGACCGGCAGCGTGAAGGAGAAGACCGCGCCCCCGTCAGCGGCATTATCGACCCAAATGCGCTGTTGATGAGCCTCGACGAAGGTCTTGGCGATGGACAGGCCAAGACCCGCGCCGGTGTCGTTGTCTCTGCGTGCGAGAAGACCGAAGATCTCATCGCGCCGGTCAGCGGGCACGCCTGGACCGTGGTCGGTGACCGAAACCTCGATCGTCTCCGCATCGTTCCTCACGGCGCCGATCGCGATCGAAGAGCCTTTCGGGCTGTGACGGGCGGCGTTCATCAAGATGTTGGTGAGCACGCGGGAGATGAGCACGATGTCAACATCGATGGGCGGTAGCTCACTGGGTATGTCGACCAGAATCGCGTGACCCCGCATCGACGAAGTGAGATCCCTCACAACGCCATTGACGAGGTCCGAAAGAAGCATGATCGTGCACCTAGGCTCCAGGACGCCCGCCTGGATGCGACTCATGTCGAGCAGGCTCTGAACGAGTTCAGCCAGCCTGTCTGCTTGGATGTCGATCAGCTTTGCCAAGCGCCGTCGTGTCTCCGTCGTGATCTGAATATCGGCGTCTGACAAGGTGGAAGACGAGGCTTTGATCGACGCTAGCGGCGCCCTAAGATCGTGGGAGACAGCAGCGACGAGCGTCTTGGCCAGTCGAGCCACCCCCTCGGTGAGTGTTGCCTTCAGCGCTTCCTCCTGCAGCTGGGCGCGTTCGACCGCCAACGCGATCTGGTTGGCGAAGATCATCAGCGGTTCGCGGTCGTAGTTAACGGCGGCCTCGCCACAAAGCACGAGCGAGCCAATCGGACGAGCGGCTGCCGTCAAGGCAATGGCAAGGAGGTCACCTTGCTCGTACGCGTTCCCGGTCATGGTCTCGGGCTTGGCGGATGACATGAGCACATTCGTCATCTCAGACGGCGAGAGAGGCTCCCCACTCGAGGCGACGATCTGTAGGCGTTCGTCAACCGGCAGCAGCAGAGCCACCTTGCGCGATCCGAAGACCTCGGCGAGGGTCGTTACGATGACCGCGAGCAGCTCGTCGAGGGGCTTGTCGGCTACTAGAAGGTCTGAGAGCTCGAAAAGCTGCCGTATCTCCGCCCCCCGCTGGCGTTCTTTTTGCCTAGCGGTGTTCATGCTGGCGACGACGCGGGCAACCGGCACCATAACGATGACGTAGACGCCGAGTGGAACCCAGTTCTCCGTCTTCCCGACGTACCAGGTGAGATACGGCTGTATGAAGAAAACTACGTAGATTAGGAACCCGGCGCCGACACTGATCATCCCCGCCACGAACCCGCCGGAGACGGTGCCAACGATTACGGGCACTATGAGCACGAGTGCCGTCGTGGCGATGCTCACGTGGTGGCGGAACGGAATCATGACAGCCGTAAGGGCTGCCATGGTGACTAGGGCTGCGGCGGTTCCTATCAGGATGCGTTTCATGACGCTTCTTTCAAAGCCCCATTGTCGCGCTTGGCACATCGTGCCCGATCGGATGGTCGCGCTCGAGCACTAGACGTATCATCCCGCCAACCTATCCCGGGGCGCCCTGCTCAGTCCGGGGTGTCAGTCCTTGAGTCACGATGGGCTCAACTGAGTGGCGCAGGTCGTTGCGACCGCGATAACACCTTGTACTGACTACTGGAGGTAGTACCGTCCTCGTGTCAAAAAGGAGTTACGACCCTCGGCATCGAGTGAGGTCTGTACGGTCTCTTGGATCGCGCCGAGGACGGTGATCACTACCTGCCGGGTCGAACTAGCACGACCGGGCAGGTGGCTCGCCTCATGACGCGGGCCGAGATCCCAGTGCCGACAGGCAGTTGGAAAATTCGCTTTGGGGGCTTAGTCAGGACGATGACGTCGGCTCCCCACTCCGCAGCTTCCCCGAGGATCCTCGAGGCGGCTGCGGGACGGTGCGCCTCGATCACGACGCCGCTGGCTCGCAGCCCCTTTTTCCAGGCTTCGCAGACAGCTTTGTCGAGAAGCGCGGTGGCCTGCTCATCGGTTTCGGAGTAGTACCGTCCAGCGCTGGGCGGATGCTCCTCCCAGGCGCGCACATGCACCACACGCAATTCGCCGTCGCCCGCACGGCAAACGGACTCGGCAAACTCCAATAATTCGCTCGATGACCCTATCGAATCGACCGGTACCAGAATCCGCTGGAACGAAGTTCCGTCGATCCTTGTAAGTTCACCGCTGTCGAAGGTGGACTCCGAGGGTTCGATGATGCTGGACATCAGATGAACCTCCCGTGAGATGGCCTTTTCTCTTCCTGTGGCAACGGGCCGACTGAGAACGTTGCCATGGCTCAAGCATGACGGTGATGGCGGTAAAAGTGCGGTAGAGGATCGTTGATGACGGTGTAAAAATGGTGAACGAGCGCTGAATCCAGGACTCCTAGCATGACGGGTCGAAAGTCTTTGTAATTCAAGGGTAAATCCACCATCCGAGAAGCCAGATATGGGATAATTCATGGGTGGTTATGCCATGGTCTCTCGCCGGTGCTGGGATGGTGCCCGTGCGAAAGGGCCAGCCGCTTCCTCTTTGCCCCGCCGGCTCCAAGCCCGTCGGTCCCGGCGCCGCTCTGCTCGAGACGCCGGAGGGGGGCGTGGTGTCGGTCTGGGGGATGGTCACCTCGTTCTGGGACGACGGCGATGTCGTCGGGCGGCGCCTGGCGGCCGTCACTCTCGTCAAGGCCCGGACAGCGACGAGGGCTGAGGTGTGCGCCGCCTTCGAGATCGGCGACAACACGCTGCGGCGCTGGATCCATCTCTTCGACGACCACGGCGTCCTCGGGCTCGCCCCCGACCAGCGCGGACCGAAGGGGCCCTCCAAGCTCACCGAGTCCTTGGCGGTGCGTATCCGAGCGCTTCGCGCCGAGGGATCCAGCCTGGCTGGCATCGCAGAGGCGACCGGGGTGTCCACCGACACGGTCCGCCGGGCACTGTCGAGCGAGCCGTCTGCTCGGTCCGCCAAGGCGGCCGG
>Ga0302320_10012755_pt1 | contig 17608 bp, 13 predicted proteins | sample Bog_T0_3_FD_202130 | JGI IMG/M metagenome (GOLD analysis project Ga0302320, IMG submission 202130) | Peat permafrost microbial communities from Stordalen Mire near Abisko, Sweden - Bog_T0_3 | ecosystem: Environmental > Terrestrial > Soil > Wetlands > Peat | place: Sweden: Abisko, Stordalen Mire...
GAGATGGAGACATACCAGCCGACAAAGAGCAGGCAGCCATGATCGACAGCTTTACCGTTCAGCACTATGAGCATGTCAGCCAACGTTCCTATAATGGTCACGATCTACCAAACGGCATCTGGTGAAGCTCGTCTGGCCTATGACCTGCCTCGTCTCTGATGAGCCGGCTCAACGACGATGAGGTGTCCGCCGCGGCCATCAAGCTTGATGCCAAGCTTTGCGCCTTGGCGGACCTCGCAAGCGGTGTACCCGCCTGACATCTACGGCGAAAACAACGCCGTACGAGGCGCAAACTCAAGGCCACCCCGGAGAGAATCTCTACGCCGACACAGGTGTATTACACTCTATTGATTGGTCTTGCGTTAGGACCCTATGACTGCTGGCGACGTTATCTCATTCGGACCTTACCGCCTGATCCCTGCGGAGCGGGTACTGTTGAGAGGAGGGGAGACGGTCGAGATTGGCAGCCGAGCGCTCGATGTCCTCATCGCGCTTGCAGAGTCCGCGGGTGAGGTGGTTGGACGGCGCGAGTTGCTGCTTCGAGCGTGGCCAGACGTGGTGGTGGGCGAAGGCAGCCTCAGAGTGGCGATCGGCGGGTTGCGCAAGGCCCTCCGCGATGGCAAGGACGGCACGCGATACATTGCGAACGTGGCGGGACGAGGCTACTGTTTCGTTGCGCATATCTCCCGCTCGATAGCGCGGCCATTGGCATCGACGCGGCTTCCCGACGTCTCCGAGCCTCGCCCTGTCCCAAAACACAAACTTCCGGCGCGACTGGCCCGCATGATCGGCCGTAACGACAGCGTAGAGGCGTTGTCGATGTTGCTCACCGAGCGACGTTTCGTGAGCGTAGTGGGTCCGGGCGGTATGGGCAAGACGACTGTGGCTGTCTCAGTCGCGCATGCTCTGCTTGACGAATTCAGCCACGCCGTATACTTCGTTGATCTCGGCGCCGTCACCGACGAGACCGTTGTTCCGAGCACAGTAGCCGCGGCGCTGGGCGTTATTGGACTTATTCAAGATCCTCTGTCTGGCCTGGTAGCCTTTCTCGCGGGGCGCCGCCTTCTACTGGTCCTCGACAACTGCGAGCACGTCATCGACGCGGCGGCCTCGCTCACGGAGTGCCTCCACCGTGAGGCCCCTCAGGTGCACATCCTCACGACCAGCCGCGAGTCGCTGCGCGTGGAAGGCGAGCACGTTCATCTTTTGGCGCCGCTCGACTATCCGGCCGTCACGGAAGATTTGACCGCGGCGGAAGCTCTCACCTCGCCCGCCGTGCAGTTGTTCATGGAGCGCGCCTTCGCCAGTGGCCACGTCCCGGAGCTAACGGACGCCGATGCGCCGACCGTGGCGGCGATCTGCAGCCGACTTGATGGCATGGCGCTCGCTGTCGAACTTGCAGGCAGCCGGGTCGGCGCCTATGGGATCCAGGGCACCGCTGACCTGCTGGGCAATCGATTCAAGCTCCTTTGGCAGGGTCGCCGAACGGCCCCGCCCCGTCATCGAACAATGGCCGCGATGTTGGACTGGAGCTTCAATCTATTGTCCAACCGGGACCGACGTGTGCTCGGCCGACTTTCGATATTCGTCGGCCTATTCACACTCGAGGCAGCTCAGGCCGTAGCGATCGACAACCAAATCGGTGCAATGGAGGTCGCGGACGCGATCGCCAGCTTGATTGACAAATCGCTGATCTGGGTCGTACCAATCGACGCCGTTGCACACCATCGGTTGCTCGATTCGACCCGAGCCTATGCGGCCGAAAAGCTTACACAAACAGCGGAACCGAACGCCGCCGCCAGACAACATGCGCGTTACTACGCGCAGCGTCTTTCCAGTTCCGCAGGCAACGGGGTCGCGATCACCATCGAAGACGTGGCATTCGCCGCACCGTACTTGGGCAATATTCGTGCGGCGCTGGAGTGGAGCTTTTCCGGCTCTGGCGAAGCAGCGATCGGCGTAAAGCTGGCAGCAGCGGCGGCGCCATTATTCTATGATCTTTCTTTGTTCATCGAATGCCTTCGCTGGTGCGAGCAAGGCCTCGCTGCATTGCCCGACAGCGACGAAGGGAGCGCGACCCACCTGACGCTGCAGGCATTCCTGGCCGCTTCAGTGATGCTTACGCGAGGCAACAGCGACGAAGTGCGGGGGGCCATCGAGGATGCGCTTAGGCTGGCTGACGCGCGGGGCGACCGAGAGTATCAGACGCACCTCATAGTCGGTCTGTGCATCTTCCTGACCGACATCGGCGATTTTCGGGGCGCTCTCGCGCTCGCCCAACGCAGCATCACCAACATCCAGTCGATCGGCTCGCCTGGCGTGATCGCCGCGGGAGAGTCAGCATTAGGGGTGGCCTACCATTTTATTGGAGACCAGATGGGGGCTCGGCGCCACTGCGAACGCGTCCTGATGAAGGCGGACGCTGCGGGAACTGCTCGAGTCGCTTTCTTTGGCTATGATCATGAGATTCGCGCGCTGATCCAGCTTGCGCGCTGCTACTGGCTGATCGGGCTGCCGGATCGTGCTGCTGAGACCGCGCGGTGGGTGATCGACGTGGCCACCAAGCGCGATCACCCTATCAATCTGTGTATGACTTTGATCTTCACGGCCACCGTGTTTCTCTGGCGAGGCGACCTCGATGAGGCGGAGCAGCTTATCCGACGCCTCATTGCCCACGCGTCGCGACATTCACTTGGCCCCTACCAAACCGTCGGTATGGCGCTGAGCGGCGAACTATCCATTGCGCGCGGCAATCCGGCGCAGGGCGTGGCGCTTTTGCGGCGCGCTCTCGAAGTATTGCAGGCGGAAAAACATCACGCCCTAATACCGGCCTTTCATGTGACGCTGGCTGAAGGACTCATGAAGGCGGGAAAGGTGGATGAGGCTGCGGCAGTGGTCGACGCAGGCCTGGTCCTGAGTGAGGCGTTTGGCGAAACCTTGAACGTACCCGAACTGCTGAGAGTTCGTGGGGAGGTATGGCTCCAAACGACGCCCGCCGACCCCGTCGCTGCCGAACGCGCGTTCCAGATCTCCCTACAGAAAGCAAAGGAGCAATCGACCCTCGGCCTCGAACTGCGGTCGGCTGTGAGACTTTCGCGACTGTGGGCCAGCCAAGGCAAATCGTCGGCCGCTGCTAACGTCCTAGAAACCAGCTATCGGCGCTTTGGCGAGGGATTCCAAACGACGGACCTGAAACTTGCGGGTCAACTACTGGCGGAGTTCGGACGGTCCGCTACCGCCCTTGATATGGCGAGCGGTTCGGTCTGAGCGCGCGGGGCGATGACGGCGTTTAACACCAGATAACGCGCCCTCCTCGGCCATCTCAGGCACTATTTTGCCAGAGTTGAACGAGGATAGGTCCTTGGTTGACACGTCTCATCTGGAGAACCGGTACGATACCGGCGCAGGCACGGCACCTTCCGGCGATCTGACCGCCGGACTGTCGCCGTCGGTGGCAGCCTATATCCGAGCGGCCAACCTTTGCGATCTCGACGCGTTGTTGGCGACATTCGTCGATGACGCACTCGTCAACGATCAGCTAACGGACTACTGGGGCAAGGAGGCGATCGCGGCGTGGGCCGCCCGCGACATCATCGGCGAGCGATTGACTCTCAAGGTTGTCAAGACTGTCCAGCACTACGGGAATTCCATCGTAACCACTCATGTGGACGGAATGTTCGACAAGCGCGGGCTCCCGGACCCGCTTGTGCTCGTATTCTATTTCTCGTCTTACGACAACAAAATCGTTCAACTCATCATTCTGCGCAATCAGGCCGGCATCTGAAAGAGGCATACTCACGTGGGCTTGCACTGCGTCCAGGCGGCTGCATTTTCTTTGTTTGCCCCGACTCGGGCCCGATGCGCGTCCCTGCGCGTCGACAGCACGCTCTCAGTCTCGTCCCTGTGCTGCACGGGCAATGACGTCGGCTACGGCGTCCGGCCGCGACAGCATGATGACGTGGCTTGAACGCACAGTGGTCGTTTCGGCGTTGATCGTTTGCGCCATCATGGCCTCGAGCTTTGGAGAAAGAACCCGATCTTCGCTGGCGACCATGTACCAGGAGGGTTTGGTCAGCCAGGCTGGTGCGGTCGCCGGTGTACCTAGAGCGGCTTCTGCAATCGGCCCCTGAGTGACTGCCAATATTTGCTTTTCTGTGTCAGAAAGATCCTGCCCGAAATCGGCGCTGATGCCTTCGGCGGTAATGCTTAAGAAGCCGGCATTCAGCCTTATTTGCGCCGCGACCGGAGTGACAGGCACCAACGCGTTCAGCGATGCGACCGATTGCCCCGCGGCGGGGGCGAACGCGGAGATATAAACAAGTCCACTCACCTTTGGGTCGTTCCCGGCCTCTGTGATCACTACTCCAGCGTAAGAATGACCGACGAGGAGTAGCGGGCCAGGGTCCAAGTCAATCGCCCGGTTCACGGTGGCCACGTCATCCGCCACGGAGGTCAACGGGAGCTGCACCGCCGTCACGTGGAACCCTCTACGTTCCAGCAATGGGATGACCTTCGACCAGCTTGAGCCATCCGCCCAAGCTCCATGGACGAGAATGACGTCCTTTGTTTTGAGACCAGAATCATCTTCCGCCTGCGCGAGATTGACTGCGAAAAAAGCTAGGGCGCTGCACACCAACGGTGCCATCAGCGATACCACCCTCCTTTGCAATTGCATTACAGTATCTCCAATAGGTCTGTTGATTTCGATCGTGCCAATCGTTCTCATAGCTTCGCACCGTGCGACGCCGCTTCAATCGCTGCGGCCACTTGATTGGGAAATGCAATCAGGGTGTCATGTCCGCCCTCAACAATCGTCGTGGTAGCCTTGATTCGATTTGCGAAGAACTTCTGCGAGCTAGGATCGAGGATGAGATCCTTATCGGATACGACAAACCATGATGGCTTGGTATGCCATGCGGCCACCGTTGCTGGTTCATCAAACGACGTGTGATTGATTGGCAACTGAGTGTTGGCCAGCGCTTCTGATTCGCTAGTTGGCAGATCTTGGCCAAACACCGTAGGGAATGCAGCCTTGTCGAGGTAGAGAAATCCCTTGTCGTCCGGCCGGATAGCCTGCACGCCTTTCGTGGGCGAGCCGCTGGCGCTCAGAGACGCAATACTCTCGCCTTTCTCGGGAGCAAAAGCCGAGACGTAGACCAGCGCGTCCACTTTCGGGTCGTTACCGACCTCGCCGATCACGAACCCCGCCCACGAATGTCCAACGAGCACTGTGGGCCCATCTTGGGCATCGATCACGGCCTTCGTCGCAGCGGCATCGGCGGCGAGCGATGTCAGCGGAATGGTCACCGCGGTCACGTGATAACCCTTGCGTTTCAAGACGCGCGCGACGTTGTTCCAGCTACTTGCATTGGCCCAGGCGCCGTGAACAAGCACAATGTTCTTGACGGTCCCAGCGGGCAACGTGGTCGCTGTGGCCGGAGTAATGGCAATAGTGAAGGCTGCTAAAAGCGCAGCGGGAATGAGCAGAGATTTCATAACAGGCTCCATATTGTGATCGTGGCTGTCGTCATGGTCTTTCGCGAAAGCCCGTGTCCTGCACGGCCTCGCTCGGCGCCTGTTTTGCTGGCGCGTGTGCTTCTTCGCGGGTCGGCAGATTGCGCGATTCAGAACCCACGGACAAGTAATTAGATGTAAAGAGTCATAAAGAACTCGATTGCTTGCAGCGACTCGGCAACCACTACATTGACCCCAGTCGCACGCGCTGCCCAATTAGAGCGGCCATGCCGCCGCCGTTTTTGCCCACCTCAGCCCCGCACAATAGTGCTCGACATTGGGGTTCAGGGGCATTCGTGAGCTCCACAAACTGGCGCGGCCTTGAACGTCGCCTCGCCACCGCGTTGACGGCAGCTAACATCGCTTAACCGGGCATGACGATCGGTGACACGCCAAAGACCGGCGCCTCTGCTAGCTTGATCCCATCGACTCCCCGCCAGCGACATCGCGCTGGTGTCGCCGGCCATCACTTTGATCATGGAGGCCTCATCAAATGACGATGCTCAATTCTAAAAAGGAGCGCCGCGTCGGCCTAGCCAGCGGTGCTCCTCGCGGTGCGAATATTGGAGGCCTGTGGCAAGTGCAGCCCCGCGATCTCATCCAGCAACTCGAAATTATCGTGGCTCGCTGGACCGACACACGTACGGAAGATCGGCGAGAGGCGGTCGTGGCGCCGGATGGACAGTTAGTGTTGGGCGTCGCTCTTAGGCCGACACGCGTGCGATTGTCAAGCGGCCGGGAGATGATCTTCGACGGCGTGATGGCGTCCGGCATGACCTACGTCTGTCGCCCATCCCAAACCTTGCACGCGGAGTTTGCGGGCCCGACAGATTTTCTGCATCTCTGCGTGGCTGGCGGTTCGATCCACAAGCGACAGCACGCGGAAATGAGCCCGGGCAGGTATGTCGAAGCCTCGCTCGCCAGCATGCTTCCCCGCGATGCCCTGATCGATCACCTCGCGCGAGCGGTGCGCACGGCGGCGGATGGCACGGACGAGGGCTATATCGAGACGCTGGCTCTGGCGATCGTAGTGCGCGCGGCGCAGATCCACCAAAGGAGCGTCCGCGCCTCGCCCCTGCCGAAGTGGCGGCTGAGGCGGGTGATCGACTATATCGAGGCTCATGTAGCCAAGGCCATATCGATTTCAGATCTGGCGACGGCGGCAGGGCTATCTCGGACGCATTTTACAGCGCAGTTCCGTCTTGCGACCCGCTGCAGGCCTCATGACTTCATTCTCCTTCAAAAGATCGAGGCGGCCAAACGGCTCCTTCTCCAGACCTCGCGCGAACTGCTGGACATCGCGCTGTCCGTGGGGTTCCAGACGCAGGCCCACTTCTCGACCGTGTTCAAACGGTTCGTCGGTGAGACTCCCGGCCGCTGGAGGCGCGCGCAGCTCGCTGAGTGCCCTGAAAGACGAGAGGCCGCCTGAAGCACGGAATTCTCGCGCATCGCCTGGTAATCCTCGACACTACGCCATTGAGCGTACATCGTGACCTTTGTTCCATCGAGGCTCCGATGCAGACTAGCCGAAATGAATCCTGGCTCATGGCGCACGGAAGTCTCGGTTGCGCGGGCCAGCAGTTCGACCAATCGCCCCTGATTCGCGGGTTCGACGGTGAAGACATTGATTAGTGTGACGAGCTTGCGGCCCGGCGAGATCGTTGTCATATGCAGACTCATAGCAATGTGAATACCTCAAGGAAAGGACTTGGCACGCACACCCGCTCATGCGGTTGAACGTCAAGCCTTGATAAAGGCGAGCAGATCTTCGTTGACCTGATCCTTCATCGTCGTGCAGAGTCCGTGCGGAGCGCCCTTGTATACCTTGAGCGTCGCATTCGGAATGAGTTTCGCCTGGAGTGCCCCGGCATTGGCGAAAGGGACAATTTGATCATCGTCGCCTTGAATGACCAGCGTCGGGATGTCCATGCGCTTCAGGTCATCGGTTTGATCCGTTTCGGAGAACGCCTTGATGCAGAAATATGCTGCGGGAAACCCCGCCATCATCCCTTGCAGCCAAAAGGATTCACGCACCCCCTCCGAGGTCTTGGCACCGGGCCGGTTGTACCCATAGAACGGCAATGTCAACTCCTTGAAGAAATGCGAACGGTCGGCCTGCACGCCGGCTCGCAGGCCATCGAAGACACTGAGTGGCACGCCGCCCGGATTGCCCGGTGTCTTTACCATCAGCGGCGGGACCGAGGCGATTAGCACGGCTTTGGCCACACGCTTTGTCCCGTGCCGCCCAATATAGCGCGCAACCTCGCCGCCGCCGGTGGAGTGACCGACATGCACGGCATTCTCCAAGTGAAGCTTCTCGGTCAGTTCGGCGAGATCGTCGGCGTAAGTATCCATGTCGTTGCCGGTCCAAGGCTGGCTCGATCGACCATGGCCTCGGCGGTCGTGCGCGATACATCGATATCCGCGAGACGCAAGGAAGAACATCTGATCTTCAAACGCATCTGCCGACAGCGGCCAGCCATGGCTGAATACCACGGGTTGCCCGCTGCCCCAGTCTTTGTAGTAGATGATCGTGCCATCTTTGGTGGTAATCGTGCTCATCGAGTGCGCTCCTTTGGTGGGCGAAACGGAAGAATGCCTGTGTTCGCCCGCTGTGCCGAGCGCTGTCGATGATAGGCCTGCGGCGGCAAGGACGCCGGCGCCGCCGACCAAGACGCTGCGTCGGGAGGTCGTGCTGACGGTTGAAGTGGTTCGCTCGCTCATCGAATCCTCATGTTCACGATTCGTCAACACCTTTGGGCAAAGCTCGATTCACACCATCCGAAATACTAAGGCGCCCATGACAAACGCTGCCCATGAGCTGCGCTACTATCATCCAAAATCCAGATTGTGTATTTCGGAATAGAACTTGAAATTGTCAAATCGTACGGTGACGGTTCGTCGCGGCGGACACGGGACACCACAGCTCGAACCGAAGGACTTGACTTATTGCAAGTGTGACTGTGACGTCTTTCGAACATCCGTCATGTCTCCGATAATGCATACAAAAATACAATTGATTAGTCATTTACGCGGGGTATAAATAGTCCTCGAGTGTGAATGCATCAAAAAAACGGGGGACTCGATAATGAAAGTCAACATCTTGTGTTTGGTCGCTTGCGGATTCATGCCAATGATCGCAGGTGCGCAAACTGAGACCCTCGATTACACGGGAGCAGCCTTTACTCCTGTGAGCATCAATGGCCATTTTGGCATTCCAAACATTACCGGCGAAATTCAGTTGAGCGCCCCACTCGGAGCCAACCTCGCGAATGCGACCGTGGTCCCCGTCTCTTGGAGTTTCAACGACCCCATGTTGAATTCGGTCATCGCATCGAAGGGACCGTGTTGCACCACTGACTCGTTTGCGTTTACCACGCTCAACGGTGTAATAACAGGGTGGGACGTCGATATATCGTTTGCAAACTCCGCCGCAAAATCCAGTAGTTGGTCGTCGATCATTTTGAGCGATGTCGGCGGCGATACCTATACAACCGGCTACAGCACGCCCACATGCAAAGGCCGCCTGGATCCTTGCTTCTCGCTGACACAGACCACGACGCCCGGCTCCTGGAGCGCAGCCATCGCCGCGCCTGAAATCGATCCGGCTTCAGCAGCCGGCGGCTTAACGTTGTTACTGGGCGGGCTCGCGGTGCTGCGTGGACGCAAAGGCGTAAACGTCGCGTAGTACGATGTTTTATGCGGCGGATGACGAGCGCGGTTAGTGGACGCGAGAACCATTGGCACGCGCATTATCGCTTCGGTGTTCTGTTGTAAAACCGCCCGCCCGGCAGCATTTCTGGGATATTTCGCTTAGTTCGCAGCTACATGCTTTGAGCGAAGCATTCAACGACGCATAACGCCTCGGTTGGCAGCGACCGCAAGTCGTAGAGCAGCCTCCTTAAATAGATGGCTGTCGCCGGATGTCGGCGGACAACTACAAGAATTGTATTCCTCGGGCCGTCCGCACATTGCTGTGGGCGATTGCGGGCTCGCCGCTGATTCTCGGCAATAACCTGACCCGTGTGGATCGCATCGCCGACGACGAGACTGTCGGGGGGGGCGAGATCCGGCAACCCGCCATGTGAGCGCTGTTTACAGACTGCATTGATACCGTCAATACGAGTATTCGCAGGCCCTAAATGCACCAGAACGATCAAAGTCCCTGTAGGAAGTGAGATTTCCCCACGACCGCCTCGCTTTCAAAGACAATGTATGCATCTCGCAACGAGACGGCCGATGAAAACATTTCACTGCACCCATTGCCAATCTTTGATTTTCTTCGAGAATGTACGCTGTCTCAACTGCGGCCGCTCGCTCGCGTTCTTGCCCGATCGCGGCCTCATGGCGGCGCTGACACAGAGCCCAGTCGGGCTCTGGCGATCGGAGCTTCAGGGCGCCGGGTCGCAGCCTTATCGCCTGTGCGCGAATTACAACCAGGTAAGCGTGTGCAACTGGGTCGTGCCCGCGGATGACCCTTGCGATTTTTGCCGCTCGTGCCGGCTCAACCGGGTGATCCCCGATCTTTCCAGCGATCGCAATGCCGTCGCCTGGTTCCGCCTGGAGATTGCGAAGCGCCGCATGCTGTACACTTTGCTGGGTCTCGGCTTGCCGGTTATTCCGAAGGGCGCCGATGACGCTCAAGGACTGGCGTTCGAGTTTCTCGAGAATTACTCAGACGGCGACGCCAAGCGCGTGATGACCGGTCATGACAATGGTGTAATTACGCTCAATATCGCGGAGGCCGACGACGTTCACCGAGAGATGGAACGCACCCTGCAGAAAGAACCGTACCGCACTCTTTTGGGGCACTTCCGTCATGAGATCGGCCATTACTTCTGGGATCGGCTGATCGCCAACACTCCCCTGCTCGGGGACTTCCGCGCAGTCTTCGGCGACGAGCGCGCCGACTACCAGGAGGCTCTCCAAAGACACTATCAGGCCGGTCCGCCGCCACATTGGGAGCAAAATTTCATCAGCGCTTATGCCACTATGCATCCATGGGAGGACTGGGCTGAATCCTGGGCGCACTACATGCACATGGTCGACGCACTCGAGACCGCCGGTGCCGCGGGCTTGGCGCTGCGGCCCATGCGCAGTGATGAACCTCGCATGCAGCCGCCGCCGGATCCTTTGAACCCGGGTTACCGCGACTTCGGCTCGATGATCGAGTCCTGGCTATCGCTGACCTACGTATTGAACAATCTGAGCCGCGGACTCGGGCTGCCCGACAACTATCCTTTCGTGCTCTCGGCGCCGGCGATCGACAAGTTGCGCTTCGTTCACGATACCGTCGACCGGCAAGAGAACGCCGCTGCGGATCGTTGGAGCTCGGCGCGCGCGGCAGCGGCGCCACACTAGCCGTTTTAGGATCCGGAGGCTTCGCATGTCGATCCACATCGCACTCAACCACGTCATGCATTACCGGTACGACCGGCAAGTCGCGCTCGGGCCGCAGATCATCCGTTTGCGTCCCGCCCCGCATTGTCGCACTCGGATCCTCTCCTATTCCCTCAAGATCGTGCCCTCCGAGCACTTCATCAACTGGCAACAGGACCCTCAATCGAACTATCTGGCCCGGGTCGTCTTCCCCAAACCGACCCGCGAACTGCGCATCGAGGTGGACCTGGTGGCCGAGATGGCCGTACTCAATCCCTTCGATTTCTTCCTCGAGGACTACGCGCAGAAATTCCCCTTCAGCTATGAACCGACCGAGGAGCACGGGCTGGCGCCGTTTCGCACACCTGAGCCGGCGACCCCGCGGCTGACGAGATTTCTCGCCGGCATCGCGCGGGAACCGCAAGTCACGGTTGATTTTCTGGTCGAGCTGAACCGTCGGCTCGCGGCCGAGGTGAAGTACGTGATCCGGCTGGAAGCGGGCGTGCAATCGCCGGAGCAGACTCTCGAGAAGCGCTCGGGGTCGTGCCGGGATTCGGCCGAACTCTTGGTGCAGATTCTGCGCCATCTGGGGCTTGCTGCACGATTCGTTTCCGGCTATCTCATCCAGCTCACCGCCGACCTTAAGGCCGCTGACGGACCGGCCGGACCCAGCCAGGATTTCACCGACTTGCACGCCTGGTGCGAGGTGTACCTGCCAGGTGCCGGATGGATCGGCCTCGACGCCACCTCGGGATTGCTCACCGGCGAGGGGCACATTCCGCTCGCATGCACGCCGGAGCCGCAATCCGCGGCGCCGCTCACCGGCATCGTCGAAACCTGTGAGACCACTTTCGAATATGTCATGAACGTCGCACGCATTTGGGAGGCGCCGCGCGTCACCAAACCGTACACGGAAGCGCAATGGCAAGCTATCGATGCCCTCGGCAAGCGTGTCGATCAGAATCTCAACGACGACGATGTACGTCTCACCATGGGCGGCGAGCCCACTTTCGTGTCGAGCGAGGACTCGCTCGCACCCGAATGGAACACTGCCGCGCTGGGCGAGAACAAGCGCACCATCGCCGCACGGCTGTTCCGTCGGCTGAAGGAGCGCTACGCGCCGCGCGGCCTCGCGCACTTCGGTCAGGGGAAGTGGTACCCCGGCGAGCCCTTGCCGCGTTGGTCGCTCAACTGCTTCTGGCGCAGAGACGGCGAGACAATATGGAACGACGCGTCGCTGGTCGCCGATGAGGCCCGCGAGTATCCCGGCGCCGCGGAAAACGCGCCACGGCTGATGCTCGAGGTCGCACGGCGGTTAGGGCTAGGTGAGGACCATGTGTTCGCTGCGTTCGACGACGCACTCTACTATCTATGGCGCGAGCGCAAGCTCCCGGCCAACGTCAATCTATCGAGCGCCGCGCTCACCGACCCGGGAGAGCGTGAACGGCTGGGACGGATCCTCGACCGCACGCTCGACCGAGCCGTCGGATATGTGCTGCCGCTCGCCAAGGGCCCGGGGGGTGCTCCGTGGCACAGCGGTCCCTGGCTTCTGCGCAGTGAGCGCTGCTACTTATTGCCAGGCGATTCGCCGATGGGCTTTCGCCTGCCGCTCGATTCACTGCCGTGGGTGAGGCCCACCGATTTTCCGCATGTGTATCCCCCGGACCCGACCCAATCCTTCGAGACGCTGGACAAGCCCGCACCCGGTCAGTCCGCGCAAAATCGCGAGCAAGACGATCGGCGCACCGCCGCCGCCATCGCGCGGGCCACCGCGACCGGCATTGCGACCGCTGCGCGCGGCGCGGCGGCGGGCGCCGCCCAGGCAGCGTCGCCGCCCGAGGCCACGGTCCGAACCTCGATGTGCGCGGAAGAGCGCAAGGGAGTGTTGTACGTCTTCATGCCGCCGACCGAGTGCCTCGAGGATTATCTCGATCTGGTCGCGACGGTCGAGGCAAGCGCGGCCGTGCTGCGGCAACCCGTGATCATCGAAGGCTACGAGCCACCGCCCGACCCGCGCCTCATCAATTTCAAGGTCACGCCCGATCCGGGCGTGATCGAGGTCAACGTACGGCCGAGCTCCGGCTGGGACGAACTCGTCGCCGGCACCCTGCATCTGTACGAGGATGCCACCGCCTGCAAGCTGCGTTCGGAAAAGTTCATGATCGACGGTCGGCACGTGGGAACCGGCGGCGGTAATCACATCGTGATGGGAGGAGCCACGCCGCAGGATTCCCCATTCCTCAGGCGCCCGGATCTTTTGCGAAGCCTCATCTGCTATTGGCACAATCACCCGTCGCTCTCGTATTTGTTCTCCGGCTTGTTTATCGGACCCACGTCGCAAGCGCCGCGCGTGGACGAGGCACGTAACGACTCTCTGTATGAGCTCGAGATCGCGTTCAGCCAGTTCCCGGCGCCGGGAACCGAGGTGCCACCCTGGCTCATCGACCGGTTGCTGCGCAATTTATTGATTGATGTGACTGGCAACACGCACCGCACCGAATTCTGTATCGACAAGCTGTTCTCACCGGACTCGAGCAACGGGCGGCATGGACTCGTCGAGATGCGGGCGTTCGAGATGCCGCCGCACGCGCGTATGAGCCTTGTGCAGCAAGTGTTGCTGCGATCGCTGGTGGCTCGATTCTGGCGCGAACCCTACGCACCCCCGCACCTGGTGCGATGGGGGACAGAACTGCACGACCGGTTCTTATTGCCGCATTTCGTGCGGGCCGACTTCGAGGATGTGCTCGCGGACCAGGTGCGCGCCGGCTTTGATTTACAGCTCGAGTGGTTCGCTCCGCACTTCGAATTCCGATTTCCCAAGCTCGGTGACTTGTCGCTGCGCTGCGGCTCGCTCGAGTTGCGGCAGGCCCTCGAACCCTGGCATGTCATGGGCGAGGAAGGAACCGGTGGCGGCGCCGTTCGCTATGTGGACTCGTCGGTGGAGCGTCTGGAAGTAAAGGCTTTGGGCCTCGCACCCGATCGCTATGTCGTCACGTGCAACGGCCGCGCCCTACCGCTGCGGCCCACCGGGCGCGTCGGAGAGTTCGTAGCAGGCGTGCGCTACCGCGCCTGGCGGCCGTGGTCCGCGCTGCATCCGAATATCGGCGTCCACTCGCCTCTGACATTCGATATAGTCGACACTTGGATGAAGCGATCGGAAGGCGGCTGTCAATATCATGTGGTGCATCCGGGGGGCCGCAGTCACGACACATTTCCGGTGAATGCGTTCGAGGCCGAGAGCCGACGGCTGGCGAGGTTCTTCCGCCTGGATCATACCCCGGGGCCCATGAGCGTCGAGCCGGCCTCACCCGACGACGAATTCCCGTTCACCTTGGACCTGCGCCGCGGATAGGCCGGCTACCGACAACCTATGGATAAAAGCAGTGAACCCGCCGGCGGAATGGCCGGTATGGCGCAGAACGATCCAAGACTCGCAAGCTATCGAAGCTCAGCCGGACGATACGATGAGCTGATCGCGGACGACGGCCACATTCGAAATCACTGGCGCCCCCTGATCCGCGGCGTCTCCGAGGACGACGCACGCGCCGCACGCCGCGCCACCGAGTTCACGCGCCGCATGATCGTGGAGAACGGCGTCACCTACAATGTGTACGCCGATGAGCAGGGACGCGATCGCCCGTGGATCCTCGATCCGCTGCCATATCTATTGACCGCGCAGGAATGGCATACCATCGAAGCTGGCGTCGCCCAGCGTGCGCGCCTGTTGAACGCGGTGCTGTCGGATCTCTACGGCAAGCAAGAACTGCTCTCAACAGGCGCGCTGCCGGCCGACATCCCCTTCGGTCACCCGAATTTCTTGTGGCCATGCCACGGCATCCGTCCGCGCGACGATCGATGGCTGTGGATCTACGGCGTCGACCTCGCGCGCTCCGCAGACGGCCAGTGGTGGGTGCTCAACGATCGCACCCAGGCGCCTTCGGGTCCCGGCTACGCCCTTGAAAATCGGCAGATCGTGCGGCGCGCGCTCCCCGAATTGGCGCAATCGATGGAGGTCCGCCCGCTGGGCGCGTTCTTCGCAGCGCTACGCGAGGAATTGCTGCGCGGCGCGGGCGAAGATCCGCTCGCCGTGGTGCTCACCCCGGGCTCATTCAACGAGACCTATTTCGAGCACGCTTACCTTGCACGGCAGCTCGGCTTCCCGTTGGTCGAAGGACACGACCTCACTGTCCGCGACGAAACCGTGTTTCTGAAGACTCTTGCCGGCCTGAAGCGTGTGCATGCGGTGTTCCGCAGACTCGACGACGATTTTTGTGACCCGGTGGAGCTGCGCGTCGATTCCGCGCTGGGCGTGCCCGGATTGCTTGCCGCCATCCGCAGGGGTAACGTGGCAGTTGCCAATGCGCTCGGCAGCGGCGTGATGGAATCGGCCGCGTGGCTGGGCTTTTTGCCTGCACTCTCGGAATCGCTCATCGGCGAGCGACTGACTCTGCCTTCGGTTGCGACCTGGTGGTGCGGCGAGCGGCCTGCACTCGAGTCCGCCATCGAGCAACTGCCGCGCCTCGTGATCAAGCCGACCTTCCCCAATCAGAGCCGTGCTCCCGTGTTCGGTTGCGACCTGTCCGCCTTGCAGCGCGGCGAGCTGATCGCCCGGATGCGCGCTCAGCCGCACGCCTTCGTTGCCCAGGAGCATCTCGCCTTCTCGCAAGCGCCGGTGTGGTACACCAAGAACTCCGACGGCTTCTCGGCGCGCGCGCTTGGCATCCGTGTCTACGCCATTGCGACACCCGACGGCTATCGGGTGATGCCTGGCGGCCTCGCCCGTTTCGCGGCCGACGACCATGCGGAAATCGTCTCGATGCAGCAGGGCGGCGGCAGCAAGGACATCTGGGTGTTATGCGACTCCAGTGAAGATTCCGACCGATCTACGGCGCCCATCGCACGCACCGACCCGCGCGCGACCGGCCGGCACCAGGATTTGCCTTCAACGCTGGTCGAGAATTTATTCTGGATGGGCCGCTACGCCGAGCGTTGCGAGCACAAGACGCGACTCCTGCGCGCGACGCTCGGCCTGCGGCGCAACCTCCCCTTTTGGGCGGAAGCGGTGGAGATATGCAAGCAATTCGGCGCCGCTTCGGTGTTCAATCCCGAAAAGCGTTTCACCTTGAGCGGCGACATCGGCCGCCTGGGCGAATGCGCCGCTCAGGTACGAAGCTCTCTCTCAGGCGAGAACTGGCGCGCAATCACGGTACTGCAGCGCGACTTCCGCTGTGCCGAATCCGCCCGCAGCGATGCCCGCGAGACGCTCGACCGATTGCTGCTGTCGCTCGTGTCGCTGGCGGGGTTCGCGCTCGACGACATGACTCAAGACGACGGCTGGCGCCTGATGATGATCGGCCGGCGATTGGAACGACTGCAATTTCTCGGCGACGTACTCGCGCGGCGCCTCGCTGCCGGCGACAGGCCGCTTCGCCAGGAGCTCGAATGGCTGCTCGAGCTCGGCGACAGCGCCATCACTTATCGCACCCGCTACCGCGCACCTCCCGTGTGGGAGAACACCATCGATCTGTTGGTCTACGACGACCATAACCCTCGCGCGCTCGCGTTCCAGTGGCGTTCCGTCAATACCCTGCTCATCGAGGTGGCGGAATCGCTCGGCAGCCGCCCCCAGGACGCATTGTACGATCCCATCGAGGATCTGATCGCGCTCAGGGAAAGCGCGCCGAGCGACGATCCTGTCATGGTGCAAGCGGCGCACCATATACTGTCGCAGTCTCTGAAGGAGCTTAACGCGGCCGCCGCGCAGATTTCGGATCAGCTCACGTCGCAGCATTTCTCGCACGTCGACTTCGATCTCAAGGCGGTGACGGCGTGACGCGCTACGCCGTCCGCCATACCACCGTATACGAGTACGGCGGCGAGGTGGCCCATTCCCATCACCTATTGCACTTGCGGCCGCGCGAGTTCGAATATCAGCGGTGCCTCTCGCATGCTCTCGGCCTCGACCCGCAGCCGAGCGCTTCGAGCGAGGATCAGGATGCCTTCGGAAACTCCATCGCGCGGCTCGAGTACGACCGCCCGCACGATCGTCTTTCGGTCACCGCCGAGATGCAGGTTGAGGTACTGCCGCGCGACCGCGGTCCCCTGCAAGAAAGCGAGTCCTGGGATCGTGTCCGGGAACGCTTGAGCTATCATGCGTCGCCCATGAATCCCGGCGATCTAGAAGCCTGTCGATTTCGGATGCGCTCGCGCCACGTACCATTGAAGCACGCTGTCGAGGAGTACGCGCGTGAGTGCTTCACGTCCGGTCGGCCCATTGGCGCCGCTGCCGAAGCGCTGACACGGAAAATCTACCGCGACTTCGACTACGTTCCCGGCCTGACGAACAACCGAACGTCGATCACGGACGTGCTCGCGAGCCGAGGCGGTGTTTGTCAGGACTTCGCGCATCTCATGGTCGGATGCCTGCGTTCCTCAGGTCTCGCCGCCCGCTACGTGAGCGGATACATCAGAACCTCCCGCGCCGGAGAGAACGGTACGCTGGTCGGCGGGGATGCCTCCCATGCCTGGGTGTCGGTCTACTGCCCGCCGCATGGCTGGATCGATTTCGATCCGACCAATGACTGCGTGGTCGGCGAAGATCACGTAACGCTCGCCTGGGGCCGCGATTTCGCCGACGTATCCCCGCTCCGCGGCATGATCGTCGGCGGTGGCCAGCACAAGCTGACTGTGGATGTGGGAATACGCCAGCTGGACT
>Ga0302320_10012757_pt1 | contig 17607 bp, 16 predicted proteins | sample Bog_T0_3_FD_202130 | JGI IMG/M metagenome (GOLD analysis project Ga0302320, IMG submission 202130) | Peat permafrost microbial communities from Stordalen Mire near Abisko, Sweden - Bog_T0_3 | ecosystem: Environmental > Terrestrial > Soil > Wetlands > Peat | place: Sweden: Abisko, Stordalen Mire...
GTGCACCCCGGCGAAATTGTCACTGGCGAAACCGCGGGCGAAGGGATCCTGCATGGCGGGACCTCAGAGCAAGGCGGGCTGGCGCTGGGCGTCCAGCAGGCCCAGGGCCTTGAAACGCTCGAACACCGCCTGCGGGTACAGGGGGATCTTCTGGAAGGCCACGCCGGTGGCGTCCAGCACCGCGTTGCGCAGGGCCGGGGCGGGCGAGATCACCGGGCATTCGCCCAGGGCCTTGGCGCCGAACGAGCCGGAGGGGTCGAGGGTCTCCACGAAGGCCGCGTTGATCTTCGGGGTGTCCAGGATGGTGGGCAGCTTGTAGTCCAGCAGGTTGTTGTTCAGGGCCTTGCCGGTGGCCGGGTCGAACAGCAGCTGCTCCAGCAGGGCCGCGCCCAGGGCCATGCTGACCCCGCCGTGCACCTGGCCCTCGGCCAGCTTCGGGTTGATGATCCGCCCGGAGTCGTGCACGTTGTAGAGCTCCAGCACCTCGATCTTGCCGGTCTGGATGTCCACCTCCACCGCCACGAAGGTGGCGCCGTAGGACATGGCGCTGGTGCGCACGTTGGCGGAAACGTCGCTCTTGATGGGGTCGGCGTGGATCCGGTCGTAGTAGGAGTCCATGGCCACCTCCTCCAGGGTGCAGAGGGTGCGGCCGAGCGCCTTCTCGATGACCGCGCAGTCGCGGAGGTCCAGCTGTTCGGGGTCCAGTCCGCACTTGCGGGCGGCGATGGCCAGCACCTGGGTCCGGGCCTCCAGCGCGGCCTTGCGCACGGCCACGCCGGTGACGCAGGTCTGCCGGGAGGCGAAGGAGCCCGGGTCGAACGGGGTGATGTCGGTGTCTTGGCTGGTGACCACGTGGACCATGTCCATGGGCAGGCCCAGCACCTCGGCGGTGATCTGGGCGAACACGGTGTCGCTGCCCTGGCCGATCTCGGTGGCGCCCACCTGCAGGGTGACCGAGCCGTCCTGGTGCATGACGATGCGGGCGCCGGCCAGTTCCAGCCCGAACGGGAAGGTGCCGGAGGCGTAGCCGAAGCAGGCCATGCCCACGCCGCGTAACAGACCTTTTCCAGAAGGCTGGCGGCCGTTCTGGGCGGCGTAGTCCTTCTTCTTCTGGTCCCACTGGATCAGGGCCTTGCCCTTCTCGATGCATTCCGGCAGGCCCATGGTGCGGACCGTCACCTGGGTGATGGGGTCGGTGTGGCCGGGCTGGACCAGGTTGCGCAGGCGGAACGCGATCGGGTCCAGCTTCAGCGCCCGGGCGATGTCGTCCAGGTGGCTTTCCAGGGCGAAGTACACCTGGGGCGAGCCGTAGCCGCGCATGGCCCCGGCCACCGGCAGGTTGGTGGAGACGGTGGCGGGCTCGAACTTGACTGTCCTGAAATCATACAGGGACCGGAAATTGGTGCCGCCGGCCAGGGCGATGGCGTGGCCGTGGGAGGCGTAGGCGCCGGAGTTGCTCAGCAGCTTCACCCCGATGCCCCGAAGCCGGCCGTCGCCGCTGACGGCGGTCCGGAGCTGGATCTTCATGGCGTGGCGGGTGCGGGAGTCGATGAAGACCTCTTCGCGGGTGAGGGTGTAGCGCACCGGCCTGCCCTGGACGGCCAGGGTCATGGCCGCCACCAGCGGCTCCACCACCACGTCCTGCTTGGCGCCGAAGCCGCCGCCGAGGTACGGCTTGATCACCTGGACCATGCCCCAGCGCAGGCCAAGGGCCTGGGCCACCACCCGCCGGACGATGTGCGGGATCTGGGTGGAGGAGTTGATGACGATCCGGCCGTGGCTGTCGCGGAAGGCGAAGGCGGTGTGGTTCTCGATGTGGCAGTGCTGGACAATGCTGGTCTCGAACTGGCCCTCGAACACCTGGCCGGCGCCCTCCAGCTCCGCCTCCAGGTCGCCGAAGCCGTTGCCGAACGTGCTGAGGACGTTGTCCGGCCGCTCCTCGTGCAGGGCCGGGGCGCCCTCTTTCATGGCGTCCTCGGGGGTCAGCACGAACGGCAGCACCTGGTACTCCACCTCGATGAGGCGCAGCGCCTGCTCGGCGGTGAGCAGGTCCGAGGCCACCACCGCGGCGATGGCGTCGCCCACGAACCGGGCCTTGTCGGTGAGGATCAGCCGGTCGGCGATGTCCCGGTGGTGGGGATCCAGCGACCAGGGGTGCCCGGCGGTGCCGAACTTATGGGCGGGCAGGTCCCGGGCGGTGAGCACCGCCTCCACTCCGGGCAGCGCCAGGGCCCGGCTGGCGTCGATGCGGGTGACCAGGGCATGGGCGTGGGGGCTGCGCAGGACCTTGCCCACCAGCATGTCCCGCTCGAAGAAATCCTCGGAATAGCGGGCCCTGCCGGTGACCTTCGCGATGGCGTCCAGGCGCTGGACGCTCTGGCCCACAATCTTCAAGCTCATGGATGACCTCAGCCGATGTTCGCCAGTATGGAAGGCCCCCATGTGTAATTCAATTTTTTTCAGGGGTGATTTGTTTTTTTACGAAGGCTTGGGCGGCCAGGGGAACCACGCCTCGGCATCGGAATCCTGGCAGCGTTCCCAGGACCTGCCGTCGGCGACCCACTCCTCCCGGTCCCGCCCGCAGGCCTTGAACGCCACCAGGCGGTCCTGGGGCTTGGGCGGGGCGGGCATGGGCAGCCAATGGGTGGGGTAGCAGGGGGCGGTGAACCCGGCCCCGGCGTTCTCCCGCCACCAGCACTCGCCGTGGAAGCGCATGGCGGCCGCGAGCATGTTGTCGGAATCATGCGGGTCGCAGGACCCGCGCCCGATGAGGATGCTCCCGTCCCGGGGGGCGGTCTCGATGGTCTGCCATTCACTCATTTCCACCTCAAGCTTCAGTTCCATTATGCCTGGGGCCGGCCGGCGGGGCCGGCTTCCGGGGGAACTTGTGATCTAGGCAGTGTGGGATCCGTCCTGGAACAGGCGAACGTGCTGGGCACAAGTTGCCGTAGCGAAGTAAACTCTGCAGCGGCTATTCATCTGGATAGCCTCTGCCAACGCGACATTCTGGCCAAGGCAGGAACGCATGCGCTCCTGCGGGCACGGAAAGCCTTTGCACCTGCTTGGACTTAGACGAATCAGTAGGTGGCGTCAGCGTTAAGAAACTGATCAATTTACCAAAAAGAAATGCATCAAAGGTGTTCCATGTATGTCAGCTGACCACCCCTAGTGGGCTTCGGTACGTTCTTTTTCCAGGGCCGCCAGATAGACTTCCAGCCAATTGGTGGAGAAATTGCCGGAAATGAAGTCCGGGTGGTCCATGATCAGCCGGTGCAGGGGGGCGCTGGTCTTGATGCCCTCCACCACCAGGGTGTCCAGGGCCCGGCGCATGCGGGCCAGGGCCTCGGTGCGGTCGCTGCCGTGGGCGATGAGCTTGGCCACCAGCGAATCGTAGTAGGGGGGGATCACGGCGTCCTGGTGCATGGCGGTGTCCATGCGGATGCCGGGGCCGCCGGGGAAGTTGAGCGCGGTGATCCGGCCCGGGCTGGGGGTGCAGCGGAACGGGTCCTCGGCGTTGATCCGGCACTCGATGGCGTGGCCGCGCAGGACGATGTCGTCCTGGGTGTAGCTGAGCTTCTGGCCGGCGGCGATGCGGATCTGCTCCTTGACGATGTCCACCCCGCTCACCATCTCGGTGACCGGGTGCTCCACCTGGACCCGGGTGTTCATCTCCATGAAGAAGAACTCGCCCCGGGCGTCCAGCAGGAACTCGATGGTGCCGGCGTTGAAGTAGCCCACCGCGCGGGCGGCGCGCAGGGCCATCTCCCAGATGCGCTTGCGCAGTTCCGGGGTCAGGGCCGGGCTGGGGCTCTCTTCGATGAGCTTCTGGTGCCGGCGCTGGATGGAGCACTCGCGCTCCCCCAGGGTGATGATGCTGCCGAACAGGTCGCCCAGTATCTGGACCTCGATGTGCCGGGGCTCCAGAAGATACTTCTCCATGTAGACGCTGTCGTCGGTGAACGCGGCCCGGGCCTCGGTGCGGGCGGTGTTGTACATGTCGGCCATCTCGTCGGGGCCGTTGACGATGCGCATGCCCCGCCCGCCGCCGCCGGCGCTGGCCTTGACGATGACCGGGTAGCCGATGGTCTCGCCCCAGGCCAGGGCATCGTCCACGGTCTCGACCACGCCGTCGCTGCCGGGCATGAGCGGCACCCCGGCCGCCTTCATGGTGGCCTTGGCCTGGGCCTTGTTGCCCATCATGCGGATGATCTCGGAATTGGGGCCGATGAAGACGATGCCGCAGGCCTGGCAGACGTCCACGAAGTGCGGGTTCTCGCTGAGGAAGCCGTAGCCGGGGTGGATGGCCTCGGCCCCGGTCACCTCCGCGGCGGCGATCACCTGGGGGATGTTCAGGTAGGACTTGGCGCTGGGGGCGGGGCCGATGCAGATGTCCTGGTCGGCGAAGCGCACGTGCAGGGCGTCCCGGTCGGCCTCGGAGTAGACCGCCACGGTCTGGATGCCCAGTTCCTTGCAGGCCAGGATCACCCGCAGGGCGATCTCGCCCCGGTTGGCGATGAGGATCTTGCGGAAGGGCGGGTCGAACCTGGCGGCCGCCTTGATGAGAGGGGGCTTGCGCGTCAACGCGGCCATGGGGTCAGCGCACCCGGATGGCGAACAGGCGCTCGCCGTATTCCACCGGCTGGCCGTTCTCGGCCAGCACCGCCATCACTTCGCCGGCCACGTCGCACTCGATCTCGTTCATGAGCTTCATGGCTTCCACGATGCAGAGGGTCTGGCCGGGCTTGACGAAATCGCCCGGCTGGACGAAGGCCGAGGCGCTGGCGCTGGGGGCCCGGTAGAAGGTGCCGACGATGGGGCTGGTGATGGGGTGGATGCCGGGCTCCTCAACCAGGTCCGCATCGGGGTCGGCGGTGTTGGCCAGGGTCGGAGCCGGGGCCAGGGCCGCCCGGGCCGGCAGGGGGGCCGGCGCCGCGGCGGGGACGCCGGCCAGCTTGCGGATGTGCAGTTTCACGCCCCGGGATTCCAGTTCCAGCTCGTCCACCGGTTCCCTGCCCACCAGGCTGATGAGGGCCTGGATCTCCTCGAACCCCAGCGCCAGCCCCTGCTCCGGCGCCTTGGCGGCGGACCGGCGGGCGGGGGACGAGGTCGGCGGGGTCTTCCTGGACGGGCTCATGGCTGCTCCAAAGGGTCGGGGGGCGCCGGGGATGCGGCTTCCCGCGCCCGCCTGCCCTTCGGCCCCGCCTCGTCCGGGCGGAACTCCTTGCTGGCGGCATCCAGGATTCCGTTCACGAACTGGGTGCCCTCCTGGTCGCTGAACTCCTTCACGATCTCCAGCGCCTCGTTGATGATGATGGGGAAGGGGATCTCCTTCAGGAACATCAGCTCGTAGACCCCCAGGCGCAGCAGATTGCGGTCCACCACGGCCATGCGGTGGATCTTCCAGTGTTCCGCGAACCGGGTCAAGACCGCGTCGATCTCCTCCATGTGCCCGTGGACCCCGTCCACCAGGCGCCGGGCGTAGTAGAACGCGTCCCGGTTCAGGTCCTGGATGGCGTTGAACCCCGCGAAGATCTCATCCGGCAGGTAGTCGGTGAGATCCATGGCGTACAGCATCTGGAGGGCGTATTCCCGGCCCCGGCGGCGAACGCCCATTACTGGTTCCCCTTGGCGGGAAACTTCATCACACGGTAAAGGTCCACCATCTCCAACAGGCTCATGGCGGCCTCCCAGCCCTTGTTGCCCATCTTGGTGCCGGCCCGGTCGATGGCCTGCTCCACGGTGTCGGTGGTGAGCACCCCGAAGATGATGGGCACCCCGGTCTCCAGGGCCACCTGGGCGGTGCCCTTGGTGACCTCGTTGGCGATCATGTCGAAGTGGGGCGTGCCGCCGCGGATGACGGCGCCCAGCACCACCACGCCGGCGTACTGGCCGCCGCGGGCGATCTGCAGGGCCACCTGGGGCAGTTCGAAGGATCCCGGCACGCGGATGAGATCGATCTGGGCCTCGCTGCCGCCGTGGCGGTTGATGCAGTCCGTGGCCCCGCCCACCAGCCGGTCCACGATGAATTCATTGAAACGCGAAGCCACCAGGGCGAACCGGTCGCCCTTGTGCACACGTAGCTGGCCTTCAAAGATCCCCATGGGAACCCCCCGAAAGGTGGTTGAGTTCAAGACAATAGCACAACTCGGGGTGGCTGGACAGGGAGGTTTGGGGCGGCCAGGCGGATTGGCGTAGAATGGCAGGCAACCACCCCCAGGAGAGCCCTTGTACTGCATGAAATGCGGCTTTGCCAATGCCGAGGGCTCGGATGTCTGCTACCACTGCGGGGCCAGCCTCAATCTGGTCAGCGCTCCCATGGCCCAGCCGGAGGAGCCTGTATTGTTTCATCTGGGCCATCCTGCTGGAGTACATCGCCCTGAGCTACCAGATCAGAATGCACCCCAGCATGCTTTCGCTGGGCTTCCTGCGGATGATCTTCCTGTGGATGATCGGCGTGGCTGGGGACGGGCTGATCATCTCCGCCGGAGTGTTCCTCTTGTCGGAGGGCATCATCCGGCGTTCCCTCAGGAAAAGGGTCGAAGCCTAGAATTTGAATTCTGAAACACCCTCTTGATGCGGGCTGGTCCAGCGTTCAATCCCAGCCCAGCTCCTTCAGCCGTTCCTCGCCGATGCCGAAGTGGTGGGCGATCTCGTGCAGGACGGTGGTGGTGATCTCATCGCGCAGTTCGGCCTCGTCCACGCAGTCCTCCAGCAGCGGCCCGCGGTAGATGGTGATGCGCGGCGGCAGTTCCCCGGGTCCGGCCGGCCCTTCGGTGATGGGATGCCCGGAATAGAGCCCGTAGAGGGTGTCGTCCTCGGGGACGCCCAGCGCGTCCAGCAGGTCGTCCGGGGCCCAGTCCTCGATGACCACGGGCACGCCCAGGAGATGGGGGCGGAATTCCTCCGGAACCTGGGCCAGCGCCTCGTCCACGAGCCTTCGGAAGGCATGGTCGGAGAGCTGGATGGCCATGCGCCGGCTACCGGGGGATCAGCCGCCCGGCGTCGGCCATGAAGTACCGCCAGCGGGATTCGGAGGGGAGCACGGCCCAGCATCCGACCATGGGCAGCAGGCAGATGAGCAGGCTCAGGGACGCCACCGGGGGGCCGATCTTGACGCCCAGGTAGAGGCCGAAGATGGCCACCGCCGCCATCAGGGCCGCGGTGAGGAGGTTGCGCAGCTTCAGGGTGCCCAGGGCCGCCCGGGAATCGCGCGGCTGGCCCAGGCGCGGGGGCAGGACCAGGGCCAGGACCAGGGTCAGGCAGGCCGCCACCAAGCAGGCGCGCACCAGGGGTTCTTCCCAGGGCAGGTCGGCGAAGCCGGCAAGGAACAGGCTCCACCGGCCCCGGAGCACCTGGCTGCCCAGGCTGATGATGTACATGGCGGGGGCGACGAAGCCGCAGGTGAAGGACACCATCCGGGCCTGCCGCACGGATTGGCGAAGTTCACGCTCCAGATCGGGGGAGAAAGCGGCCATGGCGGGCTCCTGGACTCCATGTTCGGGCTTTGCCCGGGCATGGAGTGGGGGTGTGGGGGGACGGAGAGCGAGCGAAGTGAGCGCGCGGTCCCCCCACAGTCATATCAGTGTATCCTGCCCAGCAGCCTGAGCAGGCCGTCCAGGATGGTGAGGGGATGGGGCGGGCAGCCGGGGATGAACAGGTCCACCGGGATGCCGGCCCCGCACGCGCCGCCCAGCTGCTCGGCCTGGTGCAGGTAGGGGCCGCCGGAGATGGCGCAGGCGCCCACGGCGATGACGATCTTGGGGTCGGGCACGGCGTCGTAGGTCTTCTGCACCGCCAGGGCCATGTTGGCGGTCACCGGGCCGCAGATGATCAGGCCGTCGGCGTGCCGGGGCGAGGCCACGAACTGGATGCCGAACCGGCCGATGTCCCAGGCCAGGGTGCCCAGCACGTTCACGTCCACTTCGCAGCCGTTGCAGCCGCCGGCGCTCACGACCCGCAGCTTCAGGGAGCGGCCCAGGACCCGCATGAGCTCCTTGTCCAGGGCCTCGGCCAGCCGCGGCTGGGCGCCGGCCTCCTGGACCAGGTCCTCCCGGCCGCGGGCGGCCAGACGATGGTCGCCGGTGAAGCGGAGGACCTCGCCAGGGCAGGCGTCCACGCATTCGGTGCAGAACAGGCAGCGCCCCAGGTCCAGGCTCGGCTTGGGCTCCAGCTGGATGGCCCCGGTGGGGCAGGCGTCCCGGCAGGCCCGGCAGTCCTCGGGGCAGTCGCCGGGGCTGAACTGGGGCCGGCCCCGGAAACGCTCCGGCAGGGCCGGCAAAGTCCTGGGGTAGGCCATGGTGCGACGGCCCTGGCGCCAGCGGGAAAGCAGAATGTGGATCATAGGTCATGCCCGCAGTAGGAGAGGTTGAAGCTCTTGTTGCACAGGGGGAAGTCCGAGATCAGTTCGCCCCGGAGCGCCAGGGCCAGGCCGAACCAGTTGTGGAAGGACGGGTCGACGATCTTGTAGCGGCGGAACCGGCCCCGGGCGTCGGTGATGGCCAGGTGCAGCACTTCGCCGCGCCAGCCTTCCACCATGGAGACGCAGAAGCTGTCGGCGGCCGGTGGAGGCAGGGGGGCCGGGCGCTCCGGCTCGCTCCAGGCCAGGGAGACCAGGGCCGAGCGCAGGAAGCTGTGGCTCTCGGCCAGCTCCAGCCAGCGCACCCAGGCGCGGGAATGGACGTTGCCGGCCGCGGCCAGGCTGAGGGCGACCGGGTGCTGGGCGTAGGGGCCGTAAGGGTGGTCCCTGCGCACATCGAGGGCGATGCCGCAGGCCCGGGCCGGCACGCCCACCAGCCCGATCTCCCGGGCCAGGATGGGATCCACCGCGCCCGCGGCCTCGAACCGGTTCAGCACCGAGGCGGCGCCCCAGAGCAGTTCCACCGCGTCCCGGGTGTCGTCCCAGGTGCGCTCCAGCCGCGCGGCCAGGGCCCGGGCCCGGGTCGAGTCCAGGTCCATGCGCAGGCCGCCTGGGCGCAGCCAGTCCCGGCCCAGGCGGCTGCCGCAGGCCTCGGCGGTCATGTTCAGCCAGTCGCCGCGGATCCGGCCGCAGAACGAAGAGGTGGGCAGGAAGCCCACGTCCCCGGCCATGGCGCCCAGGTCCCCGGTGTGGTTGGCGGCCCGCTCCAGTTCCAGGGCCACGCTGCGCACCCGTTCCGCCCGGGCCGGGACCTCCGCGCCGGCCAGGGCCTCCAGGTTCCGGCAGTAGGCCCAGGTGTGGGCCACGGTGCTGTCCCCGCAGACGGTCTCGGCATGCTTCAGGCTCAGGGGGTGGGGGCCGCCGGCCAGGGCCCGCTCGATGCCCCGGTGCTGGTAGCCCAGGGCGATCTCCAGGTGGAAGACCGTCTCGCCGTGGCACTGGAAGCGGAAGTGGCCGGGCTCGATGACACCGGCGTGCACCGGGCCCACGGCCACCTCGTGCACCTCCTCGCCCTTGACCTGGTAGAAGTCGATGACCCCGGGCAGGATGGGGCCGGTCCGGTTCCACGCGTCCCGGCCTTCGGCCCAGGATGCGTGGAAGCGCACGGGCTTGAACCAGGGATGGCCCTCGGGCCGGATGCCGAACTGCTCGGCCAGTTCCCGCTCGAACAGGTGCGCCTGGGCGCATTCGGGGGTGAGGGACGGGTAGCGGGGCCGGTCCAGGCGGGTGCGCCCGGCCAGGAGCCGGTGCCCCGGGTCGTCGGCGAGCACGGCGTAGAGGTTCAGCTCCTCGTCGGCGCACAGGCAGGCCAGGCGCAGGCCGCCGCGCACGCCCCGGACGACCGCGGCCCGGAATTCCGCCAGGGACAGGTCGGCGATCTCGGCCAGGGGCAGTGCCTGGCCGTTGGTCATGGGGGTGAACAGGGTCTCGCTCAAGGGTGTCCCTCCACCAGGGTGGCGGCGCTGCGGATCATCTCGGTGAGGGATCCGGGCAGCCACAGGCCCATGGTCATGGACAGCGCCAGGGCCAGCACCAGCGGGGCGGTGGTGGCCAGGGTGTCCCGGTACGGCGTGCGCACCCGGTCGGGCGGGGGCGTGCCGAACACCACCTGCACCACGGTGTCGCTCATGGCCAGGAAGATCCCGCCCAGCAGCACCAGGAAGGCCACCCCGGTCCACAGGTAGGGCCGGGCCAGGGCGGTGGCGGCGATGTTGAACTCGCTGATGAAGGGGGCGAACGGCGGGGTGCCGGTGATGGCCAGGAAGCCCAGGAAGAACAGCCAGCCCGACACCGGCGTGCGCCGGATGGCGCCGCGCACGTAGGGCAGCCGCTTGCTGGCGTAGCTGCGGTTGATGTTGCCGGCCGACATGAACAGCACGCCCTTGACCAGGGCGTTGGCGGCCAGGTGGAACAGGGCGAACCGCGCCGCCCGGCCGCCGATGCCGATGCCGAACGCGAGGATCCCCATGTGCTCGACGCTGGAATAGGCCAGCAGCCGGCGGATGTCCAGCTGGCGCACCATGAACACGGCGGCCCAGAGCATGGACAGCAGGCCCATGCCCACCATCAGCTCCCGGGCGAACTGGATCTCGCCGGCCGCCGCCACGATGGCGTAGAACCGCAGCAGGGCCAGGAAGGCGCAGCTGGTGACGCCGCCCGCCAGCAGCGCGCCGATCACGCCCGGGGACTCGCCGTATGCGTCGGGCTTCCAGGTGTGCAGGGGCGCCAGGCCCATCTTGGTGCCGTAGCCCACCAGGGCCAGCACGAACCCGGCCCTCAGCCAGGGCCGTGACAGCTGTCCGGCCCCCTGCATGAGGCTGCTGAAGAACAGCGGCTCTTCGAGGCCGCCCATGTGCGCGGAGTAGGCCAGGAACAGGGTGCCCAGCAGGGCCAGGGCGATGCCCACCGAGCCGATGATCAGGTACTTCCAGGTGGCCTCGATGGAGCGCCGGTTGTGGTTGAAGTAGATCAGCGGGGCGGTGGCCAGGGTGGTGGTCTCCATGGCCACCCAGACCAGGCCCGGATGGCGCGCCGCGCTGAGCAGCGTGGCCAGGCCCAGGAAGGCCAGGAAGCTGGCGACGAAGACCCGGTTGTCCCGGTCGGGCCGCAGCGCCAGGTAGGCCGGGGCGTACCAGGCGCAGAACAGGAACAGCACGCTGATCACCAGCAGGGTCCAGCCGCCCAGGGCGTCCAGGCCCAGCCAGGTGCCGGGCGCCAGATGGTCCCAGCCGCGCAGGGACCACAGCAGGCCGGCCAGGTGCAGGGTGGCGGTCGCCGGCAGCAGGCGCACCCGCGCGGCCACCGAGTTGATGGAGAAGGCCAGGGCGGCGGCCAGGAGCGGGAGGGCGATGAGGAACCAGACCATGGCTCAGTCCTTCAGTTCGGCCAGATGGCGGGTGTCCATGGAGTCGAAGGCCACGGTGATGTGGTTGATGACGATGCCCATGACGAAGATGCCCACGAACAGGTCCAGCAGGATCCCGGTCTCCACCAGCATCGGCATGTCCTCCACCAGCATCAGGCCGAACAGGTAGATGCCGTTCTCCAGCACCAGGTAGCCCACCACCTGGGTCAGGGCCTTGCGCCGGGTGATGAGCAGGATGAAGCCGGTGAGCAGGGTCGAAAGCGAGGCCGGCACGAACAGCTTGAACTGGCTGCCCGGGGCCAGCGGCAGGTTGCCGGCCAGCAGCACGGCCAGGCCGGTGCCCAGCGCGCACAGCACCAGAGAGGCGGTGAAGCCGATGTAGGGGGAGACCTCCCGGTCGATCTTGATCTTGCGGGTGGCCCGGCGGAACAGATAAGGGATCAGCCAGCCCTTCACCCCCACGGCGGCGATGACCATGAGCACGATGTGCAGGTGCCGGCCCAGGCCCATGGCCAGGGGCAGCAGGCCCAGCAGCACGCCCTGGATCACCGCCACCTGGATCATCTTGTTGATCCGGGCGGTGGCCACCAGGGTGAAGTTGGTGAGCACGATCAGGGCGATGAGGAGGTCACTCAGCATGGTCAGGCCTGCAGGAGGAAGAAAGCGAAGGCGGTGGCCAGCAGCCCGGCCACCAGGAACTGGGGCACCCGGTTCAGGCGGAACCGCGCGGTGGCGCTCTCCACCAGGCCGACCACCACCGCCAGGAGCGCCATGGCGCCGTAGAAGCCGGCCCAGTCCAGCCAGGGGGCGCTGGTGCGGGGAAGCAGCGGCCCCACGATCAGCGCGCCCAGCACCAGCAGCTTCAGGCTGGCGCCGTAGAGCACCAGCGCGAACGGGCGCCCGGAGTGGTCCAGCACCATGACCTCGTGGATCATGGTGAGCTCCAGGTGGGTGTTGGGGTCGTCCACCGGGATGCGCGAATTCTCGGTGAGGAAGACGATCATCCAGCCCGCCAGCACCAGGATCAGCGGGCCGGTGGCCCTGGAGATGGCGAACCCCGGCGAGGCCAGCATGCCCGAGAGCGAAAGGCTGCCGGTGGCCTTGGCCAGGGCCGCGAAGCCCAGGAACAAGGCGGGCTCGGTGAGCACCGAGAAGGTCACCTCGCGCGCGGCGCCCATGCCCTCGAAGCTGGAGCCGGTGTCCAGGGCCGAGACCACCGTGGCGAACCGGGCCAGGCCGAACAGGTAGGCGAACAGGATCATGTCGCCCTGGAAGCTCACCGGCGAGGGGGAGTGGCCGAACGGCACCAGCAGCGAGGCGGTGAGGCCCGCCGCCACCACCGCCACCGGCCCGGCCAGGAACACCCAGGTGGTGGTGCGGCTGTACACCGCCCGCTTGCGGGCCAGCTTGGCCAGGTCGTAGTAGAGCTGCAGCACCGGAGGGCCCTGGCGGCCGGCCATCAGCGCCTTGACCTTGTTGATCAGGCCCGGGAGCAGGGGCGGCAGCAGCAGGGCCGTGAGGACGTGCAGCAGGAAATGGAGGGATCGGACGAGGGTGGAGTCGGTCATGGTTCAGGCCACCATCCAGACGAGAAGCGCCACGAGGGTGATGAGGATGTACAGGAGATAGAGCGGCAGCTGGCCGCTCTGGAAGACGTGGAGCACTGCCAGGCCCCGGGCGGCCAGGCCCAGGGTGGGCTCGGCCACCCGGTCCAGGACCAGGTCCGGCACGTGGGAGCGGTAGGCGCGCTGGGCCGGGAACAGCCCCCGCACCCGCCGCCAGCGGATCCGGGGCCACAGGATGAAGCGCATGGCCGAGACCAGGCCATCGGCGAAGGAGGACGCGGTGTACTGGATGCGCGGGCTGGAGGCGGCGTAGCCGCAGTCCCAGGTGGGCAGCCCGGCCCGGGGGGCGGCCCCGTGCCGGAGCCAGGCCCAGAGCAGGCCGGCGGCCGCCAGCAGGGGCAGGGCGATGGCGGTGAGCAGGCCGAAGTGGGCCAGGCCGCCCAGATCGGCCGGTCCGGTCAGGCCTGCGGCCGCCGCCGCGGCCCGGGCCAGGGCCGGCCCCACCGCCACCGGGACCACGCCGATGGCCAGGCAGGCGCCGGCCAGGGCCAGCATGGGCGCGCGCATGGACCGGGGCGCTTCCTGGGCCGCCGCGGCCTCGGGCGACCGGGGCTCGCCCAGGAACACCACCCCGAACACCTTGGCGAAGCAGGCCGCGGCCAGGGCCCCGATCATGGCCAGGGCGGCCAGGGCCAGCACCGGCCAGCTGGAATGGGCGAAGGCCAGCCCGCGGAAGGCGGCCAGGTAGATCAGCCATTCGCTCACGAAGCCGTTGAGCGGGGGCAGCCCGCAGATGGCCCACGACCCGGCCAGGAAGGCCGCCGCGGTCACCGGCATGGACCGGGCCAGGCCGCCCATCCGCTCCAGGTTCCGGCTCCCGGTGGCGTGCACCACCGAGCCGGCGCCCAGGAACAGCAGGCCCTTGAACAGGCCGTGGTTGAGCACGTGCAGCAGCGCCCCGGCGAAGCCCAGCAGCTGCAGCTCGGGGTGGCCGGTGCTCTTGCCCAGGGTGCCCAGGCCCAGGCCCAGCAGGATGATGCCGATGTTCTCGATGGAGTGGTAGGCCAGCAGGCGCTTCAGGTCGTGCTGGGCCAGGGCGAAGGCGACCCCCAGGATGCCCGAGACCGCGCCCAGGGCCACCAGCAGGGCGCCCCACCACAGGGGCGGGTCCGGCACCAGGCACAGCGCCCGCACCAGCCCGAGGATGCCCATCTTGATCAGCACGCCGGACATCATGGAGGACACGTGGCTGGGCGCGGCGGCGTGGGCCGGCGGCAGCCAGAAGTGCAGGGGGAAGATGCCCGCCTTCATGCCGAAGCCGGCCAGGAAGAGCAGGAAGGTGGCGGTGCCCCGTGGGCTGGCGGCCAGGCCCGCCGGCACCGGCAGGAACAGGTAGCCGGCCCCGGACATGAGCCCGAAGGCGGCGAACAGGCAGAGGGTCCCGGAGTGGGTGGAGACCAGGTAGATCCAGCCGGCGCGCCGGGTTTCCGGATCCCGGTCCTCGGCGGCCACCAGGAAGAAGGCGGAGACCGCCATGCCCTCCCAGGCCAGCAGGAAGGTCAGCGCGTGGCAGGCCGCCACCAGCAGGACCATGAAGCCCGCGGTGATCCCCAGCAGCAGACGCAGCCGGCGGGCGCTTTCGTGCTGATCGCCCCAGTAGCCCACCCCGAACAGGGCGCCGCAGGCGGGCAGCACCAGCACCGGCACCAGGAAGAAGGCTCCGATGGGGTCCAGGCGCAGGAAGCCCCGGGTGCCCAGTGGGGTGCGCAGCAGGGCCAGGGCCGGCGGGGCCGCGCCGCAGAGCACCAGCGCCGCGGCGGCGAGGCCGGCCAGGGCGCCCAGGCCCAGCATCCAGGCAGAAACCCGGCCGCCCCCGGCGCGCAGGAACAGCCCCGGGACGCCGGAGAGCGCCACCAGGAGGAAGGCGAGCCCGAAGAGGATCATCCCAGCAGCCGGTCGCGCAGGACCAGCCAGAGGAACATGCCCACCAGGGTGACCAGGATGTACAGCAGATACATGGGCAGCAGGCCCTGCTGCAGCCCTCGGTAGCGCTGCAGGCGCTCCACCAGGCGTGCCGTGCGGGGGGCGACGAAGCCCTCCCCCACCGGGTCCTGGAACCGGGAATGGAAGCCGACGCTCCGGGGGAACAGCCCTTTGACCCGGCGCACCCGGCTCTTCAGCCCGGGCATGGACTCGCCCCAGCCGTCCGCGAACGAGCTGGCGCTGTACTGCATCCGCGCGGTGGGCGCGGCATAGCCGCAGTCCCAGGTGCCTGGCCGGTCCGGTGCCGGTGCTGGACGGCGCAGCCAGAACAGGGCGCCCGCCCCCAGGCCCAGCAGCATGGCCGCCATGCCGGCGAACAGCCACAGCTCGCGGTCCAGGCCCTGGGCCAGCAGCGGCCCCGGGCCCGGGGAGACGATGGCCACCACCCGGTCCAGCAGCGGCAGGAGCAGGGCGCTGCCCAGGCTGAGGGCCATGCAGAGGCCGGCCAGGACCAGCATCGGGCCCCACATGGCCGGCCCGGGGTCATGGGCCGCCTCGGCCTCGGGGCTGCGGGCCACGCCCAGGAAGACGAAGCCGAAGAACTTGGCGAAGGCCACCCCGGCCAGGCCGCCGGTGATGGCCAGGGCGGTGAGCGCCAGCCCCTCGGTCCAGGCGCCGCCGCCCAGGCTGGCCGCGAAGAATCCCCGGTACAGCAGCCACTCGCTGACGAAGCCGTTGAACGGCGGCAGCGCCGACACCGCCAGCACCCCGGGGAAGATGGCCAGGGCCGTGCGCGGCATCCGCGCCGCCAGGCCCCCCATTCGCTCCATGTCCCGGGTCCCGGTGGCGTGCAGCACGCTGCCCGCCCCGAAGAACAGCAGGCTCTTGAAGGCGGCGTGGTTCCACACGTGCAGCAGCGCCCCGCCGAAGCCCAGGGCCGAGATCCACGGGTTCTCCATGGCCCGCCCGGTCCAGCCCAGGCCCACGCCCATGAAGATGATGCCGATGTTCTCGACGCTGGAATAGGCCAGCAGCCGCTTGCAGTCGCGCTGGGCCAGGGCGCAGCCGACTCCGTACAGGGCGGTGGCCGCGCCCAGGGCCAGCACCACCCCGCCCAGGTGCGCAACCGGGGGCAGCAGGCCGGAGACGCGCAGGACCCCGTACACCCCGGCCTTGAGCATGACCGCCGACAGGATGGCCGAGACGTGGCTGGGGGACCCGGCGTGGGCCGCCGGCAGCCAGAAGTGCAGCGGCACCAGCCCGGCCTTGAAGCCGAAGCCCAGCAGGGCCAGGACCAGGATCAGGCCGTCCAGGCCGGGCCGCGGGAACGGGCTGCTCACGTACCAGCCGTAGCCGCCCAGCCGCTGGGCCATGAGGATCACCATGGCGGTGAGCAGCATGGTCCCCACGTGGGTGCAGGCCAGGTAGACCCAGGTGCCGCGCATGACCTCCGGCCGCTCGTGCTCGGTGGCCATCAGCAGCATGGCGCTCATGGCCATCACCTCCCAGGCCACCAGGAACAGCACCCCCTGGCGGGCGATGAACACCAGGTTCATGGAGGCCACCAGCAGGCCGAAGCCGATCCGCACCCAGCGGCCGGAGCCCTTGGCGGCGTCCAGCGGCCAGTAGGCCTTGCCGTAGATCAGCGCGAGACCCGCCACCAGGTGCAGCGGCAGCAGGAACGCGGCCGAAAGGGCGTCCACCTCCAGGAAGGCCGGCGCCCCCCAGAAGCGGAAGGCGAGGGTGGCGGCCGGCGCGCCCAGCAGCACCGCCAGCGCCGCGGCGAAAGCCAGCAGCGAGCCCAGCAGGCCCATCCCCACCGGGGCGCGGTCGTCGGCGACGGCCAGGCCCAGCAGCCCGGCGCCGATCCAGCACCCCATGGAAACGAGCAGCAAGGCAACGACCAGCATGGTTCCGGACTCCGCAGGCAAGGATGAGCATCAAGGATCCGATGGCTTAGATCGAACACCCGCAATGACTATATTTGGCTTGAGGTTTCAGGCCTATCTTGCGCATTATAACATTTTTTCCGGACGCCCGGGTCAGGCAGAGGCCGGCCCTGCCATCCGGGTCGCGGCTGAGGATTTCTCCTTCCGGGAAGGAGAACTTCGGGAATCCGTCTAGACCACCGTGTCGGCCACATCCCGGAACGACGGGATCTGGTCGAAGTTCATGTACCGGTAGACCTCCCCGGACTTGAGGCCCAGCTTGGCGGTGGCCTCCAGGTACTCGGCCAGGGTGGGGATCTTGCCCATGAGGGCGCACACCGAGGCCAGCTCCGCCGAGCCCAGGTAGACCTGGGTGTCGACGCCGAGCCGGTTGGGGAAGTTGCGGGTGGAGGTGGACATGGCGGTGGCGCCCTTGCGGATCTGGGCCTGGTTGCCCATGCACAGGGAGCATCCGGCCATCTCCATGCGCGCCCCGGTGCGGCCCAGGATGCCGTAGTAGCCTTCGGCGGTGAGCACCATCTGGTCCATCTTGGTGGGCGGCGCGATCCACAGGCGGGTGGGCAGGTCGGTCCTGCCCTCCAGCAGCTGGCCGGCGGCCCGGAAGTGGCCGATGTTGGTCATGCAGGAACCGATGAAGACCTCGTCGATCTTCGCGCCGGCCACCTCGGAGAGCAGCTTCACGTCGTCGGGATCGTTGGGGCAGGCGACGATGGGCTCGCGGATGTCGGCCAGGTCGATCTCGATGACGGCGGCGTACTCGGCGTCGGCGTCCGCCCGCAGCAGCTGGGGGTTGGCCAGCCACTCGGCCATGGCGGCGATGCGCCGCTC
>Ga0302320_10012759_pt1 | contig 17603 bp, 18 predicted proteins | sample Bog_T0_3_FD_202130 | JGI IMG/M metagenome (GOLD analysis project Ga0302320, IMG submission 202130) | Peat permafrost microbial communities from Stordalen Mire near Abisko, Sweden - Bog_T0_3 | ecosystem: Environmental > Terrestrial > Soil > Wetlands > Peat | place: Sweden: Abisko, Stordalen Mire...
GATATGGCGGCTCTTTGGCCGACGCAGGAAGAGCGATTGGCAAATCAGGTGATGGTGGCATTGACGGCGTAATCAAGGAAGACAGGCTCGGGCTGGAACAGATTTACATTCAAGCAAAGCGTTGGGATAATGCCAGCGTTGGCCGTCCAGAGATTCAGAAATTCGTTGGTGCGCTGCATGGCAAGAGAGCGAGGAAGGGGATATTCCTGACCACCTCGATGTTCACCAAAGACGCCCACGAATATGCCACCGGCCTTGACATCAAGGTCATCCTCATCGACGGCCCGGAACTCGCTAAGTTCATGTTTGACTTTGAGGTCGGCGTCTCCACGGAGAGCACATACGTGGTCAAGCGCATCGACAACGATTTTTTTGAGGATGATGCTGGCGACTAGCCCCGGTGCCAAAGTCTTGAAAGGAACGCTAGTGAAAGGCTCAGACTACTACGTTTACTGTGTACGCGCTGTCATCGGAATCATATTGCTGGCCACCGCTGCGGCTGCTTCTGGACAATCACCAAATCCAACGGCAAAGAGCAACCAGTCAATTGTTGAGAGGCTCATGCCAAACGGCGGGGTTCATACGCTGCTGCTGCCTTCACCTGAGCAGAGGGGGAACGTTGTCCGGCAATTGCAGCGGATGCAAAGTGATGTAAGTCACCCGGATGCACAGCAGGTAGCGTTTTTGTTGGCGGTGCTCGACGTGAACTACGTGCAAAACCGCGATTATCTGGTTTGGGTCCTAAAAGGCTGCAACGTTCCAGAGGTCACCCATGGTTGCGATGATATGACTGGGGAGTTTCTTGCGTACCTCTACGAGCACGGCCACTCCGAGGTGCTCACGCCGCTCATGAAATACGGGAATAGCTACAATGCCGCTGGTTCAGAATTTGTGGGTACTTTCCTTTCCGAGACGGTCGCGAAATCGCCTGACAACTTCCTCGATGCCGTTCGCTCATTTCCTGCTTCTACCCAGAAGAAGATCTGTTACTTTGCAGGATTGGCTGACGGCGGTGGAATGGCACCAACCAACCTTCGCCTCGCTCGGAAGGCTTTAGCAGCTAGACCTGACGATGTGGCAGTGCGTTGTCTTCGGGAGATTGAGAATGCGAACAAGTCGAAGTAAGTGTTGGTTCTTGACGATTGTGCTTTTGTGCTCATGCTGCCACTCAAATGCGGCGCACAGCTACAAGGACGACCCCCAGTTAACGCCGCTGATGAATGCTGCACGGCACAACGACCTGCCACGTATTCGCACTCTGTTGGCGCAAGGTGCAGACGTAAAGGCAAAAACAGCACAGGGTCAAACGGCTCTCTACGAAGCAATCGAGCGAACCGACCTAAATGCGGACAACCTCCCGATAGTAGCTGCACTCTTACAAGCCGGAGCAGATCCTAACGAGAAGGAGATTTTCGGCGCAAGTGCGCTGAGTATCTCCCTCACCCGTGATTATGCGAATCCTGCCGTGACGTTGCAACTCCTCAAGGCTGGAGCAACTGTTCCCCGAGAGTGCCCTCCACAAAACTCGGAAGACTCCTTGCTATCTCTTGCAACAATGGACAGCAGCGTTGAGGTCATGCGAGAGCTTATTGCAAGAGGGGTCCAGGTGAACTGCAAATACAGGGGTGCGTCCGCGCTGTACTGGGCAGCACTCAATGGTCAATCCGACCGCGTGGAATTGCTGCTCCAGAGTGGTGCAGACCCAAGGGAGCAATACAATAGCGGTCATACAATTCTGGACATTGCAACGACTACTAATCGTGATTCCCGAGTACAAAAAGAGTTTGCAAAGACGCGCCAGCTACTTGAATCAGCCCTCCAATCGACTGCACAGCTTTCCGGTGACAATCAGAGGTCGGCCACTCCTGTGGCGCTGGCACTGGTACAGTCCACGCTCGTAGGCATTCTTGAGGACAATCCCGGCCACTATTCAGGTGACCCTCACTACCGCGATGTGAGGGTTGCCTTCCAGCACGACAAAGCGGGATGGGAGGCGTTTCCGAACAACTGTCCAAGCCAAAGTTGTTTGAAGAGCATTACTACGCAGTTTCCGGCGCAGGTGAATTGGACGATTGCCTTTAGCGGACGGGAACTTGGCCACGTCTTGAGTCGAACTCCGCAATATTTTGATTTCTATTCCAGCATTGGGCAACAGAGTATTGTTGGCAGTGCTGCACCGCCAACAATTGGAAAGCCCTCCGCAGATTTCGCTGGCTTTCTCGGAGAGCTGGTATACAGACCGCTGGTGGCGGTTTCGGAGCCAAATTATCGCGACCCTGAAAACTGGAAGCCCACACATCTGTCGCCGGAAGTGATCTCCGCCGTTCGCAAGGCTTTTCGGGAGCGGTTCCCGAAGGTGACAAACTGCACTCGGCAGGATGTCGAACACGCAAAGCCATGGTCGTATCCCGATGCCAATATCAAGGTACATGCGGCGTATTCATCGAATCACAACTGGGCTATTTCAGAAGTTGGCTTGATTGGAAATGAATGTGACGGCCCATCTGACGAGCCGTTCTCCTCACAGTGGTTTGTGATCACGCCGGAGCAACAGGTGCGCTTTCTGAGCTCAAATATGTGGCTCGTTGACGCCGGGGACTATGACAATGATGGCAAATCCGAACTGGTCTTCTCGATTGACGACTACAACCGGGGCGGGTACAAGCTGTTCTACGACGACTTCAAACAAGAAGCCGTGTTTGAGTTCAATTACCATTGAGCGTGGAGTAAGTCATGCCCGTTTCATCGCGAAGTCTCAGTTTGCTACCCACCATCGAGAACCTGCTACGGCTGACCCTAAGTCTCGCCATACTCGACGCCATTATCGAGCCAGAGTGGGAATATAGATATTTCTCGTTCAATAGCAAGTGGGACACCGATGAGCAGATGGCGTCCATGCGAAACGGACAAGGAGACGAGTGGTTCTGTGTATTCAGCAAGGCGGGAGCGTTCCTGAAGGGGTTCGACCATGAATCTATGATGTCGCCGTGGAATGCCAATCCACGTGCGGTCTGGACGGGCATTCTTGACCAAGTTCCCGATGCTTTCAAGCCCTATGCTGCTGAACCCGCGTTCAGCATGGACAACACAACGTTCTGTATCTGGCGCGGCATTAACGACGATGTGTGGCACACCGGGCACATTGATTATCCTGAAGGTGATGACCCAGACGGCTCTGAGCGAATGCTGCATGTGCTGGAGGGCAGACCTGAAGACTACAAGGAGTGGGCGGACTCGTACTATGAGCGTGCTGTTGATTTGGATGCAGTCAAAGCCATTTTCGTCCACACGCCTTTGTCCTCTGAATTGGTATCGAAGTTGAACCCCGACCGGGATATGGAATCTCTTCGGGCAGACATCGAGCAGATTGGCTATCGAGTGAGCGCGATATGACAGCCTACACGAGTTCATTGACCGAGCACGAACAGGCGACCATCGCCTCGTTCGTAGTGCGTGACAAACGGGAGCGGTTCCTATCATTCGTATCGAACGCGAAAAGCCGGGACAAGTTTGTGCGCGAGTTGGCTCGCTTCCGTTGGTTTGACGCGAGGGTCGCGGCACCTGTGCCATGGAAGCCAGACCCAAATCTCGGACTTTGGGAGCGTCGTCTCGACGGCATCCACCGGGTCGAACAGCTACTCAAGTCGAAAGGGGCAGGACAAACCTGTTGGGCTACATCAGAGAACTCAGAAGTGGATGGCAAGGAATTTGAAGTCCATGCTGCACTCGAAGCAGTCATCGGGCGTGGGATGGGAACTATCCTTTCGTTCATCCCCGGTAAGCTTGCCTACTATGAAGGTGAAGGCGAGGCGTTGCTGCTGGCGAAGTAATTCGCACGCTGGCGACGGGGAATCGCTCAGTAGGTTTGTAGGCTTTGTTGGAGTGCAAACATGACCGGAAGTTCGAAGGCAAAACAGCATCGTTTGGCACAGCTTGAGGCAGAGTTCGAGCCATTGCTCCTCTCGTGTCTACAGCAAGCAGCAAATGGTCGGTATGGACTTTTCGGCCAGAATGATCATCTCGATCCTGAGCATCAGTATTGGAATTGGCCTGAAGCAGAGCGTGCCGTTGAGTTGGCCGAGGAGATTCGGACATTGCGCTCGGAAGTTGGGGAGTCAAACAATCTTGCTGAACGGCTCCTGTTCTACCGGTCGCTTCGCGGTTCGAACGTACCTGGCGAACCAAAACTCGCGAAAGAGTTTCTTGGGGAATTGGGATGAAGGGTTTCGCTGAGGGCGACAGATGAAGACAGAGATTTATACTCCGCCGTGGTGGGCACGGGTAATGAAACGAGTACGGTCGGTGCAGGCAACCGGAACCCACACCGTAAAACAAGATAACCGCGGCCTCAGCGCAGTAACCTCGTACGCTGATGGCAGAGTCTTACGGCAGCAGTTGACGTGGGCTGAAGTGCACGAAGCCGTCGCTTACAAACGAGACTGCTACTCGGTAGACATCATCTGTATCGCGTTCGGCAATGGGGATGACGGGGTAGAGATAAACGAGGAGATGCCCGAGTGGAGCGACATCGTCAAGGCTCTCCCGCGCTACCTGCCTGGTTGCACGTCAGAGGAGTTGTGGTTTCAGCAGGTCGCATTCCCGGCTTTCGAGACGAACCCTGTGTGCATTTTCAGGCGGCAGCACGGGGTGACATAGATACCAGTACCGCAAGTTGCCGCAGATGACTAGATTACGCCAAGAATCCATCCTTCAAATCTGGCAACCTCCAGCTCCTCGGCGGGCAGGCTTGGATTGAGGAGACTACCAAGGGAGCCATCACGATCGGCTCAATGCAGCCAAGCTGTCGCAGAATAGGCCGCTTGCTCGTCGCCGTCACGGTGTTCATTCGGGAATCCGTCGCAATGTAGCCAACTTCCCGTCTATTCGGCCCCACTGCGATAGGGTGTGAAATCGATGTTCAGTTCTGTTGCAAGTGAACTCCATTTGAACACCATTAAGAACCGTGCCGCTGAAAACTGCGAATTCTGCCTAAATTCAATCGCCTGAAAGAGATGTCCGAATTCGCTATGTTCCTTGTTTTCAATTTGCAGCCATTTTCCCAAGCTGAATGTCGCCGGTTCGATCCCGGTCTCCCGCTCCATTTTCCGGCCGCCCCAACGCCTCTACAAGTTCTGCCTGATCTTCATCACAAAGCTGCTGAAGGTCTTGTTGCCCGGAACTAGCATCTGGTGCGGCACACCAGCGGGCACATGGGCAACGTCGCCAGCCCGCAATTCCTGGCGAACGCCGCCCTCGATCGATGTGCCGCGGATCTCGCCCGGGCCAATCGTCTCAGCGCCCAACACCGAGCCGCCCGTTACCAGCGTTGCACGGCCATCCAGAACTACGAACAGGTCGGCGAAGTTCTCATGGAGTTCGGCCACTCCGTCTCGGGCGCGAAACGAAAGCATCGCTGCGTGCTGCGGATAGTCCTTCAGCGTTTCGCTCGCCTGCCCGTCTCCATGCTTGGCAAGCTTCTGCAAATAGGCGGCTCGCTCCAGCAAGATCGCCTGCGACCAGTGGTCGGCGTGCGGCGGTTCATCCTTGCGGCTCTTCGGCCTCACCGGCAGCGCCACTTCCCTTTCCTGAGGCAACAGTTCCTTCCAAATATCCTTCGACACGTCGTGCATCCGTCTGTTCTCCCATTCGGCTTTTTGCGAAAGTTGGCGCCACTTTTTGCTTGGTACTACGGTCGATTTCACTCAACTCCTGGGAAACCGGCGAAGCCCCCTGCTCCGTCCGGAAACTTCGATGTACAACTTTGTATTAGCCCAGGCCTGCCACTGTCCGCGCTCTCTTGAACACATCGAGAAACATGGCCCGCGTCAGCTTGCCGGTATTCGTATTCTGCAGCGATGGATGATAACTCGCTATCAAGGTTATCTCGTTTGGCAGCGCGTATTCCGCGCCATGGCGAAATTGAAACTTCGTCCGCGCGGATATCCGTCCCGCGCGCAGCTGATGATTCAGAAATCCATCGAACGCAATCTTGCCCAGGCAAACCACCACGCGCAACGTGCTCAGCAACCCCATCTCCTCATCCAGCCACGGCGCACAGTTGCGCTGCTCCTCCGGCGTCGGCTTGTTCCCTGGCGGAGCGCAGTGCACTACTGCGCTGATCCAAAGCCCCGTGAGCCTCATCCCATCGTCGCGCGTGACTGCTTTGGCCTGCGAAGCAAAGGCCGCCTCATGCAGCACCGGGAACAAGAAATCCCCCGACCCATCGCCGGTAAACATGCGCCCTGTGCGGTTGGATCCATGCGCTCCCGGCGCCAGGCCCAGCACCAGCACGCGCGCCTGCTCGTCGCCGAACGAAGGCACCGGCCGCCCCCAATACTCCTGGTCTGCATAAGCGCGCCGTTTCACGCGTGCCACCTCGGCGCAGTAGGCTCGAAGCCGCGGGCATCGCTTGCAATCTACGATGCGGGCATTCAGTGCCGCCAGAGAATCCGCGGAATCATCCATTAGAGAATTCTAGCCGCATCGAGCAGCCGGCATAGGTTCATGGCGTACAATTCGGGTCAATCCAGATCAATCCAGAATTGGGATCTTCAGATGATTTCGACACAAACGCCGGCGCCGTTGGTTGGGGGAACCAGAGGGTCCAGGCCGCGTTGTGCGCCGTCGTTAACCGTCGTATCGGTAGCAGTACGATGCGGTAGGTCAGCCATTGTCTCCGCGATCAGTCTCCGTTGCTTCTTGCCCATGCCGCCCTTCAAGACAAAGACGTGTTGGGCGGCGCCGCTGAGCCTGGTTGCGAAATACTGCAAATGCCCGGTCCTAGAAAGAAGCGAAAGATGGGGCGCCCAGTTCGTTAGCTGGGAAAGGGTGGCCCACCCATAAGCGCTAAGATAATGTTTCGACTTGCGGCCTTCTCTTTCGGTTTGGCTAAGAGAGGGATGCAGCAATCTGGTTCCACTGATCAAGAACAGATTGAGCCGTTTGGAGCTCGCGGAGGTCTGCGGATTGGGACGTCATGAATCCAGTGTTCACGAATCTGCGAATTAAACTGCAAATCGCGGAGAAGAATTTTGGGGTGGAGTGGGGCGGTTTCCCATCCTTTCCGCGGAAAAAAACGGAAAGGATGGGGCACGGAAGTCTACAGAAAAAGCGAAAATGCTCTAGTACTACAACCGCTTGGATTGGTAGTTTCTCCGGTCTCAAAAGCGAGATCCCCTTCGACCTGGCTCAGGGCAGGCTTTCGACAAGCTCAGGACAGGCGCTGGGGCACCCGGATTTGTGGGCGAGATTACGAAATCAGCCAGTCAGGGTACTAGGATGTACTTCCCGACGGCGGTTCCGCTACCTCAGCATTGGATCCGCCAACGGCGATCTCCTCCTGGAACATCTGTGCGTCGGCAAAGCGGTATCCGACATACACATCGGTGAGCAGATACACCGGGCTGGAAGGATCGTCTTCGATCTTCTTGCGGAGTTGGCGCACGAAGGTACGTAGATACTCGACCTCTTCGCGACAATCGGCGCCCCACACCGCGCTCAGCAGCCGGGCATAGGTCACCACGCGGCCCGCGCGGCTCATCAGGCAATGCAGTATGTCGAATTCCTTGCGCGTCAGATGCACGGGCTGGCCGCGCTTGGTCACGTTGCGCTTGACCGGCTCCAGGCGAATCTCTCCAATTTCAATGGGCGCATCTTCAGAACGAACCGGCGACTTTACGCGGCGAATGGCTGCGCGGATGCGGGCGATCAGTTCCTTTGTGCTGAAAGGCTTGGTTACATAGTCGTCGGCGCCCAGATCGAGAGCCTCCACCTTTTCCTCTTCCTTGTCGCGAACGGTCAGCATCAGGATGGGCAGGCGCGGAGCAAAGACGCGAATGCGGCGCAGAGTCTCCACGCCGCCGATGCCGGGCATATTCACGTCGAGCAGAACCGCATCGAATTGCGAAGCGCGCAGCAATTGCAGCGCCTCTTCTCCGCGCGAGGCTTCGGCCACCTGAAAGCCGAGTTCCAGCAACGGAGGCCGCAGAGCCCTGCGGATGGCGGATTCGTCGTCGACAACAAGAATACGAATTGCTTGCGCGTTCATTGGGATTTCCTCTTCTCGACTGGAGCGGGGATCGCCGCAAAAAAGGTGGTCCCTTCCTGTTCTTCGCTGGTGACCCAGACATAACCGCCATGGATCACCGCAACACGCTTGGCCACGCTAAGTCCGATTCCCGTGCCCGGGGCCCGGTTCGATTGGGTGGAGGAACGATAATACCGGTTAAATATGCGCTCGCGATCTGCCATGGGGATCACCGGACCGAAGCTATGCACGGAGAAGATGGCCTCCGCGCGCGCGCGCACTACGCGGATGGTAATGGCGGTGCCGAATATCGAATACTTGCACGCATTATCGACGTACTGGGTAAGCAGCATAACCATCAGTTGGCGATCGCAAGCGACAACCATGTCATCTTCTTCCAACTTGATGATAACCTTCATGCTTGCCAGTCGATCGCCGAGGCTGGCCACCACCTCCTCCACCATCGACGCAACGCCCACCGGGGAAGCATGCAGCGCAACCTCGCCGGCATCGAGGCGCGCCGTGGTCAGCAGCCGGTTGGTCAGTTCATTCAGCAGGCCGGTTTGTTCATCGATCAAGGCAACGAGGTCGGCCTGCCCCGGCGAGAGGCGGCCCATCTCTCCCAGACCGGTCGATGCTGCCCGGATTGCGGTCAGCGGCGTCTTGTATGCGTGCGCCAGGCTATCCAGCACGGTTGAGCGCAGTTGCTCGGTGCGGCGCTCTGTCTCAATACGGCTCTCGTTGGCGAAGGCCCGATAGCGGTCGAAGGTAATGGCGATCAGCGAGGCGATGGCATTGTTGACCAGCGGCGTGGTGTCGCCGCGCACCACCAGGCTGCCGACAGGTACGTTCCCCAGGCGGACAACACGGCGCCCCAGGCCCGTCTCCGGGTCGTCGTCCGAAGTCTCGAAGTAGTAGACGTTCCGGGCCATTTCCTCCGGATCGGCATTCCAATATCCCGCTTGATATACGTTGTGCAGGTCAGCGTCAAACACCGCAACGGCTTCCAGCGAAAATATCTCGTGGACCAGTTCGGCCAGTTGCGGCCCGGGCTCGACATGCAGATTCATCTGCAGCGTACGGCGGGTGAATTCGTAGAGGTCGTGCATCTGTCCGCCCCTGGACTCAGCCTCCCGAGCATGATTTGTGACGCGCGCCGACAGCCGGCTCACGGTAAGCGCCACCAGCACGAATACCACCAGGGTGAATGAATTGACCGGGTACACCGCGACGTTGAACTGAGCCTGGCGCGCGGAGAGAAAGGCCTGCACTCCCACCGCGGAGAGCGACACGATGACCGCCTGCCAGAAACCGCTGAGCAGCGCGGTGGCAACCACGACGAGCAGATAAAGCAGCACCGCAACAGGAAGCAACCATCGAGACCATTGTGTGAAAGCCGCCGCCAGAATCACAGCAATAGTCCCCAGCGCACACTCCAGCACAAACAGCAGAACGCGCAGCACGCGCGCGCGCCTTACGGCGAGAGCCGAGCGCACAGGGATGTAGCCTCCAGCCAACCAACCTCCAACCGCTTGTTTCCGCGGAATGCACGAAAGAAACAACGAAAGTGCGATTGCATTCACCGTGGTCCTACGCCAGGCAAACCGCAGGCCTCACTATCCCCCCTTGAGTCTTATGCGCATCGATTCAGGGGTGGCCTAAAGAGAGTCTATCAGGCGTCCAATGAAGGGATTGCGCCCCGCGCGACACCTATGCACAGGGTCACTTTTCGAACCTGGTTTTCCGGATCGCACGATGCTCCCGGCTCCAAGGTAAAGAAAAAATATCGATTTACATCGGGATTTCTTTTCGTAATCTTCACGTGTTCTTTATGTAATCTTTGCATTACTTGAGTCAACCCGCAACGACCGGAAAACCGGAAGAGGAGTCAAACTCCGCTCCAGAAAAGTTGTAAATCTACTCTGCGACGTCGACCGGAAGGCCTGCGCCGCAACCGGAACGTGCGGATTAAGTAATTGATTATGTGACTTTTGAGTCGATTCGTAGCGTGTCATGTCACCCACCCTTTTCTTTGGAGGAATCGTGCCGATGAACCTGAATTCATATCGCATCCTGCAATCGCTAGCTGGTACCGCCATGGCAATCTCATTGGTTGCCGGCGCCCAGACACCGTCCCCCGCACCCGCCGCAACTCCCGCATCGGCCGATCAGGCCGCCGCGCCCCCCGCAGCTGCCGCAGATGCACCCGCCCCGCTCTCCACCTTCGTTCTCACCGGTCCGCTGCAATGGCTGCCGCCGGCGACCTTCGATGCCGGACCGTTGGGCAAGCTGTCCGTCAATGGTATTCTCACCGGTTTTTCGGTGTTCCAGAACAATCCCGTGCCGGGAGACGACAATGCGCAGGCCACTCTGAGCAACGGAGAGATTTTCATTCAAAAAGCGGACGGGAAGCTTCAGTACTTCGTCCAGGCGGGCGTCTACACCATGCCCACGCTCGGCGTGCCGTTTGTCAACGTCCAAAATACCGTGAACAGTTTCTACGGACCTGTTCCGGTCGCCTTCCTGAAGTTGCAGGCGGCTAAGAACACGCAGTTCCTTATCGGCTCCCTGCCGACTTTGATGGGCGCCGAGTCCACCTTTACGTACCAGAATTTCAACATCGAGCGCGGCATCGTTTGGAACCAGGAAAACGCCATCAATCGCGGCATCCAAGTGAATCAAACTGTGGGTAAGTACCTGTCCGCCGCGGTCAGTTGGAACGACGGTTACTATTCCAACCGCTACTCGTGGCTCTCGGGCTCGGCGACCCTTACGAAGGGGCCTCATAGCCTGGTGTACGACGGGATGGGGAACCTCGGACAGACCGCCTTTGCCGGGCAGTCCTCCCATCCGGCCACACCGGTGCAGAACAACGGCTATATGCACGCCGTGATCTATACCTACACCAAGGGCCCATGGATCATTTCGCCGTATTTCCAGTACGGCAAGGTGCCGGCCGGCGCGGCGGTAGGCGTGCCCAAGGGTACATCCGCAACCGGCGGCGCGATCAACGCCAGCTACGCCTTCAAGAGCGGCTTCTCGCTTCCGGCGCGCGTGGAATACCTCACGAGTTCGGGGAGTGCTACCGACGGATCGGTCAACTTGTTGGGCTTTGGAGCGGGCAGCGGAGGCGTTACGTTTACCGCGACGCCAACCTACCAAAAGGGAGGTATGTACCTTCGCAGCGATCTAGCGTGGGTGCACGCAACGAGCTACACGCCGGGAAGTGTCTTTGGCAAGACGGGAACGGATGCTGACCAGTTCAGAGGCGTGCTGGAATTCGGCTTCATCTTTGGCAAGAACATCACCGGCGAAAAATAGCCGAATCAGGGCCCTGGCTCCACAGGTTTCGTAGCCTTCATGGGGCCGAAGCGGTAACACCGCCAAAGCCGCCCGTAGGCCTGGGCCGGAAACTCATGGGACAGTTTCTTTAGGAACTGCCCCATGCGACCGGACAATGGGGATCAGACTGAATGGACAGTGCTGTAAGCGATTGAAAATAAGAACTTTTTACGCGAAACAGCCTGTCTTTTCAGATTCCTCATTTCATCTTTATCGCACCAACTTTAGGATTCACTCTACCCACCAAGCCCGCATCCGCCCGAACGGAAATTGCGAACCGGGCAAACCATAAATCAAGTCCCGGAGGATGCGCCGCCGGGAGCCGACCACGAACTTCACTCTTTTAGGAGAATGCTCATGGCAGATCAAAAAGCACCTCAGATGCAGGCCACCCTGGGCCTTACCGGGCTGACCAGCAACGCAATGGCCCTCATCGCTCCCGGCGCCTTCCTCTGGCTCACCTTCGCAATCCAGGCAAACACCGGGGTCGCCGGCCAGCCGTCCACCGCTCCAGCCATGTGGTGGGGCATCATCGCCGCCCTTCTGCTTTGCCTGGCGACTGCCGTAGCCTACGCTGAAATCTCCAAGCTCTACCCCGGCACGGGTTCCAGCTACTACTACGCTGAGCAAGCTTTGCTCTCCAAAGACAAGGCCTTCAAGTATGCGCGCGTTGCCAAGTTCATTGTCGGCTGGGGTTCGCACCTCTATTACTGGGTCTACCCCGGCGTGATGGTGGCAACTACCGGCATATTTGTCGGCTATGTCGTCGGCTTCCTGTTTCCAAACTTCATGAGCGGCTCGACCCCCGGACCTGTCTTCATGGCTCTGGTGGCGGTAGTCTTCTCCTTTTTCGTCGCGTGGATCGCGGCCAAGGGCGCGGGCGCTTCCACCGCCGTCAATCTGGCCATCAACGTTGTGCAGATCTCCGCATTGATTCTATTCAGCGTACTTGCGCTCGGTTATCGCGCCAACCATCCCTCGGGATCGGCTGGGTTCCAGTACGACTCGCAATCGCTCGCGACTTACACCTACCAGTTCCAGACTGCCAAGGACGGCTCCACCGTTCGCGATGCCAGCGGCAATCCCTTGCCCTTGCTCGACGCAGCCGGCAAGCCGGTTCCCTTCCAGATCACCTATCCGGAGACAGACTCAACCGGAGTGTTCCTCACGCACACCTCCGCAGCATCCGTCGTTTCCCCGCATAAGATCAGCTATGTGTTCATTCAGGCAACGGTTGCCATTCTCATCCTGGTCGGCTTCGAATCGGTTACCTCAATGGGAGGTGAGGCTAAGAATCCAACCAAGCACATTCCCATCGCAGTTATCGCGTCGCTGTTGATACAGGGTCTGTTTTGTTATCTGTTTGAGTACTTCGCTGCCAACTACTTTCTCAACTCGGGGTATCCAATGACCAGCGCGTCAGGGTCGGCAGCGCCCATCGGCGACATGATGATCATTGTCGGCGATGCGCTTCTCGGCCAGGGACACGGCAAGTACTTTATGCTCGCTGAAGCTGTCACCGTCTTCCTGGCACTGATCGGAACCACGCTCGCCTGCATGAACACGGGCGCACGCGTGACTTATGCCATGGGCAAGGACGATGAGGCTCCGGAGCACTTCGGAATCCTTCATGCCGGGTCGCTTTCACCCCGCCGCGCAATCTGGACGCTCGCGGTGATCTCGGCAGTGATCGGTGTCATCGCAATCTCGTTATTCCTTGGAGACTCAGGCGCGCCAAGCGACGCTACCATCGCGGCGCTGCCACACGGCATATTCTCCAGTTTCGGCTATCTTTCCCATGACCGGATGGCCGCGCTGCCAAATTCGCTGCTGACAATTACCCTCACCTCCAACTTCGGCACATTCATCCTCTACGCCCTCAGTTGCTTCCTGTGCATTGTGGCCTTCCACAAGCGCCCCGACTACAGCTTCGTCAAACACTTGCTGATCCCGGGCTTCGGGCTCATCGCCAACATCGTTTGCATGGCCTTCTACTTGATTGGCCCCTTCGCTGGATTGGGAACAAAGATGGAACCGCTGTGCGCGCTCGGCATCTCAGCCGCGTGGGGCATTTACGGAGGCATCTACTTCATCCGATCCTCGCAGTCCAAGGGCAAAGCGGTACTGCTTACGTCGAGGTAATCTGTATCGACAAAACCGCATTCACTGGGTGGCATCTGGACCTCATCCTCTGTTCAGAGACGAGGTCCGGAGATCCACCCAGTGGTGTTTTTGATTTGCATGTTTCACAATCTCTATAAGACGTTCTCCTCGCAGCTTTGTGGAGGGCGGTTCAGGCGGCGGCGCCCATGTTGGATGTACAATTCGGCCAGGCAACGGATTTCGGCAAGGTTCGCACCAATAATGAAGACGCGATGGGAGCGTTCATCCCATCGTCGCGGCAGGAGTCTCGTTCTCATGGCTACTTGTTTGCCGTAGCCGACGGTGTGGGCGGAATGGATCTGGGCGAAGTTGCCTCGGCCACGGCCATAGCGACGATCACTGAGGGGTTTGCCAAGGCGCAAGCCGGCACCATGCTCATGGGGCTGCTGCCGCGCCTCATTCAGCACGCCAACGCCGCCGTGCACGACTGCACCCTGGTTCCCCAGTACCGCGGCAAGAATATGGCCACCACTCTCGTCGCGTGCGCACTCCGTCACGATCAGGCCGTCGTATCGCATGTGGGAGACTCGCGCTGCTATCTGGTCCGCAACGGCCATGCAAAGCAGATTACGCAAGACCATACATGGGTCAACGAACAACGAAAGATGGGCATCATCTCCGCAAGCGAGGTCGCCGAATCGGATTCCCGTCACGTGCTGATCCGTTCGCTGGGACCGGAGATGTTTGTCTCGCCGGACACTACCGCTCTCACGCTGCTGGCCGGGGACATCCTGGTGCTCTCCAGCGACGGCATGCATGACGAGATGAACGAGAGAACCATCGCTTCAATCGTCTCGCAGAATAAGGACATCGAGGAGATTGCGCGCGAACTGGTGGCCCGCGCTGTCGAGATCGACGGGGGAGACAACACCACCGCGCAGGTCATCCGCGTACGCTCCGTCGAGCAGGTGGGCATGTATCGCGGCAGGCCCTACAGGCTGCCGTCTTGATTCGCAGCTTTGAGAAGGCGCGGCTATAGCCATGCACTTCCTCACCCGGGATCCGAACGAGACTTACGGATTCCTTACCGTTTTCGATCGGTTTCCCGATAGAGTAAAACAAGCTATCAGGATGGAGTGTACGGCCAAATGGGTTTTCACGACGCCTTAGAAGCCGGTGCGCAAATCGACTCTTACCGCATTGAAGCGCCTGTCGCGCGCAGCGGTATGGCATCCATTTACCGCGCTATCGACACGCGCGACAACCGCGTCGTCGCCCTCAAGATTCCCCACCCGGATCTGGAAGCCGATCCCATCCTATTCGACCGCTTTCAGCGCGAAGCCGGCATTGGCGAAAAGCTCAACCATCCCAAAGTAATGCGCGTGTTTGGCGGCGAAAAGCGCTCCCGCATTTACATGGTCATGGAATGGTGCGATGGCCGTCTGCTGCGCGAGATTCTCGACGAAGGCCCAATGCCGCATGAGCGTGCCATCCGCATCGCCATCGGTGTGCTGGACGCGCTGGAATACATCCACGCGAACGGCGTGGTCCATCGCGACCTGAAGCCGGAAAACATCATGGTCGATGACGAGGACAACATCAAGCTGATCGACTTCGGCATCGCCGGCGACGCCGCCGCAAAACGGCTGACGTATGCCAACTTCACCGCCGCCATCGGCACACCTAACTACATCTCCCCCGAGCAGGTGAAGGGAAAACGCGGCGATGGCCGGTCCGATACCTATTCCATGGGCGTCATCCTCTACGAGATGCTCACAAGCAAGCTGCCTTTCAGCGGCCCAAGTCCAATGGCCGCGATGAACGAGCGCCTGCTGAACCACCCCGTCCCACCCACCGTAGCCGACCCTACTGTCACTCCGCAACTTCAGGAAATTCTCTATCGCGCCCTGGAACGAGACCCCAGGAATCGTTACGCACATGCGTATGAATTCAAGCGCGACCTCGAGCATCCTGAGCAAGTCGGAGTTGAAGACCGCCCGGAGTTGCGGGACTGGCAAAAACGCAAATCCCAGAACTGGCGAAAGTTCTTGTACTTTGGCGGTTTGGCGCTGATTCCTGTCGTAATTCTGCTGCTTATGTTCCTGGTTGCCCACCATAAATAGCCCTCCCAAAAACTCGCCGATACTCTTGCAAATCCTCACGGAATCCTTACGTCCAAAGCCATACGATTTTGTACAAAGTCCTGCACCTTTTACCACCTAAAGGAGACCTATGACCAAGTACAAATTGGAATACATCTGGCTCGATGGCAAGAAGCCCATCCCCGAGCTTCGTGGCAAGACCCAACTCAAGTCCTATGAGAAGCCGCCTACCCTCGCCGATCTGCCCGTATGGGGCTTTGACGGCAGTTCCACCATGCAGGCCGAGGGCAGTAAATCCGACTGCGTGCTGAAGCCTGTGGCTTTGTATCCCGATGCCAGCCGCAAGGACGCATACATCGTTCTAAGCGAAGTGATGCACCCGGACGGCACGCCTCATTCGACCAACTATCGCGCCACCATCGAGAACGACCCTGACTTGTGGGTCGGTCTGGAGCAGGAGTATTTCCTTTACAAGGATGGGCGTCCTCTCGGCTTCCCCAAGGACGGCCACCCGACCACACCTCAGGGCCCCTACTACTGCGGCGTCGGCTACAAATACATGGGCAGCCTGGCCCGGACAATTGTCGAGGAACACCTCGAACTCTGTCTTGCCGCTGGCATCAACCATGAAGGAATCAATGCAGAGGTCGCCAAGGGGCAGTGGGAGTTCCAGATCTTCGCCAAAGGCTCCGCCAAGGCCGCTGACGATGTCTGGACTGCGCGCTACCTGATGATGCGCCTGTGCGAGAAGTACGAAGTCGACGTTCAATTGCACTGCAAGCCCATCAAGGGTGACTGGAATGGGTCGGGCATGCACTGCAACTTCTCCACCAAGTACCTACGCGAAGTGGGTGGTAAAGAGTACTTTGAAGCCCTCATGAAGGCTTTCTCCGATAACGTCGCCGCACACATCGCAGTCTACGGGCCTGACAATCACCTGCGGCTGACCGGCCAGCACGAAACCCAGGCTATCGACAAGTTCAGTTATGGACTTTCCGATCGCGGAGCTTCCGTTCGCATGCCGGTCAATTTCATCAAGAACGGTTACAAGGGTTATCTGGAAGATCGCCGCCCGAATTCAGAAGGCGATCCCTACCAGATCGTCTCGCGGATTCTGCATACAATCAACAGCGTGCCGATCGCGGAACTCGTCTCTTAGTTGGAGAATTGGGGCCTGCCTGGTCTCTTGCACAGGTTGGGTCGTTCGTGTAGCCTGATTGGTTCGGAAGCAGTTTCTCCGCAGTTGAGGTTGTGGGGAAGTGGGAAGCGCATCTTGTTTTCCACTTCCGCATATCCGGTTTTGATTTTGGGCTGTCACGCTTCCGGCGCCGGTGGTCGATTCGGTTCAAAGCCCCTGTGTTTTCCATCCAAAGGAGATCCATGTCTACTGAGTACCGCAACTTTCTCGCCCTCTCCTACGAGGAGTTGGAAGAAAAGAACCTTGAAGCCAAGAGCGATCGCACCAACCGTGTCGCGTCCGATGAGATTCGCGAAAAGCGTCTCAGGTACCTGACCGACGAGAAGCGGATCAAGGCCGTAACCGTTCTCTTCAGCGACTTGGAAGGCCGTCTGCATCTGCTGGATTACGACAAGAAATTTCTGCTCGGCGCCTACGAAAACCTGACCTTCGACGGCTCTTCGATCCGTGGATTTACCGCGCAGAAGGAGAGCGATCTGCGCCTGGGCATTGACTGGAGCGCCTTCTACTGGGTCCCCGCCGACGTGTTCGGCAACGGAAAAGTGCTGGTCTTCGGTACCGTCATCGACAAGGACGGAACTCCCTACTCCGGCGACCTGCGCGGCGTGCTGAAGGCTTACAGCGACAAGCTTTATGCGGAGAAGAGTTACACGCTGAATGCCGCTAACGAGATTGAAGGCTTCCTGTTTGCGGGCCGCGATGCGGAGAAAAAGTACCACGAGACAGGCAAGTTCGAATTCATCAACACCGGCGGCTACTACCACGTGCTGCCCCTCGATCCTCTGCGCCAGTTTATTGACACAGCTGCCGAAGTGCAGCGCGCCATGGGCTT
>Ga0302320_10012760_pt1 | contig 17603 bp, 15 predicted proteins | sample Bog_T0_3_FD_202130 | JGI IMG/M metagenome (GOLD analysis project Ga0302320, IMG submission 202130) | Peat permafrost microbial communities from Stordalen Mire near Abisko, Sweden - Bog_T0_3 | ecosystem: Environmental > Terrestrial > Soil > Wetlands > Peat | place: Sweden: Abisko, Stordalen Mire...
CGTCGCCGAGTCGGCCGCCGCGGGCGCCACCCTCGACGAACTCGTCGAGCGAGCGACGACGCTGCTCGCGAAGTCGGGGGTCGTGGGCACCATCGACACCCTCGAGCACCTCATCAAGGGTGGCCGAATCGGCGGCGCCAAGGCCCTGATCGGCCAGGTGCTCTCGATCAAGCCGCTGGTGGAGCTGAAGGGCGGCGTCGTCGCCGAAGCCGGTCGACAACGCACGCGCGCGAAGGCCTTAACCGCCGTCGCGGCGGCGACCGCCACGCACGCACCCTTGCGTCGACTGGCCCTCGTGCACGGCGCCTGCAGCGAGGCCGACGTCGCGTCGCTGCGCGCCCTCGCCAACGAGATCAAGAGCGAGTTCCCGATCATCGTCACCGACATCGGACCGGTGGTCGGGACCCACGCCGGCCCGGGCATCATCGCACTCACCTTTGTCGAATCCTGAACGTCGTTCCGCTAAGTTCGTGGCGTGACTGACGCCAGCGAGCCCCGCGAACCCGATCTGGTCGACCGATTCCTGGCGATGGTCGACCACGCGCTCGACGTGGTACACGACAAGGTGCTGCGACCGATCATCTTGGCGGCGCGAGTGCTGGCCTTCGGACTGATCATCGCGCTGGCGGCGGTGATCTTGGTCGCGGTCGTAGTGATCGGCTTCGTTCGGTTACTCAACATCTACGCCTTTCACGGCCGGGACTGGCTCAGCTACGCCTCGGTCGGCGCGCTGTCGGTCTTTACCGGCATGGTGCTCTGGCGACGACGTCGCCCCCTCAAACTAAGGAAGTAATGCCCGAACACACCCGTGTCTTGGTGATCGGTTCGGGCCCCGCCGGCCTCACCGCGGCGATCTACACCGCCCGAGCCCAACTGCGCCCCATCGTCATCGAGGGCGAACCCTCCTCGACCACCGATCAACCAGGTGGTCAGTTGATGCTCACGACCGACGTCGAGAACTTCCCGGGCTTCCCCGAGGCCATCTCGGGGCCGGACCTCATGGCGCGCATGCGCGAACAGGCCGCGCGCTTCGGGGCGGACCTGCGCGTGGAAAAGGTGCACCGCCTCGACGTCGCGCAACGTCCCTTTCGGGCGTGGCTCAGCGGTGACGAGGAGGCGAGCATCACGGCCGACGCCGTCATCCTCGCCACGGGCGCTCGATCCTTGATGTTGAACGTGCCCGGCGAGGAGCGCTACCTCAGTCACGGACTCTCGACGTGCGCGACCTGTGACGGCTTCTTCTTCCGCGGCCAGGACATCGCGGTGGTGGGTGGCGGTGACTCGGCGTTGGAAGAGGCGCTGTTCCTGACCCGTTTCGCCACGAGTGTGACGGTCATTCACCGCCGGGACTCGCTGCGGGCGTCAAAGATCATGCAGGAACGGGCCTTCGCGCACGAGAAGATCGGCTTCGAGTGGAACACCGAGGTCACCGAGGTCTTCGGCGACGACAAGGTCATGGGGCTCAAGGTTCGCGACACGGTGACCGGCGAGGACCGCGTGCAGCTGGTGACCGGGGTCTTCGTCGCCATCGGCCACGTCCCGAACACCACGCTGGTCACCGGCCAGGTCGAACTGCACGACCACGGCTACGTCCGCACGGGACCGGGCTCGTTCACGAACGTCGAGGGCCTCTTCGCCGCCGGCGACGTCCAAGACGACATCTACCGCCAGGCCATCACCTCGGCCGGATCGGGCTGCGTCGCGGCGATCGACGCCGAGCGGTGGCTCGAAGCGCAAGGAATGTGACCGCCTGTCGATAAGGTGGATGCCGCAACGCTCCCTCGGGCGTTCGAGGAGGCCGACATGAGCGCCAGTATCACGACCCTGACCGACGCAACCTTCGATGAGGTCATCGGTGCCGCCGACAAGCCCATTCTCGTTGACTTCTGGGCGGAGTGGTGCGGACCGTGCAAGTTAATCGCACCGATCCTCGAAGAGTTCGCCACCGAGCAGTCCGACAAGTTCGTCATCGGCAAATTGGACGTCGACGAGAACGTCGCGACGGCGACCAAGTTCTCGGTGATGAGCATCCCCACCTTGTTGTTGTTCAAGAACGGTGAAGTGATCGCCCGCCTGGTGGGGGCGAAACCCAAGGGTGCCCTGCTCCAAGAGATCACCTCGAACCTCTAATTCCCCCGCACCCCGTCCCACTGCGCCTCGGCGACACGGGTCCGCGGGTTCGCGAGCTGAAGGACCGACTCGCGGCGCTGGACTTGGCGCCGACCCGAGCATCCGACGACGTCTTTGACGCCGAGACCGTCGCCTACGTCGAAGCCTTTCAGCGCTCACGTGGCCTCCCCCTCACCGGCGAAGCCGACGAAACAACCTTCGAGCGCTTGAAGGAAGCCGGTTGGCTCCTTGGCCAGCGACTCCTCTACCAGACGCGACCGCTGCAGCGCGGTGACGACATCGCCGAGTTACAAGTCCGCCTCGCCCAATTGGGTTTCAATCCCGGGCGGATCGACGGGATCTTTGGATCCTTGACGGCCGACGCACTCAGCGAGTTCCAACGCAACTGTGCCCTGGAGCCGAGTGGGACCCTCACCAAGGAGACCCTCCAAGCGCTGCGGCGCCTGAGTGCGACCAACGCGACGCGCAGTCTGGTGACCGACGCGCGCGACCTCGCGGGTTTCAACCCCGTGGCGGGCGGCGCCGTCATGCTCTGTGGCGACGGCCCCCTCGTGACGGCGCTCGCCGTCGCGCTCGAATCAGAAGTGCTGGTCAGCGCCCTTCTCAACACCACCCAGGAGCTCGCGGCGCAGAGCGCGAACGAGCACGACGTCGCCCTGGTGCTCTCGTTTCAAACCCTCGATCACGTTGAAGGTCTGCACCTCCACTACTGGGCGAGCTACCGCTCACACTCGCACCGCGGCGAACTGCTCTCGAGTTCGTTGGCGTCGTTTTTGGCGCACCTCCCCGATGTACCGCGGGTTGAAGTCACGGGTATGGCGTTGCCGATCCTTCGAGAAACCAAGATGACGACCATCCATATTGAGCATGGGAATATCTCTGAACAGGTACTTCACCAAGCGGTCACCGCATTTGAAGCTCTGGTGGGCCAGGTTATCCACAGTTCGGAGTAGAAATGCGTTCCGAAATCCGGTTAATTAACGGTCAAATCCCTTTCATTTAGGGCTAAACCCCAGTAACCCACAACTTCATCCACAACTTGGGGAAAACTTCAACGAGAGGGTTAAGTTGAAGGTTGAAGGTCACCGGGGCTTCGCAATGGCAATGTAGAGCCGTTCCAGGTCGTCCAGGTCCGCAAAGTCAATAATTATACGGCCATTGCGCCCCTTGAGGTCGACGTGGACCCGCGTGTCGAGGTAACTCTCGAGCAACTCTTCGAGCTCGGCGACACTCGCGTCGGGAACCGGACGGAGCCTCGGCGCCCCGTCGGGCGCCTTGGCGACCGCCTCGGGCGTGGGCGCCGGCTTGGGTTCGAGAAAGAGTTTGACGGCCTCTTCGGTGGCCCGCACCGAGAGTTCGTTCTTGATCACCCTGGCGACCAGCGTGGACTGGGCGTTGGGCTCGCTCACCGCGAGCAGCGCCCGCGCGTGCCCGGCCGTTATCTGTGAGGACGCGAGCGCGCTCTGGGCCGCTTCGCCCAATTGGAGCAGTCGTAACGTATTCGTAACATATGCTCGACTCTTGCCGACACGTTGGGCGACCTGTTCGTGCGTGAGATCGAACTCATCGACCAACTGCTGGTAGGCGGCCGCCTCTTCCAATGCGTGGAGGTCGACGCGGTGCAGGTTTTCGACGACGGCCTGTTCCAGGGAGAGTCGGTCGTTCACGTCGTCCTGCAGGAGCACAGGTACGACCTCGAGCTTCGCGATGGCCGCCGCGCGCCAGCGCCGCTCCCCCGCGATCAACTCGTACTTGTCCGGTTCACCCTCGACCGGACGCACGATGATCGGTTGTAGAACGCCGAGCTCCATTAACGACGCAGCCAACGTGCGAAGACTTTCGTCGTTGAAGGTCTTACGGGGCTGGAATTGATTCGGACGTATGGCGTCGACCGGGACCATCCGCAAGGGACTTGACGGTGTCGCCTCGATGACGTGCTCACTCGCTTCTTCGGTGTTCTCCGGGATGAGGGCCCCGAGCCCCTTGCCTAGACCTGGTTTCCTAGCCATTCATGATCTCCTCTGCTAGCGCCCGGTACGCAATGGCGCCCTTGGACGTGGGGTCGAAAACGGTGATCGGTTGTCCGAACGATGGCGCTTCGGCCAGGCGGACAGTGCGTGGGATGACGGTGCGACAGAGTTCCGTCTCGAAGTGTCGACGCACCTCCTTGGCCACGTCCGTGGAGAGAGTGTTTCGCGAATCGTACATTGTGAGCACGACCTTGGTGATCCTCAACTCTGGATTGAGGTTTTTCTGCACCAGGTCAACGATACGTTGAAGCTGGGTGAGACCTTCAAGTGCGTAGAACTCGGTCTGTACTGGAACCATTATCTCGGTCGCCGCAGCGAACGCATTAATCGTAATGAGCCCGAGTGACGGGGGACAGTCGATGAAGATGTAGTCAAACTCGCCTTCAACCGAGGTAATTGCGCGTTTGAGGCGAAGTTCGCGAGAAATCACCGAGGTGAGCTCCTGCTCGACGCCGGCGAGGTCGAGCGTTGCCGGAGCGACAAAGAGATTGTTAAACCCAGTGGGCTCAACGATGTCGATCATGGGTACGTCGTTGAGCAACACGTCGTAGACCGAACGTTCAAACTGGCGGCCGTCAACACCCAGTCCCGTTGTGGCGTTGCCCTGAGGGTCCAAATCCACCACCAGTACACGTTTTCCACGTTCCGCCAGCGCTGCGCCAAGGGATGTGGTGGTCGTCGTCTTACCAACCCCCCCTTTTTGGTTGGCCACAGCAAATATCCTCATCGTGCTGGCGTCCGCCATGAGCCTCTTTCCGACCGTACTTTTCTACCGACACTACGTCGAACCCCTGCCATTCAACTCCCTTTTCGTTGGTTCGTCAAGTACCAATGTTTCACGTGAAACATCTCGTCCGAATCTGCACAACTTGTTTCACGTGAAACACCGCATTCAAAAAATGGCCTGAATTGACGGCTTTTCCATCGGAGGCGGTGGTCCCGGATCCACCACTCGCGCAATGTGTTTCACGTGAAACATCCTCGATGGGATGATCTCAACTACTGGCTCCGGGTCGGTGGTCGGCGATACGCCGGTGTCACCCGGGTTGTTTCACGTGAAACATCCCCGATGGGGTGAACTCGCCCCATCGGCCCGGGTGAGTCGAGGATGGTGTGATTAGCAGCGCGCACCGCGTTTCGCCGGCGACATCGTCATTGAACAGGCTTGCGGGAGACTGTTTCACGTGAAACATCAAAAGAGTGGCTTCTTCTTGGGGATGCCAATCGGTCGAGGATATCGTTCGTTCGTTGCGCTCACCTTCACCAGAACCTCGAAACCGGCGCCGTACCGGGAACGGCCTTGTGCACTGAAGCCCAGTAACTCCAGTCCGGAGGGACTCCAGCGCTCCTCAGTCCGCTCCGTGGGGGGTTCTGAAACAATCAACGCTCCCCCAACCTTCAAGAATCTCACCGCACACTCCGCAGTCGTGGCGGGGGGGCCAAACGATCGCGCCGTGACGAGGTCGAAAGCTCCATCAAACTCCAGCCAACGAGCCGCCTCCTCTGCACGAGCGGTAATTACCTCTGCCCCCTTAGGTGCTCCCGGCCAGGCAAATGCTTCAATCAGGAGGTTGTTTCTCTTAGCCATCGAGTCCAGGAACGTTGCCGCCGTTCGCCAGCGCTCCAGTAACACCAACCCCGGCAGCCCGCCTCCGCTGCCCAAGTCGAGGAATCGAGCTGGGGGAGCGGTGTGGAGTGCTTCCCAGCACTGCGCGAAACCTTCCGCGTGTGTGATCTGGGGTTCAATAGGTTGAGGGCCTAAAAAACCCCGCGCTCTCGATTCCTCGAGAGCGCGGGGCAGCCAGTCATTGGACATGGTGTGCCTACGCCGGAGCGACCACCACGAAACGTCGGGGGTCCTCGCCTTCCGATCGCGTCACGACACCTTCGTTGTCCGAGAGGGCATCGTGGACGGCCTTGCGGTCGGCGGCCGACATCGGCTCCAGAGCACGTTCCTCGCCGGTCTCAATGACTTCAACGGCAACCTGCTGGGCGAATCGCCCTAACGCTGCCACCCGGCGCTCGCGGTACTGCGCCACGTCCACGAGAATTCGATCGGTCCGGCTGGGGCTCTTTGACTGAACCACGGTGCGCGTTACCTCTTGGAGGGCTTGCAGCGTGGTGCCTCGAGGACCAACCAATACGCCCAACTCCGTCGGGGGATTGGCCGTCACCGAAACCTCGACGGTCTCTTCGTCTAATTCCTTCACCGAGACCTCAGCCTTGATGTCCATCGACGCCAAAAGTCCAACGAGGAACTCCTTGGCGATTGACCCTTGCTCGGCAAGCGAAATGCCTTCCGCCATACTGTCCTCCTTTATCGGACCCTTCATCGACTTCTCTGCACGTTCCTTCGCCGCGGGGCGAGGAGTCGTGCGTTCCTTCGGCCGACGAACTTCTCCGTCGGTCTTCTTCTCCGGTCGCGGTCGATCGGTCCTGGGCGTACTGGACTTTGGTCGGTCTCCGTGCTCTCCCGAACGCCGGGATCGCTTCGGACGTGGTCCGCTGGGGCGGACTCGAGCTCGCACTCGAGCCTCTCCACGGACTCTCCCGAAGAGACCGGCCTTGGGCTCCTCGATAATCTCGACCTCGGCGTCGTCTCGATGCACCCCAAGGTGGGCGAGTGCTCGGTCCATCGCCTCGTCAACTGTCTTACCTGTTGTCTCTACCCACTCCATGGGTTATCGAGCCTTTCTCTTTCGCTTCGCTTTTGAGCGCGCTTGCCCTTGCGGCTTGGGCGTGGAACGAGGTTGGTTCGATGGCCGACTCGTGGCACGGGGTTGGTTCGCTGATTTCGCTACGGGCTTTGGTGAAGCTGACTTGATGGTTGCGGGTTTGGCGGCGGGCCGCTCGATCACGTCGCTCTCGCCATCGATCGTGCTGCCACCGGGCAAAGCCACCTTGCCCTTATTGGGATTCGACACGCCAGTACGGAACATGATGTCTTGAGTAATTATGCGTATGCCTGTAGAAATAATCATATAAACCACAACCGCAGCAGGGATTGCTAGATAGAAGAATGCAAAAATAATCGGAAGTACGCGCTGCATCGCCTGTTGCTGGCTCGGCATGGCTTGACCGGTTTTGCGGTTCCGGTTGTTGATCTGGGCCATCTGGAAGTACTGCAGGGCGACCGCCACGGCGACGAAGACGAAGAATGGAATGGCGGCACCGAAGGAACCGTGGGGGGAGAAGGGCTTAAGGCTCAAGTCCATGCCCCAGACCTTGATCTGTCCGCCCGACTGGATCAGGTTCGTGTACATCTTCGACGAGTGGGGAATGTAGCGAGGTTCGGCCATGATCTTGCCGGCCTTGTTGGTCACCGTGAACGACAGTCCCTTGATGACGTTGTAGAGGATGAAGAGGAAGGGCGCCTGGAGCAGCATGGGCAGACAGCCCCCCACCGGGTTGACCCCCGCTTCCCGGTAGAGCTTCATCATCTCGTCGTTGAGCATCTGACGGTTCTCGGGGCCCTTGTACTTCTGCTGGAGCTTCTTAATCTCAGGTTGAAGCTTCGACATGGCCATCATCGAGCGCGTGCTCTTCACGGTGAGTGGCGTGAGGAGCCCCATAATCACAACGGTGAGCAGGACGATGGCGATGGCGTAGTTGGGGATCAACCCGTAGAAGAAGGCCAGTAGCCACGCGATCGCGTGGAAGATGGGGGAGAAAACCGACCCGAAGAAGTGGGTTATCGAGTGCATGAGGGGGAGTTCCTAACTTTCTTCGGCTCGGGGACGAGATCGATGCCGTGCGGGCCCAGGGGGCGACACCGCAGTACACGGCGCACGGCCAGCCAGGTGCCGCGAGCGGCGCCGTGAGTTTCGAGCGCCTCGGTGGCGTACTCGGAGCACGATGGGTAAAAGCGACAGGGCGCGACGCGACCGGCGCGAACGCGCTGGTAGGTCGATACCGCCGCCACGAGCACGCGCGTGCCCCGCGACCTAGAGGGCGGCCGCTCGCTCAAGGGCTCTAGTGAGGTGGGTGTGAAGTTCGTCATAGGAGAGGTTTCCTGTCTCAATACCGCACCGGATCAGGTAGTTTCCGGGTTTAGGTTGAGGGTCAAGGTCGTCAATGAGGGCCCGGAGTCGACGGCGGATCCGATTTCGAAGGACCGCGTTGCCGACCTTTCGGCCGATCGCGTAGGCGACGTTTACGGAGTGGTGTTCAGGAGAACCTTCTACGAAACTGACTCGTAGTGGTCCGCTCTGGCCCCGTCCCGTGGGAGTCGCGAAGTTCGCGAACTGCCGGCGGGTGCGAACCCGGCCGGGCACCCTGGTCAGACCGTCAATTGGTGACGACCCTTGTCGCGGCGGGCCTTGAGGACGGCGCGACCCGCGCGGGTGCGCATGCGCGCCCGGAAGCCGTGGGTCTTGGCCCGCTTCCTCTGATTTGGCTGATAAGTACGCTTCACGAAAACCTCTTCTCAAAATATGCTCTGCGCGTCGCGTGACCCCCTGGGGGTCGCTGGCGCGCCACAGCGAACAATGTTAGCCGAGCACCTCCGCGGCCCCGGCGGGCCTCGAGGAATAGGTGTAGGGTGTCTCTCCCTGGTAGATAATCATCGGTTTTGCGCGAGAACCGCTTGTGGATAATGTCAGATGTGAGCTGTGGAGGAACATTGTGCAAAGCGGTGAAGAAATCTGGTCAGCCCTCCGAGACACCTTACGCGACAACACTTCTGAGTCCGTGTGGGCCGCCGGACTGAGCACACTTCGCCTTGTGGATTACCGCGACAACGAGCTCGTCATCTCCGCGCCTAATCAGATCCAACTTCTTAGAGCTCAACAGCGCTACTTGCCCTTCATCACGGAACAAGCACAGAAACTCGTGGGCAAACCAGTGCAGGTATCGCTCACCATCAACGACGCGAGCAGTGGTGAATTCAACGACTCGGTGAGCGACGTCCCCGAACCCACACCCCCGAGCGTCACGTTCGCGTCAAGTGTCGACCAGCCGGCGCGCCTCGATCCACGCATGACCTTTGACTCGTTCGTGCCGGGGCCTTCAAACCGACTCGCCTTCGCGGCCGCCCAGTCCGTTGCTGAAACTCCTGGTCGGGCCTATAACCCTCTGATGATCTACGGCAACTCCGGACTTGGCAAGACCCACTTGCTCCACGCGATTGGTAACTACGTTCAAGAGAACTACCGCGGTCGTAAGGTCCTCTACGTCTCGACGGAGACGTTCTTGAACGACTTCATCCGGGCGATCCAAACCCGCACGCAACTCTCCCTACATGAGCGCTACCGCGAGAACGACGTGTTGTTGATTGACGACATTCAATTCATGGAAACGCGTGGAGAGACCTTCCACGAGGAGATCTTCCACACGTACAACGCGCTGCACGGTGAAGGTAAGCAGATCGTCTTGACCTCGGACCGCTCACCGCGCGACCTCGCCGGCCTACAGGACCGCTTTCGCAGCCGTCTCCTTCAGGGCCTCGTCACCGAGATCGACCAACCGGATTTAGAGACACGCATCGCGATCTTGCGTTCGAAGTCCGAGCGCGAGGGTATCGCGCTGCCCGACGACGTGGCCGAGTGGATCGCCCAGCGCGTGCGCGACAACATCCGTGAGCTCGAGGGGTCGATCACGATGCTGCGAGCTTTCGCCAACCTCCGTCAAGAGCCCATCACCTTGGAGCTCGCCAAGGCCCATCTCACGAACCTCGGGCAGGAACAGATCATCTTGAAGCCCGAGACGATCTTGACCGTCGTGGCCGATTTCTACGGTCTCACGGTCGAAGAGGTCCGGGGTTCCAAACGGCTTCGACCGTTGGTCCACGCCCGACACGTGGCGATGTACCTGATACGTGACATGTTGAACAACTACTCCTACCCGATGATCGCGAGAATCTTCGACGGGCGAAACCACACCACCGTCATCAGTGGGGTGGAGAAGATCAAAGAGCAACTCACGTCCAATCCAGAGATGCTCTCCCAGATCAATCAGTTGAAGCGACGACTCCAGGGGGAGATATAGGTGGTGAGTGTGCAGAACCTCGGGACCACCCTGTTGATTAGGGGTTGAGAACTGCTCGCCTACGCACATCATCTCGTTCTTGAACCCTGAGGGTTGAGAGAGTTACTCACAGCGGTGTCGAAAAGGTCCCACCTAAAAAATCGTCGTTAACCAGGGATCTTCTGACAGACTCCACTTACCCACACCACTACTACTACTAAGACATCTACACATTGAAATCCACACCGTATTCTCAGTAGCAAAGAAAGGCAGTCCTATGAAGTTCAAATCGGAGCGCGACATTCTCGTTGAGGCCCTCACCGCCGCGAGCCGTGTTGCGGCGACCCGATTGATCGGGGCGTCCTCCGGAGTGCTCCTTAGTCTGAGTGGCAATCAGCTCGTCGTCACTGGAACCGACCTCGACATCACGGCGCGCACCACGGTTGACGTGATCGGCATCGAAGACGGCGCGACGGTCGTGCCCGCGCGGCTCATCGTGGACGCCGTTCGGTCCCTCGAGGCTGGCGCCGTGACCGTCGCTAGCGGTGAGGACAACGTCGAGATCTCCCTCGGCCGCGCAAAGTTCTCCCTTCGGACATTTCCGGTCTCGGACTACCCGAAGCTTCCGCCCGTGGCGGGTCCCTCGACGTCCATCGCCGCGCTCGATCTCATCCAAGGACTCAATCAAGTCGTGCGCGCGGCGGCGAGCGACGACGCGCGACCACTGCTCACCGGCGTGCTCTTTACAACCGACAACGGGACGCTGCGTCTCTTCGCGACCGACTCCTACCGCTTGGCGGTGCGCGACGTTCCCGGCGTAAAGGGGATTAGTGAGAGCGAGGACCTCCTGGTGCCGGCTCGCGCGCTCCAAGAGCTCCAGCGGGCGGCCGCTTCTCTCGCGGCCGACGCCGAGATTGGCGTGACCTTGAGCGACGCCGAGATCTGTTTCCTGGTCGGCAACACCAGCATCGCCTCACGGTTGATTGACGGGAACTACCCCTCGGTGTTACAACTCATCCCGGCGAGTTTCCCCAACCAACTCCGGATCGCCAAGGACACCCTGTTGACCTCACTCAAGCGAGCGAAGTTGCTCGCCAAGGACTCCACCTCGTCGGTACGCCTCACGATGAAGGAGCGCAACTTGGAGATTCGAACGCAGAGTCACGACGCGGGCGACGTGGAGGACAACGTGGACGCCGACTACACCGGCGAAGAGATGACCATCGCGTTCAACCCGGGATTCCTCATCGACGGCATCGAAGCGGTGTCGGGGGACGAAGTCGTCTTAGAGATGTCCGACTCGGTACGCGCGGCCATGGTCCACGGGGTCGAGGACGTTCGTTTTCGCTACCTGCTGATGCCCGTGCGAGTGCAGTAGTCGAGATCCGTCGTGGGTCTCCACGAACTCACCCTGCGTAGTTTTCGCCTCTTTCACGAACTCTGCTTCGAACCCGATCCCGAGGCCGTCACCGTGCTGCTCTCGCCCAATGGCACGGGCAAGACCTCCGTCTTAGAAGCGGTCCACGCTCTGGCGACGGCGTCGTCGTTTCGCACCAGCGCCGCGAGCGACATGATCCGGACGGGCGAACGTACCGCCGAGGTCCACGGGGTGATCTTCCAGCGAGCCCGCCGCGTACAGGTCGACCTCACCTTGACCCGCGGTGTACGTAACACCACCAAGCGCATGCTGGTGAATGGACAGCGACCCCGCTCGCGCGCGGAACTGGCCGAAGCGCTGCCCCTCACCGTGTTCACACCGGAGGGCGTCGACGTGGTGCGCGGCGGGCCCGAGCATCGACGGACGTACCTCACAACGCTCCTGACCGACGTGGAGCCCACCAGTGGCGAGGTGGTGGAACGCTTCCACCGGGTCCTCAGCCAGCGCAACGCCCTCCTACGCGGGCTCGAAGGCGCGCGACCCTCGAGCTCGCAGCACAGTGAACTCGATCAGTGGACGAGTGATTTCGTCGCGGCGAGTGAGCAACTGCTCGAACGCCGTGAAGCGCTCATCGAGAAGTTGGCGCCGCTCGTTCGGCGTTACTACCAAGCCCTGGCTGACGACGAGAGCGACGTGGGTGTGCGCTACGAACGATCGTGGGAGGACAGTCTTCGCGTCGCCCTCGAACGCGTCTTCCACGACGACCGCGTCCGTGGGTACACCACGGTGGGACCGCACCGCGACGACCTTGAACTCTCACTCGAAGGTCGCGACGCGCGCCGCCAGGCGTCCCAGGGCGAACAGCGCTCGCTCGCTCTGGCGCTTCGTCTCGGCGGTCACGAGCTCGTCCGCCAAGAGCGCGGCGTCGATCCCCTTCTCCTCCTCGACGACGTGTTCAGCGAGCTCGACCCGGTGCGCAGCGACCGACTGCTCGGCCTCTTACCCGCCGGCCAGACGCTGGTCTCGACGGCGTCGCCACTACCCAGTGGGCTGCACCCCGCGGTCGTGATTGACCTCACGCGCGTGGCCTCGTGAGGAGCCGCGACGAGCAGCCGAGCACGCTCGCAGAACTGCTCGACACCCTGGCGGGACGACTACGGCGCGTCGACCTGCGGCTCATCGACGAGGCGCGCGCGATCTGGCCGAGCGCCGTCGAACCGGCGATCGCCGAGCACTGTCGAGTGGAGTTGATTAAAGATCAGGTTCTTATCGTGAGCGTTCCCTCGGGGGCATTCGCCCAGCGAATTCAACAACACACCAAGGCGATTTTGCGCTCGTTTTCCACTCTCTCCTCGGGTGCGCCGACGTCGATAAAAACGGTGCTGCGCTCGGCAGAAAAACCGGGCGAATCAGGTCGTTAGGACCGCTGTTTTCGATCGAAAGTAACAGTGGTTCGGGTAGGATAGGGACGTCATTTTCGTGACGACGCCGGCACCAAAAAGTGCCCAAATATTCAGCATTGAAAGGATTCCTTCGTGGCCGTAAAGACCAAAGGATCTGATAGTTACGACGCTAGCGACATCACGGTCCTCGAAGGATTAGAGCCGGTGCGCGTGCGCCCGGGGATGTACATCGGTTCGACCGGTCCGGCCGGGCTACACCACCTCATTTGGGAGGTCGTGGACAACTCGGTGGATGAGGCGATGGCCGGGTACTGCACCCGCATCGACGTGACGTTGCTGGCCGACGGGAGCTGTCGGGTCGCTGATGACGGACGCGGCATTCCGGTGGGCGAGCACCCCCAGTACAAGGGCAAGTCCGCCGCCGAAGTCGCCCTCACGATGCTCCACGCCGGTGGCAAGTTCGGTGGCAACGGCTACAAGGTCTCGGGCGGTCTCCACGGCGTGGGGGTCTCGGTCGTGAACGCCCTCTCGACGGAACTGCTGCTCGAAGTGGACCTCAATAACAACCACTACGAGCTCGTCTTTAAAGACGGCGGCAAGCCGCAGGGCAAGCTCAAGGTGACCGGCCCGGCCCCGCGAGGTCGCACCGGCACGACGGTCACCTTCAGCCCGGACCCCTCCATTTTCGAAGAGGTCGAGTTCCGCGCCCAGACGGTCCTCGAACGTCTCCAGATCATGGCCTTTTTGAATCGCGGGCTGGAGATCCGATTCGTCGACGAGCGTCCCGGGCGAGCGGCCAAAGAGACCTTCAAGTACAACGGCGGGATCGTCGATTACGTGCGCCACCTCAACAACACCAAAGAGTCGCTCTTTCGAAAGGTCGGCTTCTACGAGCAGAGCGAGGATAGCCAGGAGGTCGAAGTGGCCTTCCAGTGGAACACGGGTTACTACGAGAGCATCTACTCCTTCGCGAACGGCATCTCGACCATCGAAGGTGGCATGCACGAAGAGGGCTTCCGCAAGGCCATCACCAACGTCATGAACCGCTACGCCCGCAAGCGCAATCTCCTCAAAGAAAAAGAGGAGAACCTCAAGGGCGAGGACATCCGCGAGGGGCTGACCGCCATCGTCTCGGTCAAGCTGCGCGACCCGCAGTTCGAAGGACAGACCAAGGGCAAGCTCGGCAACGTCTCGATGCGCTCCTTGGTCGAGCGGGCGACGAACGAGCGATTGGCTGACTGGCTCGAGGAGAACCCGCGCGAAGGCGGCCAGATAGTCGCCAAGGCCATCTCCGCCTCGCGCGCTCGCATGGCGGCCCAGGGCGCGCGCGACCTCACCCGACGTAAGAACGCCCTCGACGGGGCGGGCCTGCCCGGCAAGCTCGTTGACTGTTCGAGCAACGAACCCCGCGAGTGTGAACTCTTCATCGTCGAGGGCAACTCGGCCGGTGGTTCGGCCAAGGACGCGCGCAACCCGCGCAACCAGGCGATCTTGCCGATTCGAGGCAAGATCCTCAACGTCGAGAAGGCTCGCTCGGACAAAATCCTTCGTAACACCGAGATCCAAGCCCTCGTCTCGGCGATCGGCGCGGGGGTCGAGGGCGAGTTCGACCTGTCGAAGATTCGCTACGACAAGATCATCTTGTTGGCCGACGCCGACGTCGACGGCAGTCACATCCGCACCTTGTTGCTGACGTTCTTCTTTCGACAGATGACCGAACTGGTGAACAACGGACACGTCTACGTCGCCCAGCCGCCGCTCTATTCGACGCTGGTGGGCAAGGAGAAGGTCTACCTCCGCGATGACGCGGCCAAGGCGATCTTCTTAGAAGAGCACCCCGACCACAAGAACGACTTCCAACGCTTAAAGGGACTCGGCGAGATGGACTTCGACGAACTGCGCGACACGACCATGGACGCGACCAAGCGCGCGCTCCTGCAGATCACCGTCGAGCAAGCGGCCTTGGCGGACGAGGTCTGTTCGATTCTCATGGGCGACGACGTCCCCCAGCGCCGACACTTCATCCAAACGAACGCCAAAGACGTTCGATTCCTGGACATCTAGGAGCACCGTGGCACCCGCGAAACGAGGATCAGATTCGGGCGCCGGCGCCGGCGCCCCGCCGCCGAGCGACGAGGTCGTTGGTTACATCGAGCCCATCGAGATCAACCTCGAGATGGAGCGCTCCTTCCTCGAGTACTCGATGTCGGTCATCGTCTCTCGCGCCCTACCCGACGTGCGCGACGGGCTGAAGCCCGTGCACCGGCGCATCCTCTACTCCATGTTCGACCAGGGACTGCGACCCGACCGACCCTTCGCCAAGTGCGCCAAGGTCGTCGGCGACGTCATGGGCACGTACCACCCCCACGGTGATAGCGCGATCTACGACGCGATGGTGCGCATGGTCGTGGACTTCTCGATGCGCCATCCCCTCATTAGTGGTCACGGCAACTTCGGCGGGACCGGACCCGACGAGGGCGCGGCCGCCATGCGCTACACCGAGTGTCGCCTGGCGCCCTTGGCGCTGGAGATGCTGGATTCGATCGACGAAGAGACGGTCGACTTCGAGGCCAACTACGACAACTCCACCCAACAGCCCGTCGTCTTGCCGTCGCGCTTTCCCAACCTGTTGGTGAACGGCTCCCAGGGCATCGCCGTGGGCATGGCGACGAAGATCCCCCCGCACAACCTGGGCGAGGTGATCGACGCGACGCTGCACCTTTTAGCCAACCCCGAGGCGACGCCCGACGACCTCATGGCCTTCGTCAAGGGTCCGGACTTCCCGACGCGCGCCCAGATCCTCGGTCGCCAGGGCATCCTCGACGCCTACCGCACGGGCCGAGGTTCGATCAAACTCCGCGCGGTCGCCGAGATCGAAGAGGGCGCGCGCGACACCCGCATCGTGGTGAGCGAGTTCCCCTACGAGGTCTCGGTGGAGTCCATCGAGGAGAAGATCTACGACCTGGTCAAGAGCGGCGAGCTCGACGGGATCGCCGGCGTACAGAACGACTCCGCGGGTCGCCAGGCGCGTCTCGTGATCCGCTTGAAGCGCGACGCCAACGCGAACGTGGTGCTCAACAAGCTCTATAAGAACACCGCGCTGCAGACGAGTTTCGCGGTGAACATGTTGGCGCTCGTCGACGGCGTGCCGCGCACCCTCAATCTGGCCCAGGCCCTCACGCACTACATCGCACACCAGGTCGACGTGGTCACCCGCCGCACCGCCTATCGACTGCGCAAGGCCGAGGCGCGAGCGCACATCGTCGAGGGCCTCTTAAAGGCCATCGACATGCTCGATCTGGTGATCGCGACGATCCGCGGATCGGACGATCGCGCGGCGGCCCGCGCGGCTCTCATGGCCAGCCCCTTCGACTTCAGCGAGGAGCAGGCGAATCACATCTTGGACATGACGCTCGGTCGACTGACCCGCCTCGGTCGTAGCGAGCTCGAAGAGGAGATGGCCAAGTTACGCGAGACCATCGCCGAACTCCAGTCGATCCTGGCCGACGACGTCAAGCTGCGTGGGGTGATCGCCTCGGAGCTCAGCGCGCTGCGCGACAAGTACGCCGAGGAGCGTTTCACGCAGATTGTGAACGACCCGGGCGAACTCGGCGTCGAGGACCTCATCCAGGACGAGGAGATCGTCCTCACGTTGACCCGCGCCGGCTACGTGAAGTCGGTCGCGGCCGACGCCTTTCGCACCCAGGGCCGCGGCGGGCGCGGGGTCCAGGGCGCCAAGTTGCGCGACGAGGACTTCGTCGACCAGATCATCCACACCACGTCGCTCGCGCACCTCTTGTTGTTCTCCAATCGTGGCCGGGTCTTTCGCCTGCGGGGCCACGAGATCCCCCTCAAGGAGCGCACCGCCAAGGGCACGGCGGTGGTGAACCTCTTGAACCTCCAGCCCAACGAGTCGATCCAGGCGATCGTCACCACCGACGACTTCCCCGAGGACAAGTTCCTCATGTTCGCCACGGCGCAGGGCACCGTCAAGAAAACCGCCTTCAGCGAGTACGACAAGTCACGTCGCGAGGGCTGGATCGCGATCAACCTGCGCGAGGGCGACGAGGTCGTGCGCGTGGTGGCGACCAGCGGCGAGGACGACCTGATGATGGTCAGTTACCGTGGCGTGGCGATTCGATTTAGCGAGAGCGAAGTGCGAGAGATGGGTCGAGACGCCACGGGCGTGCGCGGCATCCGCCTCAAGGCGGATGACCGGGCCATCTCGCTCGACGTCGTGCGTCCCGACGCCGACCTCTTCGTCGTCACCGACACCGGGTTCGGCAAGCGCGTCAAAACGGAACGGTTCAACCGCCAGGGCCGCGGCGGCCAGGGCGTGCGCGCGATCAAGTTGACCGCCGCGCGCGGATTCGTCGTGGCCGCCTTCATGGTGCACTTGGACGACGACGTGCTCCTCGCCTCGACCGGCGGCGTCTTGATTCGCACCTCGGTGCGCGAGGTCTCCTCACAGGGTCGCGACGCGACCGGCGTGCGAGTGATGAACCTCGACGAGGGCCACGCCGTGGCGGCCGTCGCGGTGGTGCCGAGCGAGAGCGACGACTAAGCGCCCAGTTTGGCCCAGGCTCGATCGAGGACGTCGACGATCTTCTCAGCCCCCTGGGCGCCGAGCACCATGAACTTGTTATCGACTAAGAAGGCCGGCACGCCGGTGATGCCGAGTTCTTCGGCCGAGCGTTC
>Ga0302320_10012761_pt1 | contig 17602 bp, 17 predicted proteins | sample Bog_T0_3_FD_202130 | JGI IMG/M metagenome (GOLD analysis project Ga0302320, IMG submission 202130) | Peat permafrost microbial communities from Stordalen Mire near Abisko, Sweden - Bog_T0_3 | ecosystem: Environmental > Terrestrial > Soil > Wetlands > Peat | place: Sweden: Abisko, Stordalen Mire...
GAATGGAAGAGGAATTGCAATATGAAAAAGTAAAAATTTGGTTTGAAGCCATTAAATTTTCAAAGTGTAAGTTATTGATTATAACATCTGATTGATCAAATGACAATGATTCCAAATACAATTCAGAGGAAACACAAGTAAAATTGCTGATAGAAGCTTTGCTAGCATAAAAGTTCCATATAATTCCATCAACCGAAAACATAATTAATTCATCAATTGTCATAGAAGAAGTTTTGAAAATTAATAGAAAATTTCTCTGTTTATTTGTGACATTCTCTAATCTGAGATTTTTGATATAACAAATTGAGTTTGAAATTTCCAAAAAAGGGGATTCTGTCATATTTGTGTTCTTTATCGTTAAATTGAAAAGTCCTAATATACTTCCAAGTGAGTTTATTATCTGAACACCTGAACAATTGATTATAGTTAGATTTTGGATTTGCACTACATTAGGGTTCACACCAAAGACAAAGAGAATGAATTTCAAAGACATTGGAATTATCAAATTCTGAAAATCAACATTTAAAGCCATAAAACTAGATTCCCAATTATTTAAATTCATTACTGATTCAGAGGTGGAATTGCTACAATCATACATGTCACTCTTAAAACTCACATTAATTGCATAGATAAAACTAGCATCATAGAATTCCTGTTCTAAAGTTGAATTTAGAAAGTTTCCTTCCCAGATCGTTGACTGATAATAATTTTGGATGGAACTAGAGTCGACCATGTAAACTATGCCTGAATCAGCGAAAAAATTGCTTATCACACAATTGGTCAATGTTATTTGAGCACCATTGTTTTGTATACTAATTAGGGAAGAAGCCAAGGTATCAATAAAAAAGAAATTCACAAATATGCAATTGTTAATGCTAAGCTTAGGAAATGCAACATCTTCTTCAGAAACATCATAAATAATTTCCATATTTATTAGCCCTTGAAACACATTTTCATTGAAGGTTTGATTTCGTCCATTAAGACCACAAAGCAAAGAAATTTGATTGGATTGTTCGTCATAATAATTATTATAAAATTCATTGAAACAACACACGGTAAAATTGCTTCTGCATTGATTCAAAATGACTTTGTTAATTGGATTTGCAGTTAATGGCAATACTAAATCTGAACCATCAAATTTTATATCATATATTGTCAAATTAAACGAAATATATATAAAAAAATTTGATCGCAATAGCAAAAGGATCTTTGGATCATTTTGAGTCTTGCAAAATTCGGATAATGATGTTTCATTACAAGATAGCGGTTTTATCGTCAAATTAACTGAAATTCTTCGAAAATATTCAAAATTTTGATTCGAAAAAACCGAATGGGTCTCATTAGTTAAAATGACTGTTAATTCTGAACTATAAAATTCAGACAATATCAATGTTTCATTTAAAAAAGCCATCAAAAGGTCATTATAAATGGCATCAAATTCTGTGAGGTTTTCTGCAGAAACATCGAATTTATTGTAAACAAGGACTTTTCGTTGATAAAAGAAATCGGTAAAATTTACATTTTTCGATATACAATTGTTTTCATCCGAAATGAGGATTGGAAAGAGAGGATTGTATGAATCAAAACAGCAAAATAGGCAATCATTGCTTACTGGGTCATACAGACACGCTGATTTGAGTTTTTCAAAAACAAGGAATAAAAATAACGGAATTATTATCATGAATACGTTTTTCAAAAAAATTATATAAAATAAATTCTCATTTTAAGAAAATCGTTAAAAGCCACAAAATACTAATGTATTTGGGAGGCCACCTCTATACAAATTAAAAAATAAACTCACTCTTTGATGAATGATAATTTTTTGAAAACTTTTTGAAATAATTTAAAATATATTAGCATTTTCGTAATATGCATATTAAACTTAATAAATATATGATAATTATAATTTTTTGCGGAATAATATCTAAAATTTATAAAAAAAACAAAAACATAAACAAAAAAAGATGGCATTTCGCGAAATTTTCACCGGAGGTGAAATACTATCCCCGTTTATTTTAAACGAAAATAATTTGCATTATTTTTCCATTAGGAGCATGTGGGGTGGATCAAAACCAGCAATCCCATCAAAGAACAAATAATCCTTTCCACAATTTCATGAATCAAATGTTTTACAGCCACTCTCAGAACCGAGAAAAATTGGAAGGATTCATTCCGCAAGACCAAAATTTTCAAAACATCGAGCACGATATGCTCGAAAGACAAATGGCATTTCAAAATATGAACAAAGAATGGGACACATTAGGTATTTCTAAATAAATTTCTTCCAAAAAGTTTCTCCTTTTTGCATAAGCCAAGGAATTTGATCAAAAAGGCACGATCGATCCAATAGCGATGAAAATGATGGAGGATCAATGGCACATGGAACAAAAGCATCACGAAGAAATGATGAAAATGGCTCAGGAAAATGCTTGGCAAGAAGCCAACGAGCAACATAAAGCAGAACAATGGGCTGAAAAGTTTCAAATGAATCAAGCGTTTGAAGAAGCGAAAAATGAAGTTCAACAAGAAGTGAAAGACCCAGCACATGAACAAAATGTGATCAAACAATCAGCGATAGAAATGATAGATGTGATGAAAAATGATCCTGAGGAAAGATTCCAAAACTCCAAATTTTTACAATTTTTGATGAAATTAGACACAGGCGAACTCAAAATAGAAAACAACCAATTGATTGTGAATCAAACTCAAGAGGCAAAAACGCTAGATGAAATTTTTAACCAAACAGAACAAAAACTGAAAGAACAACAACCCAACAATCTTGAAGAAATTGGGTTGCAACAAGCATGGGAGGAATCAAAAGAGGGGTAAATTTATTAATAATTTATATATAAAAAAAGATAATAAAAATAGGGTAAATAAAGATCCATATGGACCTAATGATGAAGAATTTGAAAAAATGCTAGATGATCAATATATGAAAGTGTTAAAAGACTTGGAACAAAGTGGAGCATCTGGAAATATGAAAGAATTTAATGATATTCTCGCAGATTCCTGGCAAAAAGCGAGTGATATGGAGGAACAAACTTTATATAAGGATGTGAGCGATGTTTATCATTTCAATGTTGCCAATCCATTTTTAAATGTGGAAAAACCTTTATTAGTTTCTTTGGATCTAATATCGCAAGGGAAAACCAGTGATGCTATATTGGCAATGGAGGCTCATCTCCAAAAGAATGAAAAAGATGCTCAGACATGGAGAATTTTGGGTCGATTGCATCAAGAAAACGATCAGGATCAGAAGGCTGTTTCTTGCTTATTGGTAAACAGCATATTTCATTAACGAAATTTTTTGTTTTTTTATAGAATGCTTTGAAGTTAGAGCCTGAGAATTTAGACACTTTATTAGCTTTGGGAATTTCCTGCACCAACATTCTAGATGAGGTTAAGGCCATGGATTTCCTAGAGCAATGGATGAAAAATAATAAAGCATATCAACCTCTTGGCTTGAACACCGACATTGTCCCTAAAAACAGATTATATGATGATTTCAAAATTGAAGAAATTAAAGATATCAATGTTAATATGCTAAAAATGTTCCAAGAGGCTCAGACCCTTCATCCTGATGATCCAGAGCTCCTGGTATTTCATAGCATTTCCAAATAATAAAATATATCTTATAAATAAATTTCACAGACTTCCTTAAGTGTGCTACATTTTATTGCCAGAGATTATGAAAGCTCAGTCACTTTGTTCAGAGAAGCTTTGAAATTTGACAATTCTAATTATTCATTGTGGAATAAATTAGGAGCCACTTTAGCACATCTTGGTCGTGCAGAAGAAGCCATTGAAGCTTATCATAAAGCCCTTGATCTCAAACCAAATTATGTCAGAGTTTGGGTCAATTTAGGAATAGCTCATGCTTACAAGGTTATTTTTTTTATCAATTCTATTGGATTTATTTTGTTTTTATTCCATTTAGGGAGAATATGAAGATGCAGCAAGATTCTATTTAAATTCTTTATCATTCAACCCAGAGGCAAAACATATTTGGAATTATTTGCAAACAGCATTTGTGTGCATGCGTAAGATTTCAAAATAAATAAAAATATATAAGAAAATTTTTGGAAATTTTAGAAAGATTCGACTTGGTTTCAAAGATTGCGCAACAAGACATCAGAATTTTTGCTGATCAGTTTGATATTATGAGGATAGAAGATTTGCCTAAACCTGAAATTGAATGTAGAGAGAAAATTTGTGATTTATTAAATTATTTTTATAAACCTTCTTTGTAAAGATGTTATGGCAAATAATAAATTCGTAATTAAAGAAGATATTAATAAGTGGGTCAATGATTTTACAGGCGTTTAGGATGCATTTAAACTCAAGAGATTGCTGGCTAACAAAGAAACTAAAATATTTATTAAATCAAATTAAATGATCTAGAAAAATAATTAATGAAAAAAAAATTTTCATTAATTTTAACACCCTATTTTTAAAACACTTTCTTAATAAAAAAAATAAAATAAAAATAATACAAAAATACAAAACAAATGAAATATAGAGCGGTGCAGGAGGATGCCGATACAGAAAGCAGAAACAGGAATGAAGACCTGATTGAAGTCATGAGAGATATAGAAGAAAAGAAAATAAAGAAGTGCGGAGGAAATGGAACGAAAATCTTGCAAGGGCTGAGTGGCCATAAAAAAAACAAAAATTTATTTTTTAAAATCAAAAATTTAATAAATTGGCAAATATTTATTTCCTTCTAAACTTAAATGCATTTATCCTTCATTCTCCTTTATTTCCTCTTTAAATAAATTGTTTGGTTTTCCCCCTATTGGTGTCTGGTTTATTTCGGAATTACTTTTGTAAAATGGGTAAAGAAATTGGGTATTTGGTGATACAAATCCTTTGGAAGGGAACCCCATAGGACTTTCCAACATCCTGCTATCAGATCTTCTTCTTAAACTTTCTTCATCTAAAAAACTTAATCTTTTATGGGGTTTTTCTTCAACTGTCTTCCTGGACTTGATTTGCTCATAGTCGGTTACTAACAATTTAAAATTTTGTGAATCAACTAAAAATTTATTAATTATGAAAGAGAATTCAAAATTACTTCAAGTTAATTACTTTTTTGATTGCGTTGTGCTTGTTCCTTAACTGTGATAAGATTTTTTGGAGTGAAAGATGAGTTTTTTGAAGGTGATACAGGAGGGATGTTTTTGAAGGGAAAGCTGCTTGCCCGAATTTTGAAAGTATTGGAAATAATCCTATTTCTAGGGTAAAATTTGAAAAACTTTGATTGAACGTTCATTGAGACTATCCTTTTTTGAAATTAAAGATTTTTTGTTTTGAAATAAAAAATAATACCTCCTATCTTTCTGACTATGAAAATAAGGACACAAACTTCCTTTATTGCAATTTAATCCATTAGAGCAAGGCTTGACCTTATAATTAAAAGGATGATATTCATTTTCCTTCCATCCATGACATCTGTTGCAATTTTCATTATTTGGGCATCCCCCATCTTCATAATTCAAAATGATATCCTTATGTTTCCAACTCAAACACAAATAGGGCTCATAATTTTTGACATGTGGTTTTCTTCTATAATCTTGCCAATTATGCGCATAAACACATAAGACCTTATCATGTTGTGTTAAATTAAAAGGACACCACACTGTCTTATAATGAAAGAGATAGAAATCCTCATCGTAATCATAATTATGAATCAAGTCAATGAGGATTTCACTTTCACTATGTGCAAATGAGCAATATTTTCCATATTCGCAGTTGTACAAATTATTAGGATAGAATGAGCAAAATTTCTTTTTGTATTTATCCTGTCTATATAATTGTTCTAATCTATTATGACTTTTAGGACATTCTTCTCCCAAAGGGCATAATTCCACTTGATCTTTTTCAGCGAATTCACACATTTCACTAGAATAAAAATTGCCATATCGACGTCTATCCTTCGGATTATGATAATATAGGCAGGTTTTATAACTATGTTGAAGTTTATTCGCACATTCCATAGTCTTAAAGTTAGTTAAAAACAAATGCTCATTTAAAACATATTGTTGGTTTTGAATAGGTTCGGTTTGCAATGATGTATGGGTCACATCCGTGCCTTCGCTTTGCTCTAAAGAGAAACCAGGAGGCTTTTTCTTCGAGGTTTGTTGCTGGATTGCAGATTCATCAGTCTGATGTTCTTTGTCAGGAATTAATTTAGGAATAAAAGGGGGAAGCATAAAATAAAAGTGAATTATAAGAAAATTTAAAATAATGATTTGATTATATTATTGCTGAATTAGGGAAACATCTAATTAATTTTATTTTTTTTGTTTCAAAAATTTATTTTAAAATATTATGAAAAATAATCAAACTCATCTTGTTCCTTTTTAAAACTTTGTCTAAACAGAAAAATTAAAACATTATTAAAAATAATTATTTTAAAAGTTTAAAACCTGATCGCAAATGTGACTTAGTTTTTTGGCATGATCGTCACTCCGTTTCATTGTTGTGCAATTAATTCCATACCTCAAAATTTTTTTTCTAATTTAGAAAGAAAGAAAAAAAATTATGAGACCAGCAATTTCCTCTTTTTTTGACTTCATCAGGCATATCTTTGTGATGGTCCTTTCTATAAAGATAAACAATTTGGAACCAAACTAAAAAGAAGCAGGTAGTGCATATGGCTGAATCCTCATGTATGCTGATTTCCATGTCTTAAAAAAAAAAAATTAAGAATTTTCTTTAATACCCAAAAAAATTTTCTCACTTATTATCGGATTGCTCACGATGTATTTATTAACAGTGTATTTGAAATTGTCCTTTTTAATGTATTTTTCGCTGATTTCGTCGAAAATCTCTTTGCAAGTCAAATTATTTGCTTTCATATAAGAATCGAACACTGAATACTCATATTGATTTGCTCTGAAAATATCAGGTTTGAGATATGGGTCCAACTTATGGTCTTTTAGCTCATGCAACTAATCCATCAGATTATAATTTAAACAAAATTTTTTAGTGAATTACTTTTGGATTTCTGTTGCTCTTGCAATTAAAATAAAGATTGCAATAAGAAATATTGCAAATTTCACATTTCTGTTTATAATTAGCCCCTCCTCTATCGGGAAAAGCTTGTCTGCAAGACATGCAATAAATGTGAATTTGATTTCTGGCGCATTTAAAGCCATCACTGACTCCTTAAATAATTAAAAGCTTTTTATCAATTTTTCTCGTTTATAAATTACTTGGCACTGTGCACTCAGCGCAAACTATTAAAGGCATATTCAACACAGGTGCTTGTGCAAAAAAAGGAGCAGGTTGATTATTATCACCATCACTTTCATAAGAAACATCACTATCATCATCATTGGCAAGTCGTTGTCTTGCTCCTCCTCTTCTTCCACCTCTCCGAGGAGCGCTTACTGCTTTTTTCCCCTTTTTTTTGCTCGTGGCAAGTTCCAACTTTAGGTTTAAAAAAATTGTTTAACTTTTTTATTATTATTTGATAATTTTATACCAAATCACATGTAATTTTATTTCTTCCATCCATTTCTTCATAGTCTTCCTTGGATCTTAGCTTATCAGGATGAGCCTTCATTAAAAAATGAAATTTATTTTAATTATTTTATTTGAGGTACATCAAGATATTGAGTGATAATTGAATTGACTATTGGGTTTTTCTTGACAGCTTTCACTGTGTTTCTGCAACTGGGACACTCCTTTGATTTTTTCATCCAGTCTGAAAAACAAGCGCCACAAAACTATATTTTTAGATATAATTGTATTTTGAGAAAAAATTGTTGTTTATTGATGTACATTGTGAAGACAATCAATAAGTGTCACACATTGGTAAATATAATCCAAACAGATCACACATTTCATTCCTTCTCCCAATTCATCATCCAACTGAAAATTTAAACAATAGTTATGAAAAAAGATAAGGTTAAAACTTTTTTTAATTTTTCTAAGTCTTTTTTTATGGTTTCATCTTCAGATTTGTCTTTTCTTTTTAAATTCTCTATTTTGCATAATGTGAAAAAAAATCCCATTGTTTCTAAGTAAAAACATTATATAAAATAAAAATATCGATGAAAACTCACCTGATTCTTTCACTTTTGAATGATGCAAAAGATGAATCAAATCTCCATTTTGCAAATTCATGGATTTGTTTTTTCCAATCTTTTCAAATTATTTTCAATAAGTCATTTCTCTTTCAAAAAATATGAACTTTATCATTATTGACGAAGGTCCCATTGGTTGATAAATCTGTTATCGTAATCAAATTATCTTGTTTCTCGATTTCGCAATGGCTGCCGCTTAATCTAATATTCAAATATTTTAATAACTTTTATAATAATTTAAATTCTGCCTTTTGTCTGGGATGCAAATAGTGTTTGTGGAATTTCTTCCAAGAGAAATTTTGTTATCCTTCAAAAGAAAAATCTCAGGCTTGCTTGTTTGGGCAACAGATGTGAGTTTCGCCCAGACTTCCTCTGAGTTATTTTGTGTGCTTTGGACAACATTACTTTCTAATTTATTTACAATTTTAATTTAAATGAGGTGAGAGAAATCTAATGAATTACTTTCTTCTTCTTCTTCCTCGAGATCTAAAGTCTTTTGTTTGGTTAGGGACATGAAATTTAAGAATTATTTTTTATTTATTTGAATCCAAATTTATTTATAATTCCAAATGAAAATCTAGAATAAAAAAAACACGAGCTTAAATTTGGTCTAAATTCCAATTTTTTGAAGTTTTTGATTATATTACGATATTTGCAAATTTAATTGTCAAAATATATATTTTCATTTATTAACAAATTCAGAATAGTTTTTGTTTTATATTTCCACTAATTTTTAAAATTTTTTTATTCTGCTATATTCAACCAGCAACTTGTCTTTCTCCTCTTCTAAAACTCTAATTCTTCGTTTCAATTCTTGATTTTCTACAAACAAAGCTCCATCTCCTCTTCCACTTCCTCCTCCTTGTAGAATTTCATCGTTTTTTCTTTTCAATTCCTCCATTAATTTTTGATTTTCATACATAAACTTCGTATTTGTTTTGGTTAATTGCTCAATTATTAATGAATTTCCTTTACTTTCCAACTCCTTTTGCAAAGATTCAATTTTCCTTGTGAGTTGTTTGTTAATTGTAGATAATTCGGATTCAGAATCTCCACTATAAAAATTTTGAGACCCAGCATTTTTTCTAAAGGCATTAAATTGTAGGGCCAATAGTTTTAGTTCTTCGGAGAGTTTCTTCGTATTTTCTTTCTCTTGAAAGAGTTCTTTTTCCAAAGATTCGCATTTTGAAGTTGTAGGGGTATCATGTGTCCTAGATTTTGACAATGCACTATATGTTTCATCCAATTCTCGATATTTTGATAACAATTCATAATATTTCTGTTGAGTTTGTTTTAATGACAAGTTTTCTTTTGTCATAATCTCAAGTTTTATTGATAAATCCTGAAAATTTGCATTTGAGTTCTTTTGGGGTTTTAGTTTGAGTAATTCTTCTTTCAAAAAATTAATTTCAATTGTTAAATTAGCATTTTTGTTTTGAAGCTCAGAAATTTCATTATCTTTTTCATCTTTAAATAAGGTTTTCTTGATTGATGTGAGTTCATTACTTTCGATTTCGTTTAACTCAAAGGTTCGCCTTTTTTTTGTGAATAATTCTCTTTTTGTAATTTCTAATAAATTCTCATCGAGTTTTGAGTCTCCTGAATTTTCTTTGAGATCAGTGATTAATTTGGTATAGGTATCAATAGTTTCAATGATTTCTTCTTCAAGGTTTTTAATTTGATTTGAATAAGCTTCTTTTTCATTCTTCAGGATCTTGTTTTGTTCAAGAAGCATTGAATTTTCTTGTTTCACCAGATTTACCTCAAGGTAAAGATCTCCCATTAAAGGATGATCATTATCTTTTTCTTTAAACAGCTTGGTTGGATCAGAATTTGAGGGGTTTTCTAGCGATGCGATGATTTTTGAATTAATGAGGTAGCTTTTGATTGAGAAAGATTTAATTGCCAAAAGTAACAAGTCTCTTGAGATTCTGGATGACATTCTAAGACTGAGCCTTTTATCTTTGATCAATCCACTGAGTTTCGTCTCTTGAATCGGATCGATAAAGGCGAAGGTTATTAGGGTTAAATCTCTTGATGCGATTTCTATTTGTGGATTTTGTGAGGAATAACAAAATTTCAAGCTTTCCTGATCATAATTTCTCACTATTCTGATAGTATCGTTTGTCAAGAGGATGTTGATGTCGGAATTCATTTTATTTAAACCTTCATTAATTAAAGTAGCAGGAAAACTTGATCCTCCAACACTTAGAATCCCTTCCAATGTGTTTCTTATCATTGAATCTAATTTAATCGGGCCAAAATCAACTGTTGCAACACCATCATAACCCTCTTCTTTGGGAGTGATTTCGACATGTAGTTTATAACCAATGTCTACTGGGGAAATTACATAAGTATTTGACACCATTTCATTCAGATAATATGTGGTTGAGTCTGATATACGAAACCATTTATAGTTTGATCCGATAAGATCTTTCCGATTTCCTTTTGTATGCGTTGTAATCGAGATTACTGCTGTGTGGTATGGCATTTGACCTTGAATAGTTACTTCAAGAGAAAAGTTTGCATTTCCAGAAATTTTATATTTTTTTGGAGAGGAATCAAGAAAATTCATGAATTAAAAAAATCAAGTGGATAATTATTAAGTATGATGTTGTTGTTGCTTTTTGTAAAAATCTCGAAATAATAAGAAAATGAAATTTCTGCTCCCTGAAGGAAATTTATGACCTAGAGGAAAAATAAACGACCTGAAAATAATAATTTTACAAAAGTGAAAATTTAACCAGAAAATGGTATTCAAAAGAGAAATATTTTATTTTATTATTTTTATGTTCTTAAAAACCATCTCTTCTCAGTGCACCGAAGTCTGTGTTTGTGACAATTACGTTTGGGATGAATCAACTAATCCTTCAGGTCCTTTTACTTGCACGAATGAAGATTCTTGTCAATGTAGTGGAACTAGGATGTGTTCGATCTATGGCTGGTGCAATTCTTGTCAATCAACATCTCAATGTCCTGCAATTATCACTTCTTGTGCTACAGGAACTTATCAAAGTGGTTCCTCATGTGATTCGTGTTCTAATCATTGTTTCTCCTGCACAGGATCATCATCATGTACACAATGTAATTCTCCCTATTCTCTGAGTTCTGGATCTTGTGTATGTTTACAAGGCACTTATGATAGCGGGAGTTCTTGTGTTACATGTAGTAGTAATTGTGCCGCTTGCACAGGAGCCGCATCATGCACTCAATGTGACACTACCTTTACTTTGAGTGGTGGTAATTGTATATGTTCAGCTGGGACTTATGATAGTGGTTCATCATGTGTTTCTTGTGGCACTCATTGCATTGGATGTTCAACTGGACCTTCAGCTTGTAACACGTGCACTTCCACATATATTATTATTAATGGGAATTGTGTGTGCACGAATTCATATTACGATGGTGGTTCTTCTTGTCTTGCTTGTGGTACTCATTGTGCTTTATGCTCTGGTCCTTCTGCTTGTACAATGTGCACTTATGGATATTTGTTGAGCAATGGAATTTGTGGTTGTGCTGGAGGGTTTTATGACAGTGGGACATCATGCCATTCATGCAGCCTCCATTGTGCTTCATGTGCAGGACCATCACCTTGTTTGTCTTGTATTTCAGGATATAATTTGAATAGTGGAGTATGTGTGTGTTCTAGTGGCTATTATGATAACGGGATATCATGTAGCTCTTGTGGAAATCATTGCTCATCATGTTCAACAGGACCATCAGCATGCTCAACTTGTGTTACAGGGTATCTTCTAAGTGATGGAACTTGCATTTGTGCGACTGGAACCTATGATCAAGGAAGTTCATGTGTAAACTGTGGTACATATTGTGCCTCATGTTTGACAGGGCCTTCTGCATGTTCTATTTGCCAAACAAGTTTTACTTTAAGCGCTGGAGCATGTATTTGTGCAGCAGGTACATATTTGTATAGTTCTTCGTGTGTTTCTTGTGGACAATTTTGCCTTTCTTGTACGTCAGGACCTTTAGATTGTTTACAATGTGGCTCAGGATCAGTTTTGAATAGTGGAATTTGCGGATGCCCTTTAGGAACTTATAATGGTGGGTCTTCTTGTATATCTTGTGGGGAAAATTGCTATTCATGTAGTTCAGGACCATCAGCTTGTTCTCAATGCAATGGAGATTATATTCTTATGGAAGGGAGTTGCTTCTACCATCCTTTCAGACCAGATTTTTATTCGTTGATTAACTCATACATCGGATACAATAACCAACTATCAACATGGCAAGATTCTACAGTGACTTTGTGTCCCAATGATACATGGGCGAATGGCTTTAATATTTTTATAAATTGCGATGGATTGGGAATCATAAGTGTGAATTTGTATTGCTCAGATATAAAAGGAAATTTGCTTTTTACTGTTAGTTATAGCAACTCTCCAAATTTTGACACACTTTCTCAGTGGAAAATTCCAAATTATTGTAGTGAAAACTACTTTCTCAAAGGTTTTATTATTTTTATTTTCATCTAAAATTTTTATTTAGGTTATAATTCAAAGGGTGATTGTTGTCAGAAACTCGATAATTTGGGTTTAAATGATTTAAATCTTGTATGTTCCTCTGAAGAGTCATTAAATGTCAACGGAGGATGCACAGATGGAGTATGGACAACAATATCTCAATGTCCTGATTCAACTGTGATTTGTGGATACATTTTGAACTTTCAAACTTATTCAAGTTCTTTAGATAATACTGCAGCAAATGATATAACTTTTTATTGTTGTTTAATTTGCAAATCCTTTGAGGCTATGTATCATTCTGTTTCAACTAATACTTGCCAAATTTGCGATCAAAATTGTCTATCTTGTTATGGAACCTCAACAAATTGCACAGCTTGTGGAGGTTCTGATATACTGACATCAGGCGTATGCAATTCTTTAACCAATTATTTGGAATTGGAAGAAGCATTTAATGATATATCGACTTTTAATAATGATCTTAATACAACTGGATGGCTGAAAAACGGTGCTTCCATACCTCAAGGAAATGTTTGTGGGAATTACTATATATTAGGCCCATTTTCTCTCGGAGATACATTATATAATTCCGATATTTCAAATTTGTATCCTCATTATCGAATGAGGATTAAGGCACGGATATATAAGATTGATTATTGGAATTATGAGAAAATTGATATTTATATTGATGGAACAAAACTAACTATTCTTGATTTACAATTTAACGATAATTATCCATTATATTTTGGCAATATGTGCGAGAATCCGTTATATCCAGAAGATCTATCATATTTCGATATTGAATTTCCTCATTCAAACATTAATACGATTATCGAATTTTCAAGTAATATTTCAACATCCCTTCCACAATGGGGCATCAGTCACATTGTTTATGGAATATATATATGCGATTTAAGTTGCCTCACTTGTTCAGGACCTTCCTCTATTGAATGTCTAAGTTGTTTTGGCAATGCGACACTTTATTTCAATGGAAGTTGCATTTGCAATGATGGATTTCTAGCCACTAACAACGCCGTTTCAGAAACTTATATTCAAACCCAATGTTTAGCTTGTTCCACTGGTTGCCTAAAATGCTCTTCAGTTGCAACAAATGGTTGCATTACATGTTTTCCACTTTATTATATTCTAAACAATCAAGTATATTTTTAGTTCTAATTTTTAATTCTCATATTATTTTTAGTGCTACGACGTTTGTCCTACACCAAAGTGGGGACAGAACATAACCCAAACTTGTGATGTATGCCAAATCAATGAATATGGAGACCCCGTGAATAGAATTTGTAAATCTTGCGATGAAATCTGTAATCAATGTGAAAATTCCCCTACAAATTGCACCGAATGCGCTGGAATAAGATATTTATCAAATTTCGATTGTGTTTATGTTTGTCCATCTCCGTTTTATGGCTCTCCTATAACCAATGAATGTTTATCTAACTGCACTGATAATTATTTCATGTATGACATTGATAGAACTTGTTATTTGACTTGTCCAATCGGTTATTATGGTAATGTGATAACAAGAATGTGTGTTGATCTATGTCCAGACGGTATGTATGCAGATCAGGTTACATCAAGATGCCAATACTGTGATTTCAATTGTTCCACATGCGTCTACACATCATCAAATTGCCTATCTTGTAAATATTCTTGGTTAAATGGAACTTCTTGTCAAGAGATAATAAGTATATATATTTTTTTAAAAATTTTTTTAAATTAATTTTTTTTCAAAAGACAACGTTTTCATTGAAGAAAATTTATTCAGTGGGGTAACTTTTACTAACATCACCATCGGTTTGTCAAATTGGGTTATTACTGGAGGACCCACTCCAAGTAATTATGTTAGTACATGTGGAACATTGTATTTGGTGGGGGGTTATGACATATTTGGACCAGAAACAAGTTTTTCCAAATTTTATACAGTGTTGCCTCCACATTATCTGGTGAGAATAACGTTTTACTTCATAAAAATAGATGAATGGGATAATAACTTTTTGATTGTAACAGCTGACAACATCCTTGTTTATAATTGTTCATTTGCAGCTGAAGATGATAGTGTAAATACCCAAATTTGTGGATCTACATATCCTGAATCCCAGAGAATGATTGATGTGGCATTCACTCATCAAAATCTCAATATGAAAATTGAAATTTCAACTAATTTGATTTCAAATGGAAGTTGGGGTCTCTATAATATATCAATATCTTTGCTTCAATGTGATAGTCTTTGTCAATATTGTGTGGGTCCATTTGAAGATCAATGTGTTGGTTGTTTTAGTGACAGGTTTCTCCAAAATCCACCAGATCCCTCTAATTGCCTTAACACATGTCCAGATGGTTATTTCAGCAATGATGTTAATAATACCTGCGATCTTTGCAGCAATACTTGCCGAACCTGTTTCGGTCCATCAAACCAACAATGCGTTTCATGTCCGAGAAACCAAATTTTATTGGCTGTTTCTCCTAATTTTTCTTGTTCATCAAGCTGCCCTGACCAATTTTGGGTTGATCAAAATTATTATACTTGTAAAATGTGTGATGTAACCTGTTACACTTGTAACGGAGGAACCCCCAATAATTGTTTAAAATGTTTCGCAGGGAGGTATTTAAGATATGGGATTTGTTATATAAAATGTCCAAGTGGAACTTTTGCTAATGATACAACACTGATGTGTGAAACATATTGCTCGCCAATGTCCTATGGGGATTTAAACTTGGCGAAATGTGTGTCCTGTGATGAAAGTTGTGCCATTTGCTTTGGATCAGGAAATGACCAATGTACGAAATGCAATGAAAATTATGTTTTGCAAGAAGCCAGTTGTTTGGAACAGTGCTCTGAGAATTTCTATTTGAACACATATACCAATATTTGCACAAGTAAAAAATTGAAAAAAAAAATTAAGTTTTTTCTTAAATTTTCAATATTATTCAAGGTTGTGTTACAAATTGCGCAGTTTGTACTTCATTAACAACTTGTCAAACTTGTGTTGATACCTTTTATATCCTTTATCCTCAAAATATGTCTTGTGTGACTTGTGGTGCTGTTGGTCAAAAACTTATGGTATTGGAAAATATCTGTGTCAATTGTCTGGACAATTGCAACATTTGCGCAACTGATTCAACTTGTATGGTTTGTAATAAAAAGTTCTTCCTTGCTTCTCCAACAAGTTGTCAACCTCAAAAAAAACTCACAGCTTCACTTACCAGCACTTATAACCCTCAAATATATTTACTCCAATTTTCTGATTATTGGAATTTCATTTTCGACAATATCGATACATTATTTTCATTAGAAATTTCAGATCTCGATTTGAGTCAATATAATTATTCATTGTTATCCAACGACACTGAAAATGTCAACACAATCCAAATTTACCTGAATTTTCTTATATATGTCAATAGTGATAATCTATTAAGCGTGAATTTGGCAGTTCAAAATGGGGATAATGATGAATTTCTGCTGTTGGATAAGGATTTCGAAATTTTGATCTCTGATTATTGTCCTTTACCAACTACTTATGTTTCTTGTAAATTTTCTAATTTTAATTTTTTTTGACATTTTTTAATAAGTATTCGATGAATGCATTAATATTACCTATGTGTCTCCGTCCTTGACACTGACTACAGATTCTTCTATTCTTTTACTTTCTTTTTCAAATAACTTTGGTGAGATCTTTGAACAATATACTAATATCTCCATTATCGCAATCGATGGATATCAGAATCTATTAACAGGCTTCACTTATACTCAATTACCAACAATTGATGATTATAATTTAGCCTTGGATTTTAGTCAGGCGATTGCCACAAAGCCGCTTCTTACTTTAGATTTGCAACTTCCTCCCCAATGTATTTTTAACACTTCGAACAATCTGAAGCTCACCACTCAAGTTGTAAGCATCACCTTGGAAGATCAATATGCTTTATCAGCTTCCACAAAACAAATGATCTCAGATGCGAAAGCAACCACTGAAGAAATGAATTCAGCTTCATCTAGCGCTTTCATGGCAAATAACATGATTCCATCCGGAGCTAGTTTTGCTTTTAGATGTCTCGTTTCTATGGATACTATAAGATTTTTGAGATTTTTCCTTATCGATTATCCTCCAAATGTTTTGGCGATGTTTGAGACCAAATTACCAACTTCTGAAATTCTTCCAAAAGTTTTATTAGATGAAGATGAAAGAGATGGGAGTCTTCCTGACATATTTACGACTTACGAGGTTTCCATTTATATCTTTAACAATTGTGGCAATGAGGTTATTCAACTTTTTGCATATATTGCAGTAGGGGTCATAGTCATTCTTCTGATGAATTGTTTTTTCAAAAGATTAGAAAGCAAACCAGCCAAGATTTTGCTCATACTTTTGAGGATGATCTTTGTTTGGAATTTTTGCATGAGCAATGTTCTTTCTTCCTTTATGACTTTCAGTCTTTATACCTTCTTGGCTATTAGGTTTCCTGTTTCAACGACTTTAATGGGAAAATTTAATTTGTTTTTCTCTTTTTTTATGGGAATTTTAATTTGTGCTTTCTTAATTATTGTTTTTTCAACAATTAAGAAGTTGAGACCTTTTATTGTTCATGAGGTATTTTTTTTTATTTTCTAAAAATATAAATTATAAAAAGCTCGAAACAAAAGAGAAAACAGAAAAAACATTTGATTTTTCATCTTCCTCAATAAGTTCTCCGAGGATTAAAACATTCAAAACAAATAAAATCTTCATAGAAGAAAATTCCTCTCGAAATGTGGAAAATTCAAATAATGAGCCAAAGGCTTCTTCTTTAAATACAAAAGAAGAAATTTCTTTTTCTTTGGACAAAAGAAAAAATGAATTTCTAGAAAATTCTGCAAAATCATTTAAAACCATCAACCTAAAAGAAAAAATGAAAGTCATCCCTGAAATGGCAACCCAGGATGAAATAATTGAAGGCAATTCAATGAGAAGAGAAAAGAAAGTTATGACATCTAATTCATTAAGAACCAGAACCATATCAAATAAAACCATATAT